>Ga0134125_10001252_pt1 | contig 31390 bp, 27 predicted proteins | sample KB31751_FD_96464 | JGI IMG/M metagenome (GOLD analysis project Ga0134125, IMG submission 96464) | Terrestrial soil microbial communities with excess Nitrogen fertilizer from Kellogg Biological Station, Michigan, USA - KB3-175-1 | ecosystem: Environmental > Terrestrial > Soil > Unclassified ... | reverse complement strand
GCGGCGCGAAGATGGCGTTCGTGGCGGGCCTTCTGATCGCGGCCATCGGCGGGACGGTCGCGGTCATGAAGATGAGCGGATCGAAGCCGCCGGATCCGCCGCCGGCGTTGGGGTTGACGAGGCCGCCGCCATATGTGCCGCCACCGACGGGCGTGACGACGGCGCCGGCGAAGGTGGAGACGCCGACGCCGACGGGCGCGACGACGGCGCCGACAGTCGAGCACAAGGTGGAGCTGCAGGCGGCGAAGCTGCCGCCGGCGACGAAGAAGGAGACGCTGCCGTCCGACGTGGTCGCCGAGCTCGACGCCGCGGAGAAGGCGATCGACGGCGATCCGGGCGCCGCGATCCGCGGGGCGCGCCACACGCTGTCGACGGCGAAGTCGAGCCGCGCGTTTTCGATCGTCGCGCGCGCCTACTGCAAACAGGGCGACCTCGGCAACGCCAAGGCGGCCTTCCACTCCGTCGGGGGCGGCGATCGCGCGCGGGTGCTGAAGTATTGCAAGGCGGCGGGCACGGATCTGCAGTGAGGGCGCCCGCGCTCTTCGCGCTGCTCTTGCTGCCGTCGCTCGCGCGCGCCCAGCCGGCGGTGCGCTACAACGAGCCGCCGACGCTGGTGCCGCGGGCGCCGCTGGCCACGCGCATCGACGAGCTGGTGGCGCGCATCGCCAAGAAGGAGCGGCGCGCCGAGCCGCGGCCCGACGCGCGCCTCGACGCGGCGGCGGCCGAGCTGGCGCGCGCGGTGTCGTCGTCGGGCGCGCCGCCAAACGAGCTGGTGCAAGGCGCGCTCTGGGTGCACGGGATCATCGAGCCGCCGCCGCAGCTCATCCTCACGGCGATGGGGCCGGGTGGCGAGAAGGAGCTGCTCGACGCGCTGGGGCGCGATCTGCCGAAGGTGTTGTCGGAGGGGCGCTTCGCGCGCGTCGGCGTCGGCATCGTGCCCGGGCGCGACGGCGAGACGCGCGTGCTCGTGGCGCTGCAGGAGTCGTTCGTCGATCTCGAGCCGGTCGCGCGCGCGCAGCCGCTCGGCGGCAACGTGGTCGTGCGCGGGCGGCTGCACGACGGCTTCGAGCGTCCCGAGGCGTTCGTGACCGCGCCCGACGGACGCGTCATCAACCGCGTGCTCGTCGGCGGCGATCCGGTGCGCTTCGGCGGCGTCTTCCGCTGCGGGCCGCAGAAGGGGCGCTATCAGATCGAGGTCACCGGCGAGGATCGCTTCGGCGCCACCGTGGTGGCGAACTTCCCGGTCTGGTGCGGGATGAGCGCGCCGTCGACGGCGCGCGCGGCGGCGCCCGCGGGATCGGGCAAGGACGAGCTGTTCTCGACGGCGCCGGCGGCGGAGCAGCAGGTGTTCAAGCTGCTCAACGCCGATCGCGCGCACGCCGGCTTGCCGCCGCTGGCGTGGGACGCACAGCTGGCGACGGTGGCGCGCGGCCATTCGGCCGACATGCAGGCGCACAACTTCTTCGGGCACATCTCGCCGACCACCGGCTCGGCGGCCGACCGCGCGAAGCGGGCCAACGTCGACGCCATGCTGATCCTCGAGAACGTGGCGCGCGCGTTCAACGCCGGTGAGGCCGAGCGCGGGCTCATGAACTCGCCGGGGCATCGCGCCAACATCTTGAACCGCGAGGCGACGCGCGTGGGCGTCGGCGTGGTCTACGATCCGGCGACCAAAGAGATCCTGGTGACGCAGATGTTCTCGCGTCCGCCGCAGAAGCTCGACGCCCACACCATCGACGAGCTGCGCCGCGGGATCGCCGACGCGCGGCGCCAGCGCCGCCAGCGTCCGCTCGAGGCCGACGGCGCGCTCGACGAGCTGGCGGGCTCGACCGCGCGCGAGATCGCGCAGCACGGCATGTCGACGACGATCGCGGGGCGGCGCATCGACGAGGCGCTGACGCGGCAGGATCGCTGGCGCGGCGGCCGCACGGTGTTCGCGGTGGTGTCGACCGCGGCCCAGGCCGTCGAGTCGCTCGGCAACGCGCTCGCCGACGCGACCGTCACGCACGTCGGCATTGGCCTCGCGTCGGGCAAGCGCAACGAGGGCGGCGGCAGCGGGCTCTACGTCGTGATCGTCCTGGCCACGGCCCGGTAACTGCTAGTGAATATGAGAGGGGAGAAGCGGGCCGCCGAGGCGTACATTGAAATTGGAAGCGACCCACTCTAGCCTTAGAGAATCGGGAGGATTTGCACAATGGCCGGACAGTTTGTGGTCACCCGGGGCGGACGCGACACGTTCTGCAGCGAAGACGAGCTGAAGTCGCAGGCGAAGAAGGGTCAGCTGTTACCGGGCGATCTCGTGTATCACCCGACGCTCGGCCGCTGGCTGTACGCGCGCGAGGTCGAGGAGGTGCGCGAGCTGGTCGCGGCCGCCGAATTCCTCGGCAAGCCGCCGGTGCCGGTGACCGTGCTGCCGTCGAACGGCGAGGCGATCGCCGGCTTCATCTTCGGCATCCTCGGCTACGTGCCGCTGCTCGGCTTCTTGTGCTGCCTGCTCGGGATCTACTTCTCGTCGCGCGGGTTGAAGCGCGCGGCGCAGATGGAGAACAGCGGGCACGGCCTGGCGGTGGCGGGCATGGTGCTGTCGATCGTGTTCCTGGTGCCGGCGACGGCGTGCGGCGCGATCTTCCTGTCAGGCATCCTTCGCTAGCGACGCCAGCTCGCGCAGCTCTTCCTCGACGGTGATTCCGGTCGGCTTGCGGCCCGCGGTGAGCAGCGCCGGGCCGTGATCCTCGAACACGATCGACGACGTGACCGAGCCGTGGGCGATGCCGGCGGCGTGCAGCGGCGCGAGGGCGCGGACGAGGAGCGCATGCTCGCGGCTGGTGAGGCGCGGCGGCCGCGGCGTCTTGCCGGTGAGCGCTTCGTAGACGACGCGCGTGGTGCCGTCGCCGATGCGCTCGAGGCGAAGGATGCGCTGCAAGCGCGCGCCACCGAGGCGGGCCAGCGCGCGCAGCCAGGGGAGATGCGCGGCATCGGCAGGGATGTTTTCGATGACGACTTCGCGGCCGAGGCGCGTGTCGGTCGCCTGCACGAGGCCGCCGTCGAGCTCGGCGGTGATGGTGTAACGCTCGGCCGGGATGGAGGCGGCGAGCTCGGCCGCGGCCGCCGGCGCCGGCGTGCTGGTGGCGCTCGGCTCGACGGCGATGGCGGTGAGCGCGCGGCGTAGATCCTCGAGGCTGGCGAAGCGATCGGACGGCGACTTCTCGAGCGTGCGGGCGATGAGCGCGTCCCACGCGGTGCCGAGCTCGGGCCGCACGCTCGACGGGGCGGGCGCGGTCTCGCCGAGGTGCTGGCCGACGAAGTCGGGGCCACGGAAGGGCAGGCGGCCGGTGAGCGCCTGGAACAGCGTGACGCCGAGCGCGTAGACGTCGGCGGCGAAGGTGAGGCGCGCGCCCGAGATCTGCTCGGGCGACATGTACGCGAGCGTGCCGATGAAGCCGGCGGTCTGGGTGGCGCCGAGATCGACGAGGTGCGCCACGCCGAAGTCGCCGATCTTGGCCTCGCCCGAGGCGGCGAAGAAGAGGTTCTGCGGCTTCAGGTCGCGGTGGATGACGCCGTGCGCGTGCGCGGCTTCGAGGCCGGCGAGCACCTCGAGCGCCCAGCCGCGCACGAGCGCCGGCGACTGCGGGGCGCCGAGACGCTCGGCGAGCGTGCCGCCGGCCATGTACTCCATGGCGAGCAGGCCGAGCTCTTCGTGCGAGGCGACGACGGCGACGATGTTGGGGTGGCGCAGCGACGAGACGACCTCGGCTTCGCGCAAGAAGCGGCGGTAGCCTTCGCCGGAGCGCGCGTCGACGGGCGCGGCGACGACCTTGACGGCGACGTCGCGGCCGGTGAACTCGTCGCGCGCGAGGTAGACGCGGCCCATGCCGCCGGAGCCGAGCAGGCGGACGACGCGATAGCGGCCGCCGAGGCGCACGGTCGAATCTTCGGACTGGGCGCGGCGCTCGGCGGTGATGAGCCCGTCGAGCGGCGGCAGCTTGGGATCGGCGGCGCGCAGGGCGTCGAGCAGCGCGGTGGCGGCGTGGCGGTAGCCGAGCGCGGCCAGCTCGACGATCGCGAGGCGGCGCGCGCGCAAGAGCGTGGGCGCGTCGAGCGGCGGCGACTCGGGCGCGACACCATCGACGTTGGCACCGGGCGTGGCACCCGGAGGCGGCGGCGGGACGAAGCGCTCGGTCAGCGCGATCGCCTTCTGCAGGTGGCGCACGGCTTCGTCGTGGCGGCCGAAGCCGGCGAGGATACGGCCGAGCGCGAGGTGCGCGCGCGCGGCGTCGGCGTCGTCCGGGTTGTCGGCGAGGAAGCGCTCGTAGGCGATGCCGGCCTCGCGCGTGCGGCCGCCGGCTTCGTCGAGGCGCGCGACCTCGAGCGGCTGCTGCGCCTTCTTGTAGAGCTCGCGCGCTTTTTCGAGCGTGCCGAGGCGCTCGCGCAGGGCGGCGGCTTCGGCCCACATGCGGCGGCGCTCGTAGACGTCGGCGGCGCGCTCCTGCTCGGGCGCGGCGGCGCGCTGCAACGCTTCGCCGACGCGCGCGGCCTCGGCGAAGTCGCGAGCATCGAGGAGCAGGCGCAGATATTCGGGCTTGTCGCCGCGCTCGCGCGCGACGTCGGCGGCGTTCTTCCAGTCCCAGATGCGCTCGTAGAGCTGCTGAGCGCGGGCGAGATCGCCGGTCTTGCGCGCCTCGGCGGCGGCTTCGCCGTACTTGCCTTGCGCGACGAGCGTCTCGATGTCCATGGACGGGGAAATATGATACGCACCTTGGCGCATGCGAACCATCGGTGTAATCGGCGGGTCGGGCCTCTATGAAATCGAGGGGCTCACCGACATCGAGCACGTCGAGCTGTCGACGCCGTACGGCGAGCCGTCCGACGAGTATCTCACCGGGCGGCTCGGCGACGCCAAGCTGGTGTTCCTGCCGCGGCACGGGCGCGGGCACCGCATCCTGCCGCACGAGATCAACTTCCGCGCCAACGTCTGGGGGATGAAGAAGCTCGGCGTCGAGTGGATTCTGTCGGTGTCGGCGGTGGGCTCGCTGAAGGCGGAGATTCCGCCGGGCGACATCGTGATCGTCGATCAGTTCATCGATCGCACCAAGGCACGGCAGTCGTCGTTCTTCGGCGAGGGTGTGGCCGGGCACGTCGGCTTCGGCGACCCGATCTGCGGCGAGCTGGCCGACCGGGTCTTCGCGGCGGCGCAGGCGGCGGGCGCGCGCGCGCACAAGGGCGGCACCTACGTGGTGATGGAAGGGCCGATGTTCTCGACGCGCGCCGAGTCGAACCTCTACCGCAGCTGGGGCGCGAGCGTGATCGGCATGACCAACCTGCCCGAGGCCAAGCTCGCGCGCGAGGCGGAGATCTGCTACTCGACGATCGCGCTGTCGACCGACTACGATTGCTGGCACGAGACGGAAGAGGACGTGACGGTCGACGCGGTGGTGGCGATCATCAAGAAGAACGTCGCGCTGGCGAAGGCGATCGTGAAGGGCTCGGTCGAGCGCATTCCCGCGGCGCGTACGTGCGCGTGCACGTCGGCGGCGGCGCACGCGATCATGACGGCGCCCGACGCGATTCCGGCGGCGGCGCGCGAGCGGCTCGGCATCATCATGGACAAATATTGGAGCAAGAAATGAGCAAGGGATTGGTCGTCGTCGGCTCGGTGGCGCTCGACTCGGTCGAGGCCAACGGCACCGTGCATGACGACGTGCTCGGCGGATCGGCGTCGTTCTTCTCGACGGCAGCGTCGTACTTCGCGCCGGTCAAGCTCGTCGCGGTGGTGGGCGAGGACATGCCCGAGCAGCACCTCTCGTTCCTCGGGTCGCGCGGCGTGGATCTGACGGGGCTCGAGCGGGCCAAGGGCAAGACCTTCCGCTGGAAGGGGCGCTACTCGTCGGACCTGGCGTCGCGCACGACGCTCGACACGCAGCTCAACGTGTTCGCCGACTTCAAGCCGCGGCTGCCCGAGGCGTGGCGCGATGGCGAGTTCCTGTTCCTCGGCAACATCCATCCGTCGCTGCAGCTCGACGTGCTGACGCAGGTGCACAAGCCGCGTCTGGTGGCGATGGACACGATGAACTTCTGGATCGAGGGCGAGCTGGCGGCGCTCGCCAAGGTCCTCGAGAAGGTCGACCTGCTCGTCATCAACGACGAAGAGGCGCGGCTGCTCTCGAAGGAGCACAACCTGCCGCGCGCGGCGCGGGCGATTCGCGCGATGGGCCCGAAGACGGTCATCGTCAAGCGCGGCGAGTCGGGCGCGCTGCTCTTTCACGAGCACGGCGTGTTCGCGGCGCCGGCCTATCCGCTCGAGCAGGTGATCGATCCGACCGGCGCCGGCGATACGTTCGCGGGCGGGTTCATGGGCTATCTCGCGCGCGTGCGCGATGTCGGGCCGCAGGCGGTGCGCCGCGCCATGTTCTACGGCAGCGTCATGGCCTCCTTCTGCGTCGAAGACTACTCCCTCGATCGTTTGCGCTCGCTGTCCGAAGGCGAAATCGAAGGCCGCTACCGCGCTTTTCGGGACCTGACGCACTTCGAAGACGTAAGGCTCTAATACAAACGATTGGCGCGGGCCGCGGTTGGTCGGTCGCGGGCGGTCTCGGAGTCATTTTCGCCGGACAGGCGCGCTACGCCGTGCTCGGGCTGCGCTTCGCTCCGCCCTGCGCGCGGCACGTCCGCGCCCTCGGCTCGTCGCTGGCATCGCCCGCAAAAGCGCGGGCGAGCGCTCCTCGACGCCGGCGAAAACGACTCCGAGACCACCCGCTCACTATCGCCACTGATCCGAAGCCGTATCGCCACTGATCCGAAGCCGTTTCGATTGTCACCGCCGGGCACGAAGGTTCGAAGGCTGCCGACGCGTAGGCGAGCCGAGTCGTTCTTTCGGCGGCGTCGAGGAGCGCTCGCCCCCGGCTCTTTGGGGGCGATGCCAGCGACGAGCCGAGGGCGTGGACGTGCCGCGCGCAGCCCGGAGCGCGTCGCGCGTAGGGCGAGCACGGCGTAGCACGCCCGGGCGACTCCCTCGAAGAGCGCCGCCGAAAGGACGAGCTCGGCGAGCCGCCCACAGTCGGCCCATCGAACCCTCCCACCCGTGATACCTTAAGCCCGTGAGGCGTCTGCAGGAGGTGCTGCACCGGCTGCCGACGCTGTTCGATCGCGGCGCGTTCGCTGGGGCCTGTCACGAGATCCGGCGCATCGGCGTGCCCATCGATCAGCTGGGCATCGTCCATGTCAGCGACGACGGCTCGCACTTTCGCGTCTATGTGGGCTGGACCTCGCCCGACCTCGGCGTGCCCGACGTGAAGTGGGCGCAGCGGGTCGACACCCCGCGCGCCCTGCTCGAGGCGGCGTACTCCGGCCGGGAGCCGAGGTTGTGCCGCGACACGCGCACGGCGCCGGGGATCATCGAGCCGGCCTTCGGCGCCGCCGGCGTCCTGTGCACGTTGTCGATGCCGATCGGCGATCCGCTGCAGGGTGTCGTCGGCTTCGGCTTTCGCAGCGCCGACATGCTGCGCGCCGAGCACTATCCAATCCTGCGTCAGATCGCGGCGACGCTCATCGATCGTCTCGACTGGTCGCTGCTCTCCGCGCACGCGGCGCGGCTGCGCACCATCACCGAGGCGATGCCGATGGGCGCCATCATGCTCGCCGCCGACGGCACCGTCGAGGAGCTCAATCCGGCGGCGGCGCGCCTCATCGGGCGCGATCGCGAGGAGCTGGTCGGCCGCTCGATCCGCGAGCTGGTCTGCGCGCCCGACGGCGGGCTGCTCGGCTGGCGCATCGATCAGGCCAACGGTCCCGCGCCGGCGCGCCTGCGCACCGCGTCGGGCGAGATGCGTCCGGTGCTGGCGCAGCTGGCGGCGGAGAGCCACGGCGTGGCGCTGTCGAACCTGTACGGCCCGCTGTTCCTCGTCGACACCAGCGCCGAGCAGGCGGCGTTCGACGCGCTGGCGCGGCGCACCGCCGAGCTGCAGGCCGTGGAGAACCAGCATCGCCGCATCGTCGACGATCTGCCGGTCATCGTCTTCGCCTCCGACGGCACCGGGCGCTGCACCTACGTCTCGGGCGCCGTCGAGCGGCTGCTCGGCTACACGCCCGAAGAGATCTACGCCATGCGCAGCTTCTCCGCGCTCAACGTCGACGATGTGCCGGCGACCTACTACACGCGCGCCGAGACCTACGAGATGGACTTCCGCCAGCGCCGCAAGGATGGGCGCGAGGTGGTGATGCACTACTCGGGGCGCGTCATCACCGACGGCGAGGGGCGCGTGATCGGCTCCGAGGGCTTCGGCGTCGACGTCACTTCCGAGCGCGACGCGCAGCGCAAGCTCCTGCTCGCCGATCGGCTGTCCGCGCTCGGCATGCTCGTCGCCGGCATCGGGCACGAGATCAACAACCCGGCCGCCTACGTCTCGCTCGGCGTGCAGCAGATCGCGCGCCACCTGCGCGCGGCGATGCGCCAGGGCGCCGACGAGCAGCGCCTGACGCTCGAGCGCGCGCTGCCCATCCTCGACGACGTCGCCGCCGGCGTGCACCGCATCGCCGAGATCGTCGGCGAGCTCAAGCTGTTCGCGCGCAATCCCGACGAGCACGAGCACGGCACCATCGATCTCAACGGCGTCGTGCGCTCGGCGGCGACGCTGGTGCAGGCGGAGCTGCGCTCGCGCGCGCAGCTGCGGCTCGAGCTCGGCGCGTTGCCGGCGGCGCCCGGCTCGTGGGCGCGCTTGTCGCAGGTCGCGCTGAACCTCCTCATCAACGCGGCGCAGGCGATCCCGCCCGGCGCGCCCGACCGCAACAGCGTGACGGTGACGACCAGCGCGTCGGGGCGCGAAGTCCGCGTCGTCGTGCGCGACACCGGCTGCGGCATCCCCGAGGCCGCGCGCCAGCGCATCTTCGATCCGTTCTACACCACCAAGCCGGTCGGCGAAGGCACCGGGCTCGGGCTCGCCATCAGCTACGACATCGTGCGGCGCCTGGGCGGCACCATCTCCGTCGAGAGCGAAGTGGGGCGTGGCAGCAGCTTCACCGTGACGCTGCCCGAGCCGGCGATCGCCGAGCCGGCGCCGTCGCGCGCGGCGGTCTCGCTCGACACCAGCGGCAGCGTGCTCGTCGTCGACGACGAGCGGGCGCTGGCGACGGCGATCGCGCGCGAGCTCGGCGCGCGCATGCAGGTCGAGCTCGTGCATTCGGGCGGCGAGGCGCTGGAGGCGCTCGGGCGCGAGAGCTACGACGCGGTGCTGTGCGATCTGCGCATGCCCGATCTGTCAGGCGCCGAGGTCTTCCGGCGCACGCAAGCGCGCGATCGCGCGCAGGCGGCGCGCTTCGTCTTCATCACCGGCGCCGCCACCGCCGCGGGCGAGGCGGAGTTCTTGAAGCAGGCGGGACGGCCGGTGCTGGAGAAGCCGTTCGCCATGAGCGAGCTGTGGCGCGCCGTCGGCGCGGTGGTCGGCGTATAGTCGCGCGCCATGAGCGAGGCGAACGAGGCGCGCACGTGAACGAGGTCGTGATCACTCGCAGCACCGACGAGACGCGCGCGCTCGGCGAGCGCCTCGGCCGCACGCTCGCCGCCGGCGACACCGTCGCCATCGTCGGCGAGCTCGGCGCCGGCAAGACCGCCTTCGTGCAGGGGCTGGCGCGCGGGCTCGGCATCACGAGCACCATCTCGAGCCCGACGTTCACCATCGTCAAAGAGCACGACGGGCGCGTGCCCTTGTTCCACGTCGACTTCTATCGCGTCGAGCACGCCGCCGAGCTCGCCAACATCGGCTTCGACGACTACTTCGAGCGCGGCGGCGTCGTCGCGGTCGAGTGGGCCGATCGCTTCTGGGAGGCGCTGCCGCGGCGCCGCGTCGACGTGCGCATCGAGCTCGTCGGCGCCGACGAGCGGCGTGTGCAGATCGAATCCGCGCTACAGTAGCGCGATGCGCATCCTCTACGGCGTCGTCGGTGAAGGGATGGGCCACGCGACGCGCAGCTGCGTGATCCTGCGCCACCTCGTGAAGTCGCACGACGTGCAGATCGTCGTCAGCGGGCGCGCGCACGCGTTTCTGCGCAAGACCTTCCCGCAGCTCGAGGTGCACGAGATCGCCGGGCTCAACATGGTCTACGAGGACAACGAGGTGCAGCGGCGGCGCACCGCGCTCGACTTTCTCAAGAAGCTGCCCGCGTTCGCCGAGAACTTCGAGACCATGACGCGGCTGTCGCAAAGCTTCCGGCCCGAGCTCGTGATCAGCGACTTCGAGTCGTTCGCCTACCTGTACGCGAAGAAGCACGACCTGCCGGTGCTCAGCATCGACAACATGCAGATCATCAATCGCTGCCAGCTCGACGTGGAGATCCCGCCCGAGGAGCAGGCGAGCCTGCAGATGGCCAAGACGATCGTGAAGGCCAAGCTGCCGCATTGCGATCACTACCTCGTGACCACCTTCTTCTTCCCGCCGGTGCGCAAGCCGCGCACCTCGCTGTTTCCGCCGATCTTGCGCGACGCGGTGCTCGACGCGCCGCGATCCGACGGCGAGCACGTGCTCGTGTACCAGACGTCGGACACGTTCCACGATCTCGTGCCCACGTTGCAGCGGCTGCCGGGGCGCTTCTTCGTCTACGGGCTCAAGCGCGACCAAGAGGTCGGCAACGTCACGCTCAAGGGCTTCTCGGAAGACGGCTTCGTGCGCGACCTGGCGTCGGCGCGCGCGGTGCTCGCCGGCGGCGGCTTCTCGCTGATGGGCGAGGCGGTCTACCTCGGCAAGCCCATGCTGTCGGTGCCGCTCAAGGGACAGTTCGAGCAGACGCTGAACGCGCTGTACCTGCAGAAGCTCGGCTACGGCGAGTACCATCGCGAGCTGTCGGAGGCGGCGATCGCGGCGTTCCTCGCGCGCGCGCCGGAGTACGCGCGCAACGTCGCCGCGCACAAACAGGAGCGCAACGCGGCGATCCTCGGCAAGCTCGACGCGCTCATCGCCGAGATCGCGGCGAACGGCCGGCTGGTGTCGCGCGGCGCCGAGCCGCGCGAGGACGAGATCGAAGACTAGGCGGCCTTCGTAGCCGCGCTATTCGTAGGCGCTCTAGTGGTAGAGGTGGCCGTCGAGCGTGGCGCCGCCGTTCTTGCCGTTGGGGGCGTTGGCGCCGACGCCGATGACCTCGACGTCCGCGAGATAGCGATCGCCCACCTGCTCGAAGCGGTTGACCAGGATGGTGCCGACGCCGCCCTCTTCGGGCGCGCAGAACTTTTGCAGCCCCGAGGTCGCGCTCACCACCACGAAGTCGCTCGTGCCCGGCACCGACAGATCGTAGACCGCGCCCTCCTCGGGCCAGCGCGGGAACACGATGCTGATGCTGGCGTCGGTGGCGGCGGCGTGCAGGCCGATGCCCCACTCGGGCGGGCACTCGTTCGACTGCGTGATCATCGTGGCCAGCGTCGAGCCGGCGAGCGTGCTCGCCTGCGTGGCGACGGTGATGTTGCTCGCGGGCGCCACCGGCAGCGGCGAGCCGTCGGTGCCGCTGCACCCGGTTGCGGCCACGCAAACGACGAACGCGAAGATCGGCAGGCGCATGGTCAACCTCGATTCATCCGCCAAATTGGGCCTTGAGCTTGTCGTCCCACTCGTCGGCGACGCGGGCGACGGTGTCGAGCATGTCGACGAACTCGTCGAAGTCGAGCGACTCGAGCGAGCGCAGCGCGCGCAGATAGACGCGCCCCGACTCGCGGTCGACGGCGAACGCGCCGTCCTCGGTGGCCAGATAGTTGAGCTCGAGCAGGCGGCGGTAGAGCTCTTCGCGGCTGCGCGCCGGCACGTCCATGATCGGCGCGAGGAACAGGATGAAGCCTTTCTGTTCGACGACGTTGATGCCGACCGTCGCCGAGCCGCGCGCCACCTGCGTGAAGCCGTCCTTGTCGAGCGGCTCGATCGGAACCCCGATCAGCTCGGAGAACCGCTGGATGTACTCCGCCACCCGCTTGACGTCGGCCATCGCACCCTCCAACTACATATCATACCCCGCATCAGCGCTTCCGTCGCTGGCGATCGTGCGTGCGGGCGTGGGTGGGATGCTTTTGCGCAGGTGCTGGCAGGGACAGGCCCGCCGGCGGCGCGTCGAGGTGCAGGTCGTGCGGCACCAGCTTCAGGGCCGGCGTGGGCGACGGCGCGAGCGAAGGCGGCGCCAGCGAAGGCGGCGCCAGCGACGGCGCGAGCGGTTGTGACGCGGCCGCGGGCGGCGCGGCCCCGAGGCCGGCGGTGAGCGCGTGCGATCGCTGTTGTGCGTGAAAGCCGAAGAGCAGGCCGCCGGCCGAGAGCAGGAGCGCGAACAGCGGCCCGACGAGCCGCAGCGGCGGCATGCGCGGCGGCGGCAGATGCAGATGCATCGCGATCTGCGGAATCCAGCGCTCGGGACGGAGCGGCGAGCGGCGCGGCTCGACGGCCGGCAGCGGCGTGTTCGCCGTCGTCGTCTCGACGGGCGCCCTCTCCGCGGCCAGCCGGCGCTCGGCGGCGTCGCGCCCGAACAGGCGAGCCATCGTCTCTGCCAGCCGCGTCTTCGACGGCGTCTCGCCCGCGGCGGCCAGCCACGCGAGCAGCGCGTGCGCCAGCTCGGCGGCGCTGTCCCATCGATCCTCGACCACCGGCTCGAGCGCGGTCTCGATGGCCACGGCGAGCCCCGGCGGCAGATCGGGCCGCACCGAGCGCAAGGGCGGCACGTCGCACATCTGCACGGCGCGCAGCATCTCCATCTCGCTCTTGCGACGGAACAGCCGCCGCCCGGTGCACAGCTCCCACGCCACCACGCCGAGCGAGAACAGATCGCTGCGCCGATCGAGCGAGCGCGCGCGCGCCTGCTCGGGCGACATATAGGGAATCTTGCCCTTGAGCGTGCCGGCGGTGGTCTGCGCGCGCGACGCCGCCGCCTGCGACTTGGCGATGCCGAAGTCGGCGAGCTTGACCACGCCGTCGTACGAGACGAGAAGGTTCGCCGGCGTCACGTCGCGATGCACGACGCCCTGCTCGTGCGCGTGGTGCAGCGCCTCGCAGGCCGCTACGAGGATGGTCGCGACGTCGGCCGGCGCGAGCGGCGCGCCGAGCTCGTTGGCGCGTCGCCACAGCGCGGCGAGATCCTCGCCGTTGACGTACTCCATCGCCAGGTAGTAGGCGTCACCCTCGTGGCTGTCGCGGTCGCGACCGAAGTCGTGGATGTGGACGATGTGCGGATGATCGAGCGCCGCGGCGGTGCGCGCCTCGTCGAGAAACATGGCGACGAAGTCGGGCTGCTTGGCGAGGTGCGGCAGGATGCGCTTGACGGCGACGCGCTTGGCGAACCCATCGGGGCCTGGCCGGCGGGCGAGGAACACCTCGGCCATGCCGCCGACGGCCAGCCGCTGGACGAGCTCGTATCCGCCTACTGTTGCTGCCACGCGGCAAGTGTAGCCGGCGGTCCACAGCGCGCCATGTAGAAGTGGGCGACGATCGTCGCCGAGAATGATTACGGAGCGAGACGGTGGAGGTCGCGCGGGAACAGGCTCGCGAGCCGCACGTTGGGCAGATCGAGCAGCTGCATCAGGAAGCGCTCGAGCCCGATGGCGAAGCCGCCGTGCGGCGGCATGCCGTGCTTGAATGCCTGCAGATACGACGCGACGGCCGCCTCCGCGACGCCGCGCGCGCGCATCGCCGCGACGTAGTCGGCGTGGCGATGCAGCCGCTGCCCGCCGGTGACGAGCTCGGTGCCGCGGAAGAGCAGGTCGAACGAATTCGAAGACTCGGCGCGCGCCGGATCCGGATGCGTGTAGAACGGCCGCTTGTGCAGCGGATAGCCGGTGACGAACAAAAATTCGCTGCCGTGCTCCTCGAGCGCCCACTGTCCGAGCCAGCGTTCACCCTCGGGCGAGAGGTCGGGCTGACCGCGCTCGTGCTCGCCGAGCGCGGCGACCAGCCGCTCCTGTGCCTCCGCGAAGTGGATGTGCGGCACCGTTGCGGCGAGCGCGGGCAGCCGGGCGCCGAGGAGCGTCAGCTCGGGCGCACACCTCCGCTCGAGCTCGCCGAGGATCGCGCGCAGCACCTCGACGAGCAGGGCCATGACGTCGAAGTGGCTCTCGATGAAGCCGAGCTCGACGTCGAGGCTGGTGTACTGGTTCAAGTGGCGGCGCGTGTCGTGCGGCTCGGCGCGAAACACGGGGCCGACTTCGTAGACGCGCTCGAACACGCCGACCATCACCTGCTTGTAGAGCTGCGGGCTCTGCGCGAGGTACGCGGTGCGCGTAAAGTACTTCACCGCGAACACGTTCGAGCCGCCCTCGGTCGCGGTCTCGACCAGCTTCGGCGATTGGATCTCGACGAAGCCGCGCTCGTCGAGCGCGCCGCGGAATGCGCGCATCACCGCGGCGCCGAGACGGAAGACGGCGCGCCGCGTGGGATGGCGGTTGGCCACCACCGCGTGCTCGAGCAGCGCCGGAAGCTGCGCGTTGAGCTGCTTCTTGCCGAGCGGCAACGGCGGCGGCTCCTCTGCCTGTGTGATCACCTCGATCGCGATCTCGCCGAGCTCGACGCCGCCCTGCGCCTGCGGCTCGGCGCGCACCAGCCCCTCGACGGCGATCACCGACTCGAGCGGGACGCCCGAGAGCGGCGCGAGGCGCTCGGCGCCGGCGACGGCCTGGATCAGGCCCCAGCCGTCGCGGATGACGAGAAAGCTGACGCCGCCGAGCCTACGCAGCGATTGCAGCCAGCCGACGACACGCACGCGCTCGCCGACGTGGGCGGCGACGTGCACCGAACGAATTCGTTCCATGGAACGCTCCTGTCTGCTGGCCCTGCCGAGTGTCGCGGAAGCGCACCCTGGCAGGCCCAGCAGCCGTCAGGTGCGTTCCCGCGGATCGTCTCCGTCGATGCCGTTGTGCATGATTCCTCTTTTATAGCAGGTAAGACGGCAGGTCCTTACCGAAAAAAGACTTCACAGGAGATCAAGAGATCAGGAGCACACAACTCTTACAGACGGTCCTCCGGCCATTCGGATCTCTGAAAGAGTTTTGTTCTCCTGATCTCTTGATCTCCCTGTGAATGTTTTTTGTGACGGACCGGTCGGTTACTCGTCGAGGTTGGCGATGTTGTACTTCTTGATGAGGCGGTGCAGGTAGACGCGGTCGAGGCCGCCTTCGCGGGCCGCCTTCGACACGTTGCCGCCGGCGCGGCGCAGGAGCTGCATCACGTAGTCGCGCTCCCACGACGCGATCAGGCGCTCTTTGGCCTCGCGGAAGCCTTCGTTGCCGGCGGCCGGCCACTGCGGCATGCCGCTCGGGGTCGTAGCGGAGCCGGCGTCGAGGCCGAGCAGCGACGGCAGGAGCACGCGGTTGCTGCCCATGAGAGACAGGCCGCGATCGATCACGTTCTTGAGCTCGCGCACGTTGCCGGGCCAGTCGTAGTCGGTGAACAGCGCCATCGTCTCGGGCGGCACCATCACGTCCTTGCCGGCGAGGAAGTGCTGCACCAGCGGCGCCACGTCGCTCTTGCGCTCGCGCAAGGGCGGCAACGTCACGCGCACGACCGCGAGGCGATGATAGAGGTCGTCGCGGAAGCGGCCCGCCTTCACCTCTTCGCGCAGATCGCGGTTCGTCGCCGCGATGACGCGCACGTCGACGTCGCGATACTGCGCCGCGCCGACGGGCTTGACCTTGCGCGACTCGAGCGCGCGCAGGAGGCGCGGCTGCATGTCGAGCTCGAGCTCGCCGATCTCGTCGATGAAGATGGTGCCGCCGTGCGCCTGTTGGAACGCGCCTTCGCGATCGCGATCGGCGCCGGTGAACGCGCCGCGCACGTGGCCGAACAGCTCCGACTCGATGAGCGAGCGCGACACGCCGGCCAGATCGCAGATGACGAGCGGCCCCTTGGCGCGCGGCCCGGCCGAGCGGATGGCCTCGGCGCACAGCTCCTTGCCGGTGCCGGTCTCGCCCTCGATGAGCACGGCCACGTCGGACTGCGCTACCAGCTCGAGCACCGCGAACACTTCGCGCATCTGCAACGACGGGCCGAGCAGCGCGCCGAAGTGCTCCGACGACGACGGCATGATCGGGTGCGAGCGCTCGACGGTGGTGAGCTTGAGCTCGGTGTTGCCGATGGCGATGACCGCGCCGGGCCCGACGGTGACCTCGGAGAAGCGGGCGCCGCCGAAAAAACTTCCGTTGGTGGATCCGAGATCTTTGACGAGCACGCCGGCCTCGGTGACGCGCAGCTCGAGGTGTTGGCGCGAGACCGAGCCGTCGCTCAGGACCAGATCGCAGCCGGGCGCCTTGCCGACGAGATAGGTGCCGCGCTCGAGCTCGAGCTGCTTGCTCGCGTCGGGGCCCGACAGGACGAGCACGCGCAGCTTATCGGGAACCGGGACCTTCTGCCCCGGATCCGCGATATCCGTGCGCGGTACTTGCCCAGTATCCCATTCGTCAACAGACACGGGCTTACCCTACCACGCGCGTGCGGAGAGGCTAGACCGAGATGCGGTTTACGACTTCACGTGCAGCGGCAGATGGCGCTCCATCGCCGCCGCGCCGCCGGTCGAAAACAGCTTCCACGCCGAGCGCAGCTGCTGGGCCAGGATCTTCTGGTCGTCGTCGTACGACTCTTCGTCCTCGGCCTCTTCTTCCTCGTCGTCGAGCTCGTCCTTGAGCTCGTCGAGCACTTCGAGGAGCAGCGGCAGCGACCCGACACGCAAATCCGCGACCTCCACGATGCCCTCGAACTCGATGGGCAGGTAGATGTCGGCGGCGATGTCGTGCCCCTCCAGGCGATCCATGAACTCCGACAGGGCGTTGTCGTCCATCCCGTCGCCGAGCGTCGCCTGGTGTCCTTCTTCGCCGCGCGGCAGCTGGGGCGCCCCCACCTTCTCCAGCTGTGCCGCCAGCTCGGCGATCTCCTCGTCGGTCAAGCGGTCATCGAGCGGTCCGATTTCGATCTCGGCCATGCCGATCTCGGTAGCGATTCTCGGCGCGCTTGTCAATCGAGGTGAAACGCTTTCGAAACCTACCTGCGCTACACTGACTTGACGAATGAACGTGACGGCTGATCTCCAGGCCTTGGCGCCGCTGGCCGGTCGCGCGCGGAACGAGCAGGCGGACGCTTGCCGCGCCTACCTGGCGGCGGCGCACGCGCGCATCCGCGAGGCGCACTTCGCCGGCGCGCCGGGCGACGTCACCGCGCGCGCGTGGTCCGACGCCGCCGACGAGGTGGTGCGCGCGCTGTTTGCCGCCGCCGCGGCCGCGCATCCGGGCCTGGATGTGGCGATCGTCGCCGTCGGCGGCTACGGCCGGGGCGAGCTCTGCCCCTACAGCGATCTCGACGTCTGGCTGCTGGTGCCGCGCGGAAAGTCGTCCGATCCGCGCGCCCAGCTGATCGCCGAGGCCATCCTCTATCCGCTGTGGGATCTGCGCATGGAGGTGGGCCACGCGGTGCGCACCGTCGAGGAGTCGATCGAGCAGGCGCGCCAGGATCTGACCGCCTGCACGGCGCTGCTCGACGCCCGCTTCCTCGACGGTGACCGCGCGATCTGGGACAACTTCCAGCGCCAGGTGCCGCGCCTCTTCGAGCGCGACGTCAACGGCGTGGTGCAGCGCCTGACCAAGGAGAAGGACGAGCGCCACGCGCGCTTCGGCGAGACCGTGTACCTGCTCGAGCCGAACCTGAAGAACGGGCAGGGCGGCTATCGCGACCTCCTCGTCGGCCTGTGGGCGGCCAAGGCGCGCTTCGGCGTCGCCGACTTCGCCGACCTCGTGACCGCGGGGCAGGCGAGCCCGCGGCAGGTGCAGTCGCTCGTCGACGCGCGCCGCTTCTACCTCGAGATCCGCACCGCCGCGCACTTCGCGCGCAAGCGCAAGGAAGACCGGCTGACGTTCGAGGTGCAGGAGGCGATCGCGCCGCGGCTGTTTCCGCATCCGCGGCCGTCGCATCATGAAGGCGTGGAGAGCGCGGTCGAGCCGTCGGTCGAGGCGCTCATGCAGCAGTACTTTCTGCACGCCAAGGCGGTCACGCGCGAGACCGACCGTCTGCTCCTGCGCTGCGTGGTCGAGCCGAAGAAGAAGCCGACGGTGCGCTCGATCGACGCGTCGTTCACGCTGTTCAACGGCAAGCTGTCGCTGCACGATCCCGAGGTCTTTCGCCGGCGCCCGTCGGAGATGGTGCGCATCTTCAACGTCGCGCTCGACGTCGGCGCCGAGATCTACGGGCACACCAAGGATCTCATCGCCGAGCGCGTGGCGGCGCTGAGCGCCGACGGCGGGCTGACCAGGGACGCGCAGGCCGGGCGCGAGATGTTGAAGCTCATCTGCGATGATCGCGATACGCGCAATCCGTCGCTGCTCGAGGAGGCGCACGATCTTGGCCTGCTGGCGTGCGTGATGCCGGAGTGGGCGCCGTGCACGGCGCGCGTGCAGCACGACCTCTATCACGTGTTCACCGTCGACCAGCACCAGCTCTACGCGGTCGGGCGGCTCAAGGCGCTGGCGCGCGGCGAGCTCGGCGAGGAGCTGCCGACGGCCTCGCAAGCGATGCGCGAGGTCAAGCGCAAGGAGGCGCTCTATCTCGGCACGCTCCTCCACGACGTCGGCAAGCCGCTCGGCAAGGGGCACTCGGAGACGGGCGCGAAGTTGGCCAACGCCGTCGCCACGCGCTGCGGGCTGTCGGCCGAGGACGTGTCGCAGACCGAGTTCCTCGTGAAGAAGCACCTCTTGCTCTCGCACCTGTCGCAGCGGCGCGATCTCAACGACGTGGCGATGCTGGCGAACCTGGCGCAGGAGCTCAACGACGAGGAGACGCTGCGCGAGCTGTATCTGCTGACGGTCGCCGACATGTCGATGGTGGCGCCGGGCAACCTGACCGAGTGGAAAGAGCAGCTCCTGCGCGAGCTCTACGTGCGCACGATGGCGTTCTATCGTCGCGGCGCCGATCTCGCAGGCAGCGAGCAGACGGCCGTCGTCGCCAAGCGCAAGAAGCGCGTCGCCGAGCTCATCGGCGAGCCCGAGCCGTCGCTGGCGGCGTGGTTCGCTTCCTTGCCCGATCGCTACGTCACGCTCACGCAGCCGCGCGCGATGGTGCGCGATCTGCAGCTGTCGCGCCGGCGCAAGGGGCCGGTCGCCGTCGAGAACGTGCATCGCCCGCGCAAGGCGGTCAGCGATCTGACGGTCTGCGCCGACGACGCGCCCGGCCTGCTCGCCAAAATCGCCGGCGTGCTGCTCGCGCACCGCATCGACGTCCTCGGCGCGCAGATCAACACCCGCGTCGTCGACGGCAAGGTCATCGAGGCGCTCGACACCTTCACCACGCGCGATCGCTACGGCCGGCCGATCACCGATCCCGCGCGCTGGAAGAAGGTCGAGGACGACCTGGCGCGCGTGCTCGGCGGCGCCATCACCGTCGAGAAGTTGACCGAAGATCGGCGCGATCGCTCGACCCTGCCCGAGCGCGTCGTGCCCAAGGTGCGCACCGAGATCAAGGTCGACAACGAGGTCTCGAACGAGTTCTCGGTCATCGACGTCTACACGCAGGATCGTCTCGGCGTCCTCTACAGCATCACGCGCACGCTCGCCGATCTGGCGCTCGACATCCACCTGTCGAAGGTCGCCACCGAAGCGCACCGCGTCGGCGACGTCTTCTACGTGCGCGAGCGCGGCGGCGGCAAGCTCGACGACCACCGCGTCGACGAGGTCAAGCTCGCGCTCGGCGAGGCGCTCGGGCGGCTGCAAGCGCGTCCCGATGCCTGAGCGACGGATGATCGCCCGATGAGCCGGCCGCTCCGCCCGTCGCCGACCTGCCTCAACTGCGGCGTCGCGGTGGCCACGCGCTACTGCCCCGAGTGCGGGCAGGAGAACACCACCTATCGCGTCTCGCTCGGGCGGCTCGTCGGCGATCTGTTCGAGGAGGTGTTCCAGCTCGAGTCGCGCTTGTGGCGCACGCTGTGGACGCTCTTCCGCCGCCCCGGGCTGCTCACCCGCGAGTATAACGCCGGCCGGCGCGTCTCGTACACCACGCCGCTCCGGCTCTACCTCGTCGCCAGCGTCGCCTACTTCTTCGTCGCCGGGCTGATGCCACAGCAACTGCCCGACGAGAACGTGCACGTGGACGTGCCCCAGCTGAACGACGTTCAGCAGCACAAGCTCGACGCGGCGCCGGCGTGGGCGCGCATGCTCTACGAGCGGGCGCGCGCGGCGCAGCAGGATCCGCGAGCCGCGGTCGCGCGGATGCGCCGCACCATCAGCGAGTGGGCGCCGCGCATCGCCGCGCTGCTGGTGCCGCTGTGCGCGCTCTTGACCTGGCTCTGCTTCCGCCGGCCGAAGCTGTACTTCGTCGAGCACCTGGTGTTCGCGCTGCATTTGCAGGCGACGGCGTTCCTGCTCTTGCTCATCGCCGAGCTGACGCGCTGGGCGCCGATCGGCTTCGCCGCCACCATCGCGGGGATCGTGATCGTGTTCCGCGGCGCGCGCGTGGTGTTCCAGCAGTCGCGCGTGGCCACCTTCTTCAAGCTGTGCGCCGTCGGCTGCGTCTACTGCATCTTCCTCGGCCTCGGCATCGCCGGCGTCGCCGCCTTCGGCTTTCTCTCGCGCGGCTAGAACACGGTCAAAAGAGCGCCGGCACGGCGGTGAAGCCGACGCCGACCGACAGCGAGTCCTTCTTCGTGTTGAGCGGGTTGGGGTGGTAGTTGCCGGCGGCGTCGAACATCTGCACGTCGGGCGCGAGCACGTTCTTGATGATGCCGTTGGTCCCCACCTCGCAATCGCTGATCTGGCCGTCACCGGCGGCCGCGCAGCTGCCGTCGAGGTTCTTGCAGGTCGTGCCGCACGCGGCGTTCGCGGTGCCGCCGTTGTCGAAGATCGACAAGAGCTGCATCGATCCCGACGAGGTCGGATCGGCCGTCACCTTCTGGTTGAAGAGCGCCGCGACCGCGGGAACGACCTTGGTCTGGATGTCCTCTTGCCGAATGGCGCCGTTCAGCTGGCCGCCGCCGAGCTGACCGCTCGCCGCGCGGACGTATTGGATGCGCGCGCCGTAGACATCGACGGGCGTGACGCCGAAGAGCGGCAGCATGAGCTTGTGCACGACGACCGGCACCCTGGCCTGCGCCGGAGGCGGCTGCGACACGAAGGCGCCCGACGCGATCGGGCCGAAGAAGTGGCCCGGCGCGACGGTGCCGTCGATGGTGAAGCGGCCGTTGCCGCTGAAGTCGGGAGCGGCCATCGCCACGCCGGGCATGACGTCGGTCGCGGCGCAGGCGTCGCTGCCGAAGGTGGGATCGGTCGACTGCTCGTCCACGAGCGTGATGCTCTGACCGCCGGTGATCGCGCCGTCGATCCCAGCCTGGAGATCGAAGCCTTGCCCCGCGAGCGCGCCGGCGATGTTGCCGAGCTGGTTGTCGGCGCGCCCGTCGCCGTTGAGGTCGTAGGCGAAATCGCTCGCGGTCAGCGGCACCGTCATCGCGTTCCACACGTAGCGCGCGGCGGTGGCGCCGGCCGCCGGCGTGCACGCGACCGAGCCGTCGGTGTCGCTGCCGAACGCGAGATCGACCGCGCCCGGCTGCGCGAGATCCGCGGGCATCCCGAGGTCGGCGCCCGTCGCCGTCGCCAGATCGGGCGCGCCTTCGTTGTTGTCGTCGTTGCCGCCACAGCCGAGGCACACCACGGCCGTCGCGGCCAGCATCCAGCCACGCATGTCGCATTCCCCCTTACACGACGGTTATCGGCGGGCCGCGGGAAAAGTTGCGTGCGTCAGCTCAACAGCGCGCGCTTGAGCTCGGCAGCGTCGGCGAAGCGCTTGCTCGGATCCTTCTCGAGCGCCTGCATGAGCGCGTGCTCGACGCTCTCGGGCACCTCGGCGCGCAGCGTGCGCGGCGCGCGCGGCGTCTCGGTCACGTGCTGGAAGCCGATGGCGATCGGCGTCTCGCCGGCGAACGGCGGCCGTCCGACGAACAGGTGATAGGCGAGGGCGCCGAGCGCGTAGACGTCGGTGCGCGCGTCCTGTGGCGTGCCCCGCACCTGCTCGGGCGCCATGTACTCGGGCGTGCCGATGATGAGCCCGGTCGCCGTCATGCCGTGCATGAAGGTCGCCTTCGCCAGGCCGAAGTCGATCACCTTGACGCGCTTCTCGTGATCGAGGAGCACGTTGCCCGGCTTGAGATCGCGATGCACCACGCCGACCGCGTGCGCCGCCGCCACGCCGTCGCACACCTGGCCGATGATCAGGCGCGCCTCGTCGATGCGCAGGGCTCCGACGCGCCCGAGATACTCGGCCAGCGTCATGCCCTCGACGTACTCCATCGAGAGCAGCACCATGCCGCCGTCCTCGACGAGATCGTGGATGCGGATGACGTTGGGATGGGTCACCTTGCGCGCGGCGGCCACTTCGCGGCGGAAGCGATCGACCGCCGCCGGATCGCCGACGCCGGCGTTGATGATCTTGAGCGCCACGCGCTCGGCGAGCTTGCCGTCGGCGGCGAGGTAGACCGCGCCCATGCCGCCGCGGCCGATCTCGCGCTCGATGGTGTAGCGCTCGGCGATCTTCTGGCCGGGCGCGAGCGCCATCGCCAGCACCGACCCGCGCGGCACCGTCGCCGGCAGCTTGGGCTCGTCCGGCCGATGCGGCGGCAGGGCACCGACGGCCGACTGCGCCGCGAGCATGCGGTTCATGCGCGCGTTGAGCTCGAGGTCGACGGAGCAGACGATGCTCTCGAGGTTCTGGATGCGCGCCTCGAGCTGCTTGCGCTCTTCTTTCTCCTTCTCGAGCTGCTTCGGATCTTCCTGCTGGCGCCCGCGCAGCTGCGCCATCTTGTACCGGAAGTACTGCGTGACTCCGACGATCGCGACCGGCATCCCGAAGACGATGAGAACGATCCCTGTTGCCGGATCCGCCATGTCAGCGTGATACCGTAGCGCCCATGCTCAAGCAAGCGATCGTCCTCGGCCTGCTCCTCTTGCTTCCCGACGACGCCCTCATCGACGACGGCTCGCGCAAGCTGCAAGCCGGCGACGCCGACGGGGCCATCGCCGCCTTCGACAAAGCCAAGAAGCAGTCGCCCAGAGACCCGCGCCCGCACTACCTGACCGGCGTGGCGCTGCAGAAGAAGGGCGACGCCCCCGGCGCCGAGAAGGAGCTGCGCGCCGCGCTCGGGCTCGATCCCAAGCTCGCCGACGTGCGCAACGAGCTCGCGTCGATGCTCATCGAGCGTCATCGCTTCGGCGAGGCCATCCCCGAGCTCAAGCGCGCCGTCGCCGACAAGCCCGACCTCGGCGAGGCCTGGTTCAACCTCGGCCAGGCGGCGGCGATGCAGAAGGACTGCGCCACGGCGATGGACGCCTACGCCCACGCCACCAAGCTGGCGCCGTCGGACCCCGACGGCTTCATCAACGCGTCGGTGGCGGCGCGCAAGTGCAACAAGCTGCCCGAGGCCACGGCGGCGGCGCGGCAGGCGGTCAAGCTGTCGGCGCGCTCGCCGCAGGCGCACCTCAACCTCGGCATCGCGCTCGAGGCGTCGGGCAAGCTCGACGACGCCGCCGCCGAATATCAGATCGCGACACGCCTCAAGCCCGACTATGCGACCGCCTGGTGGAGCCTCGGTCTCGTCGAAGGCAAGCGCAAGAAGCCGGACCAGGCGATCGCCGCGCTCGACAAGGCGCGCCAGCTGTCGCCGACGGCGGCGCGCATCGCCGACCTCGGCGTGGCCTGGCGCGACAAGGGAGATCTCGGCAAGGCGGCGGAGCTGTTCCGCGAGGCGGTGGCCAAGGATCCGCGCTACACGCCGGCGCGCTGGCATTTGGCGCAGGTGCTGTCCGCGCAGCACAAATGCGCCGAGATGAACAAGGAATTGGCCGGTCTCCCCTCGGCCGAGGGCCACTCGGAAGCCGCACAAAAACTGCGTACCGCCTGCAGATAAGTCTGGTAGGCTCCCTCGGTAACACGATGCCCCCGCGGAAGGACCTGGGCGCGATCCTCGTCGAGGAGGACGTGCTGGATCAAAAGGACCTGGAGCGGATTGCGCGCGGCAAGGACAACGCGCGACGCCCGCTCTGGGGCGTGATCGTCGAATCGGACCTGGCGACTCCGGAGCAGATCTTCCGCGCGCTGTCGGCGCGCTTCGGCGTCCCCGTCGTCTCCGACGAGCGGCTGGCCGAGGTGGCGCCTCCCGAAGCGCTCAAGCGCGCCCTATCGCGCGCCGAGGCGCTGATCGCGGGCTTGTTTCCGGTCGATCTGTCGGCCGACGGGCAGCGCGCGACGGTGGTGATGGTGGACCCGTCGGACGAGCAGACGCTCGCCGACTTCTTGACGCGCGCACAGGTGCCCGAGGGGCGGGCGCTCCTGGCCCGGCGCGACGCGATCACGCGCGCCATCGAGCGCGTGTGGGGCGAGACCACGGCGGTGGTGACGCCGCTGCCGCCGGGGCGGCGCAAGCCGGCGCCGTCGAAGTCGTCGCCGCAGGTCGTGGTGCCGATCAGCGACGACGACGTGACCGGCACGGTCAAGCTCGATCCGTCGCTGCAGGCGGAGCTGTCGCGGCTGCCGCCGCGCGCGCCGTCGCCCGACGACGCGCTCACGCCGCTGCCGCAGCGACGGCCCAAACGGCCCACGCCGCAGCCGACGGCGGCGGAGCCGACCAGGCAGGTGGAGACGCCGTCGGAGGCGCTGCGCGCCGAAGAGCGGCTGACCCGCGCGCTCATCGAGACCATCGAGGCGCTGGCGACGGAGCTGGAAGCGCGCGTCGTCGGCGGCAGCGGCGCCGGCGTGGAGATGGCGCGGCTGTCGCGGCGCGTGGCGCGTCAGCTCGGGCTGCCGCGGCGCCTGGCCGACGAGATCGGCGTGGCGGCGCAGCTGTTCGCGCTCGATCGGCAGATGCGGCAGATCGAGGGCGCCGGCTCGGCCGACGTCTTCGCCGAGCTCGGCTGGACCGCGGCCGGCGCCGACGGCCTCCTGCCGATCCTGCGCGCGCTGACGGCGGCGTCGTCGGGCTTCGGCCGCCTGGCGCCGGGGACCCAGGCGCCGCCCATCCCCATCGGCGCGCGCATCATCGGCGCCGTCGCCGACTACCAGGAGCTCGGCGCGGCGGCGACGGCGATGTCTGATCTCGACGCCATCTCGCAGCTGTTGCGCGCTTCGCCGGCGGGGGCGCAGGTCGTCGATGCGCTCCTGCGCGTGCTCGAGAGCGATCGCGGTGACAAGACGCCGGCGACGCCGACGATGCTGCCGGCGACGAGCATGCTCAAAGAGAAGCCCGCGCGCGAGCCGGCGCGCGATCCTGAAGAGCGCCGCGAAGACGAAAAGACCGTGCGCAAACCCTATCCGCGCAAAGAAGGAGAGTGAGCCAGATGCTCGGTGACGAACCACTCAAGGAAGCGTTGACCTTCGACGACGTGCTGCTGTTGCCGGCGGAGTCGGAGGTCCTGCCGCGCGACGTCGACGTGCGCACGCGGCTCACCGAGCGCATCTCGCTGCACATGCCGCTGGTGTCGTCGGCGATGGACACGGTGACCGAGGCCGACACCGCGATCACCATGGCGCGCGAAGGCGGGCTCGGCGTGATCCACAAGAACCTGACGGTCGTCGAGCAGGCGCGCGAGGTGCAGAAGGTCAAGCGCGCCGAGAGCGGCATGGTCTTCGACCCGGTGGTCGTCGGCCCCGAGGAGAACCTCAAGCGCGCGCTGCAGATCATGCGCGAGAGCGGGGTCTCGGGGTTGCCCGTCGTCGTCGAGGGGCGCGCGGTCGGCATCCTCACCAACCGCGACGTGCGCTTCGAGAAGAACCTCGAGCAGCGCGTGCGCGACGTGATGACCAAAGAGCTCATCACGGTGCCGGAGGGGACCGGCGTCGAGCGCGCCAAGGAGCTTCTGCATCAGCATCGCATCGAGAAGCTGGTGGTCGTCGATGCGGCCGGCAAGATGAAGGGGCTCATCACCATCAAGGACATCGACAAGGCGGAGAAGCATCCGCAAGCGGCCAAGGACGAGCACGGCAGGTTGCGCGTGGCGGCGGCGGTCGGCGTCGGCGAGGATCGCGACGCGCGCGTGCAGGCGCTGTTGAACGCGGGCTGCGACGTCATCGTCGTCGACACCGCGCACGGCCACTCGCGCGGCGTGCTCGATGCGGTGCGCGCCATCAAGAGCACCTTCAAGGACGTGCAGGTCATCGCCGGCAACGTGGCGACGGCCGAAGGCTACATCGCGCTCGTGAAGGCGGGCGCCGACGGCGTCAAGGTCGGCATCGGGCCGGGCTCGATCTGCACCACGCGCGTCGTCGCCGGCGTCGGCGTTCCGCAGGTCACCGCCATCAACGAGTGCGCCAAGGCGGCGATGAAGCACGGCAAGCCCATCGTCGCCGACGGCGGCATCAAGTACTCGGGCGACGTGGCCAAGGCCATCGCGGCCGGCGGGCACACCGTCATGATCGGCTCGCTCTTCGCCGGCACCGACGAGGCGCCGGGCGAGGTCATCCTCTACCAGGGGCGCAGCTACAAGCAGTATCGCGGCATGGGATCGATCGGCGCCATGCAGGCGGGCTCGAAGGACCGTTACTTCCAGTCGCACGTCTCGACGGCCGAGCCGGAGCAGGCGCGCAAGCTCGTGCCCGAGGGCATCGAGGGGCGCGTGCCCTACAAGGGGCCGCTGTCGCAGTCGGTCTATCAGCTGATCGGCGGCCTGCGCGCGTCGATGGGCTACACCGGCTGCAAGTCGATCGAGGAGCTGCGCACGCGAGCCAAGTTCATCAAGATCTCCTCGGCGGGCCTGCGCGAGTCGCACGTGCACGACGTCATCATCACCAAGGAAGCGCCCAACTACCGCCAGGAGCGCGAGTGAGCAAACCCGCGTACACCGTCGACGACGAGGCGCGCACGCACGCGCAGGAGGTCGGCGAGCGTGCGCGGGCATGGCGCGCCGGGCGTGGCGTCGACACCACCGGGCTGGCCCGGCTGCAGGCGTGGCTGCGCTACGCGGTGGTGTATCACTCGAACGCGCTCGAAGGCGGCGGGCTCACCGAGACCGAGACCAGGGCCGTGCTCGTCGACGGCGTCACCGTCGGCAAGCCGCTGCGCGATCATCTGTGGGCGGTGAACCTGTCGGTCGCTTGCGAGCGCGTCGACGTCTGGGCGAACGATCCTCGAACCGGGCCGGCGCCGATCACCGAGGCGCAGCTGCTCGAGCTCAACGCCGTGCTCCTGCGCGGCATCGACGAGCTCGGCGCGGGCGCCTACCGCAAGGTGTCGGTCTATCTGACCGGCGCCAGCTTCGAGCCGCCGCCGCCCGAGGCGGTGCCGTCGCTGATGCACGAGCTGTGCGACTGGATGGCGTCGAGCCACGACGGCGATCCGATCGTCTTCGCCGCCGAGATGCACGCCTGGTTCGAGACCATCCACCCGTTCGTCGACGGCAACGGCCGCGCCGGACGCTTGCTGGTCGATCTGGCGCTCGGCAAGCGTGGGTTGATCCGGGCGCTGGTGCGCGCCGAAGAGCGCGAGCGCTATCGCGAAGCGCTGCGTCACGCGCAGGCGTCGTCGGAGCTGACGCCGCTGGTGCGACTGTTCGCCGACAGCGTCGGCAAGATGCTCGCCGAGCACGAGCGCGCGAGCCAACCGCGGTCATGAGGGGAAAATAAGCCGTGTCCGTCAATCGTGAGCTGGTCCTCATCCTCGACTTCGGATCGCAGTACACCCAGCTGATCGCGCGGCGCATCCGCGAGCTCAAGGTCTACTGCGAGATCCATCCGTTCAACATGCCGCTCGACGAGATCCGCAAGCTCCGGCCGTCGGCGCTGGTGCTCTCCGGCGGTCCCTCGTCGGTGTACGAAGAGGGCGCGCCGCTGGTGTCGAAGGAGCTGTTCGAGCTCGCGCTGCCCACGCTCGGCATCTGCTACGGCGTGCAGCTCATGGCCAAGCTGCTCGGCGGCAACGTCGTCGCCGCCGACAAGCGCGAGTACGGGCGCGCGCACGTCAAGGTCAACACCGCCGGCGCGCGCACCGAGCTGTTCCACGGGATGCCGGCGGGCGAGGAGCTCGCGGTGTGGATGTCGCACGGCGATCGCGTGGCTTCCTTGCCGCACGGCTTCTCGCTGATCGGCGAGACGCCGAACGCGCCCAACGCCGCCGTCGCCGACGAGAAACGCAAGATCTACGGGATCCAGTTCCACCCCGAGGTGGCGCACACGCCGCGCGGCGGCGAGCTCCTGTCGAACTTCCTCTTCCGCGTGTGCAAGCTGTCGCCGTCGTGGACGATGGCCAACTTCGCCGAAGAGGCGGAGGTGCACATCCGCCGCCAGGTCGGCGAGCGCGGGCGCGTCATCCTCGGCCTGTCGGGCGGCGTCGACTCGTCGGTGGCGGCGAAGCTGCTGCTCAACGCGATCGGCGAGCGGCTGACCTGCATCTTCGTCGACAACGGGCTGCTCCGGCAGGGCGAGCGCGCGGGCGTCGAGGCGCTCTTCGCCGGCGCCTTCAAGGCCGACCTGCACGTGGTCGACGCCGAGGCGCGCTTTCTGACCGCGCTGGCCGGCGTCACCGACCCCGAGCAGAAGCGCAAGATCATCGGGCGCGAGTTCATCGCCGTGTTCGACGAGGAGGCCAAGCGCATCGACGGCGTGGAGTTCCTCGGACAGGGCACGCTCTATCCCGATGTCATCGAGAGCGTGTCGCACAAGGGGCCGTCGGCGACGATCAAGTCGCACCACAACGTCGGCGGGCTGCCCGACCGCATGAAGCTCAAGCTCGTCGAGCCGCTGCGCGAGCTCTTCAAGGACGAAGTGCGCGAGCTCGGCGCCGAGCTGGGGTTGCCGCGCCACGTCTTGTGGCGGCAGCCGTTCCCCGGGCCGGGGCTGGCGGTGCGCGTGCTCGGCGAAGTCACCAAGGTGCGCTGCGATCTGTTGCGCGCGGCCGACGCGATCATCGATGAAGAGATCCGCGCCGCCGGCTTGTACGAGTCGATCTGGCAGTCGTTCGGCGTGCTCCTGCCGGTGAAGTCGGTCGGCGTGATGGGCGATCAGCGCACCTACGCCGAGACGCTGGCGGTGCGCGCGGTGCACTCGAAGGACGGCATGACCGCCGATTGGGTGCCGCTGCCGTACGAGCTGCTCGGGACGATCAGCCGCCGCATCGTCAACGAGGTGCGCGGCATCAACCGCGTGGTCTACGACATCACGTCGAAGCCGCCGGGGACGATCGAGTGGGAGTGATCGCGCCGCTCGCGCTCGCGCTGTTCGCCGGCGTGTTCGCGGCGCCGGCGGCGGTGGGGCGCACCGGCGCGACCTACGACGCCGAGGCCAAGCAGCTCTCGGCGCACGGCGCGGCGGCGGCGGATCTGCGGGCGCCGACGGCGGCGATCGCGCGCGTGAAGGCCGAGCGGCAGGCGCGCACCATCGCCGAGAAGAAGATCGTGGCGGCGCTGGTCGAGCTCGGCGACACGCGCGAGCTCGACGAATTGAACAAGCAGGTCGCCGACGCGAAGGTCTCCGACGAGCGCTACGGCTCCGACGGCTCGGTCGAGCTGCTGCTGTCGTTGTCGACGGAAGAGCTACCGCTCAAGACGCGGCGTCACAAGCACAAGGCGGCGGAGAAGGCTACAGATCGAGATCGGTGATCGAGTGGCAGAGCATGTCGCTGCCGTCTTTGACGCAGCGCTGATCATCGGGGCACTTGGTCTTCGCCGCGCAGATGAGCTCGCAGGTCGATTTGCCGTCGCGGTGCTTCACGCACTGCAGCTCGCCGTCGCAGCGGCTCTTGGCGTCGCACGCCTTGCCTTGCCCCGCCGGCGCCTTGGCGAATGACAGCGACGAGAGGCCGACCGCGAGCACGACCGTGAGGATGCGCATGGCTACAATCCTACGCCGTCGTTGATGGGCCGACAAACGCTCGCCGCCCCGTCCTTGACGCAGCGCTGATCTTCGGGGCACTTCGTGCTCGCGGCGCAGACGAGCTCGCACGTCGACTTGCCGCCCGCGTGCGCGACGCAGGCGAGCCCGGCGCTGCAGGCGTTCTTGGCGTCACACGCCTTGCCCTGACCCGCAGGCGCCCTGGCGTACGCAGCCGGAGCGATTCCCAACACCAACACCAGCATCAGCGCGCGCATGCTTCGCCTCCTCACGCCTTGACGCAGTTGCGGCCGGCGGCCTTCGCCTCGTAGAGCTTGTCGTCGGCCTTCTTGATGAGCGCGGCCGCGTCGGCGGCATCGTCGCAGGTGGCCACGCCGATCGACACGGTCACCGAGATCTTGGTGTCCTCGAACTTGAACGGCGCCTTCTCGACGAGCTTGCGCACCTTGTCGGCGAACGACAGCGAGTTGGCGCCGTCGATCTCCGGCAGCACGATGGCGAACTCTTCGCCGCCGTAGCGCGCCAGGATGTCCTCGCGCCGGATCTTGCCCTTGATGACCGTCGCCAGCTGCTTGAGCACGTAGTCGCCGGCGAGGTGGCCGAAGCTGTCGTTGATCGCCTTGAAGCGATCGATGTCGAACAGGATCAAGCTCAGCTCGCGGCGATAGCGCTTGGCGCGCGACACTTCGCGATCGAGCTGCTCGAGGAAGTAGCGGCGGTTGAACACCTGCGTGAGACCGTCGACCGTCGTCAGTCGATAGATCTCTTCGTGGTAGGCGTTCTCGATGTTGCCGCCCGAGAGGAACTTGAAGATGGTGCGGCCGATCTTGATGAAGTCGCCGTCGCGCAGCACGTACTCGTCGATCAGCTGATCGTTGACGTAGGTGCCGTTCGTCGAGCCGAGGTCGCGCAGGATGATCGATTTGCCGGTGTTGATGATCTTGGCGTGATTGCGCGACACCGACTCTTGATCGATCTGCACGTCGGACTTCGACGAGCGACCGATGATGATGTTGGCGTTCTCGAGGTTGTATTTGCGGCCGAGCTCGAGTCCGTAGATGACGACCAGACACGCGTCCTTGCCGACCGGCTTCTCCGCGATCTTCGAGATGACGGTCACGACCGTCTTGGACCGCGCTCCTTGGGAGGACATCGGGCCCTCCATCATAGCGCCTAACGCCGGCGCGCGAACATTTCGAACACAAAAATTTGCTACATACACCTACATGTCTAACAATGGACTACATCAACCGGTAAGAGGCCGATATGCTTCGTCAATTGAAGGTCCGCCGCCACGTTGCCACCTCCCTCTGCCTCTTGACCGTGGTCGCGCTGGTTGCGGCGCGCGGCTTCCACGATCGGCGCGCCGAAGCCGCGCCGCCGGCGCTGATCCAGAGCGCCGCGCCGCATTTCGAACGGGCGTTCGAAAATTCGAACCACCGTTCGAACTGGTCGCACGTGAAGAAGGAAGCGAGCGGCTACGTCGACGTGCGCGCCGACGGCAGCCGCGCCGAGCTCACGCTCGATCCGACGCTGCAGGCGCGCGTCGACAAGCTGTTGCGTGCGTATCCGACGCCGTACGCGGCGGCGGTGGTGCTCTCGGTCGAGGACGG
>Ga0134125_10001251_pt1 | contig 31480 bp, 38 predicted proteins | sample KB31751_FD_96464 | JGI IMG/M metagenome (GOLD analysis project Ga0134125, IMG submission 96464) | Terrestrial soil microbial communities with excess Nitrogen fertilizer from Kellogg Biological Station, Michigan, USA - KB3-175-1 | ecosystem: Environmental > Terrestrial > Soil > Unclassified ... | reverse complement strand
TGGACCCAGAGGCTCACGACGTCCGCGCCGAGAGCGTCGCGCAGCGTCTGCACGTTGTCGAGGAAACCGTCGGGCGAGATCGCCACGCCGGTGTTCGGATCCTTGTTGGAGAGCCGGCCCAGGTCGACGGAAAGGTCGCCGCCAACCTCGGTGTACGCGACCTCCTGGGCGCCGACGAGGCGCACCCGCTGGACCACGCCGCTATTCGCGTAGGCGAGGTTGGTGGTCGCCACCGCAAGATCGATCTGCGCGAGGATCGGGGCGCTGTCCGCGGTGTTGTCGGGGCTCGCCTGGGCGCGCGCGGCCGGCGTGTACACGATCAGCAGGTCGATCGTGGAACCATCGTCCATCTGGACGGCGGGCACCGCTTGCTGCGCCATGGCCTTGGCGACGAGGGGATGGGGCACGGGCACCTCGCCTGCCTCGTCCTGGATCTGCGAGCGATCGAGGTCCTGCACGCGGTACTGGCCGTTGCCCGTCGCCTGGATCTGGTAGGCGTGGTTGTTGGTGTGGATGGTGCCCGCGACGAGGCCGTGGGAGACCACGAGGGCGGCGCTCCCGAAATCGTCGCCGTTCACGGTGCCCGTGAACTCGAGGGTCCCTCCGGTCGTCTTCTGCACGCGCGTGATCCGCAAGACGAGCGTCGTGTCCTCGAAGGCGGGCACGGAAATCTCGACGGGCGTGGCCGGCGCCTTGCGCAAGGCGGCGCGGACCTGGTCCAGCACGGCCGCGTTGAGGAGGATCGGGCGCTGGCGAACGAGCGCGGTCACGTGCGCGGCGGGGCGCAGGTCTCCCTGCGTGGGCGCGAGCGTCCCGGTGAGGAGCGTGGGACGCGCCTGGCCGAGTGCCGTGGAGCTGATCGCGAAGAAAAGGCCGGTGAAGGCCAGCAGTGCGCCGAGCGTGCGCTTCATAGCGCCTCCCTCGCCCGCTCAAGCGGCGGGCTGAACACGGCATTCTCGGCCTGCCGGCCACCCCTTGGCAAAGGGAATATTCGACAGTTTCGAATTCCCGCGAAGCGGGAATAGGCGAGGCGCAAGCCCTGTTCGGCTACTCCGGCGCGACGGGGATCGGAACTTCCGCGGGCGGCGGGGCCTTGCGCGCAGCCGCGCGCTTCTTGCTGTCGCGCACGAACGAGTACACCTGCCACGCGATGAAGAGCGCGATCAGGCCGAAGAGCGTCCCGCTGATCGGTCGCGTCACGAAGATGGAGAAGCTGCCCCGGCTCAACAGCAATGCCCGGCGGAAATTCTCCTCGAGCATCGGCCCCAGGATGAAGCCCAGCAGCAGCGGCGCGGGCTCGAGCCCAAGGCGCATCATCAGGTAGCCCATGAGGCCGAATGTCGCGGTGATGAACATGTCGTCCAGGCTGTTGTTCACGCTGTACGTGCCCACGCAGCAGAAGAAGAGGATCGCCGGGAAGAGCACGTTGTACGGGATCTTGAACACCGACAGCCAGTAGCGCACCAGCGGCACGTTCAGGATGAGGAGGAAGCAGTTGCCGACCCACATGCTCGCCACCAGCCCCCAGAAGAGCTCGGCGTGCTCCTTGATCATGTTGGGACCCGGCTGGATCCCCTTGATGATGAAGGCGCCCATCATCAGCGCCATCACCGCGTTCTCCGGGATGCCGATGCTCATGAGCGGGATGAAGCTCGTGCGCGAGGCGGCCTCGTCGGCGGCGGCCTGCCCGGCCACGCCCTCGATGGCGCCGTGGCCGATCTCGTCCTTGTACTTGCTGAACTTCTTGTCGAGCGCGTACGCGGCGAACTGCGCGATCGACGGCCCGCCCCCCGGAAGGATCCCGAGGAACGAGCCCACGGCGCTCCCGCGAAGCGCGCTGGGGATGATCCGCTTGAACTCGGGCCACGTCGGCATCAGGTGGATCTTGCCGCTGAAGGGCGTGCGCTCGGAATGCTCGTCCAGGTTCTTGGTGATCTCGGCGATGCCGAAGCAGCCGAGGGCCACGCTCACGAGGCCCACGCCGTCAACCAGCGAAGCGAAGTTCAACGTATAGCGCTGCACGCCGCTATTGATGTCGGTGCCGATCTGCCCCAGCAGCACGCCGAGCATGCAGACCGCGAGGCCGTCCAGGAGGCTTCCGGTCGTGACGAAGCTCACGCACATGAAGCCGAACATCATGAGCGCGGCGTAGTCCGCGGGCCCGAACATGAGCGCCACCTCGCCCAGCGCGGGGGCGAGCGCCGCGAGGACCACGATCGCCACGGTCCCCCCGATGAAGCTGGAGACCCCGGCGGTGAAGAGCGCAAGCCCGGTCTTGCCCTTCAACGTCATCTGGTAGCCGTCGATGCAGGCCACGATGCTGCTCGCGTGCGGGATCTTCATCGTGATCGCGCTCACGCTGTCGCCGTACTGCGCCCCGTAGTAGATGCCCGCGAGCATGATGAGCGCGCCCGTGGTGGGGATCGAGTACGTGAGCGGCAGCAGCAGGCTGATCGTGGCGAGCGGCCCCAGGCCCGGCAGCAGGCCCACCAGGGTGCCGACCACGCACCCGATCGCGCAGAACATGAGGTTCTGCATGGTGAGCGCATGCTCGAAGCCGAAGGCGAGGTTGTGGAAGATTTCCATCAGTAGAGCGGCAGCTGCAGGCCCAGGCCGTCCTTGAACGCGAAGGCGATGGCGATCAGCACCGCGGCGATCTTCACGTTGCGCCACACCGAGTACGACGTGCCGGCCACCGTCGACAGGAAGACGAGGAGGAGGATCCCCACGATCATGTTGATGTAGAGGGAGGCGAGCGCGAACCCCACGAGGCTTCCGAGGATGAGCGCGATGTTCTTCAGGTTGAAGTACATCGGCTCCTTCTCGTCGAAGTACGAGCGCACCACGATCGCCGCGCCGATCAGGAAGAGCACCGAGCTCACGAGCAGCGGGAAGAGGCCCGGGCCCGCGCGCTCGAAGTGGCCCATCTGGTACTTGAAGGATCCCAGGCCGAAGGCGAGGGACACGGCGATGAGGAATAGACCCTTGAGGAGGTGGCGGTCGTTCATGTCGGCGCGCGGGAAGCCTGTAGTTTTCGAAGATCGCACGCGGGGGCCGGACGCCGCAAGGCCCACGACAGGATCTCCTCCGGCCCTCAGGATGCCAGATTCGGAGGCCCGTGGCTCATGGTGCAGCGCACCATGGCTGCGGCGAGGACGACACTTTCCCGGAAGGAATCCGAGAACCGCGCGGAAAAAGCGCTGACTCAACGGGATGCTCGACCCCTTCGAGATCCGCATCGACGACGCCGTGCTGCAGGACCTGGCCGCCCGCCTCGCCGCCACCCGCCTGCCTCCGGACCGGGCGAAGGACTGGGACGCCGGCATGAGCCCCGCCTACCTGGGCGAGCTCGTCGCGTATTGGCGCGACGCATTCGATTGGCGCGCGCAGGAGGCGATGCTCAATCGCTTCCGCCACCTTCGCGGGGAAGTCGATGGCACCCAGCTCCACGTGATCCACGAGAAAGGCCGCGGACCCGCGCCGCTGCCGATCGTCCTCACGCACGGATATCCGGATTCCTTCTACCGCTTCTACAAGCTGATCCCGCTCCTCGCGGACCCCGGCGCGCATGGCGGGGATCCGGCCGACGCCTTCGACGTGGTCGTCCCGAGCCTTCCGGGCTACGCATTTTCGCAGGCGCGCTCCGAAGGCGGCGGCATCTTCGGCGTGGGCGCCCTTTGGCACCAGCTCATGACGAACGAGCTGGGCTATGCGCGATATGGAGCCCATGGAGGCGACTGGGGGAGCACGGTGACCGAACAGCTCGCGCGAAGCCACGCTTCCGCGCTCGCCGGCATCCACCTCACCGACATTCCTTTCTGGCACATCTTCCAGAAACCGGACGACCTCACCTCCGACGAGCGCAGGTTCCTCGAGAAGACCGAGGAGTGGCAGAAGAAGGACGGCGCGTACGCGATGATCCAGGGGACGCGCCCCCGCACCGCCGCGGCCGGCGTGAACGACTCTCCCGCGGGGCTCGCCGCGTGGATCGTGGAGAAATTCCACGAGTGGAGCGACTGCGGCGACGACATCGAGAAGAGCTACTCGAAGGACGAGCTCCTCACCAACGTGATGATCTACTGGGCCACGCAGACGATCGGCTCCTCATTCCAGCCCTACCGCGACTTCACGGACGCCGGAGCGCTGCGCTGGATGAAGGAAGCGGCGAAGGGCTGGATCGGCTCGTCGAAGACGCCCATGGGGTTCGCGCAGTTCCCGAAGGACATCTCGAGCCCGCCGCGCGAATGGGCCGAGCGCTTCTTCAACGTGCGGCGCTGGACCGAGATGCCGCGCGGCGGGCACTTCGCCGCGCTCGAAGTGCCCGAGCTCCTCGCGGGCGACATCCGCGAGTTCTTCCGCCCGCTGCGCGGCTGAAGGCTCGGCGCGACCGGGGATATCGCTAGCGCGCCGCCGTCTTGCGTGAGTCCGAAGATCCGTTCCCGGCCTTGCGGCCCTTGACCGGATCGCCCTCGTCGTCCTCGATCTGCAGCTCGTCCTTCAGCTCCACCTTGCGCGCCTGCATCTGCTGGCCGAGCTCCTCCAGGGTCTCGCGCTCCTCGGCCACGGAGGGGAAGATCTCCTGCTCTTCTTCCTTGACGTGGTGCTTGATGTACTCGCTCAGCACCTTCACCTTGGCGTCGAACACGCTATCGACTTCGGGCGTGTCCTCGATCTGCGCGATCAGGTCCCGGGCGCCGTCGTGCTCGACCTGGGCTTCCTCGACCATCTCCATGTCGTCCTCGTCGAGGGCTTCGCGCAGCCACGGATAGAAGATCTCCTCCTCGATCGTGGCGTGAATGGTGAGCTCGTTGCAGATCTTCGTGGCGATGTCCTTGCGGGACTCGTCGTGCGCATCCTTCGCGGATTCGTATTGCACGAACAGGTCCTCCACCTTGCGGTGGTCGGCCATCAGCATCTTGATGGCGAGCGGCTTGGTGCTGGCTGTTGCGGTCTTCGGCATTTCCATCTCCTGGCAGTTCCTGCGTTCCGGAGAGCAAGTCTAGGCTTCGTGCAGGCACGGGATGTCGGCCACCCCCCGACTTTGGGGTAGGAGGCCGATCCCGGGACGTGGACGATGCGCTACGCGAGTTGCGAAGCCGACGCCTCAGGCGCGCGGCTCGCCCTGCGCGTTCACCAGGATCGTGCGGCCCGGGCGCGACACCATCTGCACGCGATGCTCCTCGCCGCGGAACTCGTACGTGACATCCCAATACTCCGGCTGCGCCTGGGTTTGCGCATCCTCGCAACGCTGGACGTCGCGATCCTGCGAGCTGCCACGGCCCGCGTTGGCGCCGACGACACCGCCGGCGATCGCACCACCGGCGGTCGCGACGTCGTTGCCGCGGCCGTTGCCGATCTGGTGGCCGATGATTCCGCCGATCAACGCGCCGGCGACGGCGCCCGGCACGTTCACGTCCCCGCGCGACCCGCTTTCGTGCTCCGTCCAGCACCTGCGTCCCGACTGGGCGACGACGGCATGCACGGACGTGACGTTCGCCTCGAAGATGCGCTCGCCGCCACGACGATGGTTGTCGTACACCGGCGCCGGCTCGGGCGCGTAGCGCGAGGAATCCACGCGATCGTTCGCCGCCACGCGGCGCAGCGAGGAGATGCGGTCGTTCATCCCCATCGCGGCGAGCGACGGATAGCGGCCGGGCTGGAGCACGATGCAGCGCCCCTTGAACCGCGCGTCCTCGCACGCCTCCCAGCGATCGCTGAGGACCACCGCGGAAGAGGCGCGGTCGTTGAAGCCTGCGCGAGCGAAATCGCGCACGGGCTGCTCGGTGCTGAAGGAGCGCCCCTCGAAGTTCTCGTTCGCGTACAGGACTACCTGCGCGAACGACTGCACGCTCAGGGATGCGGCACAGGCTGCAAGGGCGATTCTCGTTGCTGTATTCATGGGTTTCTCCTGGTCATTTCTTGGCGATGCCGCCCTCGTCTTCCCAGCGTTCGTTCGCGGGGGAATCGGAAGGGGCAGGCCGGGTCTCGAGGACTGTGGTTCGCGGGGCGGCAGGCAGGCGCCGGCTCGCGATGCCGGGCTTGCGCGGCACCTGGCGCCAACCGCTGATCATGCGGGCTCGCTTCTTCTCCACGGCTATCGGGCGACGCTCTGCATGGGAAGCCTTTCGGAAACGTGGGCGCGCGTCACCGGGACGTCGCCGTAAGCGCCGAGCGTGGAAACCGCGTCGGGGGAATGCCGCGGGAGCGTGAAGCCGCGGGCGGGATCGTCGATGGCCTCGATCGTGATCGCCGGCGCGAACGACTTCACCGCGCCGAAGAGCGTCGCGAACGAGACGTCGGCGGCGTCGCGCCCCGTGCCGATGCGCACCAGGCCCGTGGCGGGCGAGATCCCGGTCGGCTCGAAGAGGTACCAGCGTTGGCCGAGGAATACCTCGACGTACGCGTGGAAGTCGGGCGGCCCCAGGGAAGCCATGGCGCCGTAGTCGATTCCGGTCACGAATCGCGCGGGAATGTTCACCGCGCGGCAGAGCGCGATCATGAGGTGCGCGAAATCGCGGCACACGCCGCGCTGCTCCACCAGCGTGTCGGCGGCCGACGTGCTGCTGTCGGTGAACCCCGGGACGAACGCCGTTCGCGCGCCCACCCAGTCGCGGATGGCCTGCACGCGCCAGTAGCCCGGCCTCAGGTGGCCGAACTCGCGCGCCGCCAAGCGGCCCAGGCGATCGGACTGGCAATAGCGGCTCGGATAGATGAACGCAAGGGCCTCGGGGGGCAGGCGCGCGATCGGGGTCTCCTCGATGCGCGCGGGCGATTCGAAGTGATGGGCGATGTCCACCGTCGCTTCGTAGCGCACCGAGAAGGAACCCGGCGGCGCGCTCATCTGCATGAAGCGGCTTCCGAGGGCGGGATCGACGTGGATCGTGGAGGTCACGGGTTGGCTCAACGTCACCGACTCGTCCACGACGTTCTGCCACGGATTCTGCGCGGCATGGATGTTGAAGATGAAGTCCGCCGGGTTGTCGGCGATCTCGTACCTCAGCTCGATCGCGTACTTGAGGCGGGTCATGGAGCCCATCGCGCCGGCGTCACAGGCTCTTGCGACCGCTCAGGAAGTTCACCAGGAGGACGATCACGGCGACGACGAGCAGGATGTGGATGAATCCCCCGAGCGTGTAGGAGCTGACCAGCCCCAGGAGCCACAGGATGATGAGGATGATGGCGACGGTCATGAGCATGGAAGCAACCTTTTCAGCGCGCGAGGCGCACGAGCAACAGGATTGAAGAAAGGACGCCGATCACGCGTGCCACGCGCCTCGCGCCGAAGAGCGAAAGGGCGAGGCCGAGCACGGCGCCGCGGATCGCGGGGGCCCGTGCCGCCGCGGAGACGAACGGGCGCAATTGCGGCGGCTGCCACAACCGGTGCACGTCGCGGCGGATGCGCAGCCGTGCCAGTGACGAGCGCGCCACGAGCGTGAGCCGCTCGCGTTCGAGGGCCTCCAGGCGGGCGCTCACAGGGAAGCCCTAAGGTCTCTCAAGTCGTGCGACAGCTCCGCCAGCGTCGCTTCGAACGCGGTGGGCTTCGCCGACGATTCGACGCGAAGGACGAGCAGGATCACCGCGGCGACGGCCAGGTAGGTCCCGGCCATCACGGCGATCGCCGCCACGCGGTGGGTGTCCCAGAAGATGGCCGCGACGAGGAACGTGATGAGCATCAGCACGAGGTGCAGCAGGACGCTCGCGCAGGCGGTGAGCGCGAGCGATCGCTTGCGCCGCTCGATCTCCTCGCGCAGCTCGACCCCGAACAACGCCGCGCGAACGCTGGCGATTTCCAGCAGCGTCGCGCCCGCGCCGCGCAGGTTATCGAGGAAACCGGGCCCGGAGGCACGAACGCTCAATAGGCCGCCCATTCCCAGCCGCGGACGTGCCACTGCTCGGGCGAGTCGGAGGCGAAATCGACGTGCAGCGTGTTCGGGCCGCCCGCGCCGCTCCATACGTAGGTCCATTGCAGCGCGCCCTGCGACGTGGCGCTCGGGATGCCGTCGTCCTTCAGGCCCGTGCGCTTGGGCTTGCCGAGGAGCTTGCGCACATCCTCGGCCGACATGCCGCGGCGCAGGTCGGTTGCGCTTCGCTCGGCCTGCGCGAGGCTGAGCACCACGTCGCTGCGAGCCTGCTGCGCCGGCGCGGGCTGCGCGAACGCAAGGGCCGCGCCCGCGAGGGCGAGGAATGCCGTCGCGCGCCTCATGCGGAGCGGCGAGCGAGGAGGAAGCCCACCAGCACGCCGACCGCCGCCCCGATGCCGATCGCGCTCCAGGGATTGTCGTGGACGTATTGGTCGGTGGTGGTCACCGCGGCCTTGGCGCCTTCGGTCACGCTCACCTGGAGCTCGCCCAGCTGCTTTCGCGCCGCGTCGATCGACGCCTGGACGCGCTTCTTCATCTCGCCCACCTTCGCGCCGCCTTCCGTGCCGATCGTCGCGAGCAGCTCCTGCGCGTCGGTCACCACTTCCTGGAAATCATCGGCCAGTGTGTTGGCCTGGTCCTCGATCACTGTGCTCGCCTGGGCGCTGCGCATGTCATTTTCCTTTGGGGTGGATCACGGGCGGGGTTGGTGCGTCGCGATCAATACTTCTTGTCTTCCTTGGCTTCCTGCTCGACCTTGCCGCCGGCCGCTTTCACGTCCTTGCCCGCGCCTTCGATGGTGTTGCATCCGCCCAGGAGGTAGGACGCCGCGATGATCGTTGCGATGAGGATTTTCATTGTTGTCTCCGTGTGTGCCGTCGCCGGGAATGGCGTCGAGGACAGAGACTAGCCGCGATGCGGGAATCGGTCTGTACGGTAGCGCACCCATATGCGGCCGATCCTTGTCGCGGGGCGCGAGAAGAAACGGCGCGGTCTTGCGACCACGCCGTTGCGCCTTGCTGCTGCCGCTCTCGCGCTAGTTGCTCACCAGCACCGCGACGCGGTGATTCTGGTTGAGGGCCTGGTCGCCGTAGCTGCCGGTGCGGATCCTGGACCTGGGCACGCCCGCGTCCGTGAGCGCTTCGACGACGCTGTGCACGCGCCGTGCGTTCGGTCCGTCGATGGCGATCCGGAACGACGGATTCTGCCGCATGTATTCGGCGATCTGCCGTGCCTTGTCGCTGTCGGAGCCGATGATGTCGTCGCTGCGTCCTTCGAATGTGAAGTCGCGATAGAGCGTCCAATGGACGTTGCCCTTCGCGCCCGCGAGCGGGCCTTGCTCACCGATCGGTCCCGTGGGTCCCTGGGCGCCGGCCGAACCGGTGGCTCCCGTCGGACCGCTGAGGCCGGCCAGCTCCGTATTGCCCGTGGCGCCGGTAAAGCCCGTGGCGCCTTGCGCGCCCGCATGCCCTGCGGGACCCGCGGGGCCCGTCGGGCCTTCGGTCGTGAATCCTTCGGGGCCCGTGCTTCCGGCCACACCCCGGAGCCCGGCGGGGCCGGCTCGACCCGTGGGGCCGGCAGGACCTGCGATGCTCGCGCCCTGCGCGCCCACGTCTCCGGTCGCGCCCTGCGCACCCGTGCGGCCCGCGGGACCCGCTTCACCCGCGCGCCCCATGATCATCTTTCCCCTGGCGCCTGTTTCACCCGCGGGGCCTTGCATGCCGGCGGGGCCGGAAGGTCCGGCTGCGCCGGCCGGGCCGACCATCGCGACGCCCGTGGCGCCCCTGTCTCCGGTCGCACCCTGCGCTCCGGTGGCGCCCATCGGGCCGGCCGGACCGGCGGGGCCGGTCCAGTTGGTCTCGGGCGCCTTGTATTCGGCCATGTGCTCGTGGGTTGCGCATGCGGCGGCGAACGTGGCGGCGAGCGCGATCGCGAGGGGGCGTTTCATCATCTTCAATGTGGAGCGAATCATGGTGTTTCCTCGAGGTGGGTGCTGCTGATGCTGCATTGGATGGCGCCACGGTATCCCGTGCGCCCGATCCTGTCGGTGCGGCAACGCACCCAACCTATCCGAGGACGCGCCTGTAGCTCGCGAGGTCGGCCGCGTAGCAGGCGCATGCGACCTTCACGAGCCCCTTGCGGTCCAGGATCACGATCTCCCCCCGGGCGTAGTGGATCAGCCTGCGGCCCTGCAGTGCCGTCGCGGCGCGCGTGATGCCGACGCGGCGCACCCCGAGCGTGTGCGCGAGGAATTCATGCGTCATGTGAAACGCGCTCGAGCCCGCGCGATCCGAGGTCATCAGCAACCAGCGCGCGAGGCGCTCCTCGAGCAGATGGAATCGCGTGCAGCCCGAGGTTCGCGCGAGCTGGTCGAACAGCACGAAGAGGTACGCGTGCCCCGCCCGGCGAAGCGCGCTCGCATCGGTGAGCGACGCGCGAAACCGGGCCGAGCTCATCCTCCACGCCATTCCCCGGCCCTGCACCACCGCCCGCGCGGGGGAAGAGGCGATTCCCAGCAGCAGCGAGGCGCCGAACATTCCTTCATTCCCGATGAGGGCCACGCCGAGGCTCGAGCCCCCGCCCGCTTCGACGACGCGCGCGATGGAGCTCGTCCTGGGGAAGTACACATGACCCACCGGCTCGCCGGGCTGGGCGAGGACTTCCCCCTGCGTGAGCTCGACATCCTCGCACTGCGCGAGCGTTGCCTCACGGTCCCGGCCAGGCAATTGGTCGAGGAGCCGGTTGGTCCCGCGCGTGCTTGTCATGGCCCGAGGGTAGGGCAGCGAAAATCACTCGTCTGCGCGGCAGCGCACAGAACAGGCCAACCGGCCTTTGTTCGCTGGCACACAGACCACGCTCGCGGATCTCCCGTACCTTCGCGATACCGCTTGACGAGGAGGGGGCCATGAACTGGGACCGCATCGAGGGCAACTGGAAGCAATTCCGGGGCAGCATCAAGGAGCAGTGGGCGCAACTCACGGACCATCACCTGGACTCGATCGCGGGAAAGCGTGACCAGCTCGTGGGCAGGATCCAGGAGACCTATGGAATCACCCGGGAAGAGACCGAGAAGCAGATCGCCGCCTGGCAAGACCGCCAGAAGTAGGGCGGCAAGTCCCGGGAGGGCGTTCGGTGCGGTTGCGCACCGAATCCCCGGGAAGCGCACAATGACCTTCCCTCACCGAAGGTCGCGCGTGCCAAACCCCAAGCAGAACCTCCTTCTCGCCGCCCTCTCCACCGCCGAGCTGAAGCGCCTGCGGGGCCATCTCGAGCCGGTGGACATGCCCCTGGGCGACGTCGTCTATGAATCGGGGCGGCACCTGGACCACGTCTACTTCCCCACGACGTGCATCGTCTCGTTGCTCTACGTGCTGGAGAACGGGGCCTCGGCGGAGATCGCGGTCGTGGGCTACGAGGGGGTGGTCGGCGTCTCGATCTTCATGGGCGGCGAGACCACGCCGAGCCGCGCCGTCGTCCAAAGCGCGGGAAGCGCCTTTCGCCTGCCCGGCGCGTTGATGAAGGACGAGTTCACGCGCGGCGGCGCCATGCAGCACCTGATGCTTCGCTACACCCAGTCGCTCATCACCCAGATGGCGCAAACCGCCGTGTGCAACCGGCATCATTCCGTGGACCAGCAGCTCTGCCGCTGGCTGCTGCTCAGCATCGACCGCCTGCCTTCCCCCGAGATCACCATGACGCAGGAGCTGATCGCCAACATGCTCGGCGTGCGGCGCGAGGGCGTCACCGAAGCGGCCGGCAAGCTCCAGGACGCGGGTGTCATCAAGTACCGCCGCGGGCACATCGAGGTCCTCGACCGCACGAGGCTGGAGGCGATGTCGTGCGAATGCTACGAGGTCGTGCGCCTCGAGACCGCGAGGCTCCTGCCTCAGCCCTTGCGGCCCTGATTGCGGATCGCCGCGAAACCCGCGATCGCCAGGAGCGCGGCGAGCACGATCATCGCCCATTCGGAGAGCGTGGGGATGCCGGCCCCGCCATGGAGCCCCGCCGCGGGAATGCCGCTGCCCACGAACGCGGCGCCGCACGCGTTGCTGGCGTTGCCGGCCAGCGTCACGGCTCCGTTGCGCGCGAGGGCCCTTCCGGCCACGCTCGCGCCCGTATTCGTCGTGATGGTGGTGAGGGCGACGATGTTGCCTTCGAACGACGTGGTCGTGCCGAGCGTCGCGGAGCTGCCGACCTGCCAGGACACGCCGCAAGCCGATCCGCCGTTGATGACGTTCACGATCGAGCCCGAAGCCGTCGTGAGCGTGCTTCCGATCTTGAAGACGAAGGCCGCGGCGGGATTGCCCTGCGCATTGAGCGTGAGCGTCCCCGTGAGCTGGGCCGAGCTGTTGAAGCAATAGACTCCCGGCGTGAGCACGCCCACGGACCCGAGGTCCTGGCCCGTGAAGTTGGCGTCGCACGGCAGCGCCGCGAGCGTGTTGTAGGCCGTCACGAGATCGGTCTGGGCGGTCGTGGCGACGCCATCGGCCGCGTGGATCGTTCCGCTGACCGTGCACGGAGGAACAGGATAGCCCGTGATGGACCCGGCGCCGTTGGGCGAAATGCCGAGATCCCCGGTCACCGCCGATGCCACCACGCATGTGACGGCGGTCGCGCCCAACACGGCGAAGGGCTGCGCGGTGCCCAGGTAGGTCTGGGCAAGGGAAGGGGTCGATGCGCAGGCTAGCGCAACGAGGATTCCGGCAAAGGTCGATCGCATGGGAGGGCCTCGCTCGTTGGTAGGAGGCCCGAGCATGGGGCCGCCCGGCGGGGGCTGTCTGTGCGCTAGCGCACCGACGGCGCCCGGCGTGCGGGGCAGCATGCCCATCGAACGAGGCCACCACCCCATTCCGTCCCCCAAGCCGATCCAGATCATCCTCGCCCGCCAGCTCGCGAGCAGCCTCGCCATGCCGATCCTCCTCGTGGACGTGGAGGGCAAGCTCATCTTCTACAACGAGCCCGCCGAGCTGATCCTCGGCCAGCGCTTCGAGGAAACCGGCGAGATCGCCCGGGACACCTGGGGCACGCTCTTCGCCGTCGCCGACGAGGAGCGCAACCCCATCGCCCCCGAAGACCGCCCCACGATGCTGGCGCTCTCCGAGCACCGCCCCTTCTCCCGCACGGTGTGGATGCAATGCGGCAACCGCGAATGGCGCCACGTGAGCATCACCGCGTTTCCGCTCATCGGCGAGGCGAAGCAGTTCCTGGGCGCGCAGATGATCTTCTGGGAGATCTGAAGTGGAAGTGACACTGTGGGGCACGCGCGGCTCCCTCGCGACGCCCGGCGCCGAGATGGCGCGCTACGGGGGGAACACCTCCTGCGTGAGCGTGCTCGGGCGCGAGGGGACGCTCCTGGTGCTGGACGCCGGCACGGGCATCCGCCGCCTCGGCGCCGCGGTCGCGAAATCCGTGCGCCGCATCGACATCCTCCTCACGCACCTGCACATGGACCACATCCAGGGCCTGGGCTTCTTCGCGCCGCTCTACCAGCCCGATTTCGAGATCCACGTCTGGGGTCCGGGCAGCGCCACCTTCGACCTGCAGGCGCGCCTCATGCGCTATCTCTCGCCGCCGCTCTTTCCGGTGAACCTCCACGAGCTGCCGTGCTCGCTCACGTTGCATGAAGTCCCCCGCGGCGATGTGGATATCGGGGAATTCCGCGTGTCGTCGGCGCTGGTGTGCCATCCGGGGCCCACGGTCGGATACCGCATCGGCGCCCCGGACGGCAAGGTCCTCGCCTACCTTCCCGACCACGAGCCCGCCCTGGCCGCGCTGCGGTTTCCCTCGCTGCCGCGGGAGTGGACCTCGGGAGCGATGCTCGCCGCGGATGCCGACCTCCTCATCCACGACAGCCAGTACAGCGACGCGGAGTATCCGGGGCACTGCGGATGGGGGCACAGCTCGCTCGGCCAGTCGCTGGATTTCGGGACACTTGCCGGCGTGCGGCAGCTCGTGCCGTTCCACCACGACCCGGGCCACACGGATACCGACCTCGACCGCCTCACCGGCGAAGCGATCGATGCGGCCAGGCCCGCCTACCGCGTGGCACCCGGAGTCGAGGGCGCGGCTTTCAAGCTGTAGCCGTTGTCCCTCAAGCGGCCGCGGCGGCCGCGGCCGGAGTCGAGCCCCGCAACGAGAAGAACACCGCCAGCAGCAGGCACAGCGCGACGCTCCAGCCTTCGGAGAGGAACGACGCCAGGAAGGCGAGCAGGTAGAGCGGCGGGCCGAAGCGATATTGCCGGGTGACCTGGAGCGCCTCATGCCTCCTCGCTCGCGTCGCATCCACGGGCAGCAACCGCAGCGAGGCATGCCGCCACAGCGCGTCGAACGCGAGCGAGATCGCGACGAACGTGCCCGTGTACATGTTCGCGGCGACGCCGCCTTCGGGATCGAGGAGGTACTCGGCGAGGAGCGCGGTCGGGAACGGAACGAACGTGACGAAAAGCAGGAGGAGCCCGTTCCAATAGAGGAATGGATGGTCGGTCCTCGAGACCAGCGCGAAGACCCAGTGGTGGTGCACCCAGATCACGAGGATGGTCGCGAAGCTGGTGAGGAACGCGAGGTAGCTCGGCCAGAGCGAAGCGAGCGAGTGCGCGAGCCCGTTCAAGGCGACCATCTCATGGGTCGGGACCTTGATCTCGATCACGAGCAGCGTCATCGCGATGGCGAACACCCCATCGCTGAACGCCTCGATCCGGACCGTGCCGCTTTCCTCTTTCATGCGAGCCTCCATGTTCCCCTAACGTGCGCTCCGGCTTCCGTGCGGTAGCGAACCAAGGCGGCGCCGCGATGCGCTGCGTGCGCCAACGCACGGAAGGCGCCGGGCACACCGGGTACCGTGAGGATTCGTGGAATGCAGGGGCAACGCATGAACACATTCTTCTGGTTGGTGGCCGGGGGACTCCTCGGCTGGATCGGTTACTCCGTCGTGGGATTGAACGAGACCATCGGGAAGATGGCCGCCATGATCCTGGGCGCCATGGCCGGCGTCCTCGGGGGGAAGGTCGTCGCGCCGCTGCTGGTGGGCAACCCGCTGGTGGCGGGAGCGTTCAGCGGGTCGGCGCTCTTCTTCGCGATGGCGACTGCCGCCGTGATCCTGGGCGCAAGCCACATGGTGATGGCACGCTGGTGGCGCTAGGCTTCGGCCCGCGATGAGCGTTCCGGCGGTCGCGCTCGACAGCCCGGCCGATCCAGGAGCACCCCCCGCCGCTCCGGCCGCGACGACCGCGCCTTCCAGGCGCATGTCGCCCATCGCATTGGGCGTCGGCATCCTCGCGACGATCGCCGTGGTCGCGGCGCTCTACCTGGCGCGCGCGTTCTTCATTCCGCTGCTGATCGGGATTCTCGCGGCCTATGCGCTGCGTCCCATCGTGGACTGGCTCGAGCGCTGGCGCATCCCGCGCGCGGTGGGGGCAGCCCTGGTGCTGGGCGCGATAACGGCTGTCCTGGCCTGGGCAGCGCTATCGCTGGGCGGCGACGCGGCGGCGATGATCGAGAAGCTTCCGGAAGCGGCCCACAAGGTGCGCACGCACGTGAGCGAGGCGCGCAAGCAGGGCCCGACCGCGCTTCAAAGGATCCAGGAGGCCGCCACCGAGCTCCAGGGCGCCGCATCCGACGCGACGGCCGGCAAGGCGCCGCCCGTGAAGAAGGCGAGCCCCGCACCGCCCGCCCACGAGACCGAGCCCAGCGCTTGGCTGCGCGACTACGCTTTGGCCCAGACCGCGTTGCTGTTCACGGTCGTCGCGGAAGCGCCGATGGTGGCCCTGCTCGCCTACTTCCTGCTCGCATCCGGCGAGCACTTCCGGCGCAAGCTCGTGCAATGGGTGGGACCCTCGCTTACCCGCAAGAAGGACGCCGTGCGGATGCTCGAGGAGATCGACGGCCAGGTCCAGCGCTACCTGCTCATCACCCTCGCATCCAACGCCCTCATCGCCATCGGGACCTGGCTTGCGTTCGCGTGGCTGGGCCTGGAGCAGGCGGGCGCGTGGGGGGCGATCGCGGGCCTCCTTCACTTCATTCCCTACCTCGGCCCCGTCGCATTCGCCCTCGCGAGCGGAGCGGCCGGATTCATGCAGTTCGACACGGCGATCGACGCGTTCATGGTCGCCGGCGCGTCGCTGCTCGTGTCCGCGGGAGTCGGGTTCCTCATCACGACGTGGCTGCAGGCGCGATTCGCGCGCGTGAATCCCGCGGTGCTCTTCATCGCGCTGCTCTTCTTCGGGTGGCTCTGGGGTGTGTGGGGGCTGCTGCTCGGTGCGCCGCTCCTCGCGATCGCGAGGGTCATCTGCGGCCGCGTGGAATCGCTGAAGCCCACGGGCGAGCTGCTGGGGCGCTGAGGGCCATCGAAACCATGAAACGCTTCGCCGGCGCCCTGGGATTGTTCATCGCGGCGGCCGCGAACTGGGCGAGCGCCCAGGATGCGGCGAGCCTGCATGCCCACTACCTCGCCATCCGTCCGGAGCTTGCGGACAATCCCTTCGAGCGACCCGTGTCCATCCAGTCGACCGAGACCGGCGACTCGCTGAAGGGCGACGTCTACGCGGTCGTCGCGCATCCCTACAGCGTCGTGGGCGCGGCGCTCCAGGGGATGGACCACTGGTGCGACATCCTGATGCTGCACCTCAACGTGAAGGATTGCGAGCCGCGCGGCTCGGGGGCCGACAGCAGGCTCATCCTCGCGGTCGGCCGGCGTTCCAACCAGCCCGTGCAGGACGCCTACCACCTCGACTTCGCCTACCGGCTCGCGGCCAGCACGCCCGGCTATCTCGAGGTGTTGCTCGATGCAAATTCCGGGCCCCTGGGCACCAGCGACTACCGGATCGTGCTGAAGGCGGTGCCGATCGATTCGTCCAGCAGCTTCGTCCACATGTCCTATTCGTATGCCTACGGCCTCGCGGCCCGGCTCGCCATGCAGGGCTATCTCGCCACGATCGGGCGCGACAAGGTCGGGTTCAGCGTGGTCGGGCGGAACACCGACGGCACGCCGGCCTTCATCGGCGACGTGCGCGGCGTGGTGGAGCGCAACACCATGCGCTACTTCCTTGCGATCGACGCGTACGTGGGCGCCTTTTCGCTTCCGCCCGACGCGCAGCCCGAGAAGCGCCTGCACGACTGGTTCGCGGCGGCCGAGCTCTACCCGCGGCAGCTGCACGAGGTGGAGCGCGACGAGTACCTGTCGTTGAAGCGCGCGCAATTCGCGCAGCGCGCCTCCCGGCCCGCGAGCGCGAACTGAAGCGTCCCCGGCCGGCTAAGTGCGCTCGCGCACGGAGCGTCGCGGCCCATGCGTGTATACCTTCATGATGACTCGACTTCCTGGATGGATCGCCTGGGCGTGCTGCGCGATGGCCGCGGCCGGGTGTGCGACGCTTCCCGACACGGAGTTCCTCTCGGAGCGCTACGTCACGCAGAAGGCAAGGCTCGAGAGCGCGCGCGGGCCGCTCTCGGCGAAGCGAAGCGCCGTCGTCCTCGCGCAGCTGAAGCGCGGCTCCGGCGACATCGACATCCTGGACAAGCAGATCGCGCTCGAGCAGGAGATCGCGGGCAACCCGCTCATGGTGGGCAACAAGGTCGTGCTCCTGCAGGATGGCCCGGCCACGTACAGCGCGATGTTCGCCGCGATCCGCGCCGCGAAGGACAGCATCAACGTCGAGTCCTACATCATCGAGGACGGCGACGTGGGCCAGCAGTTCGCCGACGCGTTGCTGGAGCGCCAGGCGCACGGCGTGCAGGTGAACCTCGTCTACGACAGCGTCGGCGCCATCAGCACGTCGAAGGCGTACTTCGACCGCCTGAGGCAAGGCGGCATCGAGGTGCTCGAGTTCAACCCCGTGAATCCCCTGGACCTGAAGAAGTCCTGGGCGCCCAACCATCGCGACCACCGCAAGCTCATGGTCGTGGACGGGCGCACGGCCTTCCTCGGCGGCATCAACATCAGCAGCGTCTATGCGAGCGGCTCCTCGCCCCGGCCCGCCGCGGGAGACGCGGACCTCACCACCGGATGGCGCGACACCGACATCGAGGTCGAGGGCCCGGCGGTCGCCGAGTTCCAGAAGCTCTTCATCCAGACCTGGGAAGGCCAGCGCGGCAACCCGCTCGCCCCGAGGAACTACTTTCCCGAGATCGCGGCCCAGGGAACCGAGCTGGTGCGGGCCGTCGGCAGCACGCCCGACGACCCCTACAGCCTCATCTACCTCACGCTCATCTCGGCGATCACCAACGCCGAGAAGCAGGTGCACATCATCAACGCCTATTTCGTCCCCGACCCGCAGCTCATCAAGGCGCTCACCGATGCCGCGGCGCGCGGGGTGGACGTACGGCTCGTGCTGGCAAGCCATACCGACTCGCCTTCGGCACATCACGCCGGGCGCTCGCACTACTCGGAGCTCCTCGACGCCGGCGTGAAGATCTACGAACGGCGCGGCGGCCTGGTGCACGCCAAGACGGCCATCGTCGACGGCGTCTGGTCCTGGGTCGGCTCCAGCAACCTCGACTGGCGCAGCGCGCTCGACAACAACGAGATCAACGCGGTGATCCTCGGGCGCGACTTCGCGGCGCAGATGCAGGCGGCCTACGCGAAGGACATCGCCGCATCCGACGAGATCGACCGCGCGAGCTGGGCGCGCCGGGCGTTCGTGCTGCGCATCAAGGAATGGAGCGCCAGCCTCTGGGGACGCCTGCTGTAGGGCGCTTGCCGGATTTATTCCGGGCCGATCGACAAAATATTGCGCATGCGGCGTGCGCGCTATGTGCGCCGACGAACAGACTCCCCGGCGCCCGGGTCATTAGCCTCTTCCTCGTCGTCCCCAATGAGGATTGAGCGCACATGAACCTCGCCACCCGATCCAGGATATTGCTCGCTGTCGCCTTCACCATCGCGGCCTGCACCTTCGATTCGCCGCGATCCACGGATTCGAGCTTCGACGCCACGGCCACGATCGCTCGGGGCAAGCAGATATTCCGCTACGACACGTTCGGCGACGAGACGCTGTGGACCGATACGCTGCGAATGCACGAGGTCATCGCCTCGTCGGTCGATCCCAAGACCGCGCTTTCGGTCGGGCTGAAGGTGGACGCCGAGGCGCTTCCGGCCGCTGTCGTCCAGGGCATCAAGGACGGCAGCATCAGCCTCACGAGCCCCGATACGACAATCGCGCTGCTCAAGCTGGACGCGGTCGTGGGGCTGAGGGGCACGGTCGAGAGCGTCGGCGGCAAGGACCGGCTCATCCGTGTGAGCGTGACCTGCGCGCTTTGCCACTCGACCGTGGACGACTCTTTCGCGCCGGGTATCGGCAAGCGCCTCGACGGCTGGCCCAACCGCGACCTCAATCCGGGAGCGATCATCGCGCTCTCGCCCGCGCTGCCCGCCGCGACGAAGGCGGTCTACAACTCGTGGGGAAAGGGAAGGTATGACCCGCGATTCAACCAGGATGGGAAGAACGGCCCGCAGGTCATTCCGCCGGCCTATGGCCTCGCCGGCGTGCATCGCATCACGGCGACCGGCGACGGCGAAGACCTCGCATACTGGAACCGTTACGTGTCCGTCACGCAGATGGGAGGGCACGGGACCTTTTCCGAGCCGCGCACCGGAGTCCGCGTCACGAACGGGACCGACGACCAGGTGAGCGGGAAGCTCGCCGCGCTGCAGGCCTATCAGCTGAGCATTGCCGCGCCTGCCGCCCCGGCGGGCAGCTTCGATCGGGCCGCGGCATCGCGGGGACAGGCGCTCTTCAACGGCGCCGGCCACTGCGCCGCATGCCATAGCGGCCCCGAGCTCACGGACGCGAATCGTCGCCTTCACTCCCCTGCGGAAGTGGTGAGCGAACCGGAAACGGGTGGAGCGCCTGGCTACGCTTCGCGCAGCGCGACGCGGGAATATCGCACCGCTCCCCTGCGTGGCGTCTGGCAGCATCCGCCGTACTTCCATAACGGCTCCGCGCCCACCCTGGCGGCGGTCGTGAGGACCTACAACGCACGCAAATCGCTCGGCCTGAGCGAAGGACAAATCACCGACCTGGCCGAATACCTGAAATCGCTCTGACGGCAGGGGGATCGTGCGCTAGGCGGACGTACGTCTCGATACCGAACGGATCTTGCCGGGGGTCGCGTCGGTCCGATCGTTCGGCAGTTGCGGTACCGCAGGCGCGTCGCCATCGGGGCGCCCGTCGCCGGCGTCGCCTCCACGAGGGGGAGTGACATCCCCCTTGATCAGGATTCCCGCATTGCTCGATCGCACGATGGCCTTCATATGGACCGGGTGGCGAAGGATAGGCCCGGGACCGGCCATCGTCGGTGCGGCACCGCACAGAATCGACCGTGCAGCCCGTCGCGGATTCCAAAAAAAAAGCCCGCCGAAAGGCGGGCCTTCCAGGGCAATGCGCGTTACTGGCCGGTCGAAGTGCCGGTAGTCGAATTCACCGCGGCGCCATTGCTGCTGTCGACGGGCGCGGGGTTCGTTCCGGGCGTCACATTCTTCGCGAGCTTCGCCTTGTGCTTGCGCGACTTGGCGGTGGTGGCCTTGGTGTGGTCGTCCATCTCGACGCCGGTGCGCGCCGTATCGTCCATGCGGGCGTTGGTTCCGGGCGACGTGTTGCTCTTGTCGCTGTACGACGTCCCCTGCGGGTTGTTCGTGTTCGCGTCGACAGTCGGGGAGCCGGTGACCTTGTCGGTGGAAGGGATGCCGGTATTGGCGAGGGCAGTGCCGGCGGCGAGCGCGGTGATCGAAGCAAAGAGGATCGTGGGCGCGAGTTTGCGCATGAGTGTCTCCAGTGGTTGGGTGGTGCTCGAACCAAGTCGGGACTCGCGACGCGAATCGCGAGCGATCCACCCAGTCTAGGCGCCGTGCAATGGCGGGGTATCGGGCGCCTTCCGACTCTAGGGTAGGAGGCGGGGCACCGGCGCGTCGAATTTGCGCTACGCGCGCCCTGTCCAGGAGAACCAGTCCGCGCAACCGCGGCGCGGCGGGGCGGACTAACCCCTAGAAATCCGGATAACCCGGATCCCCCTAGGAGCCTCAACATGAAACAACAAGTCCTGAAACGCGCCCTCGCCATCGCCTTCACTACGGTCATCGTGCCGGCCTTCGCGCAGACGGTGTCGAGCACAACGGTCGAGAAGACGGATGACGCGACGGTCTCTTCCACGGTGGATACGCCGTCCGGAACCACCAGCGTCACGACGACCAAGCCCGCCAGGAAGAAGGTGACCACTACGACGACGACGCCGGCCGACAGGAACGCCGGCAAGACGGTGGAAACGGACAAGACGCTGGTCGTCCCGGCGCCGTCGAACACGACGAAGGTGACGAAGAAGAAGGAGAAGATCGTCACCCCGGAGGGCGACGTGAAAGCGAAGAAGACCACGACCGAGGAAACGACCACGACGCAGTGATGGCGATTCCTTCGCAAGTGAAAAAGGGCGCCGCGGGGCGCCCTTTTTCTAGATTGGTGGCGAGTCAGGGATTTGAACCCCGGACCAACGGATTATGATTCCGCTGCTCTAACCACTGAGCTAACTCGCCGAACTGCGTATTTTACTCTAGACGTTGAACCGGAAGTGCATGACGTCTCCGTCCTTCACGATGTAGTCCTTTCCTTCCAGGCGCATCTTGCCGGACTCCTTGGCCTTGTTCTCCCCGCCGAGGTTCACGTAGTCGTCGTAGGCGATGACCTCGGCGCGGATGAAGCCCTTCTCGAAGTCGGTGTGGATCACGCCCGCGGCCTGCGGCGCGGAGGCTCCCTTGCGCACCGTCCATGCCCGCACTTCCTTCGGCCCCGCCGTGAAATAGGTCTGCAGGCCCAGGAGGTCGTAGGTCGCGCGCACGAGGCGGTTCAGGCCCGGCTCGGCGAGCCCGAGGTCGGCGAGGAACACGAGCTTCTCCTCGCCCGACAGGTCCGCGATCTCGGCCTCGATCTTGGCGCAGATGGCCACCACCGGAGCGCCCTCCTTCTTCGCGTACTCCTTCACGCGCTCGAGCAAAGGGTTGTTCACGAACCCCTTCTCGTCGACGTTCGCGATGTAGAGGGCGGGCTTGGCGGTAAGCAGCTGCAGCGGCTGCAGGAGCGCCATCTCGTCGGCCGTGAGCCCCATCGCGCGCACCGGGTGGAACCCGTCCAGCGCCTTCTGGATGCGCTCGAGGAGCGCCACGAGCTTGATCGCATCCTTCTCGCCCGCGCGCACGTTCCTGCCGTAGCGCTGGAGCGCCTTGTCGACCGATTGCATGTCGGCGAGCGCCAGCTCCGTGTGGATCACCTCGATATCGGAGATGGGATCGACCTTGCCCGCGACGTGGATCACGTTCTCGTCGTTGAAGCAGCGCACCACGTTGGCGATGGCGGCGGTCTCGCGGATGTTGGCGAGGAACTGGTTGCCCAGGCCCTCGCCCTTCGAGGCCCCGGCGACGAGGCCCGCGATGTCGACGAACTCCACCACCGCGGGAAGCACCTTCTCGGGCCTGGCGATCGCGGCCAGCTTGTCGAGGCGCCCGTCGGGTACCTCCACGATGCCGACGTTGGGCTCGATGGTGCAGAACGGATAGTTCTCCGCGGCGATGCCCGCCTTGGTGAGCGCGTTGAAGAGCGTGGACTTCCCCACGTTGGGGAGGCCGACGATGCCGCATTGGAGTGTCATTTGGAGCCCGTTTCCGGCTTTGGTTGGGTCCCCGCCTTCGCGGGGATGGCATTTTCGTCCGCGAGGGGGACCACTTTGGTGTGAAGCCACGTCATCGCGTCGGTGAGCCGCCCGGTCGCGAGGCGAGGCAGGAGGTCGAGGCTGCGCTCGAAGGGCGGCTCGATGGTCTCCTGCTCCTCGCGGCGCGCTTCGTGCAGCACGTAGTCCGCGACGAGGTCCTTGTTGCCGGGGTGTCCGATGCCGATGCGAAGGCGCCAGAAATCCTTCGTGTCGAGCGCCGCCACGATGTCCTCGAGGCCGTTGTGGCCGCCCGTGCCGCCGCCCTTCTTCAGCTTCACCGTGCCGGGCGGAAGGTCCAGCTCGTCATGGACCACCAGCATCTGCGCAGGCTCGATGCGATAGAAATGGCTGAACGAGGCGACGCTGCGGCCGCTCTCGTTCATGTAGGTGTCGGGCTTGAGGAGCCAGAACTCGTGGCCGCCTTCGTCCACGCGCGTGGTCCACCCGGAATGCTTCGACTGCTTCGACCACGAAGCGCGCTTGCGCCCGGCGATGGCGTCCACCCACCAGAAGCCCGCGTTGTGGCGGGTGCGGTCGTATTTCCTGCCCGGATTGCCCAGGCCGACGATGAGGCGGATGTCTTCCATGTAAAACGCCCGCCGGAAACCCGGCGGGCGTCCTTTGCTTGCTCGGCGGGTTTACTTCTTCTCTTTCTTTTCCTTTTCCTCTTTGCCGCCGGCCGCGGGCTTGGCTTCGCCCTTCGCTCCGGCAGCTGCCGCGGGTGCGGCCTCCTCCTCCTTCGCCTTCTGCGCCGTCGTCGGCACGTCCGCCGCCGACACCGCGGCTGCGGCTGCCGCTTCGGCCTCTTCCTCCTCCGCCGTCATCACCTTCGGGATCACGATGGTGGCCACGGTCGGGTCCTCGCCCTTCGGCACGATCGCCTCCACGCCCGAGGGGAGCGCCAGGTGCGACAAGTGCAGCGAGTGGCCGGCCTGCAGGTTCGAAAGGTCCACCTGGATGAACTCCGGCAGGTCCTTCGGCAGGCACGAGATCTCGAGCTCCTTCATCACGTGCTCGACCAGGCCGCCCGCGACCTTCACGCCGGGCGAGATCTCGGCGTTCACGAAGTGCAGCGGCACGCTCATGTGGATCTTCTTGTCCGCCGCCACGCGCTGGAAATCCACGTGCAGGATGAGCGGGCGGAACGGGTGCATCTGGTAGTCGCGCAGCAGGACCTGCGACTTCTCGCTTCCCAGCTCCATGTCGAGGATGGAAGCGTGGAACGCCTCCATCTTCAGCTTGAACCACAGGTCCTTGTGGTCTACCTCGATGGCGACGGCATCCTTGCCGGCGCCGTACACGACGCCCGGTACTTTCGACTCGCGGCGCAGGCGGCGGCTCGCACCCGTGCCCTGAACGCTCCGCGGTTCGGCTTTGATTGCGATCTTCATGACTTCTCCGGTTAGTGCTGCGTTGCGCGGCGGCCCGCGACCAGGCTCGCCACAGGGTACTGCTACTCGACGAAGAGAGAGCTCACCGAGCTCTCCTCACAAATCCTTCGCATGGTCTCGGCGAAAAGCTCCGCCACGCTCACCACGCGGATCTTCTTCGAGGCCTCCGCGTCGGGACGCAGCGGAATGGTGTCCGTCACCACCAGCTCGTCGATCACCGATGCCTCGATCCTTCCCACCGCCGGGCCCGAGAGCACCGGGTGCGTGCAATACGCCACCACCCGCTCCGCGCCCTGCTCCTTCAACGCCTTCGCCGCCTCGCACAGCGTGTTCGCGGTATCGACCATGTCGTCCATGATCACGCACGTGCGGCCGTTCACGTCGCCGATGATGTTCATCACCGTGGCCACGTTCGGGCGCGGGCGCCGCTTGTCGATGATCGCGAGGTCGCTTTCCAGCCGCTTCGCGATCGCCCTCGCCCTCACCACGCCGCCCACGTCCGGCGACACCACCACCAGGTTCTTGTACCCGTGCTTCCACAGGTCTCCCAGCAGGATCGGCGTCGCGTAGACGTTGTCCACCGGGATGTCGAAGAACCCCTGGATCTGGTCGGCGTGCAGATCCATCGTCAACAACCTGTTCACGCCGGCGCTCACCAGCATGTTCGCCACGACCTTCGCCGAGATCGCGACCCGCGCGCTTCGCGGGCGGCGATCCTGGCGCGCGTACCCGAAGTACGGGATCGCGGCCGTGATGCGCGCCGCGCTGGAACGCCGCAGCGCGTCGCACATGATCATCAGCTCCATCAGCGTCTCGTTGGTCGGCGCGCACGTCGACTGCAGGACGAAGACGTCCTTGCCGCGGACGTTTTCCAGGAGCTCCACCATCACCTCGCCGTCGCTGAACCGCGCGACGGTCGCCCTGCCGAGCTGGATGTTCATGCTCTTCGCCACCCTCTGCGCTAGCTTCGGGTTGGCGTTGCCCGTGAACACCATCAGGTTGTCGAAGGCCATTCAAGGTCTCTCGGCAGCATTTCGATTACGTGGGCAGGGGAGGAAGGATTCGAACCTTCGAATGCTGGAATCAAAATCCAGTGCCTTAACCAACTTGGCGACTCCCCTACGGTGCTTCTACAGCTCGTGCAAGGGATGCCGCTCCAGTCCTTGCGCGATGAAACCGTGCATCGACGCGGGCAACACCGCGATCACCCGTTCGGCCGCTTCGCGAGCCTCGAACGAAGCGAACACGCAGGCGCCCGACCCCGTCATCCGGGCCGCGGGAGCGTGCCTGCGTAGCCACTCCAGGTGCTCGCGCACCGCGGGAAACCGCGCGATGACGACCTCTTCCAGGTCGTTGTGCAAACGCCCCGTCGCAGCATCTGCCGCAAACCCCGCCGGAAATGCCGAAAAGTCTTCCATTTTAAGGGCTTCCGTGTCCCGGGTCAATTCGGGGGCCGTGTACGCGGCTTGGGTCGGGACCTGCACGGGAGGGGCCAGGACCACGTACCAGCGCGGGGCCATTTCGAGCTCCCGCAGGCGATCGCCGATGCCCTCGGCCCAGGCGTTGCGCCCGAAGACGAAGAAGGGCACGTCGGCGCCCAGCCCCGCGCCGATCTCGGCCAAGCCCTCGCGGTCGAAGCCCGCCTTCCAGAGGGCGTTCAGCGCGAGGAGCGTGGTCGCCGCATCGGAGCTTCCCCCGCCCAGGCCGCCACCGATGGGGATTCGCTTCTCGACCTCGATGTCGGCGCCGAGCGCCGTGCCGCAGGCTTCCTTCAGCAGGAGCGCAGCGCGCACGGCGAGATCCTGCGCCGCGGGCACGCCGGGCACGTCGTTCACCCGTTGGACGGCGCCATCTTCGCGAACGCGGAAGCGAAGCGTGTCGGCGAGGCCGATCAGCCGGAAGGCGCTTTGCAGCAGGTGGTAGCCGTCCGCGCGCCGGCCGACCACGTGGAGGAAGAGATTCAGCTTCGCGGGCGCGGGATAGTCCGGCGGCGGGAGCTCCATGGCGCTACTCGGACAGGGCGTGGTACTCGTCGACCACGAGGCGCACGACCACGTCGCCCCGCGTCGCGGTGATTCGCCTCGCGAGCTCGACCGCGCCGGCCTGCTGCGTCTCGTCCACGGAGACCTTCCAGTCGCCCGCCGCGTCGTGCAACGCCTTGCCGTGCAGCCACGCCGCGACGCGATCGGGATCGAGGGGCACGCCGAGGATGTTCTCGGTGAGCTCCGCGAAGCTCGTGGCGGACATCGTGGGCTGGCCGGCGCGCTCCAGGTGCGTGCCCCGCGGGCCGGACTCCAGGCGCGCGACCTCGTTGCCGATGGGCGACGAGATCACCCAGACGTCGGTCGCATCCTTGCGCGTCCATCGCAGCTTGGCGATGTCGGCGCGCTCGGGAGTGCGCACCGAGAGGCGGCCCACGACCTCGAAGGACGCGGGGACTTGTGAGAGCTCGGGAAGCGGTGCCGGCGGAGTGGTGGCGCAGGAAGCGAGGAGCGCCACCGTCATTCCCGCGAAGGCGGGAATCCAACCAGAACCGCGTGAGCGCCTTGGTTGGGCCCCCGTCTCCACGGGGGTGGCCATCAACGCGCGGTGTGCTTCTGCATCACCGCGAGCAGCGTCTCGTGGTTCGGATTTTCCTTGAGCGCCGCGCGCCAGATCTTCTGCGCCTCGTCGTGCTTGCCGCTGCTCCACATCACCTCGCCCAGGTGCGCGGCGATCTCGGGATCGGAGCGCGAGACGTACGCGTCCTGCAGGTGCTTGAGGGCCGTCTGGGTGTCGCCCATGCGGTAGTACACCCAGCCGAGGCTGTCGAGGATGAACGGATCGTCGGGGGCGAGCTTGTAGGCCTTCTCGATCAGCTCCTTCGCCTCGGCGAGCCGGTCGGTGCGATCGGCGAGCGTGTAGCCCAGCGCGTTGTACGCGTGCGCGTAATCGGGCTTCATGCGGATCACCTTGCGAAGGTCGATCTCGAGCACGTCGATCTTGTCGAGCTTCTCGGCGGCCATCGCGCGGTCGTAGAGGAGCTCGTAGGAACCCGGGTTGTCCTTCACCGCCTTGGTGAGGAGGTCGTAGGCGCCCTGCCATTGCTTCGCGTCGCGCAGCAGCTGCGCTTCCACCTGGATGATCTCGACGCGGTCGTCGGGATTGCGGACGTCGATCTTCTCGAGGTAGTTGCGGCCCGCCTCCAGGCCCTGCTGGCGCGCGATGAGCGTGGCGATCTTCAGCTGCGCGCGCACCCAGTCGCCGGCTTCCACCTTCTGGTACCAGCCGATCGCCTCGTCGTAGTTCTTGAGGCCCTCGGCCGCCTGCCCCAGCCCCAGGTAGATCGAGGTGGGCTCGCGGTAGTTCTGGCGCAGCGCCCGGGTGAAGGCGACCTTCGCGTCCTGGTAGTCCTCCATCTGCAGCGAGAGGAGGCCGATCGCGTAGGCGGCCTGCGAATCGTTCTTCGAGAGCTTCTCGACCTCGCGGAACTGCTCGCGCGCTTCCGCGAGCTTGTGGTCGCCCGCGAGCTCGCGCCCGAGCTGCATGCGGACCTCGACCGAGCCCGGGTTGGCCGCGACGAAGTTCTGGTAGAACGCGATCACGTCCGCGGGCGCGGTCTTGTGCAGCACCTGCGCCTTGAGGATCGCGGCCTTGTCCCAGCCGGGCTTCATGGCGAGCGCCGCGTCGGCTTCCGTGCCCGCGACGTCGTACTTGTCGTCGAGGATCGCCGCCACGCCGACGGCGTAGTGGGCCTCGGCCACGGGGTATGGCGCCACCACCGCGCGGGTCGCCTCGAGCACCGCGGCCTTGTCGGGGAACTTGCTGAAGAGGTGCGAGAGCTGCACGAGGATGGGGCCGCGGTCGGCGGTGCGCTCCAGGATGCCGGCGAGCGTCGTCTTCGCCTTGGCGATGTCGCCGCCGTTGGCGAGCAGCGCCGCGATGATCTCGCGGGCGAGCGCCGAATCGGGATCGAGCTCGAGGAGGAGCGTGGCGCTGTCCATCGCCGGGCCGAAGGCGCGGGCGCGGATCGCGGTCTCCACCGCGCGGCGCGCGATGTGCGGATCCTTCAGCTCGCGCGCGAGCCGCTGGTAGACGGCAATGGCTCCCTCGGTGTCGCCGCGCTGCGCGGCGACTTCCGCCACGAGGTATTCGAACATCGCATCCGTGTTGGTGCCCGAATCCGCGTCCGCCTGCTGCTCCTCCCGCGGCTGCTCGGCCGCCGAGGGACCCACCAGACCCAGCGCGAACGCCGCCACCACCGCCAGCCACCAAGTTCTGCCCGCCATGCCGTGCTTCCTCCTTCGAGCCCCTTGCCGCCGGGGCATGTCGTCGAACCTATGATATTCCGATTCGAGCCCCGGCTACGCCCTGTAGTGTTTCATCCGTCGCCCTGTAGGAAGGGGTCCCGACCTATAATCCCGCCCTGGCGTCCATCCTCCTTTCGACCCCCATGCCGGAGCTGCCGGAAGTCGAGACCACGCGGCGAGGGCTCCTGCCGCACCTCGTCGGCGGGCGCGTTCGCGCGGTCACGGTGCGCAACCGAAGCCTGCGCTGGCCGGTGCCGCGCGGCCTTGCGCGACGCTTGCAGGGCGAGGAGGTCCTGGACATCCGCCGCCGCGCCAAGTACCTGCTCGTGGACTTTCGCCACGGTCACCTCCTGGTCCATCTCGGCATGTCGGGCCGGCTGACGCTCGTCCCCAACGGAGCGCCCCCGCGCAAGCACGACCACGTGGACATCGAGCTCGAGGGCGCGCGAACGTTGCGCTTCACCGATCCGCGCCGCTTCGGCACGATCCTCTGGCTCGAGAAGCCCGCGGAGAAACACGCGCTCCTCAGGGACCTGGGCCTCGAGCCCCTCGAGCCGGAATTCACGGGCGAAGCGCTGCACCGCAAGGCGCGCGGCCGCAAGGTGTCGGTGAAGCAGTTCCTCATGAACGGCGGCATCGTGACGGGCGTGGGCAACATCTACGCGAGCGAGGCGCTCTTCCACGCGGGGATCCATCCCGGCCGCGCGGCCGGACGGATCTCGACGCGCCGCTGGGAGCGGCTCGCGGGCGCCGTGCGTTCCACGCTGGAGAGCGCCCTCGACGCGGGCGGAAGCACGCTGCGCGACTTCGCCTCGGCCGAGGGGCGGCCCGGCTACTTCCAGCATCGCCACGCGGTGTACGGCCGCGAGGGCAAGGCCTGCCCCAAGTGCCGCACGCCGATCCGGTCGCTGCGCCAGGGCCAGCGCGCGACGTTCTTCTGCCCGAAGTGCCAGCGATGAGCGCGACCGGCGCCTTCGCGGGACAGGCGCAATCCTTCGAGGCGAGCCTCGCGGCGCTGCGCGAGTGGCGAGGCGAAGTGGCCGCGGCGCTCGCGGCGTTTCGCCGCTGGGCCATGACGAGCCGGCTGATCGACGAGCAGGCCGCGACCCGCCTCGCGCACCTCGAGCAGCGCCTCGCGGGCGAGCGGCTCACCATCGCCTTCGTCGCCGAGCAGTCGCGCGGCAAGAGCGAGCTCATCAACGCGCTCTTCTTCGCCGCGCTGGGCGCGCGGCTCCTTCCCGCGAGCGGCGGGAAGATCGTCTGCCCCGTGGAGATCCTGTGGGATCCCTCGCGGGCGCCGTCGATCCGGCTCCTTCCCATCGAGACCCGCGACGAGGGCCACGCGCTTCGCGAGTACACGGGCGACCCGCAGGCCTGGCGCGAGGATCCGCTCGATCCTTCCAAGCCCGCGAGCATCGCCACGGCGTGCGAGGTGCTCACCCACATGCGCCAGGTGAACGGCGTCGCGGTGCCGCGCTGGCGCTACGCGATCGTGAACTTCCCCCACCCCGTCCTCGCCGCGGGCGTGACGCTCCTCGACACCGCGGGCCTCGCGACGCTCGCCTCCGAGCCGGAGCTTTCCTTCCATCGCGTGCCCGACGCGGCCGCCGTGGTCTTCGTGGTTTCCGCGGAGAACGCCGTGGCCGAGGCCGACCGCTCCCTCTGGTCCGACCACGTCGCCACGATCTCGGGCATCCACGATTCGTGCTTCGTCGTGCTGAACAAGATCGACGGGCTGCGCGAGGGCGGGCGCGGCGAGGGGCAGGTTCTCTCCGAGATCGACCGCCAGGTGCGCATCGTGGCCGAGGCGCTGGGCGTCGATCCCACGCGGATCTTCGCGCTCTCGGCCAAGCAGGGCCTCAACGCGAAGCTGGTCGGCGACCGCGACGGCCTGGTGAGGAGCCGCCTCTACCTCCTCGAGCAGGCGCTCGCGCGGGGCATGACGCGCCAGCGCCGGCTCGCGCACGCGACCGAGGTGCGCGCCGAGGCGCGCGGGGTGCTCGCGGAGACGCGGGCCTTGCTGAACAGCCGCCTTTCCTTCGCGCGCGACCAGGTCGAGGAGCTGGAAGCCCTGCAGGGGCGCAACCAGAAGCTGGTCGAGGCGATCGCGAAGAAGGCGGGCATCGAGCGCGGCCGCATCGAGCAGGCGCGAGCCACGCTGGACGGCATGCGGGCCGCGCACGACCGCCACGGGCGCGAGCTGGAGAAGCTACTGGACCCCGCGGCGGCGCGCCTGGAGGCGGCGCAGGCGCGCGAGGCGGTGGCCGGCAGCACCTTCTCGCGCAACATCGGCGAGGTCCTCGAGCGCTATTTCCGCGCGGCGCACGAGAAGCTCTCGCGCGCGGTCGAGTCGATCAGGGAGGAACGCGCGCTCATGGCGAACGTCGGCCGCAAGATGAGCCAGGAATTCAAGATCGCCATCGTCGAGACCGCGGAGTTCGGCACCGACCGCTTCTTCGTGGAGCTCGACCGCATCCGCGAAGCGTGCACCCGCGAGCTGGGCGGGCGCTCGCGCATGTTCCTGAAGAGCCGCCAGGCCCTGGGCACGCTCTTCTTCGATACCGCCGCCTCGCAGGTGATCCGCATCTTCGAGATCGCAGACCGGGAGACGCGCGCGTGGATGGGCGCCTTCGTGCGCCCGCTCGAGACGCAGCTCGCCTCCTACCAGGAGCAGTCGTACTCGCGCATCGAGGGCATGGGCCGCATCCAGACCGCGGAGTCCGGCCTCATCGAGCGTTTGGACGAGCTTCGCAAGCTCGCGGCGAGCATGGCCGCGCAGCGCGAGGAGCAGGAAGCCCACGAGCGGCGCATCCTCGGCCTCACCGATCCCGCCCGGGGACTGCCCGCCTAGGTTCCCGGCGAGGCCTGTAACGCCGCGTACTTCGACAAGAGCTCCTCGCGCGTCTCCACGTGGCCGGGATCCAGCGGGATGCAATCCACCGGGCAGACTTCGCGGCATTGGGGCTTGTCGAAATGCCCCACGCACTCCGTGCAGCGGCGCCAGTCGATCACGTAGATCTCGGGGCCCATGTGGATCGCCTGGTTCGGGCACTCGGGCTCGCACACGTCGCAGTTGATGCACTGGTCGGTGATCCACAGCGCCATCAGGAGGCCTCGCCGCTGCCGATCTTCGCGCGCATGCGCTGGGCGGTCGCCGGGTGGACGAACGCCGAGATGTCGCCGCCCAGCACCGCGATCTCGCGCACGATGGTGGCCGAGAGGAAGAGGTACTTGTCCGACGGGGTGAGGAAGAGCG
>Ga0134125_10001247_pt1 | contig 31541 bp, 25 predicted proteins | sample KB31751_FD_96464 | JGI IMG/M metagenome (GOLD analysis project Ga0134125, IMG submission 96464) | Terrestrial soil microbial communities with excess Nitrogen fertilizer from Kellogg Biological Station, Michigan, USA - KB3-175-1 | ecosystem: Environmental > Terrestrial > Soil > Unclassified ... | reverse complement strand
TTGCGCCCGGCTGGAATGTCATCGGGGCTGGTGAACCGGCGCTGCCGGGAATTGCGCTCGGGCACAACGAAGACATTGCCTTCGGTTTCACAATCGTGGGCATCGACCAGCAGGATCTTTATGTCGAAAAGCTGAACCCGGCAAACCCAAAATTGTACTTGTACAAGGGGTCCTGGAAGCAGATGACAATAGCTCGGGAAAAGCTGGCCGTTAAAGGGCAGGGGACCCAAACACTCGAGCTTCATTACACGATCCACGGCCCGGTGCTCTATGAAGACAACGCGAACCATGTAGCCTTTGCGCTGAAATGGGTGGGCGCGGAACCGGGAAGCGCAGGATATCTGGCGGGACTCCGCTTGGCCCAGGCACACGACTGGCCGCAGTTCAAGAATGCCGTGAGCCACTACAAAATTCCGACCGAAAACCTCGTGTATGCCGATCGCCAGGGCAACATCGGCTGGATCGCTTCCGGCTTGGCGCCGATCCGTAAGAACTGGTCCGGTCTGCTACCAGTTCCCGGTGATAAAGGCGAGTACGAATGGAGCGGATTTCTTTCTATCGACGAGCATCCCATCAAATTTAATCCGCCGGAACATTACATTGTTACGGCGAACAACAACATTCTGCCGCCGGGTTATAGCCATCCGTTGAACTATTATTGGGCTCCTCCCGCGCGCCACAACCGCATTATCGAAATGCTCAAAGGGCAAAAGAAATTTTCGATCGCTGATTTCGAGCGTATGCAGCAGGACGTCGGCTCATTGCCTGCTCGCCGATTTGTTGCCATCGTAAGGACCTGGAAACCGAAAGCCGAAAGCGAAGGCGCGAAAATCCTGCCGGCGTTTGTGCAATGGAATGGCGATATGGCAATGGACTCCAAAGAGGCCCTCCTTTACGAGGAATGGACCCACCACCTGCAACCACTGCTTTTCCCGGAATTAAGACCGGACACAGGGATCGATCCACGCGTCGTATTGCATCGACTCGAAACCGCTCATGACCGCGACGCCCTATTGGAACAATCGCTCGAACAGGCTGTAGCGGATATCGGCAAGCGGCTTGGAGCCCGCAACGCCAACGAGACTTGGGGCAAACTTCATTACGCGCACTTCCGCCATGCGCTGGGCAAGAAAGAATGGAGCCTGCAGCCAATTTCGCGTCCCGGCGGCGCGTTCACCGTGAATGCTACCGGTGGCGCCAATTTTCAACAGACGCACGGAGCCTCGTATCGCGAAATTATTGATACCTCCGATTGGGATCATTCCGTGACTACAAACACGCCGGGCGAATCAGGCAATCCTGGCAGCCGCCATTATTCAGATCTCGCGCAGGATTGGGCCGCCGGGCGCTATCACCCATTGCCGTATTCGCGCAAAGCGGTAGAAGCGGCGGCCGAAGAACGTATTCTCCTGGAGCCAGCTCACTAATATCCCGCTATTACTGCGAACATATTCCCAATTGGACATCCATAAATAGTCTATTCCCCGGGATTTTCTTCTCAAGCAACATTTCATATAGCTCCCACGTGACTCTCGAAGGAAAATTACTATGTCCTATCGTGGGTCTAAATGGCCGGTCTATTTATGCGCATTTGCAATTCCGTTGGCGGCGGCGAGCGTGAAAGATTATGGCGCCAAAGGCAACGGCGTTGCCGACGACACCGCCGCAATTCAGAACGCTGTTAACGCGACGAAATCTGGAACACTCCTATTTCCCACAGGGACCTATAAGCTTTCGAAATCAATTACGTTGTTGAACAATGTGACCTATCAAGGACAGGGAGCAGCCAAGTTGCAAGGCAACGGAAATTTCTGGCTTATGCGAACGCCCTACAACGCAACCAACGAGACAATCAGCGGCCTGACGTTCGACAACGGTGGCCTTCTGCTCGAAGGGACGGTAAGCAATCTGGCCGTCAAGGGCAACACATTTCAGAATTTTTCCGTCGATCATATCGGCGGCGATTGGGGGCAGAGTACTGCGATCTTTGCCGCCAGCGGTGGCGTTCGCTCGTCCACCTTTTCCGGCAACACATTTAGGAATTTGATTCTGCCTTCCAATAATTTAGATGGCGAGTACCATGGCAACAATGCGATGCAGTTTTACGGCGTAGATAGCACGTCAATTGACCACAACAACTTTGATCATGTGAACGAAGGAATCAAGATTTGCTTTAACAATACCTATACTTCGCGCGACGTCTACATAGGCTATAACAACTTTACTGGCGTTCATCGCATGGGCATGGAGATTCAGGGAGCGCAGGGCTGTGGAGCTTCAAAACCGGCAATCAACGGGCCTGATACGTTTAACATGGTGATCGAGTATAACTCGTTCACGAACCCTTACCACGCATACTGGTGGACTTATCCAATCAGCCTCGCGAATCCGGCGCCCTATGGCGGCTCAGGAGCGATTATCCGTTACAACTACATCGTCAGTGCCATTCCCAAATATGGCATGAAAGGCGGCCCGAATGGCTACGGCATTGAATCTGGGTCGGCGAATATGCAGATTTACGGAAATACCATCGTTGGACCGTGGGGAACAGGCATCACTTTTGATGGCGCTCCGAACAGCTCGATTCACGATAACTGGCTTTGCGGCTTGGCAAAGGGAGCCACGGTGGGCATTCGCTATGAGACGAAGCAATCCACAAACGTCTCGGTCGCCAATAACACAATTTACGCGAACAACTGCCCGGCCAATATTCCAAATCCGGTTACTTCGAGTGCCGCGCCTCCGCCGCCTCCCCCTGTAACAGAAACCACCGCCACGCCGCTAATCGCTCCCGGTAACGGGACAAGCTTTAGCTCCACGCTTTCTGTGGCGATTGCCAGTTCAACAGCCGGAGCCGTAATTCATTACACGACCGATGGAAGCAATCCTTCCAGTAGTTCGCCCGTCTACAGTGGTGGAATTACTCTAACCGGATCGACGACCGTGAAAGCAGTGGCGATCGCGACCGGCTATAATCCAAGCGAAATTGCGTCCGCGGCCTACGTGTACAACCCTCCACAAAGCGGCGGGGGCGGCAATACCGCAACAACTCAGCCGCCTTCCGGCAGTTCAACAGATCTCGTGTCCGACGGATTTGTATGGACAAGCGATCTTCCGGTGGCTGATGAGAGCGTTGTCTATGGCAACCATCAAATGGTCATTAAGGTTCCAGGAAAAGCGAATCACGACGCATTTGTGGGCGGAAATTTAGCGGCCAAAGCCTTCCAAGCTACCGCAAACAGCGACTTCGATGTCGTCGCAAAATTTTCTTCGATCCCGCGGGGGGCCTATCAGGGCCAGGGAATCATGGTCGAACAGGATAATGGAACGTATCTCCGCTTTGAATTCGCTTCCGACGCTGGCAGCGATATCAACCTCTTTGCCGGTTCTATTACCGCCGGAAAACAGACTGCACATTTCAACCAGCCGTTGAACGACGTAAAAGCGGCCCCAATGTGGCTCGAGGTACAACGAACGGGAAATTTATGGACGTTATACTACAGCACAGATGGGACAAACTTCATCAAGGCGGCGCAATTCACTACAAGCTTGAAGGTAACCAAGGTCGGACCGTATGCCTGGAACTACAATGCCACTCCGGAAAATGCTCAGGCTATGACCGCCATCGTCGACCATTTCCGCGTGAACTAGTGGGCAGCGCCTGCGCGCAGGCGGCGCCTCACGCCGCCTTGCCTGGCAATGAAACTCGCCGCGACACGCCACTAGCGCTGGCGGCGATCACTCCGGTCGATGCGATGTACAAACCAATAAAGTCCGGCTGTGGCGGCAAAGATAATTCCACTGCACAACGCGCCGGGTAAAGCGGCATCGGAATGCCCCGCGAGATATACGTCAAGTGTGGCGGAAAGCAGCCACACTTGCACCATCAAAAGAAGGACGATGAGTGCTATCGTCCCATCGATCGCTGTAATTCGGCGGCGCACGTTAACTCTCCAATTTCCCGCTCATGCCGATGGCGACCAATTCCTGACCATCGCGCTGCAGGATGACGTGAGGCAGAGCCCGCGTTGGGGGACCTTGAATCACCGCGCCATCGCGAATAGAAAAACGCCCGTTGTGACAAGGGCAAATTAACTGGTTATCTTCACGTGAATAATAAACAGCGCACGAAAGATGCGTACATTTCTGCGAATAAGCCACATAGTTATCGCCACTCGTCCGCACTAGTATGCATTGCTCCTTCGGATTCGGATAACTGAATAGCTTAACGCTGCCGACCGGGATCTCTCCCAGGCGCGCAATCGCTTCGCGTGGATAAGTCTCACCCCGGCGAAACCACGATCGGATCAGTATCCATACGTTGCCGGCAAACATGCCGAGGCTGGTGAGCGTCAGAAATTTGACGAGCTGGCGGCGGTTGACGAAACGTTCGCGGTCGTTGAAGACTGAGAATTCGTCCTTCCAAAGCGACTCCGGTTGCCTTGCCGCCGGTGTTTTATCGTCCAGCTTGTTCAAGATGCCCCTCCCACATGTAATCGACTACATCGATTGATACGGCGCCGGTGCCGGGTGGCACCATCATGTTTACCCGCGTTTTCACGCGCTGATTTCCGAACACAAAGAGATTTTCTGGCTCTTCGCGGCGGCGCGCAATCTCTTCCGGCTTCACATAGCTGAGCGCCTGGCTCGGGCAGACGGTGGCACACATCGGCCTTTTGCCGACCGACGTACGGTCGTAGCACATGTCGCACTTCATCATCTGCTCATATTCCGGAATCACCTTGGGAATCCCGAACGGGCAAGCCAATACGCAGTTTGAGCAGGCAATGCATCGGGGCTTCAATGCCGAGCGCACAATGCCATCCTCCCCGACTTTAATCGCATCGGCCGGGCACACCATCGCGCATGTCGGCTCCTCGCAATGCCAGCAGACGTAGGCGGCGGTGCCCGCCATTTCGCGGCGATCGAGATAATCGAAATTAATCATCGATATGCCGCGGTGTGTTTCACACTCTTCGCAAGCTTCGACACACGATTGACAGCCGATGCACCGCGAAGGATCGACGTAGAATTCATATCCAAACATTTACTTGTGCGCCTCCGAAGCGGACGATTTCCGCAGCCTGCAAGCCGATACTTTGAATTCAGGAATCTTGCTGCGCGGGTCGAGCGTTCGATGCGTCAATTGGTTCGCGCTCTTTTTGCCGGGCCAATGATAGGGAATGAACACGGTATCCGGCCGGATCGTTTTTGTCACCAGAGCAGGCAGCGTCATTTCCGAACGACGCGTAGCTACCATGACTTCGTCACCGTCTGAAATGCCATAGCGGGCAGCCAGTTGCGGATGAATTTCGAGTCGTGGTTCCGGATAGATATCCACGAGCCCTCCGATACGGCGCGTCTGTGTGCCGGATAAATATTGGCTAACCACGCGGCCGGTGGTGAGGTAGATGGGGAACTGTTCGTCAACCGGATCGCCGCTCTCGCGCCACTCTGTAACCACGAATCTGCAGTTGCCATCCTCATGAAAACTGACGCCGCCCTCGATCAGACGTGGAGTACCGGGATGGTCGAGCGACGGACAGGGCCAGAAGATACCCATATGCTCGTCCACCCGTTCATAAGTGATGCCGTAGTAATCGGCATGGCCGCCTCGCGACGCCTCCCGCATTTCGTCCAACACCTGGCGCGATGTTTCAAATGGAAAAAACTTGGCGCGATCGAGCCGCCGCGCCAGCTCGCACAAAATTGATGTGTCTGTGCGTGCATTCGCCGGCGGATCCACGGCTTTCTGAATGTGAATCACGCGTCCTTCCGTATTGCAAGTAAGGCCTTCTTCTTCTTCCTGGAGGCTGCCGGCCAGCACGACATCTGCATGTTGCGCCGTTTCCGATAAAAAGAAATCGATCACGCCAAAGAACTCAAGGCGTTCAAGCGCCTCCCGCGTGTAACCGGCCTCGGGTAGCGACACCAGCGGATTGAAGCAGAGGCAGAGCAGTGCCTTGATTTCGCCGCGATGGATCGCCTCCATAATCTCTTCGGCACTGTAGCCCGGCTGCGGCAGATCGCCCGGCGAGATGCCCCAGACTTTGGCGACATGCTCGCGCGCCGCGGGATCGGTTAACATGCGCTGGCCGGGAAGCTGGTCGCACTTTTGTCCGTGCTCGCGGCCGCCTTGTCCGTTTCCTTGGCCGGTAATCATGGAACAGCCGGCGCCTTCACGCCCTATTTGTCCGGTGGCCAGCGCAATGTTGATAAGAGCGAGGCAATTCTCCACGCCTTTCGAATGGTGTTCCAATCCCCGCGCGTGGAGCGCGATAGCGCGGTCTGCCTTGGCAAACCAGTGCGCGGCCTTCTCGATATTTTCCGGCGGAACGCCTGTCTTTTCCGCGGCCGTCTTCGGGTCCCACGCTGCTACCGATTCCTTGACCGCTTCGAAGCCGGTGGTGTGCTCCTCGATGAATTTGCGGTTTTCCAGTCCATCGCGCAAAATCACGTGAAGCATTCCCATTAGAAGCGCGAGATCGGTTCCGGGCCGTACCGGCAGAAACAGATCGGCGTTTCTCGATATGGGATTCAGGCGAGGGTCGGCGACAATCAGCTTCCCACCGCGATCGCGGCAGCGCCACACGTAATCGGTCGTGATGGGGGAACAGTCGCCGATATTCGATCCAATAATAAAAAGCACGTCAGCTTTTGGAATATCGCTCCAAGGAAGCAGGCTGCGGTCCACCCCGAACGCGAGCTTGTACGCCACGCCGGCCGAAACCATACACAAGCGGCCGTTGTAATCCACGTGGCGCGTGCCTACCGCCAGCCGGGCGAATTTTCCGACCAGATACGATTTTTCTGTCGTGAGCGACGCGCCGCCGTAAACGGCGACCGCATCCTTGCCGTACTTCTCTTGGATTTCGCGAATCCGTCTCGCCGTGAAATCCAGCGCTTCATCCCAGCTCGCCTTCCGGAACCCGCCGCTTTCGCGCATCAGAGGATCCAACAGGCGGTCCGGATGGTTGTTCTGCAGGTAGCGCTTCACGCCCTTGGGGCACAACTTGCCCTTGTTAAAAGGAAACTCCTCCCAGGGTTCGAATCCGATGACGCGGTTCTCCCGAACCTTTAACTGAATGCCGCATTGCTGCCCGCAGAAGCAGCAGTGCGTCTTCACCAACTTTTCCGCTGGGTTCCGCGATTCATCGGACCACCCGCCCGGAGGCGTGTAGTTCGGATGCGGGCCGAAACGCTCCAGAAGCTCTTCCGCCGGTTCCGGAAGCTTAGCCACGATTCACATTCTCCTTTATACGAAGCTGCGCGCGCGATAACGTCTTTCTCTTACACGCCGGGCACAATTCCTGCCAGTAGCCGGCCGGACCGGGCATAGTGTAGTCGAACCCGAGTTGGGGAAGGGTCCGCTTCAAATCGTCAATCTGCATCCTGGAAGCAAACCGTTCTCCGCAGCGGGCGCACCGCGCTCCCTCATCCCGCGCGCCTGCTTGTTGGTAGAGTTTTGCGCCAAGTTGGGCCGGCCGCTGGAATATATGGAAGAACTTGCCGAAGGGAAGAAATAAAAGTGCGGCAATGACTGTGATGGCATGGAGAATTGCTAGGAAGCTATACAAATTACCGCGCAGCCAGAACTGCGAAACAGTAAGAGCCAGACCGGTAATGGAAATCGCGAACAACAAAATAAGTGGAAAGAAATCGAGCGCGAACGACTGCAGCGTCTGTGCACCCACATCGCGCAACCGCCGCCATAGCGCCAGCGTAATTCCGGTCAGCACGAGAATGGCGGCGATATCGAGGCTGTGGAATGCCAGCTCGGCCGTAATCGAATGGATGGGAAATGCGCCCACGGCAAAACCGAACAAATGAGCCACATAGGTCATTTGATCTTGGGAATCGGAAGTAAAGGAGATCCAGCCAAAGACGAGCGGAAACGTAACGGCGGCGGCGAGAAGGCAGCCCCAGAATAAGAACTGATGCATCCACCAGCGCAACGCGGAGCGCCGGTGGATGAACGTCTGCATCAGAATGTTTTTTCCAAAAAGGCCCGTGAGATTTGTGAGGCTGCTCCACAATCCTTGTTGTCTTGCGATTTGCCAACCCCTTTGCCAAAAGATGCGCGTTGGCGGCTTGTCGAGCCACACGATGTAGTGATAGGCCACGCCCCAGGTTGCGAAAATCACCGCGAATGTATAGATAACCAACGCCGGGTCGAAATCTTGCAGATTACGTGAGCCGGCGACAATGGCGGCTATTAGAAGACCGGTCCAAATCGTCGCCCACGTGCCCGCCCGCAGTTGTGTCATGGCGCGGCTTTGCATCGCCGGCGCAGTTTCGACAACAGTGCGATCGGATGGCAGCAGCACACGCACGTTCAGCCGCCACAAAACAAATGAGGTCAGCGATAGCAGTACGAACCCCGGCCATACTACGCCTGCCATATCCAAAAACGCGCCAAGCAGCAATGGCGGAAAGAATCCGCCCAGCCCACCCATCGCTCCCACCAGTCCTGTCACCGTGCCGGTATCTTTTTTGAAATATTGCGGCACCAATTTGAAGACGGCCCCGTTACCCAGCCCCAGCAAAGCCGCGCAGCCCAGAGCGCCCGCCGTAAAAGGGATCATCGACTGCCACGCCAGCAACAGCGAAAATGGCATCATCCCGAAGAAGACCACCGACAGCACCTGCGCGCCGCCGATCCGGTCCGATAACCAGCCGCCTAAGGGTCGTACCAGCGTTGCGAGCACGACGAAGCCCGCGGTCCGAAACCCGGCGCTCGTTGCATTCAAATGAAATTGATCTCTGAGAAGCGTTGGCAGATAAATAGAGAACGCGACAAATCCGCCAAACGTGAGTCCGTAGAAAGCGGCGAGTACCCAGGCGAGGCGCTCGCTCCGGATCACGCGTAACGTTTCGTCGAAACTCTTTGGGCGAGATGCATTCGGCGGATTTCGTGCACACAAGAAGAAGACCGCCGCCCACACCACCAGCAGTCCGGCGATGCCGCGAAAAATCGTTTGCCAGCCGAAGGTGACTGCGAGCACCGGCCCAAAGAAAACGACGACAGACTGGCCAATATTACCCAGCCCGTAAACGCCCAGCGCGGTGCCTTGTCGTCGCGGAGGATACCAGCGCGAAACAAACCCCACGCCGACAGCGAAGGACGAGCCCGCAAGTCCGATGAAAAACGCTGCTACCAGCAGCGCGTTGTAGCTCCCGGCAAAGGATGCCCACCACACGGGAACGGCGGAAATTAGCATCAAAACCGCGAAAATAATTCGCCCGCCGTATAGATCGGTGAGCATGCCCATGGGAATTCGGGCAAGCGCGCCAAGAATTACGGGAACCGCGACGAGAAACGCGGCCTTAGTAGCGGTCAGGTGAAAAGCATCGCGAAAATGCGGGGCAAAGGAACTTATTAGCCCCCACGCCGCAAAGCACACCACGAAGGAAAGCGTTCCAAGCCCAAGTTGAACGGAAGCATTTTGGCTTTTGCCGGCGCCCATTTACGACCCCTGTTCTTTCGAACTACAAAACTGCCTTTATTGCCCGTACAGCCTCAAATGCAACCATATCATCCGAGGTAATCGGTGGCCACGAGAATAGGCCAAAGCCACTCCAAAACAAATCCGGTGACCAAAGTCACTTCTTTTTTTACCTTTGAGACATACCGTAAAAACAGAGGTGATGCAAATGGATTTGAATCAAACGCAGACTGTAGCCGAAATCGCACGGGAGCATCCAGGCACGGTACCCGTTTTTGAGGCTCTGGGTATCGATTATTGCTGCGGCGGCAACAAGTCGCTCGAAGATGCTTGCGCTACAAAGAATGTTGCAGTCGATCGTGTGTTGGCCGAACTTTCCGATGCTCTTGTTGCACGCCCGGCGCCGGAAGAAGGACATTGGATGACGGCTCCTCTGGCTGACCTGTCCACTTACATCGTCGAGCAGCATCATGAATTTGCCAGACGCGAGCTCCCGCGGCTTTCCGCCCTGGCCGAGAAAGTGGAGCAGCGCCACGCGCATATGCATCCTGAGTTGCATCAGATCCGGGAACTGGTGCAATCCGTCCATTCTGAAATGTCCGTTCACATGCTCAAGGAAGAACAGGTACTCTTTCCTCGTTTAAGGGTTGTGGAAGAAGCCTCGCGGGCGGGGAAGCAGCCGCCTCCGGCGTTCTTTGGAGCACTAATCAATCCCATCCGGCACATGATGAGCGATCACGACGACACTGGCAAGATGCTTCGCACGATTCGCGGTCTCACCGGCGACTATCAAATTCCGGAAGACGCATGCGGCAGTTTTCGGGCGTTATATCAAGGTGTGGAAGCGCTTGAAAAAGATCTACACCAGCACATTCATCTGGAGAACAACATCTTGTTCCCGCGCGCGCTGGAATTTGAAAAGGGAAAGTAGAAAGTAATATGAAGCCAAACCGGCGCGCATTTCTAGCTGGTGTCTCCTCAGCGAGTGTTGCCCTCGCGCAGCAGCCAATGGCACATCCGGTCCCGGACAGCGCGCCCAGTGCGGCCCACGCCCCATTCCACCGCTACGATCCCGTGTTGCCGCCTCTATCCGCCGGCAACACGATGCGCATTCACATGACGTCAAAAGAAGTGCCGCTGTGCATCAAGCCCGGGCTCGTTGTACAGGGCTGGACCTTCGATGGCGACATTCCCGGTCCAATCATCCATGTGCGGCAGGGCGACACTGTCGAGTTCACGCTTACCAACCGCGGAATGATGCCGCACTCGATGGATTTTCATTGCGCCCAGGTGAATCCTAAGACCGCTTTTCGAGACCTTGCACCCGGCCAATCCGTTTCTTTCAGTTTCACTCCGCGATATGCCGGCGCATTTCTTTATCACTGCGGCACTCCGCCCATTCTTATGCATATCGGTGCAGGAATGTTCGGCGCTATCATTGTGGACCCGCCCAAGCCGCTTCCACCCGCCAGGGAATTTGTGCTTGTGCAGAGTGAGTTCTATCTGAACGAGCCGAAAAATGGGATTGCATCGCCTAGCTATTCAAAAATGCTCGCTGTATCGCCGGACGTTGTGGCGTTCAACGGCCGCCCCCGGCAATATCATGACGCCCCTATTCGCGTGAAGCTGGGAGATCGGGTTCGCTTCTATGTCGTCTCTGCAGGACCCACTCACCCATGTTTCTTCCATGTCGTAGGCCAGCAGTTTGAGACTGTTTACTTGGGTGCTCCGCCCGAAAACGCAATGCACGGAATCCAGACCTTCACCGTTCCTCCAGGAGGTGGCATGGTTTTTGAATTCACCGCGGACTTGGCAGGCGAGTTTCCTTTTGTGAATCACGGGTTCGGCCACGGACAAAAGGGCGCTACCGGACTTCTTGTGGTCGAAGCATGAGCCCCAAAATGGCGGCTATTTTGCCGCTTTGGCGATTTTCACCGGCTGCCGGGCGTTTATCGGAGCGGGTACAAATTGGTTCCACTGCTTCAACTGCTGTTCCTGGCGGCGCAGTTCCATTTTCTCCAGCCAATTTTGAACGGCGCTAAGCGCGAAAGCGGCGGTGTAGAGAATTCGGTCGAACATGCTCAGGTGATCGTCAGTTTGTCGCCAATACTTTAGCGCATACCAGAGGAATAACAGCTCAGGAAACTCTTATTAGTTTAGCTGCACGTCGCGGCACGTTTTGAGAAAATTAGGTTTCTGCACCCTCAACAGTTTTGAGGTCTTTCGTCCTTGTTTTCTGCTGACTCGTTTTTCGGCTTTCCGTCCTTCCATGCCTTCATAGTGGCGTTGCTCCCCGGCCAGTTTGATTGGGTGGATTGCCTCTTTGCGATCGTTACCTTGTTTTTGATCGTTAAGTTTGTGAACTCGCTCCGCCCGATATTGGGCGAATAACCCAGCCTGTCCTAGGTGGCTTCAGAGGTTTTATCACAGCAACCCGGGTGGGCCGTCAGTCCTGGCGGCGAACCGGCCTTCTGGCCGGCTTTAGGGTCGAGACCTCGCTCACCCACCACGCTAAAATATACGAAGCTATAGCAGTGAGCGTACCCGCTCCAGGCTGATCCACTGTGACCGAATCCGCAACATCCATTTTCCCGGCCGATTTCGCGATTGGAACCACCGCCATCCGTCCGGCGACCGTGCTTGCGCCGATGGCGGGGGTGACCGACACGGTGTTCCGCCGCTTAATCCGGAATCAGGGTGGATGCGGGCTTTTGATGACGGAGTTCACAAGCTCTCATGGGGTTGTCAGCACACTGAAGGCGAAACGTCCTAACCGTAATTTCCGCTACCTCTACTTTGAACCGGAGGAGCATCCCATCACTTGCCAGTTGTTCGGGTCCGATCCGGATGTCTTAGCCGAAGCGGCCCGTGTGTGCGAAGACCGCGGATTCGATTTTGTCGATATTAATTTCGGCTGCCCGGTTAACAAGGTTGTGAAGTGCAACGGCGGCTCCGGGTTGCTGCGTGACCTGCCGCTGGTCCGCACTATTCTCACTAAGGTGAAGTCGGCCATCAGTATTCCACTTACATGCAAGTTTCGAGCCGGATGGAACGACCGCGAATTGGTATCTGTGGAGTTTGCGCGCATTGCCGAGGACTGCGGCCTCGCCGCCGTCGCCCTGCATCCGCGCACCCGCGAGCAAGGCTATAGCGGTCGCGCCGATTGGACGCGCATCGCCGAGGTGAAAGCCGCCGTCAAAATCCCTGTCATCGGCAATGGCGACATCACCACGCCCGAAGAAGCTCTTCAAATGCATGAGGTAACAGGCTGCGACGCTGTGATGATCGGTCGCGCCGCTTCGTACAATCCGTGGATTTTCCGTCAGATTGAAGAGTATTTGGAGCAGGGAAGCTACTTCATCCCGACCGATAACGAGCGCTATCACCTGATGCGCGCTTATTATGTGATGCTGCGTGATGCGGGCGAAAGCGACATGGTCGGAAAAATGAAGCAGTTCGCCACTTACTTTACCCACGGCATCCGGAACGGATCGAAACTGCGTACCGCAATTTATCGCACCCACAGCGCGGATGAGATTCTCGATCTGGTTGATCGCTTCTTCTCCGGCGAACTCGTCGATCCAGCCTCGCCGCCGGAACCAGAGCCCGCTCTCGATTGCACCGTGTGCTAAAGTTCGGCAGATTCTGTGAAGCACGTACAACTGATAACCGACGGATCGTGCCTGGGCAATCCCGGCCCTGGAGGTTGGGCCTTTATTCTTCGCTACGGCCAACTGAAAAAGGAAGGGTTCGGCAGCGCGCCGCATACTACGAACAACCGGATGGAACTCACCGCCGCGATTGAAGGTTTGAAACGGTTGAAAGAACCATGCGCGGTGGAGATCGTGACGGATTCGCAGTATGTGAAGAACGGTATCACCCAGTGGATTCAGAACTGGAAGCGTCGCGGATGGCTTACGGGCGAAAAGAAGCCTGTCCTGAACAAAGAGCTCTGGGTGGAACTTGACGAGCTGGTAAACGCTCATCAAACCACGTGGCAATGGACCAAAGGACACGCGTCGCACGAGGATAATAATCGTTGTGATGAACTCGCACAGGAAGCGGCCCGGCGCCAAATCGCCAGCGACAAGGTGGCCGGCGCGCGGTGACTGTGCCGCATCCCAATGCTGCTGCGCGGCGAATTTGCTTGTTTGGCGGAACTTTCGACCCGATTCATAAAGCTCATTTGCGCATTGCCAGCGAGGCCGTGAACGCGCTTCACCTCGACCGAGTCCTTTTCATTCCGGCGGCCCGCCCGCCCCACAAGCAGCAGTCGCAAGTTGCCTCATTTGAACATCGCTTCCGCATGGTGGAACTCGCCTGCCAGGGATGGCCGCTCTTTGAAGCCTCGCGTCTCGAAGCACGGGAAGAGACAAATTACAGCATCGATACGGTAGAGCATCTGAGGCGGGAACTACAGCCCTCAGATGTGCTGCTTTTCTTGATTGGCTCCGACGCCTTCGACGAAATTGAGACCTGGCATCGCTGGCAAGATCTGGTGCGGCAGGTTGATTTCATCGTCGTTTCCCGGCCGGGCACGGACTTTCGCATTCCGGCCGGCGCGCGCGTGGAGCGTTTAGAAGGGCTCTCGCTCAACATATCGAGCACCGACATTCGCGAACGCCTGGCACACGGTCAGCCAACACCGGAACTGTCTGCTGCCGTTCGAGCCTACATTGACCGGCATCATTTGTACGGCGCACCATAGTAGTCATGGCGATGAATATCGACATCAACCGCTGGCATCCCGATGCCGCGGTACTCCTTGAGAAAACACAGCAACTCACGATGCCTCTCGTCCACTCGGGTGCCTGCGACCAGTCCGCCAAAGCTCTAAAAAATCGACGCGCGAACGAACTGTTTCCCGGCGCGAAATCGGCTGAGGCTGTTCTTGCAGGCTTACTCCTACGCCTGAATTGCTGGAGCGAAGCTCACGAAATAGCGCAGGATATCGCGTCGCCGGAAGGCAGTTATTGGCATGCCATCGTTCATCGTATGGAGCCGGATTACGGCAACGCCGCGTACTGGTTCCGGCGAGTAGGGGACCATCCTATATTTCCCGAGTTGCTCACTCGCGCCGAAACTTTGGCCGCGCAATGTCCGCAAGCGAAATTCGCGATGCCGGGTGAATGGAGGCCGGAAATCTTCTCTCGATTGTGCGAGGACGCCTCACGCAAACCTGGCTCCGATAACGAGCGTCTGGCGCTCGAAATCCAGCAGGCCGAATGGGAACTGCTGATGGAATGGTGTGGGTGACGACCTTCTGCTAGCCCGGGCTATGAACTGCATTGGGTAAAACCTGAGGCAGTTTTGTCTTTGTCCAGCACCTTCAGCACCGCCGCGACAAACCCCAGCGTGTGCGCCATGCCGGCGTGCCACGGGGCGGAGCAGGTCATCTGCGGCGTATGATCGGGAATGACGACGCCGTCGAAGCCGTTCTTGTGCAGGATCGATAGCATACGGATCATGTCCACCTGCCCATCATCGATAAACGTTTCCCAGTAATGGGGTACTTTGCCCCTCACATTGCGCAAATGGATATAGGCGATACGGTCTTGCTTGCTGTAGCTGTCTACGGCATCGTAGATGTCCCCTTGGGTCATTTCGGCAAGCGTACCGATGCACAGCTCCAACGCATTGTTCTTGCTCGGCGCCAAATCGATTAGTCGTTGATACATGTAAGGCTGGTAAACGAGGCGCGGTTGTTGGCGCACGCTAGGTAGCGGTGGATCATCGGGATGGGCGGCCAATCGAACTCCCGCCTGTTCGGCTACCGGAACCACGTCACTCAGAAAGCGTTCCAACCGCCGCCAAAGTTCCTCATGTGTGATCGCTGGCAGCGTACCTGAGGGCGCATTGCTATTGTAGATCATGTTCCACACCATGCCGTTCGGAATGGGCGTGTCAACGGGACCATCCATTCCTACTGTGATTGCGCCGCCTCGCCCGAACGGTCCCGTAGCACGCCCGCTCACGCCGGCAATGCTGAAGTTGTAACCGAGCGCGGGAATGCCGGCCTCGCCCATATTCCGAATGATGGTCTTGACATTTTCGATGTGTTGCGGCCGCTGCGGGCCATCCAGCAGAACGTCATGCCAGTGCGCTGGGTCAAGATTTTCAATCGCCGCAAGCGTAAGCCCCGCCTCTTCAATTCTTTTCTTTAAGAGTTTGAGTTCATCGGCGTTCCATAGCTTTTCTGGATTGCCGGCAACGCCCCAAGCCTCGTCTTTTCCGCCGGTGGGCTGGTTGTCTCTCGGATTCGATCCGCCCTTATTGAAGTAATCGACCAGATGAATCACCACATGTGTGCATCCCGCCTGCCGCGCGAACGAAAAATAGTCGGGCGTTAACATATGGCGGTACAAGCCCAATCCAAGCTTCATAATATTTGCAAATCCCTCTTCCCGTGTGCCTTACATAATCCCGTATTTTTGAAAGGCCCTTACAGCCGTCAACCCTTCTTCGAGCGCCCGCTTCACCAGTTTCTCTCCTCTGGCTTTTTCCAGCGCTTTTTGAAATACCTCGACTGCGGCCTTGTGCGGAATGATGCAAACTCCGTCAATATCACCGAAGACGACATCGCCCGGTTCGATGAAGACGCCCCCTATTTCTATCGGCAACCGGAAATCAACCACTTTGGATCGCGGTCCCGCATCTTGCCCGTAGCTTCCATACGAGAATGTCGGGAAATTGAGATCAAGCACCGCGCGTGTGTCGCGGCTGTAGCCATTTACCACTGCCCCCACTGCGCCGAGTTTGCGCGCTCGCGTGCTCATCAATTCTCCCCACAGCGCATTTCGCGGTGAAGATCCCGTGCTTATATAGACCTCGTTTTCGTGCAAGTCATCGAGAGCTTCGAGCATCAATCCGAATGGCTTTTCCATAAGGGGATTCGCCGTGCCCGAAACCTTTTCCTGGCCGACATCGACCGAAAGAACCGGCATTGCGCGCCCGATAACAACCATGTCTGCGCGTAGCGGCCGGATCGCTGGTGGAAGAAATTGCCGCTGGAGTTGCAGCTTGTCCATCACATCGCCGACAACAGACGTGAATAACTCCTTGCGAGCCAATAAAAACAGCTCGCCATCATTTTTCCATGTCATCATAGCGGCGTGTTCTCCATACAAGGAAACAAGATATCAGTAGATCCTTCGCTGGCGCGTCTTATAACCGCCATACTGTCCGCTGCGCCCGTCCTGATTTCCACATTACTGTTCGGCCAGACGTCTCCTGTAAACCACACTCCATCGACGGAAGCTCCGAAAATCTTCGCCGTACGGTGCGCCGGGTGCCACGGCGCCGACGCGGAGGGCACCGACCATGGACCCGCTCTCGTCGGAGTGCGAGGACTTCGCGGCCGCTCCGTCTCCTCAATTCGAACAATCATTCATAACGGATTCCCATCGCAAGGGATGCCGGCGTTCGATTTGCCTGCAGTTGAACTCGATGCCCTGGCCGCTATGGTTCACTCGCTGAATTCGCCGGCGGCGGAAAGCGGCGTGCCCGGCGATCGCGCGATGGGAGAGAAATATTTTTTTGGCGTGGGCCAGTGCTCAACCTGTCACATGGTTGACGGACGAGGGAAAGCGGTTGGCCCGGACTTGTCGAATGTGGGGCTTGATAGGAGAGTGGACGAGATTCGCGAGTCGCTCCTGAACCCCAGTGCGCAAATTACCCCTGGCTACGGACTGGTGACAGTCCGCCAGCGTGATGGAAAGACAATTCATGGTTTCGCCCGGCACCGAAGCAACTTTGAGATTGTCGTGCAGGACATGAAGGGAAGTTTTCATTTGCTGCAAGATAGGGAAATTTCAGCGGTGCGCGAAGACAACAAATCTGCGATGCCGCCAGTAAAAAGCAGCCCCACCGGCTTGCAAAACCTCGTCGCTTATCTCAGCGGGCTAACAGGCGTGCAACCCGGCGCCGCCAAGGCGGTAAATGCACCCGAGCCGCGCGGAGTCTCCTGGTCGCGGCTTCTCCATCCGCAGCCGGGAGACTGGCTCAGTTACAACGGCGATTTAAGCGGAAATCGATATAGTAAGTTGACGCAGATTAATACTGCGAATGTTGACAAGCTGCGTCTGAAGTGGATCTCCTCTGTCCCGCTATGGAAACAGTTCCTGCCAGATACGCCTTACTTTCGTCAAAACATGCAGTATTTCGGGCTGGAGACCACTCCCGTAGTTGTAAACGGCATTATGTACGTGACAGGGGCGAATCAGGTATTTGCGGTCGACGCCTCGACAGGTCAGGAAATCTGGCAATATTCCCGCCCACGCACTACAGGCGTGATTGTAGGCGATGCGTCGCTCGGCACGAATCGCGGCGTCGCCATCCTGGGCGATAAGATCTTCACAACCACCGACAACGCTCATCTCATTTCCTTAAACCGCACTACCGGCAAGCCAATGTGGGAAGTAGCGATGCCGGAAGACCAGGCCCATTACGGCTCGACCGTTGCGCCTTTAATAGTCAAAAATATGGTCATTGCCGGCGTTTCCGGCGGCGATTGGGGTGTGCGCGGATTCCTAGCTGCGTACGAAGCATCGAGCGGTAAACTCCTCTGGAAACATTGGACCGTTCCCCGTAAAAAAGGACCGGAGGCTGAGACGTGGGGTGGTGATCCAACGAATGCATCCGGCGGAGCGACGTGGCTAACCGGCGCCTACGATCCCGAAACAGATACTCTCTACTGGACCACAGGCAATCCCTATCCGGACTCAAACGACCGGGGGCGCCCCGGCGATAACCTCTATTCGAATTGCATTTTGGCGCTAAATCCGGATACCGGTAAGCTCAAATGGTTTTATCAGGTTACTCCTCACGATGTTCACGATTGGGACGCAAATGCGCCGCTGGTGCTCGTCGACACGAACTATCAGGGAGAGCAGCGAAAGCTCTTGCTGTTTAGCAATAAGAATGGCTTCTTCTACGTGCTCGACCGCACCAACGGGCATGTCCTGCTGGCAAAGCCGTTTGTACGCGTCACCTGGGCCAGCGGAATCGATGCTCGCGGTCGCCCGGAGCTTCTACCAACACCTTCAGAAATCTGCCCCGCTATCGGAACCAATTGGAGCGCGAAAGCGTTCAGCCCCATCACCCGTCTGTATTATGTGATGGCCCAGGAGAAATGTGTCGTCAAACTTGCTTCCCGGAAGCCTGAAGCTTCCGATAGAAACACCGCAAAAAAATATCTGCGCGCGCTCAATATCGATAACGGAAAAATAGCTTGGGAAATTCCGCAATTCGGACCAGCCGAAGGCAAACGGGATGCAGGCGTCTTGGCAACCGCCGGGGGCCTTCTGCTCTATGGCGATCCAAGTGGAAATTTCGTCGCGGTCGATAACCGTAGCGGTAAAGCACTGTGGCATTTTCCAACCAGCGGTGAAAATAAAGCGTCGCCCATGACCTATATGCAGGATGGAAAGCAAATGATCGCGATCGCCGTCGGCCCGAACATCTTATGCTTCGGTTTGCCCTGAATGACAACTCTGCCACTTTGATAAAGTACCTTCCGTGACCAGGCGAAACTTTCTAAACGCCGCGTCGGCTGCAGCCGTTTCTCTCTCGGCAAATGCGGCTACGTCCATGTCCCAAAAGTATAAACCGACCGATATCCGCATCAAAGAGCTTCGCATCAGCTACGAAAATTTCCCTTATCGCACGCCGTATGAGTTTGGTGGGCGCAGTGTCAATCTCGTAACCCTCTTGAATATTCACTGCACTGTGGAGACGCTATCCGGGAAAGTTGCTCATGGCTTCGGCTCCATGACCATGGGAAACGAATGGGCATTTCCGTCGAAAACGCTGTCCTACGACACAACGCTCGATGCGATGAAGCGGCTCGCGGAACGAATTGTAAAAATCACCAGCGCTTACACAGAACCCGGTCATCCTATCGACATCAATTTTGCGCTGGAACCCGAATATCTGAAGGCTGCCGCTGAAGTCACGCGGCAAATGCGGCTCGATCAGCCCATCCCGAAGCTATGCACGCTTGTCACCGCCAGCCCGATCGATGCCGCTATTCACGATGCGTTTGGAAAAGCCCATCAGCTCAACTGCTACCTGACATACGGCCCGGAGTTTATGAGCCACGACTTAGCCTACTATCTCAACGGGCGTCCGGAATTTAAGTCGGAGTATCCAAGCCAATACCTCCTACGGCAGCCCAAACCGTGGCTTTGGTGTAATCACTCCGTCGGCGCGTCGGATCCTATCGAAGCATCCAATGTCAAAAAGTGGAAGAACGACGGCCTTCCGCAAACGCTGCCGCAATGGATCACCGCCGACGGCCTCACGCATTTCAAGATCAAGCTGGACGGCAACAATCTGGAGCGCGATATTGCACGTGTCTTGCACATCGACCGCGTTGCCTCGGCAACCGAAACCAAGCGCAGTGTAAGCCAGTGGTACTACTCTCTCGATTTCAACGAGCAGTGTCCGGACGTCGATTACCTGATGGAGTTCATGATCCGGATCAAGGAAAAATCGGCCGGCGGCTACGATCGCATCACATTCATCGAGCAGCCCACGTCGCGCGATCTCGCTGCTTCTCCGTCGCAGTTGCTATTCAAAGCTTCTAAGCTGAAGCCTGTGGTCATGGATGAATCGCTAACCGGTTTCGACGCGCTTCTGCGAGGCCGCGAGATTGGCTATACCGGAGTGGCTCTCAAGGCATGTAAAGGGCAGAGCCAATCTGTCATACTCAACGCCGCCGCACAAAAATTCAAGATGTACATGACGGCCCAGGATCTTACCTGTCCCGGCGCCTCACTCATTCAGTCCGCTGGCATCGCCGCGCATGTTCCCCAGATCGATACACTCGAATCGAATGCGCGTGAGTATGTGCCCGCCGCAAACCAGCCGTGGCTGAAGCTATTTCCCGGATTATTTGAAGTCCGTGATGGGAAATTGCACACGGAAAAATTGAATGGTCCAGGATTGAGCGCTGTGTAACATGAGACGCAAAGAGTCATCCGGCCCATTCTCCCGCCGTTCCGTTCTAACTGCCGGCGTCGCGTTCGCCGGCGGTTCTCTTGCAAGATCGCAGGCCGCCGCAAATGAGCCCGGCCCCGGGAAATTGAAGGTGGCTATCTTCTCAAAGCACCTTCAATTCCTTCAGGGAGCGCAGCTCGCCCAGGCTGCGGTAAATATTGGCTTCGACGGAATCGACATTACGGTCCGCAAAGGCGGCCACGTGGAACCCGCGCGCGTGCGGCACGATCTTCCGCCTCTTGTGAAGCTGATTCGACAGCATGGACTCGAAGTCCCAATGATCACAACGGACATTGTCGATGCCGAAACCCCGTACGCGCGAGACGTAATGGCGACGATGTCCGAGCTTTCCATCCGGCACTATCGGTGGGGAGGGTTCAAGTATACGGACAATCGTCCCATCGTTGCCCAACTTCACGACCTCCGGCCGAAGATCGCCCAATTAGCAAAATTAAATTCGCACTATGGCGTAGGAGCCATGTATCATACGCACTCCGGCGTCGATCTTGTCGGCGCGCCTATTTGGGATCTGCACGAATTGCTCAATGGGTTAGATCCGGCGTCGGTGGGCATCAATTACGACGTCGGGCACGCCACCATTGAGGGCGGCGTGGGAGGTTGGATCGATAGCTTTCGGATTAGCGGTGAGTATCTCCAAGGAATCGCCGTAAAAGATTTTATCTGGGAGAAAAAAATATCCGGTGCGTGGCATCCGCAATGGAAGCCGCTAGGAGACGGCATGGTTCATCTGTCAAAATTTTTTGGCATGGTAGCCGCCGCGAACTTCCACGGCCCCTTGCAGCTTCACTTTGAATATCCGCTGGGCGGCGCGGAAGCCGGCAAGAGAAAAATCGCCATCAGCCAGGATGAAGTGTTCAGCGCTATGAAACGCGACCTGAGGCGGCTCCGCGGCTATCTACAGGAATCACATCTGTCTTAAATAAGCTACGTTCGCCCGTCCAGTCGGCTTAATACTTCGCAAACTGCCGCCGATATGACAAATGCGGGTCGAATCACGTGAATCTGTCTTTAAAATCGCTGATGAAAGAATTGGACGGGCCCGACTCGCAGGCCGATTCTGCCCTGAATTGCTACCGGACTGCATTACGGGAACTGAGGGCCAATCTGGTTGTCACCAACCCGGATGTCAAGCGCGACATCCAATCTCGCTTAGACCGTTTGAGCGTCACCGTAAGCCGCAAAATTGCGAATGAGGTTTTGGAAGCCACCGCGGCACGGCTGACCGAAATCCTTGCCGATTACCGAAACCACGAAGAGAACGCATTTGAAGAAGAACAACGCCAGCTTCGGATCACCATCGAAGCGCTGAAGACACTGGTAGACTCCATTCACCGGCAGGACGAGGAGCACAACGCCAATCTGAATGACGTTCTGTCGGGACTGGAAAGTACGCTTTTTGAGGGCGATCTTCTCGCCATTCACCGCAGCCTTCAGGATCAAATCAGAAAACTCAGGGCATGCGTGGTCGCCATTTCCGATGACGCGCAGTCGAGGGACGCCGCCTTCGAAGCGCAAATAGATTGCCTGAAGGTGAAGAGCGAAAAAGCTTCGGTTCTAGCGCCTTCTCGTTTCGAAGAGCAAATGGTCGATGCGGGAGCGGTGTTGAACGGGTACTTCGAAACATGCACGCTTTTCAGCTTGCTCGTTGTTAAAATTCGCGATTTCTCTCAACTGGCACAGCATTGGAGCCCGTCAGCACGCAATCACCTGTTATCGGCAATCGAACGCCGGATCAAGATCTCGCTGGGCACCTTGGATCATCTCCATCCCTGGACCGACGGCGCTTTTGTCGTCATTATGCGCTCCACCCAGGCGCGAGCCGCCGAACGCGCCGCGAAGATCCGCGAAATTGTGAACGGCGATTGGACCATCGACTTGCCTTTCGGAAGCGCAAAAATCGCGGTCCGTTGCTCCGTTGGTGTCGCGGAATATGTGGCGGGAGATGACTTGTCGAGCCTCATGGCCAAAGTGGAAGCATCGTTGAACGTCGACGGTATCGAGCATTCCATCCTTTGATCTGAAATGCCCGGGTGTGGGGCCGTCAGTCCTGAGGGCGACCCGATTCATAGCCGGCTTTTCGGCAAGTATGCCGACCCACAACGTTATACCCCAAATGTAGAAATTCCAAAGCCCGCATCTCACGCCGCCCAAACACGTATCATGAAATGCGTACCGCCAATGCGCCTTTCGATATTTTCAACGCTCTTTCTTCTTGTCTCCCAGCTTGGTTTTGCGGCTTTCCGTCCGCCTGCTGTTCCCCTCGTGGTGCACGACCCGTACTTCAGCGTCTGGTCCACTTCCGACCGCCTGACGGATTCACCCACCAAGCACTGGACCGGCAAAACACAATCGCTTGCCGGTCTCGTCCGCATTGACGGCCACGCGTTTCGCATCATGGGGTCGGACCCTAAATCCGTTCCGGCGCTGGAGCAAACCTCCCTGCAAGTTCTGCCAACGCATACCATCTACGAGTTTTCCGGAAAGGGCGTGGCGATTACGCTCACGTTTCTGACGCCGTCAATCCCCACCGATCTGGATGTCCTTTCGCGCCCGGCAACCTATATTACCTGGACCGCGCATTCTACCGACGGGCAGAATCACAATGTCGATATCTATTTCGATGCCAGCGCCCAACTCGCGGTCAATATTCCGGAGCAGCGCGTCGATTGGTCGCGCTACAAAATGGGCGATCTGGATGTATTGCGCCTGGGCAGTCAGGAACAGCCAGTGCTACAGAAGTCGGGCGACGATCTTCGCATCGACTGGGGCTACCTCTACGTATTCGCGCCGGCCGGAAAAGATCAGTCCGATTGCGCCGGAACCCGCTCTACTGAAATGAACTCGTTTATTTCGTCAGGAAAGCTTCCGGATTCCGATGATTTGCGCTCCATGCGCCCCTATGCGCAACCCACTCCGGCCCTGTCGTATGCCTTCCAATTGGGATCTGTCGGCGCCGCGCCGGTCTCGCGTCATGTGGTGATCGCGTACGACGATCTTTATTCCATCGAATACTTTCATCGCCAGTTGCGCCCCTACTGGGCACGGAACGGCGCCGGCCCGGCTGATCTGATTCAGTGGACCCTGCGCGACTACGAAGCACTCGAACAAAAATGTAAAAAGTTTGATGACGAGTTGATGGCCGATCTGACTACAACGGGCGGTTCCGATTACGCGCAGCTTTGCGCGCTGGCATACCGGCAGACCATCGGCGCTCATAAACTGGTGGCCGACCTTGATGGTGTGCCGCTCTTCTTTTCCAAGGAAAATTTCAGCAACGGTTCCATCGACACCGTGGACGTCACCTACCCCAGTTCGCCTTTCTTCCTGTTATTCAATACGAAGCTATTGAAAGGCCAACTCAAGCCCATTCTCGACTACGCGAGCCTGCCGCGCTGGCGCTTTCCCTTTGCGCCGCACGATCTCGGCCGTTACCCGCTCGCGAACGGGCAGAAATATGGAGGAGGCGAAACTTCCGAAGTGAACCAAATGCCGGTAGAAGAAAGCGGCAACATGATGTTGATGATTGCCGCAATGGAAAAAATCGACGGCAACTACGATTTCGCCAGGGAATATTGGCCGCTCATTTCGAAATGGGCCGAATATCTGAACAGCAAAGGGCTCGATCCGGAAAATCAGCTTTGCACCGACGACTTTGCCGGCCATCTGGCTCACAACGCGAACCTTTCCATTAAAGCGATTCTGGCTTTGGGCGCTTATTCGCAAATGGCTGCGGGTCTTGGTCATGCAGACGTAGCGCGAAAATATGAGCAGACCGCTCGGTCCTATGCGGAGCGTTGGGTTCAACTGGCCGATGACGGCGATCATTTCAAGCTCGCCTTCGACAAACCCGGAACCTGGAGCCAGAAGTACAACCTGGTTTGGGATACGCTGCTCGGTCTCAATCTATTCCCCAAATCCGTTGCGCAGAAAGCCGTGGCCTTTTACGACAAACATGCCAATAAATATGGCCTGCCGCTCGACAACCGCGCCACCTACACCAAAATCGACTGGCTCACCTGGACCGCTACTCTCTCCGGTTCCAAAGAAGGATTTGAGCAGATCTTCAATCCCGCATACGCTTATGCAAATGAATCGCCCAGCCGCGTTCCGCTCTCGGATTGGTACGACACCATCTCGGGAAAGCAAGTGGGATTTCAGGCGCGCTCCGTAGTTGGCGGATTATTTATCAAACTGCTGGGTGACAAGAATCTGGCTAAAAAATATCAGGCTGCGGCGCGTTAAGGAGGTAGTGTTTTGAAAACCATTGTTGCCATTACCGGAGCTTCCAGCGGCATCGGCCTGACGTTCGCGCGGAAACTCGCGCCGGAACACGACCTCTTTCTGATCGCTCGGCGAAAAGACCGCTTGGATGCTCTCGCGCAAGAGTTTTCGCAAGCCTATGGCACGCAAACTGAAGTCCTGCAGGCGGATTTGACCGACGATGCCGATCTCTCTCTCGCCGCGGACCGCATCGCATCGGAGCAGAACCTTGCCTTGCTCGTGAACAACGCGGGCTTTGGCACGCGTGGATACTTTTGGGATTCTCCTCTGGACGAGCAGGAACGCATGCACAAGCTCCACGTGATGGCGTCCATGCGTCTGATGCACGCCGCGCTCGGAAACATGGTCGCGCACGATATGGGAGCAATTATCAATGTTGCCTCCGTTGCCGCATTTGTACGAGCGCCGGGAGGAGCGGGTTACTCGGCTACCAAGAGCTGGATGACCGCGTTCACCGAAGGCATCCACCTGGAGCTGAAAAGGGCCGGATCTCACGTCGCCGTGCAGGCTTTGTGCCCTGGCTTCACCTATTCCGAATTTCACGACCGGCTTTCGCTCCAGCGCGAGCGAATCGCCTCGCCCGCATTTTGGCTAACGGCCGATGAAGTCGTGGAAGCCTCCCTCGCCGGCCTGCGCGATCGCAAATTGTTTGTTGTCCCCGGCTGGCGCTACAAGTTCATCGTCGGTCTAATGAGCAAACTCCCCGCATCGGTCCGGTTGGCCATTGAGGCTTCGGCTGGGCGGCGGCGCAAGCAGCCTTTAAACCGACCTTCTGGAAACGGAGCCGGAAGTGTAAGCGACCTAGAATGAACTTGGATGTTCGGATCGTTAGGACGGCGATTATATCTTAACGGAAGTTACTCGAACTGTCCCCGCCATCCGACGGTCGCCGCTTCAGCTTCGGACGGTCTTGGTCATCACCCTTTGATTTCTTGTTGCCGTCTCCGTCATCCTCAATCGGTCCGGTGGAATTCGGATTTTTGCGAAGGGTCGGTTTGTTCGGGTCGGTCGAAGTCGCATCCGTTAGTTTGCGGCGGTTTTCGAGCATCGCCAGGCGCGCCTTCACATCGTTGAACTCCGAAGTGGTGACCACGTATTCCGGCTTCTCTTTTAGAACCTTAGCGATTTCGTTTTGCGCCGCGGTGATGCGATCCCCCGTCGGCGGATGATCTGAAAATACCTTTGCCATCGTGCCGGGCTTCCGCTTGTTCAGCGTTTCGATTTTTTCGAAGAAATCCACCATCGCCTCCGGGTCATACCCGGTTTTGTACAGGTACTGAATGCCCAGATAATCCGCCTGCGCCTCCTGGTTGCGCGAGAATTTCAGAAACGTCATCGGGATCAGGAAGCTCGCGCCTTCATATAACGCATAGCCCGCCATGCCGCCGGTCATCATAATGAGCGGGATGGTGGCGAGGTTGGCAATTTGTCCGCGCGTGGCCTGGCAGGTTCCATGGCGCGCCGCGACGTGGGCAATTTCATGCGCCATAACACCGGCGAGCTCAGATTCGGTGTCGGCTTTCAGAATGAGTCCGGAGTAGACGAAGAAGAAGCCGCCGGGTAGCGCAAAGGCGTTGATCGTATCGTCGTCTAAAACCTTAATGGTGAAGGGAACCTTCGCATCGGAGTTGCGAACCAGGTTTTGGCCCACGCGGTTAATATATTCGGCCACTACGGGATCGTTGATAACGCGCGATTCGCGCTCTACCTGCTGCGCTAATTGCTTACCGAGCGCAATCTCTTTTTCGAGCGAGTACCAGTTTACTTTGCAGGTAACATTGCGGTCGCCAATGGCGTCCGGATCGTCCCTTTCATTCTTCTTCTTATCTTTGGCAAATGCCGGTACGCTCGTCACGTATAGAAAACAACCGAGGGTCAGGATGGCAAGTTTGGAATTGAGGGATCGCGAAAACAAACGCCGCATGGTACCTCCAGGAGACCTGGCCGCTCGTCCGGCGCCACTCCTCCTGCTGTTTTCAGTATAGGCTGAAATGCCACGCTGCACAGATGGAAGCCGACCCGGAAAACGCCGCACAATATGGGCTCTATAACCCATTAACGTATGCTCATGTCTATGGGTTTCCTTCCGCTTTCCGCCGAATCAGAATCCGGGTCCTCGCCCGCGCCTCTGTTTCAGGCTTATAGGGATGAATTCCCGGTCGCCGATCAGCTTATTTATTTGAATCATGCCGCTGTGGCACCGCTTTGCCGCCGCTCGGCTGACGCCATGAAGTGGCTGGCCGACGATTCCTTACAATTCGGGTCTCTCCACTACGACAAATGGCTCGCGGCGTACGCCGGATTACGGGCTGCGGCGGCGCAACTGATCAATGCCAAGCCGGATGAGATCGCCATCGTCAAAAATACTTCTGAAGGCATATCAATTGTCGCGACAGGCTTGTCATGGAGACGAGGCGACCGCATCGTGGCGTTTAAAGAGGAGTTTCCGGCCAACTATTTCCCTTGGCTGCGGCTGGCCGAAAAAGGAGTGGAAATCACTTGGCTCTCCATCTACGATCCGCTCGATCGGATTGACGAGGCCGCTAAAGAGGCACGGCTGCTGGCCATCAGTTATATCAATTATTTGAGCGGTTTCCGGATAAATCTTGATGCAATTGGCGAAATCTGCCGGCGGCGGAACTGCTTCTTTTTCGTGGATGCCATCCAGGGGATGGGCGCTTTCCCCATTGACGTAGATCGCTCCCATATCGACGCCCTCGCGGCCGACGGCCATAAATGGATGCTCGGTCCGGAAGGCAACGGAGTACTTTACGTTCGGAGCGAGCGGCTGGATGAAATTGAACCAGTGGAATTCGGATGGACCAATGTCGCCGGGTATGCCGATTATGCGTCGCGCGATATGGCTTTGCGAAAAGACGCCGGCCGCTATGAATGCGGGACACTCAACACAGTTGGATGTTTCGGCCAACGTGCGGCCCTCGAATTTTTGCTGGAAATCGGAGTGGAAAACATCGCGGCCGCCGTGACCGCCGTCGCGGATCAAATTTATGACGGAGTGCGGGCCAAGGGCTACGAAGTCATGGCTGAACGTACTCCGGAATCAGGCGCTGGAATTGTTACATTCCGTCACCCGTCCATTGCCGGACCGCAGATTGTTTCGAAACTTCGAGAATCCCGTATTGTCGCAGCGCCCCGGCAAGGCTGGATCCGCGCGTCACCGCATTTTTATGTCAGCCCGAGCGAGATTTCACACGTTCTGGAAATACTTCCTCCTGTTTGAAAACCGTAGGTGTAAACTCAATCGGTTCAATTCTATGCAGTGAACGTCTATAGCAGTGGGGGCTATAACTTGAAGAAACCCTTTCGAAGTGAGGTAGCTATTGCGTTGGTTTGCAGCGCAGCCTGGGCGGCGCCTGTGTTCGCCGATACCACCCCGAGCGCGCAAATGATAATTGAAAAATCGGTCGAAGCCAATCACCGCGATTTTATAGCTGCGCCCAGATTCTCGCATCACGAGCGCGATCGCGTAGCAAATGGGTCCAAGACTTGGGAGGTGACGATGATTGAGGGATCGCCATACCAGCGTCTGATCGAGGTGAATGACGAGCCCATATCCAAGGAACAGGCAGCTGCTGAAGAGCAAAAGATGAAGGAGGAGATCGCCAATAGGAAGGCGGAAAGTCCCAGCGAGCGCCGCAGCCGGATCGCCAAGTATGAAAAAGATCGCAATCGCGATAACGCGATGATGAAGCAACTCACCGTCGCCTTCAATTTCAAGCTGGTCGGCAAAAGCAAAGTGAATTCGCGCGACGTTTACGTTTTAAAGGCAACTCCTAAGCCTGGCTACCAGCCGCCCAACATGGAGACGCAAGTGCTCACGGGAATGCAGGGTGAGTTATGGATCGACGTGCAAACCTATCAGTGGGTGAAGGTGACGGCTAAGGTAATTCATCCCGTTTCCATTGAGGGCTTCCTGGCGGAAGTAGAGCCCGGCACACAGTTCGAGCTGGAAAAAATGCCGGTTACCAATGACATTTGGCTACCAAAACACTTCTCGATGAAGTCACGCGCCAAAATACTTTACCTTTTTAACCACTCATCTCAGGATGACGAGACCTATTCCGATTACAAAGAAATAAAGCCGCCATCTAAATAGTGCATGAGTAACGCAAACAAGAAAAGCTTCGCGGCGACTTTGCTCCCCTATACGACGGTTTTATTAATCATCGTGGCAGGCTATGTTGCGTGGATATTTTATTCGCGCCGTCAATCGGCCAAAGAAGCTGAGGAGCGCGTTGCCGCCGAAAAGGCCGCACAGAACAAGAAAATTGTCGATCAGGTATTTGGTTCCGGGGAAGTGAGGTTACTCAATTTTTCCATTTCCCCCATCCGCCTGAAGAGCGGGGAGACGGCGCACGTCTGTTACGGCGTGTCGAACGCCGTATCGGTGACAATCGAGCCGCATGTCGAAGACACGAAGCCTTCCTATCATCACTGTTTCGATATCGAGCCGAAAAAAACAACGACCTACACTCTTACGGCCAAGGATCAGGCAGGACACGTGCAGACAGGCGCGCTGACGGTGACCGTGCGTTAAAACCCTCGTCGTATAATCCACCAATACATGACAACGGATCAGCTTGTGCCCGAGCCGGCGGAGCCGCGCCCGGCGTCGGCTATCGCAAAACCAGACCGTTTGGTGTCGCTCGACGCCTTTCGCGGGCTGACGATGATGCTGATGGTCCTGGTGAATGATGCCGGTTCCGGCGCGATCTATCATCAGTTTCATCACGCGGAGTGGAACGGCTGGACTCTCACCGACACGGTATTCCCTTCGTTTCTATGGATCGTCGGTGTCGCCATTACGCTCTCCCTCGGCAGCCGCCTTCAGAAGGGCGTGCCGCGCAAAAGTCTATATGAACAGATAGTCCGCCGCGCGGTGATTCTTTATGTTCTCGGCCTGATTGTTTACATGGCTCCGGCCTTCAATCCGCATACGCAGCGGTTGATGGGTGTACTGCAGCGAATTGCCATCTGCTATCTGATCGTCTCGGTCATCTACCTAACCACGAGCATTCGAGGACAGGTGCTGTGGATCGTGGGCCTGCTCGCTTCTTACTGGATGATGATGACGCTGATTCCAGTACCTGGATTCGGGGCAGGGAATTTAAGCGTGGAAGGAAATTTCGCGCATTACATTGACCGCATCGTGCTCGGGCATCACAATTACGCGTCTACAAAAACATGGGATCCGGAAGGAATTATCAGTACCATTCCGGCTATCGCCACGGCTTTGTTCGGCATCATGGCCGGACACATTCTGAGGCTGAAGCGGCCTCTTAGCGAGAAGGTTGCCTGGCTTTTCTGTGCCGGAAACTGCTTGATCGTTCTAGGCCTGGTTTGCGATATTTGGCTGCCCATCAATAAACACCTTTGGACCAGTTCCTTCGCGATGTTCATGGCAGGTTTGGACTTTGTTGTTTTCGCCGGCTTTCTATGGCTGATGGACGGCTGCGGTTGGAAGCGTTGGGCGCGCCCGATGGTCATTATGGGTATGAACGCCATCGCGGTCTACATGCTGTCGGAATTGTTGGCGGAACTAATTGGCCAATGGCATCTGGCGAGCGGCGCTTCCGTCAAGCACTGGATCTTCCAAACCCTGTTCGCCCCTCTTGCCTCACCCTCCATCGCGGCGCTGCTTTACGCGCTGGCGTATACGGCGCTGATGTATGTTTTCGCCTGGTTTCTCTACCGGAAAAAATGGTTCTTCCGCGTGTAGCCGCTACCCCGGTATAGCTCTCCCTCCGCGCGGAAACTTTGCTTTGCGCCGCTTGGCGCTCCAACGGCCGAAACCGTACTCGCCAACAGACAAGTTCCCCTGCATCTGGTCTTTATCGCCCGTTCCTTCAAAGGTGTAATCGAGCCGGGCGCCGTGCAACAAATACGAGCTTCGAATCAGCACCTTGTTCCCATCCATGGTGCCCTTCAATTCTCGAATCGCGGCTTGTCCCACATGCGTCCCTGCAATGTCATTGCCGGTCTGCCTGATGCTGAAACTATGATCCGCATTACCGGAAACAAATGCCACATGGACGTCCCATTCCCCGCTCAGATCGGCGGCGGGCGAATCTGCCTTCTTACGCGAACCTGGTTTCGGAGCGGTCGAAAAAGCGCGATAGAGATGGTCCGCCACAATCTTCTGCTCGCCCGGCTCTAGCATGTACGGCGTGATGGTTGCGGCATGGCTTTCATTAGGTGGAAACGGTAGAAAGCTGCCCTTGCCGCCAATAGCGATCCGTGGCTCGCCGTCCCAAAGAATCTGTTCCAGTTCATCCTCGGTGAGATCGATCAGGTTCGGGTCCCATTGAACGCCGAGCGTCGGCGTTCTATTGTCGATGCCATGCGCCGGTTGAATCTTCGTTGTGATGCCGTCGATCGGCTTCAATCGCGCCGCAATCTCATCCAGCCAGGATGTCCACGTTTTCTCCTCAGCGGCATGGTCGCGCTTCATCCACATCTCTACCGCCGCAAGCATGCCCACAATCTCCTCTTTTCCGGCCTTGAGCGCGCGGCAGACCGTATGATGCGGAGCACTATTCACCCAGGCGGCCTGCACGAGGTCCTTGCGGCCAAGCAGAAGCCCAGCACACTGCGGACCGCGAATGCACTTGCCGCCGCTATAGGCCACCAGGTCGGCGCCGCGCTTTAAATGAACATTTGGCGTAATCAGGCTCTCGGCGGCCGCATCGACAAAAACCGGCACTCCGCGCTTGTGCGCTGCCGCGGCCACGTTTTCAATCGACATGGGACCGGCGTTGTAGTCGCGCGACTCTG
>Ga0134125_10001245_pt1 | contig 31545 bp, 25 predicted proteins | sample KB31751_FD_96464 | JGI IMG/M metagenome (GOLD analysis project Ga0134125, IMG submission 96464) | Terrestrial soil microbial communities with excess Nitrogen fertilizer from Kellogg Biological Station, Michigan, USA - KB3-175-1 | ecosystem: Environmental > Terrestrial > Soil > Unclassified ... | reverse complement strand
CCGGAGAGCATCATGTGCGGAATCGTGGCCCACCGTGGTCCGTCCCCAGCGTTACCATCCCTGGTGATCGTCGAATGAAGTCAGCCGGGGCGATGCTGGTAGGCGGGACCAGGCCGGTGTCGCCGAATTGCAAGACCACCATGATGAACCGCACCGGTGCGGCCGAGCAGTTGGCGTAGCGATGCGGGGTGTGCGCCTCGAAGACGACCGTGTCATCGGCGCCCAGTGTCCGGCGCTGATCCCCGACCTGTAACGCCAGCACGCCGTCGAGCACGAAGAGCACCTCGATGGTGCCCTGGGGGTGCGCCTCGCCGTCGAATGCGTCGGCGGCCTGCAGCGTCCAATCCCACAGCTCCACCACGTCGGGCGGGTCGGTGCCGATCCGGAACAGGGCACGGCTCCCGGCAGTGCTGGTCCACAGCGCCGCAGCGTCGGCCGCGGCGCGGACGGTGACTCGCGGCGCAGGGTCGGCGCTGACCAGTGAGGCGACGCCCACCTGCAGGGCCGCCGCGAGGTTGCACAGGGTGGCGATGCTCGGGTTGCCTCGCGCCGATTCCACCTGGATGACGGTGCCGCGGCTGACACCGGATGCGGCGGCGAGCGCGTCGATGGTCATCCGGCGCTGCTGGCGCAACGCCCGGACATTGCGGCCCACCGCGCCGGCGACCTCCTCAGGATCCTGCATTCGGTCCAGTATGCCGCACTGGAAAGTCAATCATATTGAACCCTCCCGGGGATCCGGGTTAGAGTCCAATGTAGTAATCCAAAAGTTCAATCTAGTGGATGGTCGGGTTGGATGGCTGTTGCGTTCGCGCTGCCAGCTGCAGTCGGTTTCGGCGTCGCCGACTTCGCCGGAGGCCTGGCGACCCGACGCAGCTGCGGCACGCTCACCGTGATAGCCCTCGCCCAGTTCGCCGGTGCGGCAGTGCTGTTACCCGCCTTGATACTCGTGCCGGGCCGACCCTCGGCGGCCGCGGCAGGTGTCGGCGCGCTGGCCGGTCTGGCGGGTTCTTTAGGCCTGGTGTGGTATTTCCGGGGGCTGGCCCGCGGACCGATGGGCGTGGTGGCGCCACTGTCCGCGCTCACCAGCGCGGGATTGCCGCTCGTGGTCGGCGTGACGGCCGGGGAGAGTGCCGGTCCGGTGACTGTCTGGGGTATCGCGGTGGCTCTGCTGGCGATTGCGCTGGCCACCGCAGGAACCCGCCACGATCAGGCTGCGGCCGGCGGGTTGCTGCTCGGGATCGGGTCCGGCGTCGGGTTCGGTGTGTTCTTTGTCGCGCTGAACGCGACCCCACCGGACTCCGGGCTGTGGCCCCTGCTGGCGGCCAAGGTGGCGTCCGTGGCGGTCTTCGGGTCGCTGATGCTGGCACGCCGCAGTTCGATCGACGTGACACGGAGGCGTTACGGCTTGATCGTGCTCAGCGGAACGGCCGACATGGTGGCGAACGTGCTGTTCCTGCTGGCGACCCGGGCCGGCGCGCTGAGTGCTCACCGAGAAATTACCTCTGCCGGTTTGGGCGTGTCGCTTCTTCATCCGGCGCGGCGGTCACGGTGTAGTTCCAGTCGCCGTGAAAGGCGTGTCGTTGCAGGTGGCTGGCCTCGAAGACCTGCATCTCCTTATCGGTGATTTTGATGCCCCGTTGGTAGGTGTTGGTGTCGAGTGCCGCCTGGATCGTCAGGCCGGTCTTGGTGGTGGTCGCCGCGATGGTCTCGACCACCACTTCGTGGGTTTCCAGCGGCCGGCCGCGCCAGTTCATGGTGATCGCGGAGAACATCCGGTGCTCGATCTTGTTCCACTTGGAGGTGCCCGGCGGCAGGTGGCACACGGTGATCTGTAGCCCGGTCTGGGCGGCCAGCTCCGCGAGCTGGGTCTTCCACAACCGCAGCCGGGAACCGTTGGACCCACCGCCGTCTGCGGTGATCAGCAGCCGGTTCGCCCCGGGGTAGCCGATGCGCCCGATCGTGGTCCACCAGCGGCGGATCGACTCGACCGCGAACACCCCGGTGTCGGCGTCGGTGCCCACGTTGACCCACCCGGTGTTCGCGCCCACGTCATACACCCCGTAGGGCACCGCCTTGCCGCCCTCGCCGATGAAGTCGTAGGTGTTGGTCGCCACCGGCGCGCCCTTGCGCTGGTACTCCCGACCGCCGTTCTGATAAATCCCGACGTTCTCCTTCTTCTTGGTGTCCACACTGATCACCGGCAGCCCGGCTGCGAGGAACCCGGTGACCTGGTCGTTGAGATAACAGAACTGGGCGTCGCGGTCCGGGTGCTGCTTACCTTCAATCGTCTTGGCGTTGCCTTGCAGGCTGTAGTCGTGATCGCGGAGCAGCCTGGCCACCGTGTCGGGTCCCACCCGATGCCCCTGGGCAGCCAGCTCATCGGCCAGTCTCACCGTTGACTTGGTCGTCCACCGCAGCCGCGACATCGGATCACCACGGGTCTCGGGATCCACCAACCTGTCCAGCGCCGGCCACAACTGCGGATCCGTCGCTTCGAGGGGTTTTCGGCCCGCGCCCTTCACCCGCACCCGCCCATCGGCCACGATCCCCGACTCCAGCTCCGCAGCACCGCGCCCGACCGTGTCCGCCGCCGCACCCGTCGCCGCCGCGATCACCTTGATCCCACCCCGGCCCAGCTGGCGCGCAGCCGCGCCCAGCAGCAGCCGCCGCGCCCGCTCGTCCAACACCGGAGCTACCTCGGCCAGCACCGCCGCCAGCCCAGCCGCGAACGCCTCCGCGAACCCCGCGATCTCCGCCATAACACAACACTAGAGATCATGGACGTAAAAACAGGCGTTATTTGCCGGTGAGCCCTAAGCCTCGGCGCTCGAGCCCGTCAAGGTCGAGCTGGGGCTGGACAGCCTGGAGCAGCTTTACTTCGAGGGGTTCACCGAGGGCCAGCACCTCGAGCGTGCGGCGCCCGTGCTCGTCGACCCCGCTCAGGCGAGTTTCGATGATCTCCACCAGGCGGGATGAGGCCGGCAAGGTTGCGCCCAGGCGCCAGATGCCCTGCTCCCGGCGAAGCGCACCCGCTTCGAGCGCGCCGAGGACAACCTCCCTGAGGAACAAGACATTGCCCTGCGTACGCCTGTGCAGCAGGTGCGCCGTCGCTCCGTCCACCGGCCCCCGGAGCGCGGCGGTGAGCAGTTCTTCAACTTCGTCGGCCGCGAACGGATGCAGCTCGATGCGTTCGGCAAGCTCGTCCTTCCACAGAGCAACCACCGCATCGGGCGCTTGCTCGCCGGACCGGAGCGTGGCGAGCACGAAGGTCTTTTCCGTGGTAGCCAGTAGCTGCGTGAGGGCCGCCGAGGACTGATCGAGCAGGTGAGCATCGTCGACGAGGACTGCCACCGGCTTGCCCTGACCGCGCGCGACGATCGCAGCGGCGATTCTGCGCAGCACCTCCAGCAGGTCAGTGCTCGGGATCAGGTCGGGAACGAGGGATGCAAAGGCCCCGAACGGCAGCCCGGCCGCGCATTGCGTGGCCGAGACTCTCAGGCACGCGAAGCCGCGGGCTGCCGCCAGGTCAAGGCACTCGGCCGCTAGCCGGGTCTTCCCGACGCCCGCTGCCCCGGCTAGCACGATTGCCCCGCGGTCCGCACGCAGCAGCGTGGCCGCCCGCTTCAGCTCGGCCGCTCGCCCGACGAGTGGCCAGTTCACGTCCGGCCAGCCGAAACCCACTCGTGGATCGTCGCCGACGGTGGCCGCAAAGTCGAGGTGCTCCCCTAGCCGGTCGGAGCCGGCCGTCGCCGGCGCCCGCGGCGGGTGCCGGCTTCATAGCGTCGACGGATCCGCTCCGGGTCGACACCGAGCAGGTATTGCAGCTTGAGAAGCTGCATGAGCACGGTCATGCGCCACACACCCTGGTCCACCAGCCGGCGAGCCGAGACGACCACGGTGGTCGGCAACACCACCAGCCGGCCCCGCCGGCGCAGAATGCGCGACATCTCCAGATCCTCCATCAGCGGAAGCTGGGGAAAACCACCCACCGCCTCGAACACCTCCCGGCGCACGAACATCGCCTGATCCCCGAATATCCAGTTGAGCCGGCGGGCCCGGACGTTGGAGCTGACCGCCAGGTATTCCAGACCCGGGCTCCGCTGGTCAAAACTCAACTGCAAGCCGCCGCCGACCACACCGGGATCCAGCAGCGCGCGCCGCAGCAGGTCCAGCGCATCGGGCGGCACCTGGCAGTCCGCGTGGATGAACCACAGGATGTCGCTGCTGGTCGCCGCGGCACCGGCGTTCATCTGGGTGGCACGGCCCGCGGCGCTGCGGATTGTGCGGGCCTGCCGGGCCGCGAGCTCCGCGGTGCCATCGGCGCTACCACCGTCGACCACGACCAGCTCGCAGCCGGGAAAATCGCTGCGCAACCGGTACAGGCAAGGCTCGATCCGGGTCGCCTCGTTGAGCGTGGGCACCACGATCGACACCGTCGCCAGGCTGGTCACCGGGCTATGGTATCGGCGACCGCGCGCCAGGTTGGTTACATTAAGACATGTAACTTGTTTCACTGACATGGTCATCCTATGCTCGCCAGGTGGAGCCCGCGGGGATGACGGTGGACGAGCTGGCCCGCCAGGCGCGCACCACTACCCGCAACATCCGTAATTACCAAAGCCTGGGAGTACTGCCGCCGCCGTCGATGGCAGGCCGGGTCGGCTATTACAACGAGGGCCACCTGGGGCGCCTGCGGCTCATCGCCCGCCTCCAGGAGCAGGGTTTCACTCTGGCGGGGATCCGCGAGCTGGTCGATGCGTGGGAGCAGGGCCGCAGCCTGGGTGATCTGCTGGGTTTCGAGCAGGTCCTCACCGCCCCCTGGATCGTGGAGGAGCCCGAGTACCTGACCGCCCAGGAGCTTCTCGAGCTGTTCCCGCAGGCGGCCCAGGACGTCTCGATCGGGCTACGGGCTATCGAACTCGGACTCATCCAGCCCGAGGGGGAACGGTTCCGGGTCCCCAGTCCGACCATGCTGCGCGCCGGCGCCGAGCTGGTCGCCGCCGGCATCCCGCTGACCGCCACTCAGGACGAGTTCGCGGCATTGCGCACTGACATGGAGCGCGTCGCGGCCCGCTTCGTCGAGCTGTTCGAACGCTACGTCTGGCAGCCCTTCGTGGCGGCGGGGATGCCGTCGGAGCGGGTTTCCAAGGTCACCGAGGCTCTTCGGCGCATGCGTCCGCTGGCGGCCACCTCGGTTCACGCGATGCTCGCGCAAGCCATGGAACAGCAGTCGGCGGCATCCACCGCCGTCCAGATCAAGTTGATCTCCGACGGTTGCCCGGCGTCGGATCGGGAGGTGGAGTGATGAAGCACGTGTCACCCGATCAGTGGGCGTACGTGATAGTGCCCTTTCTGGTCTATGGCAGCCTCGTGGCCGCCCTGTCTGTGCTGGGCTGGGAATCGAGCTTGCGGGCAAACCTGCATCGCAATCCGCTAGTGATCTTCTTCAAGACCATCTCCGCAGGGCTGGAGCGGGCGACCGGCTACCCCGGCTGGGCCATGGCCGGTGCGCTCAGTGGGCTGTGGGCGTTAGGCACCGCCGTCGTCGGCCTCTACTGGGACGTCGCTTGGCACATCGATCTGGGGCGCGATAAGCAACTGTTCACGCCACCTCACACCATGATCGTCATCGGCCTGGCCGGCATCGTCTACAGCGCCTGCATCGCGGTGCTGTTCGCCACCGTCGACGAGGCGCCGGTCAGGTTACGTATCCCCGGCGTGCGCATCCCTTACTCGGCGGTGCCCATGTTCGCACTCGGCGTCGGTGCGTTAGTCAGCTTCCCCCTCGACGCTTTGTGGCACGAGGCCTACGGCCTCGACGTCACGCTGTGGAGTCCGACTCACCTGATGCTGGTGGGCGGTGGTGGCCTCGCCACCATCCCCACCTGGTTGCTGCTCGTCGAGGGTCGCCCCACCGAGCGCACCACCCTCCTCGGTCGGGGCATCGCTGCTCTGGCTCTTGGCGCCATCCTGGTCGCCCTGTCCTGCTTCCAGGGCGAGTTCGACTTCGGCGTACCCCAGTTCCAGGTGCTCTACTTGCCGGTACTGATCGCGGCCGCGGCCGCCTTCACCCTCGTGGTTGCCCGGGTCGCGCTGGGACCGTGGGGTGCGATCAAGGCCGTCGTGGCGTACCTCATCGTGCGCGGCGCCGTCGCGCTCATCGTCTGGGGTCCGTTGCACCACACCTTCCCCCGCTTCCCGCTCTACGTGGCCAGCGCGGTGGTGGTAGAAGCAGTGGCCGCCTGGGTGGGCACTGACAACCGGCTGCGCTATGCCCTGGCCTCCGGGGTGGCTGTCGCCACCGTGGGCATAGCCGGCGAACTGGCTTGGGTGAAGCTCTCGGGCTGGGGCGAGTTGCCCGCCAACGACGCCCGCGTTTTTCTCGTCGTGCCCGCCGCGGCGCTGTCTGCCGCCGTGCTCGGTGGCGCACTGAGCCGACCGGTGTTGGGCCGCCCAGTCGGAGCCCGGCGGGCCGTACCCGCGATGGCCGCCGGCGTGGCCGGGGTAGTCCTGGCCGGCACCTTGCTGGCCTTACTGCCGCGCAACGTGGGCGAGGTCAACGCAACCATCAGGCTGATCCCGGTCGGCCAGCAGGCCACCGTGGCGGTCGAGCTTTCACCCGCTGACGCGGCTCGCCGCGCGACGGCGTTCGGAGTCGTCGCCTGGCAGGGCGGCGGCCGGGTCAGCGCGAAGCTCAACGAGGTCGGCCCTGGCCGGTACATTTCGTCGCGCCCGCTGCCCATCACCGGTGACTGGAAGACCATGGTGGGTCTGCAGCGAGGCAATGAGGTGATGGCCGCGCCGGTGTACCTGCCGGCCGATCCCGAGATCAATGCATCCGCGGTTCCGGCCCTTCCTGAGCGTCGGGCGGCCTTCGTCCGGAACACTGACCTGCTGCTGCGTGAACAGCACGCCGGACCGGCCTGGCCATCGGTGGTCGGCTACGGCGGGCTGGCCGTCATGGTGGCGTTGTGGGCCGGACTGATCGCCTTGGCCGCCCACCGGCTGTCCAGTGCCGGCACCGACCCGGCCGTACTCCCCCAACCCACGCCAACTCCAGCTCGGTGACCGAGTCTGAAGCGCCGCGCGCATCCGACCCATGACCGCTGCCGGCCAGCTCCTCGATCCGAAGGCCCACGCCTCTCGAATAGCGTGGGCGAGACGATCCCACCGGCTACGGACGACGTGGAGCGCGCGTGACAACGACTGCCGACGGACCCGGCCATGTTGCGGTCCTCGGTGCTGGGCCGATCGGACTGGACGCCGCGCTGGCTTTTCTCGACGACGGTTGGTCGGTCACCGTGTACGAGGCGGCTGCGTCGGTGGCTGCGAACGTCCTGGCGTGGAGCCACATCCGGTTGTTCACACCCTGGTCGATGAACATCTCGGCGCGGATGCGCGCACACCTCGACGCCGCCGGCATCACCTCGCCCGGACCCGACGACTACTGCCCGACCGGCGCCGAGTTCGCCGACCAGCTGCTCATCCCGCTGGCCGAAGTCCCCGAACTGGCCGCCGTCATCCACCGAGGCGCCCGGATTCTCGCGGTGGCCCGGGAAGGCCTGCTCAAGCACGAGGAGATCGGCACCCCGCAGCGCGGATCGCACCGCTTCCGCTTACTGGTATCCGACTCCCACGGCGCTGAACGGGTCGAGCACGCGGACCTGCTGCTGGACTGCACCGGTAGCTACCACCAGCCCAACGTGCTCGGCGACGGTGGGATCCCGGCCCCGGGTGAGCGGCAGGTAGCTGATCGGATCACCCGCCGGATTCCCGAAATCGATCGCGAGGCCGAGCAGTGGGCCGATCGCAAAATCCTGCTGGTGGGTGCCGGTAAGTCAGCCCAGACCGCGGCGCGTGATCTCGCTGCGCTGGTGGCCGAGCGACCCGGCACGAGCGTGGTGTGGGCCGTGCGAGCGGCAGACCCGGACTGGGGTGAGGTGTCCGGCGATCCCCTCCCCCAGCGCCAGGAGCTGGTCGACGTCGTGCAGCGGCTGCACTCGGGGGCAGTGGCGGGTGTGCAGGTACGCACCGGCGTGGTGGTCGACGCGTTGCGGGCGACCGATGACGGTGCAGCGGTCACGCTCCGGTCGGCTGCTGGGGATGTCGAGGAAGTCGTCGTCGACCGCATCATCGCCTTGACCGGTTTTCTCGGTGACACCTCGTTATATCGGCAGCTGCAGGTGCACGAGTGTTATGCCACCGCCGCGCCGATGAACCTGTCCGCGGCGCTGCTGAGCGCGGCAGGTGACGGTCCGGCGGACTGCCTGGCGCAGGCGTCGCACGGGGTGGATGCGCTGCGGGTACCCGAACCGAACTTCTTCGTGCTGGGCATGAAGTCCTACGGACGCAACAGCACGTTCCTGCTCCGGGTCGGCTACGAGCAAGTCGACGAGGTGGCGCGCGCCTACGCCCCGCCACTCCAGGCGCGAGTCAGCGGGTAGCCCCTGCGGGGCGCGCGTCGTGAACTCGACGCGATCGACGTTTCCAGGCAGGCTGGATGTCGGCGCCGTCGAGTTCACGACGTTGGGCTATTCGAGGCCGAACGGCGACAAGACCGCTATGGCTGACACACCGTGGCCCGCGACCTGCTGCCGGAGTCGGCCGCGTTCCGCGACACCGCCGGCGCGCACAAGGCCGCGACACACCGAGCATGAGAGCGCGACACGCCGGTTACCGATCACACCGCGCAGTTGTAGATCAGCGGGAGTGAGCCGTCACGCTGGCGCAGCGTGAGGAATAGCTCTACCGCGCGACGCTTGGCCTCGGCCATGCTGATATCGGGCCCGGCGAGCAACATGTCGGGCGAGGTGTCGACGTCGGCGCCAGCGGGGTGCCAATGCCAGCCATCAGCCGTGACGGTCAGCTCCGGCACGGTGTTGTCGGTGTCGATGGCCACCCCGTCGGCGGAGTGTCCTCGCTTGACCAACGGCCGCACCGCGAAGTCCGCACCGCGGATGCCCTTGCCGGCCAGCAGCGCGCGCAGTGGCTCGACCTCGGCGCCGTTCTGCGGCGTCTCGGTCATCCCGACCCGCACCGGCAGGCCCAGCGACAGCGCCACATCGAGGCCGGCCATCGCCTTGGCCCACGCGCCGGGTCCCCGGTTGGTGTCATGGAACGACGGCTGCGCGCTGTCCAGCGAGGTCTGCAAGATCAGCCGGGGGCAGCCGGTCAGGCGCTCCAGCTGGGTACGCCGCCAGCCCTGATACAGCATGGCGTTGGTCAGGCACACCACGTCGAGCCGCTCGGTGGCGTAAATCAGCATGTCCACGAGGTCACGTTCGAGAAAGGGCTCGCCGCCGGTGACATACAGCTCGGTGAAGCCCTCCTCGACCGCCTCGTCGACCAGCTCGCGGAACCGGGCCAGGCCCAGTGACCGGCGCCGAGCCTGCGGGGACGAGGCGACCGAGCAGTAGCTGCAGGCCAGGTTGCAGTGGAAGTTGGTGTAGATCCACAGCCGGGACGGGAACAGCGCCGAGCCGAACAGTGGCAGCACCGGAACTCCGTCGTCCGGGATCTCCGGGGTGAAGCCCCAGGAGACCTGCTCGCCGGCGAAGTCGGGCATCGCCGACTTGTAGAGCTGGAACCGGCCCCGGGAGCGCTCCGCGGGCGGCACGACTTCCAGGCAGGTGGTCCACCATCCGGTTTCCACGGTCTGGGTGAACGCCTCCGGGAGCCCGGCAGCGCGCATCGAGGCGGCGTGTGAGCGCCAGTCGCAGTCCAGGGCCACCAGCTCGGCGGTGGCTCGCGGAGTTGCTGAGCCGGCGGCGACCTCGAGCAGGGCGTACCAGACGTGCCGACCACCGTCGTTGGCCGGTCGGCCGAGTACCCCGACGTTGACCACCAGGGTTTCCCCGAAGCGCCTGATCCAGGGCAGCCCGGAGTGCGTGCAGCAGATCACGTCCGCGCCGGATGCGTCGATCCGCAGCCGGTGCAGCTCGCCGGGTAGCGATTCCCACCAGAAGTCGTTGACGGCCAGCGTCGAGCCGTGCACCAGGTGCACCGCTACCCCGTCGACGGTTTCTCGATGCTCGGTGGGCAGAGTCCGCATCCAGGCCGCGAACTCCGCGGAGGTGTGCCGCAGGGTGTAGTCGTAGGCGATCGCGGCATAGGCGTTGTCCTCGTCGTCGGCGTACCCGCAGCCGCAATCCGGGTCCCCGCGGCCGATGGCCAGCTCGTAATTACCGGCGATGCACTCGACGCCGTGGTCGAGCAGCAACGGCCAGATCGCCTCCGGTTCGGCCCCGTAGGCACCGAAATCACCCAGGCACCACAACCGCTGAGCACCACGTGCCTGTGCGTCGCGAAGGAAAGCCCGCAATGCGTACGGGTTGGAGTAGGTGCCTCCGCACAGCGCCCACCTCGTCATCGAAGTCTTGCTCCCTTGGTTCGCGACGTCTCGTGGGTGTTCTCACTTGGTGGGTGAACCGGTTCGCCTGCGGTCAGCGAAGGCATGAGATAGGCGCAGATCAGTTGTAGCCTAATTCGACCGTGGCCGGGAAGGACGTCGCTATGCGATTGATCGATATAGCGAGGCGGTGGGAACGCCGAACCCGGCCGGTCGATCCGGAATACACAACGGTGCTGCGCCGCCGCTGGGCGCAACTACCCGAACACGTCAAGACACCGGGCCAGTTCCTCGGCCGGCATGCGGTGGGCTGCGAGGGCACCCATGGGGTGTTCCCCCGGTGCAACCTGGCCTGCACGCCCTGCTACCACTCCCGCGACGCCAACCGGGTCCGGGTAGATGGAGCACACACCATCGCCGAGGTCGACAAGCAGATGGCGCTGCTGCGCCGGCTGCGCGGGCCGCGAGCACATGCCCAGCTCATCGGCGGGGAGGTGACGCTGCTGGACCCGGATGATCACGCCGAGACACTGCTGACGATGCGCCGGTACGGGCGCGAGCCGATGAGCATGTCCCACGGCGACTTCGACTACGACTACCTGGAGCGGCTGGCCCTCGACAAGCAGGGTCGCCCACGGCTGAAACGGATTTCCTTCGCCGGACATTTCGACATGATGATGTTCGGTCGGCGCGGTATCCCGCGAGCGAGCAGCGAGCGTGAGCTCAACCCCCATCGCCAGCGTTTCGTCGATATGTTCCAGCGCCTGCGCGCCACGCACGGAGTGCACTCCTTCCTGGCGCACAACATGACGGTCACCCCGGCGAACCTGGGCCAGGTCGCCGATCTGGTGCGGGACTGCCACGCGATGGGCTTTGGCATGTTCTCCTTCCAGCCGGCGGCCTTCGTCGGGGACAACCGGCGCTGGCATGAGAATTACGAGCAGGTCGGAATGGATGAGGTCTGGCGGGAGATCGAGAAAGGCGCCGGGACCACACTGGACTACACCGTGATCCAGCACGGCGACCTACGTTGCAACCGCGCCGCCTACGGCTTCTACGTCGGCGCCGAGTGGCACCCGTTCCTGTCCGGTGACCCGGGTGACCTCGCTGCCAGGGAGGCGTTCTTCCGTTACTTCGGGGAGACGAATTTCGCCGGGGTGGAACTGCCCGATGTGATCGGCAAGGTGGTGCGCACGATCGCGCGCCATCCGGTCGTCGCCCTGATCGCCCTCCAGTGGCTGGTGCGCCTCGTGCGCCGGGTGGGAGGTCTACGGACCCTGCTGCGCCACGGCGCGCGGCCGGTGTCGTTCGTGGTGCACCAGTTCATGGACGCCACCGACGTCGCACCTGCGTGGGAGCTGATGAAACGCGGTGAGAAGGCCACCGACCCGCAGATTCTCGCCGCGCAGGAGCGGCTGGCGTCGTGCCACTACGCGATGGCACACCCGGAAAGCGGTGAGCTGGTCCCGGCCTGCGTGCAGCACTGCGTGCTGGACCCGGTCGAGAACATCGAGCTGAGCCGGTTGCTGCCTATCGTCGACGGCCCAGCGACCCGTGCCACGTGAGGTCGACCGTCCGGTCCCGCTGGCCGGTCTGGTCTTACCCGACGCGCGCACTGGCCGTGCCGTGGATCTCGGCGCGTTGCCCGGCACTTATGTGCTCACCGCTATCCGGCACCGGTATTGACTGCCCTGTCAAGAGCACCTCGTGCAGGTGCGCGACCTCGCAGCCGGCTGCCCCATCGGGCTCATCGCCTGCGGGTTCAGCCCCCCGGCGGCGCTTGCCGCGCTCGCGGAACACCTGCGCTGGCCGGGGCTGTTCCTGGCCGATGAGCAACGCCGGCTCTATGCCCTGCTGGGGATGCGCCGCGCCACTCTGTGGCGGGTGTACTCGCCGCGAACGCTGGCCCACTACGTGCTCGCCGCAGCACGTGGGCGCCGTCTGCCGCGGCCGGTAGAGGACACCCGACAGATGGGCGGCGACGCGCTGGTGCGTGCCGGCATCGTCGTGCGCCGCTGGCTACCCCGCACCCCCGACGACCGCGTCCGCCCGGCACGCTTGCTGCACGCCACCGGCTGCTCCCCCGTTGGTCGCCCTTCAAGTACGGCCAACGCCCCGCAGCGCCGCTCATAACGACGACCAACCCGCCCGCCGATCGGAGGCAACTCGCATGGCGTCCTTCGACTACGACCTAGCGATCATCGGAGCGGGGTCGGGCGGGCTGACCGCTGCGCGGCTCGGCCGGTTCTTCGCCAAGCGGGTGGCATTGATCGACAAGGATCACCTCGGGGGCGATTGCCTGAACTACGGCTGTGTTCCGAGCAAGGCACTGATCAAGGCGTCCCGGGTGGCGCACGAGGCCGCCACCGCGCGGCGGTGGGGACTGTCCGCGCAGCGGGATCCCACGGATCTCGGTGCGGTCAACGCCCGGGTACACCAGGCCATCACCGACATCGGCAAACTGGACAGCGCCGAGGTGCTCTCCGAGCTCGGCCTCGATGTCCTGCTGGGCGGCGCGACCTTTCGCGATCCCCACACGCTGCGGGTAGGCGATCGGGACATCACCGCCAAGTACATCCTGATCGCGTCGGGTAGCCGCCCGGCGGTGCCTGACATCGACGGGCTGGCCGAGGCCGGCTATCTCACCAACGAGGACGTCTTCGACCTGAGCAAGCTGCCGAGCCGGCTCGCGGTGATCGGCGGCGGGCCGATCGGCGTGGAACTGGCGCAGGCGTTGCACCGGCTGGGGTCCGCAGTGACCATCGTGCAACGCGGAGCGCACCTGATCCCCCGCGATGACGGCGACATGATCGACATACTGGAGCGCCAGTTCGTCGACGAGGGCATCGACGTACGAATCAACACCCATCCCACCGCGGTCCGCCGAACAGGTGGGGACCTGCTACTCACCCTCGGTGCTGACCCGTTACGGGTGGATGCGATCTTGTGCGCAGTCGGCAGGGTACCCAATGTGGAAGGGCTCGGGCTCGATGCTGCCGGTGTCACCACCAACGACCGGGGCATCCGCGTCAACGACCTGCTGCAGACCAGCCAGTCGCACGTCTACGCCGTCGGGGACGTGGCCGGCGGCCCCGCGTTCACCCACTACGCCGGCCACCAGGCCGCCCATGCGGTCCGCAATATCTTCGTCCCGATCAGGGCGGCCTTCTCCCCCGGGCACCTACCGTGGGTAACCTTCACCGATCCAGAGATCGCGCACGTCGGCCGGACCGAAGCGCAGGTACGGGCCAGCGGGGACACCTGCGAGGTCATCCGGTTCCCCTACAGCCACAACGAGCGTGCCGTGACCGAGGCGGACACCGTCGGTCTGATGAAGTTCCTCATCGACGGCAAGCGCCGCCTGATCGGAGCGCACATCGCCGGGCACTGCGCCGGCGAGATGATCAATGAGCTGACCTTGGCGATGAACAACGACCTCACCGTCGATGCGATCATCGGCTCGATCCACGCCTACCCGACCTACTCCTTCGCGATCCCGATCGCCCTCTACGACTACGTGCTCACGCACAATCCGAGCGCCGCAGCCAAAGTCGGCCGTTTCCTGTCCCGGCTGACCTAGCCGGCTGCCCAGGATGGCGCCCCCCGCCGATCGGCACCGGCCGTGCGCGGCCGGGGAGATGACCGTCTAATCTGCCGGGGTGTCCAAGCGAACGCGACGCGACAAGCGCCGTCCTGCGAAGGGACGGCCGGGCCACGGCAGGCCTACTCAGCGGCGTGGCTCCCCGGATGAGCCCGACCTGATGGCAGATGTCGCCACCGCCATCACCGAGGACCAACCACTCCTACTGCTATCCCTGGCCAGCTCGCTGCTCTCAGCGCTTGAGCCGCGCCGTCCCAACCCGTTCGAAGTGGCGTCCGAACCCGACCTGCCCAGCCGCGACGAGTTGGTGCGGATCTTCCTCGACGTGGACGTGCTGGAGACCTCCGCCCTGCTCGCGGTGATCGCCGAGCTGTCCGGCGACGACATCACGCGCCGCCGGATCCGCCGGGAGATCGTCGAACGGGCGCACGCACTGCCTGGGTGGCTCACCGACCTGCACCGGACCACCGTCGAGCGAGTTGTCGAGATGGTGCACGTGCTCGGCGACGGCGACAACATCATGATCGGCTTGCGCCTGCCGGGCGGTTATGCCTTGTCGATCGTGGTCTACATCGATCACAACATGGGCACGCTGGTCAAAGACGCGTTCGTGGTCCCCGAGCCGCTGGATGAGCTGATCGAGCACATGCGCATCGCCGCCGGCGGCGGCCCGGACACCACCTGGGCGGACCTGGCTCCCGCCGACGCTCGAGTCCGGATCCGGGAGGCGATCGAGCGGGGGGCCATCACCTTCCCGCCGTGCGAGACCGACTCCTGGCCCGCCTGCCAGCCACTCGTCGAGTGGGCCCTCGGCATGCTGCCCACCGGCGGCAAGGGCTACCGGCGGCCGAGCTGGGGCAGCGACCGGTTGCGCAAGCTCACCGATCGCTTCTTCGCCTCCTCATACGCGGCTGGACTCGACGATGCCGACCATCGCAGCTTGCTCGAATCGGTGCTGTGGTTCGGCACCGACTACGGGCCGGGCGACCCCCTTCGCTGGAGCCCGGTGGCGGTCGAGATCCTGCTGATCGACTGGATCCCCCGCAAAATCGTGGCCGACGTGGCTTACCTGACCAAGGCGCCCGAACTGCTCCGCGCCTTCATCCGGTTCTGCCACCACGAACGCAAGATCCGGCCGGCGCTCACCGACGAGACCCTCGCCGCGGTCGATGAGTACGAGCCGGAATACCAGCAGATCATCGCCGCACCGCGGCCACAGGGGCCGGCTGCGCTGCTGGCCGCGATGGGGGCGATGGGCGCGTTGCACCCCGATGGCCCGTGGCCGGATGCCGAGGGCGAGCTGCCCGGCGTCGGCGAGATCATGCTCGACTCGCTGCGTCGTGCCGTTGGCGGCGAGGACGCCCTGGCGGCGCTCGACGACACCCCGCTGCCCGATGAACCCTTCGACTGGCAGCCGATCCCGGCCGACGTCCACCAGCGGGTGGCTGAGGTACTCGCGCTGCTCGATCGCTGCTGCGACGAGCGGCTGGATCTGGAATATCGCACGGCATGCCGGCGGGTGCTCAGCCGTGCCGCCGCCGAGGACCCGGAGATCTTCCGTCGCCGCGGCCGGGCGGAGACCGCCGCCGGAGCGATCTGCTGGATCATCGGCAAGGCCAACGACCTATTCAGCCCTGCAATGCCGGTCAAAGACATCATGCACTTCTTCGGGATCAGCCAGGGCAGCGTCTCGCAACGCAGCGAGGCTTTCCTGCGCGCCATCGGCGTCGACCCAGCCGACCGGTTCGGGACCATGGACCTCGGCTGTCCCGACTACCTCACCTCGACCCGCCGCACGGAGATCATCACGCTGCGCGACCACTACCGGGCGATGGTGTAATAGTTCTCGATCTCATGGCCCACCGCGGCGTCATCGTGGCGGGCCCAGTCGAGCAGGGTGGCGCGGTCCGGCAACGGCATCGCGGACAACTCGTAGGCCGACACCGCCACGGATCCGGTCAGGCACCGATAGAGCCGGTCGAAGGCAGCCGATTTCAATAACAACATCAACAGCCGGGCGGTGAGCGGCGAGTGCGCATCGAGGCACGTCAGGACGTTGACGTGGTTCTCCACGACAACGCGGCCACCCCATCGGGCAAGGCAGCCGGCGTCCAGCTCGGCGGCGATCAGGCGCCGAGGTTGCTCCGGCGCGGTAGTCCGCGCAACCAGCAGCGCCGGGCGATCCAGGACGAGTGCGCGGTCGTCATCTGGACCCAGCGCAAGCCACCGCTGCGGCTGCCGGATTCGCGCGCACCGCAGGGTCCCATCCTCAAGGTCGGCCGCCCACACGATGGTGACGCTGCCATCACGGCGATGCGCTGAGATGCGGTCCTTGGCACGGTTCCACACCAGCGGCCCGGTGCTGACCCGCCAGCCGTAGTCGGGCAGCCGGGCGTGCAGGGTCGCGGCGCGGCGCACCAGCGGCACGTCGGACACCTCGCGCGGCAACGGCCAGGGCAGGTCGGGCCGCGACGGCGGGCGCGCCGAACCGATCCACGCCCGGGTCGGCTGCCCATTGACGGCAAGAGCGGCACAGTGAACCTCACGCGGCGCCACGCCGTGCACAAAGCTGGCCAGCACCGTCTCCTGGAGGACCCCGGTGGAGAAGACATCGGTGCGCTCGCGCACGTAGGTGACCTGATCCAAGGGTGCCTCGGCTGCGAGGTGCGCTCTGAGTCGCTGGAAGTAACAGCCACCCAACCACCCTGCGGGCACCAGCGCCGCGAGTACCCCACCAGGTTTGAGTTGGGCAGCCCCGGCCGCCATGAACAACGCATACCGGTTGGCATGGCCATACACGACATGGGCCCAACGCAGCCGCTCGTGATCGTCAAGACGGATGCGGCCATACGGCGGGTTCATCAGCACCGCGGCGGCCCGTCGTTCGCGCGCCGCCAAGCCGTCAGCGACGTGCAGCAGCGCCGGCAGCGGGGCTGGATATCGCTGCTGAGCTGAGGACAGCTGCGCCCACCAGGGCAGCAGGACCGAGGCCAGCGCGACGTTGCCCAACCACACCGCCGCCTCGTCGAGATCACAACCGCCGACCGCGCGAGCCACCCCTGCCACCACGTCAAGCTCAGTGCAGGCGCGCAGCCAGGATCGCAAGGGCGGTAGCAGCAGCGCACCCGCCCCGCAGGCCGGGTCGAAGACCAGCCCGTCAACCCGGCCGCCGGCAGTGGCCTGAGCCTGCTCCCACAACGCCGTGGCCAGGACGGGCGGGGTGTTGTGGCGACCGGTGTGACTGCGCAGGGACGGCTCCAGGGCGGTCACATATGCGTCCCCAAGCTGTTCGGGTGTCGCGTCGAGGAGGTCCAGCCGGGGCTGCGCCCGTGACAGCGCCAGTTCGATGGGCGGTGTTGCCGCGACAGAGTGTTCAACGTCGAGGCATGCGCCGCGCAGCCCCAGCTCCGCCGCCCGGCGTGCCCACCAGGCGGGCACGGTCGCGAGCACGCCGGCAGCGCGATCCGCTAGGGAGCTGCCAGCCGGCAATAACGGTCCACGGCGACCGCGGTTCGGGCTGGATGTGCAACCCGTATCGGGACGGCCTCTGACACTAACCACCCGCCATGGCCCCCACCACGAGATAGGGCTCGACCCCGGTCGCGACCGCGGACGGCAGCGGGGCGTCCGGCGCTTCGTGAGACAGGTCCTGCTCGCAGGCGAAGAATCTGACGAACGCTCGGCGCTGCTGGGTGGCGTGGTCGCGGATCGTCCCGCGCAGCATCGGATACCGTGCCTCCAGCGCGTCAAGGATCGAGCGCTGCGTGACAACGCCCGCGACGTGCAGCGCAACCTCGCCGTCGAGATGGGCCAACGTACGCAAGTGCGCCGGCAGCACGACCCGGATCACGGCAGCATCTGCACTTCGACCGACAGCACGGAGGGCAGGTCGCGGACGATGGGCGTCCAGGTGTTACCCGCGTCAGCCGATCCGTAGACCTGGCCGCCGGTCGTCCCGAAGTACACCCCGCACGGGTCGAGGGAATCGACGGCCATCGCGTCGCGCAAGACGTTGACGTAGCAGTCATGCTGCGGCAGCCCGCTGGTGAGTGCCTCCCACTGGTGCCCACCGGTCCGGCTGCGGTACACGCGCAACTTCCCCTCCGGCGGGTAATGCTCCGAGTCGCTGGCGATCGGGATGACGTAGATGGTGTCCGGCTCGTGCGCGTGCACGTCGATGACGAAGCCGAAGTCAGTCGGCAGGTCACCGCTGATCTCCTGCCACGACTCACCGGAATCGTCACTGCGCATGACGTCCCAATGCTTCTGCATGAACAGGGTTTCCGGCTGGGACGGGTGCATCGCCAGCCGGTGCACGCAGTGGCCTACTTCAGCCGTCGGGTCCGGTATCTGTTCTGAGCGCAGACCATGGTTGGCCGGGCACCACGTCTTGCCGGCGTCGTCGGTGCGGAACACGCCAGCGGCCGAGATGGCGACGAAGATCCGCCCGGCGTCAGTGGGGTGCTGCACGATGGTGTGCAGGCACATGCCCCCGGCACCTGGCTGCCAGCAGGATCCCGATTCGTGGTCGCGCAGGCCGGAAAGCTCCTGCCAGCTGTGCCCGCCGTCGACCGTGCGGAACAGGGCGGCGTCCTCCACGCCGGCGTAAACCGTGTCCGGATCGGTCAATGACGGTTCGAGGTGCCACACACGGGCGAACTCCCACGGATGCGGCGTGCCGTCGTACCACTGGTGAGTGCCGGGGACGCCGTCGTAGGTGAACTCGTTACCCACCGGCTGCCAGGTCGCGCCACCGTCGTCGGAGCGCTGGATCAGCTGCCCGAACCAGCCACTGGACTGAGACGCATACAGCCGGGCCGGGTCCGCGGGAGATCCCGCCACGTGATAGATCTCCCAGCCGCCGAAGTGTGGACCGCTGACATCCCACCGCTGGCGCTCGCCGTCCGACGTCAGCACGAATGCACCCTTGCGGGTTCCCACGAGTACCCGTACCCGGCTCATCCGGACTCCTTTCGCTGGTCTCGACGGTATGACGATCGGCGCGACGAGAACTCATCTCGCCCCGGCACAGCACCCGCGTAGCATGGACTGTCGTGCCTGCCCAACCCCATACCGTCGATCTCTCCTCGGACGACCTGGAGCAGCACCGCCGGGAACTTACCGGCTACTGCTACCGGATGCTCGGCTCTTTTTTCGAAGCCGAGGACGCGGTGCAGGAGACAATGGTGCGGGCCTGGCGGGGGCTCGACGGCTTCCAGGGCCGGTCTGCGGTGCGTTCGTGGTTGTACCGCATCGCCACCAACGTCTGCCTCGACCTGCTGCGGGGCCGCCAGCGCCGGGCGCTGCCCGTGGACCTGGGACCGTCGGCGACGGCGGATTCCTTCCACGGCGCAACGTTGCCCGAGCACGCTTGGGTGCAGCCCGTGCCCGATGCCCGCGTCCTGCCCAGCGACGGCGACCCGGCCGAGTTGGCGGTGTCGAAGGAGAGCGTTCGGCTCGCCTTCATCACTGCCCTGCAACACCTGCCGCCCCGGCAGCGAGCGGTATTAATCCTGCGCGAGGTGCTGCGCTGGCAGGCCACTGAAGTGGCCGAGCTGCTCGAGACCAGCGTGGCGTCGGTCAACAGCGCGCTGCAGCGGGCCCGGGCCACTCTCGCGGCCCGCGACGTGTCGCACGCGCCCGTGGTGGATGCCGAGCAGCGCGCGCTGCTCGGCCGGTACGTCGACGCCTTCGAGCGCTACGACATCACCTCTTTGGTCACGCTGCTGCACGATGACGCGGTCATGTCGATGCCGCCCTACGACTTCTGGCTGCGCGGGCCGGTCGAGATGGGCCGGTGGTTCCTCGGCGAGGGCCGCGGGTGCCGGGGTTCGCGCCTGGTGCCCACAGCGGCCAACGGCTGTGCCGCGTTCGGCTCCTACCGCCCGGACGGCCACGGTGTTCACCAGCCGTGGGCTCTGCAGATCATCGAGATTTCCGACGACCGGATCGTCGGGCATCACAACTTCCTCAACACCGCACTGTTCGCTGCCTTCGGCCTGCCCGCGCATCTGGAACCGTAGGCCAGCATCGATCAGGCGGGATGGCGATGATCGGGCGGTAGTAGCCGGGACCTTGTGGTTCGCCGACCGGTTGGCTGTCGACCTCTACCCAGGCATGGGCGACGAAAGGAGCGGTGCGCACGCCGGTGCACCAGGTGGGCCATACGCCATGGATGCGGCACAGCAGTGTGGTGGCCAGCGACCGCTGTAGGCAGTAGCGGCCGCCGCACAGCACACTGACGGCCAGGATTGCGTCCTGGGCATTGTTGGCCTGCTGATAGGTGGCCGGTGCGGCGCCGCGGCGCAGCACGGTGAGCACAGCGCGGATGCGCCGTGGTGGCAGGTGGGCGAGCATGCGGGCGACACCGACGGCAATCAGGGCAGCGGGTCGCTGCCGGAGCGGAAGTCTGCTAGCGCGCTGCACGGTTTGCGGCTGGGTCATCGACGCCCCCTTCGATGATCGGTCACCAGCCCGGTGGCGCGTAGGCGCTCCAGGAAGGCGGCCACGTCGGCGGCCGCCTGCTCGGTGCTCACGGCGTGTCGGTCGGCCAAAGTGTGGGCGACGTGGTTAGGGGCAGCGCCGTCGAGCAGCATTCGGAGGACACGTGCGCCGGTGGGGTTGAGCTGCCAGTAGCGGCCAACGCGCTCGTCGAGCAAGACCATCCCCTCGTCGGTGTCCGCAGTAGATACGTCAGCCCGCAACTTCAAGGTCATCGTGACGCTCCCATTGCATGGACAGGTGGTGCTGGGGTCAGGGTGCGCAGCCATGCTTCGCACGCCAGGGTTCGGTCGAGCGCCACCAGGTCCAGGGTGTACGGGTATAACCCGAGGCACACCTTGCGCAACGCGTTGACGTCGACCAGACCGAGCTGGGCGAGCACCGGATCATCGAGCAGTGCCGCGAGGTGAGGCCGAGCCCGGCGCAGCCCGCCGTAGCCGTCGACGCTGAAGTCGCCCTTGGTAGTGCGTTGCAGGACCGCTGCGGGCACCACATCGCGCATCGCCTCGACGATCAACGGCTTATATCGCCACGGCGTGGTGCGCTCGTGCAGGCGCACGGCGAGGCAGGCTTCGACCACCCGGTCGTCGAGGAAGGGAACGGCCAGTGGCAGCCCGGCGCGGGCCATGATCCCGGCGACGTGGCGGGTGAAGTAGCCGACGCTGCGGAGCTGCTCGAGGGTGGCGTGCTGGCCGCGGGTGGGGGCCAGCGGCTGCGCGCCGGCTGCGGCCTGGTGGAGCAGGATTCGAGCGGCGTCGACCGCCTGTGGAGTGGCCCAGGGCGGCAGTCGTAACGCGGGGCCCCAGCCTAGGTTGGGCATCCCGCGGGACGGTGGGGGTGCGGTGAGGTCGTCGACGGTGGTGGTCAGCCATTGCTGGTAGCTGCGGCGATCGGCTACCTCCCGCAGGGTGGCGGCCAACGGCCAGCCGCTCGCGGCGCGGCGACCGCGCAGGTGGTCGGTTGCGACGCGGGGATAGGTCCAGGCGGTGGTGTGCAGGTAGGCCGCCGGAGCCTGCAAAACCTGATCACCACCCAGCCCGCGGAGGTGCAGCCGGCTCCCACGCGCAACGAGCTGGCGGGCGACACAGCTGATCCAGGCATGGTCGCGGATGACGATGTGCGGCTCGTCGGCACCCACACCGCCCTGACCGACATCCGTATACATCAGCGGCAGCTGCCGCATGTCGAGCATGAGGTGCTCGGTGTCCTTCAGCTGGTTGGCGGCGAGTTGTGCCCAGCTCGCGTCGTCATGGCCCGAATCGGCCGAGATCAAGGTCACCGCGATCACCTTGTTGTTGCCCCGCGCGGCCAGGAAGCAGAGCGGGGTGGAGTCCAGGCCGCCGGACAGATCGCAGCTGATCGTCCCGCCTACCTGGGTGCGGGCCTCGACGGCAGCAGCCAGTGTCTGCGCCACGGCGGGTGTGGCCTCGGCCAGCGGGGCGAGCGGCTCCGGTGGACGCCACCACCGCACGGTGCGAGCCGGCTGACCGGGATCGGTGAGTAGATAGCAGTCGTCGGCGAGCGCCTCCATGCCCTGCCACGGGCACCCGTCGGCCAGCGGATGAGGCAGGTATGGATACACCAGGCGAGCCGCCAGCCACTGCTCGTCGACCGCGGCACCGGTGAGACCGGCCAGGACATCCGTCCGATCCGCGGCGACCGTCACCTGCCCCACCTGGGTGTAGAAAACCCGGCGCAACCCGGAGACGCTGCCCTGCACGCGGACCCGACCATCGATAGCAGCCACCAGATGGAAACTGCCGGTCAACTGGCCCCCGAGCTGGTCCAGGTCCGCCACGCTCCGCACGCGGTGGGCCAAGGCCGACAGCGCGGTGGCGGTGACCGGGCAGCACCCGATCACCGCCACCTGTACCCACCCCTCTGGGCTCACCACCAAGTCGTCAGCGCCCCAACGGCCGATCAGCCAGGGCCGTCCCGAGGAATGCGGCAGCGTCCGCACCGCGTGCGGGCGCAAAGCCGCTGCGACGTCACGTGCGGCATCGCAGTCGGGAAGGACCACGAACCAGGCTTGGTCGCCGTCCGGGGGACGAAGGCCGCGGTACACGGCGCGTTATGTGGAGTAGTAGGCGATCGCGTCGTGGACCGACCCTGCGCTACTGCCGCGGGTCAGCGCGGTATAACTACCGACCTCATCGATCATTGGTGGTTCGTACTCCTCTTGATGTTCCGGGTGAATCTCGCTGTCAAATTCCTCGCGAATGTCCATATTGCGCTCTCAATCTCTCTCGTGAAAAACCTCATGGGTTAGCCTTCGTCCATTCCGCTGCTTCCCGGATCACCCGGTCGGGATCCGTGCACGCGGGACAATTGAACTGGGCAACGGTCGTGTCGTCGCTTCCAGAGATCAGCCGCGATCGGTCATCGGGCAGGAATATCACCTTGTTGACCGGGGCGCTGTGGTGCCGGTCGAACATGACTGTCTCAGCAGAATGCACATCCCAGACCTCGACTTGCCCTCCCGCCGTACCGATGGCGAGCAGCGCACCGTCCGCGCTGAAAGACGGGCCACTAGATAGCCGATCGTGCGCGACGAAGTCGTTTCTGTCGAGCTTGCCGTCGCGGGTCGTCCAGACGTTCACCGTGCCATCCCCGGCTGTGCTGGCGAGGTGGTCACCGGAAGGGTCGAAGGTCACGTTGGTCGCGTGGGGATGGGACAGCGGTATGGGCCGCTCGGCGGTATCCCACTTCCAGAGCCGGATTCCGCCGCGACCCGTCGCGGCGAGCAGTTGACCGGTAGGGTCGAACGTCACGCTGTCAGCGGGTTGACCGATGCCGGGCAACGCGCGATCCGTGCGCAGCGTTCCGGTCCGTGTATCCCACAGGTGGACGCTGCCACCGTTGTCGCCGGCGGCGATCGTCTTGCCGTCGGGGCTGACGGCGAGACTGACCAATAGCCCGAACGTCGGCAGCGGCGGCGTCTGGTACTTCGGGAGACGTTCGACGTTGCCATCGACGCCCCATGACCAGAGCTTCGGAGCTATATCGGAGCGCCCCAGGGTGAAGACGCGATGCGGTTGCGTCGGGTCGAAAAGCACTACCTGTAGTGGAGTGTCGTCAGACACCGTGGCCACCGGCGGCTTTGACAGGTCATGCCGGTCGATGATGAAAACATGACCATCCTGGCTCGCCGTCGCCAGCCAGCTTCCATCGCGGCTGAGGTCCATGTTCACGACCCAGCTGCCGGGCTGTTCGAAGCGCAGCACCGCAGGTAGTTCCCAGCGCCGAACCGTGCCATCGAGACCCACGGACATCACAACCTGGCCCGCACGCTGGAAGCTCACCTGGTTGACCGCTCCGCTATGGCCGAGCAGCTCGTAGGTCGGGGCGGTGGGGAACTGCCCGTGTCCCAGGAACCAGACAAGGACCCGCCCGTCTGCGCCGGCGGTGGTAATCCATTGGCCGTCCGGGCTGATGGCCACATCCCTGACTAAATCCGTCTGTCGGGGCAGTGATCCCAGCAATGATCCGGTGGCGAGGCTGTATATCTGGACGTCCTTGTGCTTTGCGATGATGACGGTCTGAGTATGCTCGTTGACCACAACCTGCCGAACAGCGCTGAGGTCATCGACCGGGTATCGAACGGGATTCTGCCCACCTTGCCAGTTCCACACCACAATCGAGGGCCGTGCATCTAATGACAGGGCGACGACGGACAGGCTGATAACGGATTGGACGTAGCGTCTCAGCGCAGATGCGTTGAAGCTCAGGGTTGACGACTCCGCGATTTTGGCGCCGCTTCGCGCATCCCATACTCGAAGCTTCTTGTCTTCGCTGGCGGTAACAATGTGCTGCTGGTCGGCCAGGGCCACCGCGTCATAAACGGCACCTGGGAAGCGCGCCACCTGCTCCCCGGTGTCGGGGCTATAGGTGGCGGCAATCCCTGATCTGGAAACGACGAGGACGAGACCGTTCACGGCAGAGCCGATCCACGACACGGCGGCCGTCGCGTCTCCTTGGGTCTGGATATCGATGTGCTGCCCAGTCGCGGTATCGATTACTGCCACCGCGCCTCGGTCGGTCCCGAGCGCGACGCGGGAGGCGTCCGGGCTAACAGCCGCCGCCCACGCATTTGGGGTGACGGTGCTGGGCAGGCCAGACACTTTTGCATCATGTTCCACAGCGCCGTTATCACCGATGACCCGGAGATTGCCGTGCGCGTCGTAGGCGACCACGTGTCGGGAATCCGGTGTGCTCGTGATGGCGAGCATCGCCGGCCCGGCGACCACTCGACTGCGCGGGCTCGACGCCGCAGCCAGCACCGCCGAGCGGGCCCGCTTGTCACGCTTGAACTTGTAGGCATCGACCGCGTATCCCAGGCTATGCACGGGATTGTAACTGAGAGCGGCGGCCGCCAGCGTCAGATAAGACTGTTGTCGCATATTTCGGTAGCTTGCAATGGCGAAACCGACGCTAACGGCGAGTAGCACAGCGGCCAAACCTACCGCAAGCAAGGATAGGCGCAGCTTATGGCGGGTAGTCCGCGCCCCTGCTCGGGCTTCCTCCCGCTCGGCTATAAGTTGACTAGCCGCTTCTTTCTTTTCCTGTTCAGCCTCGTAATGACGGCGCCAGCCGAGCACCGCATCGCCCATCACATCGTGGAAGATCTCATAGCGAGGTGGTCCGTCGACCCCCGTGGGCGGGGATACCGCGCGCAGGATGCGTTGCGGCCCCGAGCACAGCGTTTCCAGGAGTTCCTGCACGGCATTGACCGGCCGATCGGCCCATTCAGCGAGATCCTCTGCCGACAGCGCGATCTTCGTTCCCGATCTTGTGATCAGATGCTGAAACACCGCGGCGGCGACATTGAGCTGAGCGGGCGACAAGCCGGCCATGACGGTGTCCAGGTGCGTTTGAACTATCGTCTGTGCGCCGCCCAGGCGCTCCAGCGTGCTCTGCCGAAGTGACGACGATCCGCTGGCCCGCTCCTCCTCCCATAGACGCATCAGCACGAGTTGAAGGAAAGGAGCCTCGATGTCCCCGCGGCCATCTGATGACCGCACGTTCGGAGCGAACCCGTCGGCTGCCGCGCCGTCCGGTGCTACCTGCACATGGCCGGTACGGACCTGGTTTAGAAGGGTCTCGATGAGGCCGGGTTCGATGGACATCCGGTGGTCGGGTAGCGCGATGCGGTTGTAGTGCCGCAGCGGGCCCTCAATGGCGGCTTGGGCTGCATCGCGGCTCAGGTGCGTCAGACGCAGATAGTTGTCGAAGAGGTGCGGCACTCGGCCCTTGAACCGATCGAGTCCGGCGATGGCATCGTCGCGGATCGACAGCAGGACGTGCACCGGCAAGTCTCGGGTGCTGAGGATCCTACCGAGTTCCGCGGTCAATCCTTCGCCACCGCGATCCATGGGGTGGTAGAAGAAGTACTCCTCAAACTGATCGAGGATCAGATAGACCGCCGGGACCTCGGACCGGCTCAGCAGCTCGCGAAGCCAGCTGACGCTGAATTTCGGGGCACTCGCGAGTCCCTGCGGTGCGCCGACGCCGGTCACCTGGGACAACCCCTCAACCACCGCCGTCGCGACGGTCTCCAGCGGGTCGTCGCGCCAGGCGCTGACATACGCCACTGCCGCACCGAGCACGCCCGGGTCGTCATAGTCATAGGAGTCGTCATCGATCTCGTGCAGCCGAGGTAGCACCCCGGCCCGCAGCACTGAGCTCTTGCCGACCCCGCTCGTGGCGTACAGCAGAGTCAGCCGCGATGCGGTGAGGTTGGCGACGATGAGGTCCGATTCGCGCTCCCTGCCGAAGAAATACGCCGCATCCTCCTCATCGAAGGGCACCAACCCGACGTACGGGCACTCCGGCACGCCCAGGCCGGAGCCCTGCTGGGCCCGAGGGGGAGGGCTCATGGCTGTGGTCACAGCGCCACCTCGTCTCAGCTGAGAAGTGGTTGTTTCACGTCGGGACGTCGCTGCGCCGGAAGTCGTGGCCCGGCAACCCGTTGTTTAACGGCTGCGACGAAGTCCTCCACTTTGACGTCAAGGATGTCGACGCCGCGCTCCTCCCACGCGACGCGGTCGATGCGGTCCGGGTTTTTCTGGATCGCCCACGACTTGAAGTTCCTGCCCGCCTGCTCCCCCCACAATCGGTAAAGCATTACCCGGAAATTCCAGTCCCGCAGGCTGTAGCCGAGGAACAGGAAGTGACTGGTCCGCAGCTTCGCCGCGAGCGTCACCGGAAACAGACGTGCAATATCTGCCCGGGCGATGTAGTCGATGTAGTGATCCTCGGTGACCACGAAACTGTCTCCGTGGATCCGCTCCTCTGAGCGGTCCACTGAACCGTGAATTTTCGCGATGACGCTCCGTTGGTTCAGCCGAGGGTCGACGTACTCGTTCGGTACTTGGATCACGGTCGGTTCGCCATCGGCGGTGATGTGGCGGAACCGTCCACGGTCCGCGCCTCCAGCGATGTAGGTGATGAGTTCATACGGTTCGCCCTCCGCTGTGAATGCGCGTTCCAGGGAGTCGTCGTAGTTGGTCGTCACGATGAGCATGCGCTCCCGGACTTCGTCCTCACGTACGCGGCGAGACAGTCGAGCCAAGAAACGGTGCAGATCAGTAGGTGGATAGTCCGCAGCAAAGACATCGTGGAGTTCCTCTTCGAGCGGGCCTTCCCCCACCAATGCCGCGAAGTATTGGGACACCCGGGCCAGATCACGGCCGTCGATCTCCACGTCACCCAAGTATTGGGCCAGCTCGTCAGCCAGTTCTTGCCCACTCGGCAGATACTCGCCTCGCACGAAGCCAGGTGGAGGTCGCTGCCACAGGTTGGCCCCAGCGCCGAGCACCGGAACGACCTTGCCTCGCAAGAGACGCCGGGCAATCAGGTCGTAAACCTGCTCGTTGGACATCGTGCACACTCCGTAACCAATCCGGCAACCTCAGAAGGATGAGGACGAGCAACGGCGGATAAGTACGTCGTCATTCGGCTCGATCGGGTGAAATTCGCGCGCCTGACCAGTGCAGAGGCCGCCCTGACTCATGTGCCAGGGTTGCCCGCCCAACCGGCCGGCTTGCCGATCGGTCGACCGGCGGGGTGAGCAGGACCGGTTGCCCGAGGTGGGCCACGTACAGGTCAGCACGGAACTGCTGCCCCAGGGTGTCGTAGGTGGCCTGCACCTCGCCGATCGTGGAGGAGTTGGCGACGCTGAAACGGCTAGTCATGGCGTCCTCCCACCAGGCGAGGTTGCGCCGATCTCCCAGCGCGGTGGTGATTTGAGCGCGCAGCAGGGCGTCAGCGTCGGTGCTCGCGTACATGTCGAAAAGGGACGCCATAAACGACTGGTAGGCAACGAACAGCTCGTCGGAGAACAGCATCCGGTTCGCGAACATTATCTCGTCTAGGTCGCGCTTGAGCGCGGTCACTTTTTCAGGGGTGATTTCCTTCCACCGGCCCACAAAGGTGGCGAAACACAAGAGCTGATTCAACTTCGGCGCGACCTGCGTGAACAGCTCCACCCGGCGGGTCACCACGGTCTGGTTCGCCCACTGCACCGCCTCGACCCGACGCGATAGCCGAGCCAAAAAGAATCCGAGCCCAACCACCGCCAACGGCGTCAACGCCTCCACGGCGACATAGGCAATTCCCAGGCTGGTGGAATCGATCGTCATTACTCTCCCCTACCTGCCGCGTCGCGTTCCCGGCCACCGGCCAACTGCGTTACCAGCCCCAACGGCGCAGCGGCGGATTCCCGTCTAGAACTTCGATTATCTTTTGACCAGTCAGGACGCTGTCCGGCGTCGACCGTCCGGTGATAAACGGGTAATCGACGATGACGCTTGTCGGGTGGCCGAAGTTGCCGTGGTATGCGCCATCTGGCCTGGTGGCATCCCGAAGGATGAATTCCAACGCATAGGGCGGAGGCCCCATATCGAAATCAAGGAAACGGCCGCGTTCCTCAACAAATTCTGTGCCACTTTTATAATCGTACTCCAAGCAATGGCCGGTGACATTCTTGCCTCGGATGATACTTATCCGCTCGTTCATATCGCGAGCGAAAGCTAAACAGCCGACGGCGTAGCATTCCGCGCCGACCGGTTTTCCGGCGCGCAAGAAGGCTAGGATCAAGTCGTGCACGCGCTGATTATTGACGAGGTCGACGATCGCCCCAGAGCCGCCGACAATCAGAATCGCATCATACTTCTCGACCCCTTGTACCGCTTGATCAAGGACTCGGTTGTAGGCCTCGAGGTGGCGCACGAAGGCGGGAGTAGCGAAGTATGGTCGCTCCGGAAACCAGTCGGCGAGGCTGATAGGGCTTTCCAGGCGCTTGCCCTGCACTGTTGTTGGATCGTCAATTTCACGGACCCGGGCCGCCATTTCTGGAGTAGTTACCGGCCTTTGCAATGGTGGATCGAAGAAATCAGGGTCCATGCTGACCGGTATTGCGTTCGGTCGCTTACCCGTTGGGGTGCAAAAATCGACGGTGTAGCCAGCCCGGTCGAACTCATCAATCGGGCCGACGAGTTCCTCACCCCAATATCCCCATTCCGAGACAACGGTCAGAATGTGTCGTTTGCCGGAGGTGGCAGCCGTTGCGTGCGACGGCTCCGGTTGAGATTGAGGCGGCAGCGCTACGATCAAATCCTTGATCGCATCCACCAACGCCTCGCTGGCCTTCCACGAAGGGTTTGTCACCAAGTCGCGATCGACTATTACCTGCTTCTCTTCGGGAGTACCGGCGGGGCACGGAGTATAGACCGCACCAGCATTAACGACATCCGCTAGCACCACCGTGTTGCAGATAACTTTGCGGGAAGCGAGGATATCGGGTGACGGTGTCAGCAACCAGAGCGCATGGCATGGCGCCCCTTTGATGATTCTCGGGTTTTGCATAACGCGGCGGAAGAAGTGCACTGCGGGCGCCCGCCGGGCGACTTCGACAGCAGTGCTGTTGTTACTGGGCGCTTCGGTGGAGCGAAGCCGGACACTAGTATAATTCGCGGTCATGATCACCGCGGCGTAGCCGTCTGGGTCGATGTCATCGACATCGAGTGACACCTCGAGCCACTCTATCGGCGGCACGTTCTCACCCTTGGGTTCGACTGTGCTGTAGAATCTCAGCTTCGGCTGTCCCCACAGTCGCGATACAAAATGGACGGTGGCGCCGTAACCGGCGAAGCGTTCTTGATAAATCTTGATCTCGCCGGGGATATACTGACTTTCGACGAGAACGGCGATTTTCTTACCGGCCAATGGAAGCGGACTCGACATCTACGGTCCTCCTGTGGTAGATACCTCTGCACGGTAAACGTCGGCAGGGAACCTAACATCAGGAATTTCCCTAGGTTTTATCGCCTCGGCGGAGCCGGAGAACGCTCAGGAGGCGCTGGCGACCAACGACCTTTCTCCTTCGTGGTGTCCCGTCATCAGCTGACGGCGGGAACTGATTCCCAGCTTCATGTAGACCTGCTGGAGATGATATTCGATGGTTTTGACTGACAAGGTGAGCCTGGCGGCGATGGCCTTGTTGCTGTGCCCAGCGGCGGCCAGCCGTGCGACCCGTTGTTCTTGAATGGTCAACCTGGTCGGCTCCTCGCGGCTGCGGTTGCGGCGGCGCCGGCCACCAGCCACCGCGAGTTCCTCGCGGACCTGCGCGTAAAGCCAACCGGCCTGATTCGCTTCGGCAATCACCGCAGCGTGCGCAAGCAACGGACGTGCCCGGCAGGGACGCCCACGCCGCCGCAAAAACGCCCCGTAGCCCAACAGTGTCTCGACCTGCTCCAGTGGCAGAGCCACCTGGTCGTGATGGGCGAGAGCGGTACTGAAATGCGCTTCAGCAGCCTCGTAATCGCCTTCGGCTTCCGCCAGGCTCGCTCGCCCGGTCGCGGCGGCGATTCGCGGATATCGGCAGGGCAGTCGAGCGGCACTTCGATCCAGCCACCCAAGAACGCGGCGCGCGTCTGGAATGCGACAGGCGCTCAGATGCGCGGCGATAGCGTGCCGCGCCCACGGAATCCAGCAGGGTTCACCAATCCCCATCCGGCGGCTCAGCTCCTCGAGCTGCACGTACAGCTCGCTAGCCGCCTCCGGCATCCCACCAGGAAGCAGGTGCTGACCGCGGACGTTCCAGAGCCGAAGCAGCGTGAGCGACTCGCCGCGAGCAGTGGCATCTGGCTCAATCCGGTTACACCACTCCATGGCCTCGGCGCCTCGCCCCATCTGATGGAGCACATCGGCTCGAAGGGCACCCGCCTGCGATACGTGCACCGGTAATGGGTCAGCTGCAGCGCCGACCCGTTCGGTGAAACTGAGCGCCTCGGCCAGGCGACCCTGCCGCGCGGCGACCATCGCCTGCGTTATGGCTAATCCACTAGTCACTTCAGCGGCGTCCACGCGTCCTGCAGCAGCTACCAGCATACCCAAAGCGATCTGGGCATCATCGAAGCGCTCGGCAAAAGTGGCGGCAATGCTGAATGTGCTTAACGCGTCCCGCGACCAGCGCAGGTCGGTCAGAGTCGCCGGACCTTCTGCCATGACGGTCCTAGCGCTCATCTCACTTTCAGTCAGCCCCTGCGGATCCCCAGCGAGGAACGCGAGGTAGCCCCACACAGAAGCAGTTCGGTTTGAAAGCGGAGTCTCGGCATTGGCGGCCAACGTGTAGGCGCGCTCTGCGAGTGGCAGCGACTTGACGGGTCCGGTCGACATCAAGGACGCCAAAGAAGCATCCACCAACACTTCGATCGTCACTGTTGGGTTGTGAATCTCAGCTAACTCTGTGGCTCGCGTAAAGCACGTTGCTGAATCGTTGTATGCCCCGGTGGCCGAGAAAGCACGCCCCAGCATTCGCAACGCCTGTATTCGCTTAGCAACTGTGAGCTGCTGCTCACCGCGCAGCCGGTGACAGATGTGGATCGCTTCCCCCGGATGGCCGGCCAACAGCAGCGACCCAGCCAGCGCCAGTAGCAAGTCAGCGTCGGCCCGGCTGCCGGCGGCGTCCACGGCGGCCTGCAGATGGCGCATCGCCAGCGCGGGCGCACCGGATCGCAACGCGGCCATCCCAGCGCGCGTCATCGCCGTGATTGCTACGTCATCACCTGTGAGATCGGCGTGGATCGCGTGG
>Ga0134125_10001243_pt1 | contig 31576 bp, 26 predicted proteins | sample KB31751_FD_96464 | JGI IMG/M metagenome (GOLD analysis project Ga0134125, IMG submission 96464) | Terrestrial soil microbial communities with excess Nitrogen fertilizer from Kellogg Biological Station, Michigan, USA - KB3-175-1 | ecosystem: Environmental > Terrestrial > Soil > Unclassified ... | reverse complement strand
GGCTTTAGAGGCTGCTGAAAAACTCGGTTTTGCTTAAGGGCACGGCTTCAGCCGTGCCGTAAATGGCTGCACAATCAATGCGGCTTTAGCCGCTGAGGTCATTTGTTTGGCGTTGCAGCGGACGTTTTCAGCAGCCTCTTTAGCCCGCGGTAAAGCCACACCGAATCAATGCGTCTTCAGCCGCGGGCCTTTCTTAGCCAGTCCTGCTGCACTTTTTCAGCAACCTCTCAAGCCGGCGCCAGCAGTTGCTCCAGCGATTCGCACCACACCATCTGCCGCCCGAACACTCGCCCAAAGCTGCGCGCGGCGGAGTGCATCGCGGCCTCCATCGTAACTGCGGTCCCTGCTGGCGCTTCCAATTCCAGGCTCGTTACACCGCGGTCCGAGATGCCGCACGGAACAATCCACTCAAACTCGCGCAGATCAGTCGTCACATTCAGCGCAAATCCATGCGACGTCACCCCCTGCGAAACATGCACGCCAATCGCCGCCAGCTTCTTCTCACGGATCGCGTGCTCAGCCCCTTGCACAGAATCGGGTGCCCCACATCTCGATCCTGAGATGTGGGATGAGGAACTGGGTGCCCCATCCAAGCTCCGCTTGGCTGGGATCGCGCCACAGGCGTCTTCGCTCGTCTCGCCACCCCCGAACGTCCACACGCCCGTACACTTCGCAATGCGCTTCGCCATCACCCCAAAGTCGGCGCACACGCGGATCAGCGCCTCCTCCATCATGCGCACGAAGTCCACGGGGCCAAGAAATGGGCCGCGTTTGCCGGGCCACTCGCCGCGCAGATCGAAGATCGGATAGCCCACCAACTGTCCCGGCCCGTGATACGTCACATCGCCGCCGCGGTTGATCTCGTGCAGCTCCACATTGCGAGCCGCCAGCCATTCGTCGCTCGCCAGCACATTCGCTCGCGACGAATTACGCCCCAACGTAATCACCGCCGGGTGCTCCAGCAGCAGCAGCGTATCGCCGATGGCGCCTTGCTTGCGAGCAGCAATCACCCGCGCCTGGATCTCCAACCCCTCCGCATACCCTACGCGCCCGAGATGCAACAGATGGATGAACATCACGCTTTCGCCAGCGGATTGCGCCAGCGCAATCCGGGGAACCTGGCGAAATCTCGATCATTCGTCTGCAGTTCGCCGCCGTACTCCATCGTTACTGCTGCGATCTCCGCATCTGTTACCGATCGGCCGCTCACGCGGCTTTCCGCCAGCAGGCGGCTGAAGATGGGCCAGTAGCGATCACCGGGGACCAGCAGCCGCACATGAGGAAGCTCAAGCCACTCCTCGACAAAACCGATCGCTTCTCTCATTGAATACGGCGCACGAAGAGCGCCCTTCTGTGTGGAAATTCGCAGAAAGGCCGATATGCACTGGATCGGAATTCCAATCAACTGATCAGCGGAAAAGGCCCTCTGAACGTAATCCCGGGCCGGGGTAAATCTCGGCGAATCGACGTCGTACGCGTAAAGCAGCAGATTCGCATCGAGCACAATCATCGATAGCCGGGACCTTCCAGCATCTCAATCAACTCAGAAACGCTTCCCGAAGTCCACTCCTTCGGCAACCCGATGCGCCGAGCCTTAATGCGGAACGGCTTTCGCTTCACCGGCACCGCCGCCTGTTGCAATCCCGACCGCAGCAATTCGTTTATGGTCGTCTTTAATGGCCGCCCGGTCTTGCGCATCTCCTTTTCAAGAAGATTGGCGACATCATCGTCAATGGTCAGTGTCGTCCGCACATCATGATGCTTTCACTTAAGGCATCATGATGTCAACCGCTTAGACATTCACCGCCAACCCTTCCACGCTGCTGAACCCATCCAGCAGCGCCTCGGCCACGGTCGGGTGTGCGTGGATGGTGAACATCATGTGCTCGACGGTTGCTTCAAGTTCGAGCGCGGTCACCGCCTCGGCGATGATCTCCGTCGCATACGGCCCGATGATATGCACGCCCAGCACCTCGCCGTACTTTGCATCCGCCACCACCTTCACAAAGCCGTCATGCGCGTCCAGGATCGTCGCCTTCGAGTTTCCGACGAACGGAAACTTGCCGACCTTCACCTGGTAACCTTTTTCCTTGGCCTGCGCCTCCGTCAGGCCCACGCTGGCAATCTGCGGATCGGTGTACGTGCACCCCGGGATGCGCGCGCGATTGACCGGCTTGGCGTACTTGCCCGCCATCTTCGCCGCAACCACCAGCCCCGCCATCGACCCCACATGCGCCAACTGCGGCAGACCGCCCACAATATCACCGATCGCATACACGCCCGGCTCCGTCGTCTCCATCCATTCGTTCGTCATGATGAAGCCGCGGTCCGGCGTGATCTTCGTCTTGTCGAGGCCGATATCCGCGGTGCGCGGCGAGCGCCCCACCGCCACCAGCACCTTCTCCGCCTGCTTTTGCTGCGCCTTGCCGTTCGAGTCGGTCCAGCTCACCTTCACGCCCTGCGCGTTCTTCTCAATCTTCGAATCCTTGATCGACAGGTTCACATCGATCCCGCGCTTCTTGAACTGCCGCAGCAGCTCCTTCGAAATCTCCTCATCCTCCACGGGCACCACGCGCGGCAGCATCTCCAGGATCGTCACCTCAGCGCCGAAGCTCCGGAAGATCGAGGCAAACTCCACCCCCACCGCGCCCGACCCAATCACCACCAGCGACTTCGGCATCTCCGCAATCTTCAAAATCTCGTAGTTCGTAAGGATCGTCTCGTCCGCCTTCAGCCCCGGCAGCATGCGCGCGTCGGAACCCGCCGCCAGCACCACCTTCTTCGCCTTCACCTGCTCCTGCTTGCCGTCCGCCAGCTTCACGTCCACCGTATGCACGCCGTCCTTCGCCGCCCCGGTCAGCCGCCCAAATCCCTTGAACACCGTGATCTTGTTCTTTTTCATCAGGAAGTCGAGACCCTTGGTGTGGCGCGAGATCACGTCGTCCTTGCGCGCGAGCACGCCCTTCCAGTCCACCTTCGCGCCTTCCACGCCCGCAATCCCAAAGGTCTTCGCATGCTTCAGGTGGTCCCAGATCTCCGCGGTGAACAGCATCGCCTTGGTCGGAATGCAGCCCCACAGCAGACACGTGCCGCCCAGGCGGTCGTTCGCGTCCACCAGCGCCACCTTCAGCCCCAACTGCGCGCTCCGGATCGCGCACGTATATCCGGCCGGCCCGCCGCCCACCACCACCGCATCAAAGATCGTCTCCGCCACCGTCCAGCTCCCGCCAATTCAAGATTTTCGGTAGTGTCTCAGTTTGCTCGACGGAACTCTTTTGTTTTGTCATTCCCGAAGGGAATCCGCGTCTCTTTTTCAAACTGAGACACTACCAGATTTTCGCGTCCCTCCCATCTTACGCCGCACGGCAAACACAGCCGCGTGCGCCGGGTGGCCCATGCTTTCGCGCTCCTCGCGAAAGCGTGGGTTTATCTCCCTTCACCACAAATCCGTGCCCCATTCATCGCGCATTCTTTGCGCGATGAGTGGGATCGCACCACAAATGCCGCCATCCCGAGCGAGGAGCATCGCGACGAGTCGAGGGCCCCCCGCATTTGTCTTGCTTAAGGGCACGGCTTCAGAGCCTGCCCTGAGCGTAGTCGAACGGGTGCTGTAAACACTCGCAGAGATGAAGGGCTTCAGCCCCTGAGGTCAATCACAACCTCATCAAATATCCAGCTTCTCGCGCTGACTCCTAATCTTTCCCGACAGCCATTCGCCCTCCCACACGCCAACAAAATAGAAGAGCACCAGACCACATAGCAGCCAAACTGACCCAATGCGCGGCAGATGCTCAGTCATCCAGGACGGCAGGAACGGAACCGCGCGAGGCATCAGATACGCAACCAACGTGACAGGCGCAAGAATGAGTACATGGTGAGGAAGAAGCGTCGCCACATACTCCGGGATCCGTGGCTCGCCGAATAGATCATCCGCGTTGGTCAGCGATAGTCCCAGTCCAATCGCAAAAGCAAACGCCGTGTAACTGCCCCCGACTGCAATCGGCCACGCCCACGGATGACTATCGAATGGAAAATACAGCAGGCAGAAGACCGCGCCCGCTATTACATGGGACCATTTGGACCACGTTCTCGCCGCCATCCCGGATTCCTCTTGCCCAACATCGCGCTGCCTGGCGTTAAGCGAATATGGTTCGCGCCGCTTGACGAAGATAATTCATCCCGCCAACGAATCTCCAGCATTGTTACCCCCCCGCTGGCATCCCACCCTCCCCGCGACTTAAAATAGAAGCGGTCCAGTCGCTCACGTTCGTCGAAATCTTTGCCGGAACGCTATGGGGAGATGGAGCAGCAGACCCCGGAGAGTTTCAGCATGGGCACCAAGCATTCCTGCACGGCCGCGCTGGCGATCGCATTCCTCCTTACCCTGCCAACCGCCGCCCCAGCGCAGGGCTACGCCGCGGACAAGCCCTTGGGCGCCACCGCGCAGCAGTTGCCCGCCTACCTCTCGCAGGCCGGCCTTGAGCAACGGCTCGGCGACCCGCTCCCGATGAACGCCGTCTTTACCGACGAAGCCGGCCACACCGGCGCCTTGCAAAGCTGGTTCAGCGGCAAACCCGTCGCCATGGCCCTGGTCTATTACCGCTGCATCATGCTCTGCCCGCAGGTGCTCTACGGACTCGCCACCGGCCTGCGCCAAACCACCCTCACCGCCGGCAAAGACTACGACGTCGTCATCGTCAGCATCGACCCCATGGACTCACCCGCCGACGCCGCCAAGGAGAAGGCAACGTTCCTCTCGCAGGCCGGCTTCAACACGCCCGCCCAGGCCTCCGCCGTACACTTCCTCACCGGACAGGAGCCGTCCATCCAGGCCATCGCCGCCGCCACCGGCTTCCACTATGTCCGCATCCCGGGCCCCGACGGAAAGATGGACCAGTTCGCCCACTCCAGCGTCATCATGTTCGCCACACCCGACGGCAAGATGTCCAAATATCTCTCCGGAATCGACTATCCCGCGCGCGATCTGCGCCTCGCGCTCCTCGGCGCCTCCGAACACAAAATCAGCAACCCCGTCGACCTGCTGATCCTCTACTGCTGCAACTACAACCCCGTCTCCGGCCGCTACACCGTTGCCGTCGAAAGAATCCTCGGCATCGCCGCCATGTTCACCCTCGCGATCGTCGCCGGAATGATCTTCCTCCTCACCCGCCGCCCGAAGCGCGCCCTAACCCAACAGCTGTAGCCGCCACGCAGCTGTGACCGCAACACACTCGGGCGTCATTCTGGAGCTTCGCTCCAGAATCCCCGCATTTGCCACAAAGCAGCCTGCCCTGAGCGAGGTCGAAGACCGAGTCGAACGGGTGCCCCATTCATCGCAGCTTCATCGCGATGAGTGGGATCGCGCCACCGTTGATCGAACCCTGCCGAAGAGGGCTGTCAGCTTAAAGCTCTGAGCTTACAGCTCGAGATCCCGGCCCTTCGCTCGAACCACCACTAATCCGTGCCCCATTCATCGCAGCTTCATCGCGATGAGTGGGATCGAGCCACAAATGATGATGCCGGGATGATGCCGTCATCCCGAGCGAAGCCGCGCTCGCGGCGAAGTCGAGGGACCCTCGCATTTGCCTTTGCTCATCATTCTGGAGCAAAGCTCCAGAATCCCCGCATTCTGCACATTGCGGCGCTAACTGTCTCAGTCCGCGGAAGGCTGCTCCACACCATCCACAACAAAAACATCGGCAGGCGCTTTCACCGGAACCAGCTTCAGCCCAAGCTGTTCCTGGATAGCGGTAAACAGCCCCGGCGGCGCGTTGGGGTCGGCGGTGCGGGTCTCATCGACGGTGTAGTGCAGAGAGAAATCGTATTTGCCCGCCAGGCCGGTCTGATCGACAACCGGCCTGTCGACAAAAAACTGCATGCGCTCGGCAAAGTCCTTCACCGATGCGCTGGTGAGGCTGATCTTCTGGTCCTGCCCATTGCGCATGTCGTCGCCGCTGGTCTTTTCCTCCGGTCCCGCCGTCTTGATCTTGGGTCCGCCCTTCGCAATCTCGACCGCGTAAACGGCGAGGTCGCGCGTATCGTGGTGGAACCTGAGACCAAACCGATCGGCAAGCAGATTCTGGAGCATCGCCTGATACTGTGCCCGCGTCGGCTCGCCAGGCGTATCCATGGTGCCCATAATGTCGAAGCTCTCGTTGTAGAACCAGTCGGGCGCGCCGACGATCTGGCGAGGGTTGATCGCATAAGCCACCTGCATGATGCTTGACGCGCTCTTGTTGCGGATCTTCATGCGATCGCCCTCCGCGTCAAAGCCTGAACAGCCGCGGCAAGGGTCGTCCGGATTGTGCGGCTTGATGGTTGCCGCCGCGAAGGACAAATGGGCATCTACGGCCCCACCCCCGGACGGCGCAACCGTCTGCGACATGCCCACCGCACCGGCAATGCCTAGAAGTGCTGCTGCGGAACTTAACAGGCGAACACGCATGGAATGCTCCTCAATGCCGTGCGTTCCAAAGAATAACGCTTCCGTTCCCTACCCGAAGTGCCTGCCCCATGCCGCCAGGAGTTCAATCGTGAAGCTCCTCCACGGTCCCCAGTGGTAGAGAAACGCCTGCAGGCACTCCACCGACAGCAGGCCCACCGCGCCGACAGCGAATTGCTTCATCAACCGGCCGCGCCATGCGTCCCAGGCAGCCATCAGCGCTATCACCATCACGTTGCCGTAGAACATCGAGACGAACCACATCACCGTCGAGTGCGGCTCAGCAATAAAATGGTTCGCCAGCCGCGCGTACCCCGGATCGACAATCGCCACCGTCGCCAGGATCATCACCCGCTTGTGCGCCGCCGGATTTTTGCGCAGCGTAATTCCCCACAGCAGCAGAACCGCAAACGCCGAGATGTCGCCAAACTGGACCGAGAGGAACTGCGGACTGCCCGGCCCGGAGGGAAGCGGCCCTTTCGCCACCATCGCCGCCCACGGACCGAGCACCAGCATTACGCATGCCCAGGCCGCGGCGAACCATCCCAGCTTCCGGTGTATCGCCACGCGATCGCTCACCACCAGCAGCACCTGCGCGGTAAGGATCAGCAGCCACACCGTGAACACCGCCGCGTGAACATAGATCAGCGTTCCGGGCGCGGGCACCTCATGCCGGAAGCGGTCGCCGTCCAACCCAAACCCGGCGATCATCCCAATCCAGATCAACCCGAGCCATACCAGGGACGGCCGCCTGTCTTCGCGCGCGCTCCAGCTACCGCGCGTATGCCATTGGAACCCAGGCCTTACAACTGTCGCTGCGGTCGACATTTCTTTTCCTCTTTCGCGTGTTTGCGCGCCCTCTCCATCACGGGTGGAGAGACACAGTTCAGGGGAGTAGCTAAATTCAGCCGGGGAGGAACGGTCACGAGTCTACCACTGCACCACTGCCCATAAGTGTCCCGTCGCAATCACGAAGCTGCTGGAGCGTCCGCTTGCATCCATGCCCACGAACCTCTTTCCTCGCCGTCGCGAGCCTCATGCCGCCGGCGCGCTCGGCAGTCTGCGGTGATACACTCCTTTCCGCCTCCCCGAACAGCTTTTCCCGGTCTTCATTGCTGAACAGCGAAAGGTGCTTGATGTCCACACAGGTACTGTCGCACGTTGACACGCGCCGCTGGACCGCCCAGCGTCTCGCGATCTGGCTGGCCTCGGCCGCCGTCGCGGCGGTTGCAGCGTACTTCTGGTTTACGACGATCCCGAAGTACTTCCACTATGACCGCGCGCATTACATTTACTACTGGCCCAAACGCTGGTGGCTCATCGCCCATATCGGCGGCGGAAGCCTGGCGCTGGTTACAGGACTGTTCCAGTTCAGCGGCGCCATCCGTAAGCGCTGGCCGAAGGTACATCGGTGGACCGGGCGCATATATCTCCTCGGCGTTTTGGTGGGCAGCATCGGCGCGGTATATCTGGGGCTGGTGGTCTCGCCGATCAGGGCCTTCGGCATCTCGCTCGAATTTCTTGCGCTGGCCTGGGTTCTCACTTCACTGATGGCCTATATCGCCGCAAGGAGGCGGCAGTTCGCGGCGCACAAAGAATGGATGACGCGAAGTTACGTGGTCACGTTCGGGTTTGTGCTCTTCCGCATCGGCACCAGGAACCATGTCCTCGGCAACCTTGGCTTTCAAATGCAGAGCGTGGTGCTTTCGTGGGCCTGCTGGGCAGTCCCCTTGCTGATTACGGATGTAGTTCAGCGTTGGCGCGCCACCATGGGCCCGGTAAGGCGGCAACCGGCGGCTGCAAGGCTGGTCGGCCAGCCAGGCCGTTGACAACTGCATTGCCCATGACAGAGCACGACCCCATCTCGCCCGCGCCCGATACGCAGATCGATCCGGATCCGTCCCCCCAGGCCCACTCGGAGGCGCCGCCCGACCACGATCCACATGACACCGCCGCCGTCCCACGCGCTGAAATCCCCGCAGAGGCACCCGCCCCCATGATCGACATCCATCCGCCCCAGCACGGCGCCCTCACGCGCCGCGACTTCTTCATTCACCTCTCCACGGTCATCCTTGGCATCCTCATCGCCATTGGCTTGGAACAGACCGTCGAATACCTCCACCACCGCTATCTCGCCGCCGAAGCCACGAAGGCGCTTAGCCAGGAACGCAAGCAGAACGAGGCGGCAAACGACTTCAACATCTTCGCAACCCAACATCATGAACGCGACCTGCAACACGATCTCGCCATGCTCGATGCAGTGCGCGCGCACCGGCCCATGCCACCGGGGCCGTTCATCCTGAGCCACCCCACGTCGCTTTACAACGACGAAGAATGGCAGAACATCCACCAGACAGGCGCCATCAATTATCTTGGCGGCAACATCGCCGGAGGACTCCGCTTCCGGCACACCATAGAAGACAAATTCGCGGACCTGTCCGATCGCAGCCATGTTGACCTCGCCCGCGCCGCGTCCGTGCTCCGCACCTCCAGCGATCCACCTAGCCATACCTTTGAACAAAATATGGCCTTCGCCCAATTTTTCAGAGACATGGAAGCCGCGCACGAAAACCTTCCCCAGCAGCGCATTGACGCCGCCTGGGCTACCTTCGCTGAACCCGTCAACGCCGCCGCGCTCTCACCAGCCCAGATCGATTCCCTCGAACGCGCCATCCAGATCGCCATCGCCGACGATGACGCCATGCTCAACGCCTGCTACACCATCAAGCGCAATCTGGTCCGCAATCCGGGGCATTAGCACACATCGAAGATCACCATTGCCCGTCACGACTCCCTGGACCTTGTTTTCCTCGCTGCGCTTTACTTGCTGTTCAACAAGCCGCCGCCGCAAACTGCTCACACCATCATCACGGATTCCCGATTTTCACCGCGGCAAGCGCAGTCAGGCCGTAGCCTCGGGCGCAGTCTGTCGAGTAAAGAATGGTGTCCGCGCTCATCCACGCAGGAGAGTAGGCGTTGCAGTCCTGGTGTGTCAGCAGCGTTTCGTGGCCGGACTCCGGGTCGAGATAGGCGAGCTGCCAGCGGTTATCTTCAAGGCGCGTAATGGCCAGCAGGTGAGTGAACGGAGCAGCGGCAGCGGCGCCAATCTCCTCTCCAGCCGCTGACAGCCGCTGCGGAACGCCTCCCGCCGCGATGGCGTAAAGCCCAAGGCGGCTGTCCGCGGTGGACGCTGTGAAGAGCAGCGCGCCGGATGGAAGAAACTTGACCGTCCGCACGTCATACGTGTCCGGAACGGCACGCACGGGATCGGACGCAGAATCGCCACGCAATTGGGCCGTCCACACGGATCCGCGCCCTTTGCGCTCGCGGAGAAAAGCAATCGTATGGCCGTCCGGAGAGATCGCAGGCGATTCCGCATCGCGCAGCACAATGTGCGGCGGCAACCCGTGAGCGATGCGGACGATGTTCGACCCGGTCGCGCCGGCCGACTCCACAAAAACATCTCCGGATGGAGCCAGCGCGAACGAATACTGATCGCCCGGCTCCGCATCTACAACCTCGCCGCTTCGGTCCACAGTGCGATAGCCACGCGGAGTCATGGCCGTATACATGTACCCATTGCCAGATAGCGGAACGGCGTCGATGGCCAGCAGCGTGGGTTGCGGCAGCTTCACGCGCCCGCCCATCAGTTCACTCACGCTGTTGAGGTGCCGCTGCCAGCTCAACATGCTGGCAATCAACACCACCGCGGAGACACCGGTGAGCAGTGCGAGCCGCGCCTGCGGCATCACCGACGCAGGTCGTTGTCGCGCGAGCCGCGTCAGGATCAGACCCAGCAGCACAAGGCCAAGCCACAGGCGGGAGGTCGAAAGCAGGATGAACACAACACGCGGTAATCCAGGCGAGATGTCCGAAGAAGCGGGCGAGATAAGCACATACAGGATCAGCGCCATGAAAATCGCCTTCAGATCGCCTTCCCCTGCAAGCACATCCACCAGGAGCGCAATGCATGGGATCATCACCACAAAGTGATAGCTGGACGGCACAGGAGACGCGACCAGCAGAGCAAGCAGGAACGCGGTCCACTCGAGCTTTTCCCGCGCCGCCGAAGAACCCGGCCGGATCAGCGTGAACAGCGGCAGGAACACTAGCAGTTGGAAGAGCGGATAGACGATCGCATACGCGTTCGTTGAGGCAAAGACCGGATGCGGGTTGAGGCCGGGCTCGTAGAGAAACAGCAGATGGAGCAACGAAACTGCCGAGGCCGCGCGGATGTTGTACGGATCGATCGACTCCGCCCGCACGGTGCTGGGCAGCACCTGAACCACATACAGATGGAGCACGTGCGGCCCAAAGGTGACGAGCCCTGCTGCAATCACCGCGCATCCGCATACCAGCATGGAGAGGACAACGCGGTACTGCCTCTTCCATCCGAAATACAGCAGGAACAGCAATGGATAGATCTTGAGCGCTCCGGCCAGTGCGACGCACACGCCGCAGCCGATAGAACGCCGCCGCTCGAGAAAAAAGTAGGCCAGCGCCAGCAGCAGCAGCACCACGATATGCATCTGTCCATACAGAAAACTTGTGCGCAGCGGCACAATCGCCAGCAGCGCGATGATCCACACGCGCCGCCGGCCAAGTGCGGTACAGCGATGGAGCAGTTCTACCGATACGCCCAGAAAAATCAGATTAAGGACGATCCAGATGCGCTTTGCCGTAAGAGCCTTGAAAAATGTTAACGGCAGGACGGGCCACGCCGAAAATGGAGTGAGTCCCGCAAAGCCCATCAGGGCTTCATTCCCCATCCCCCAATGGTCGTGGATGCGCTGCAGCCATATCCATTCGTAAATGCGGTCGAGCGAGTACCCTTCGCGAAGAAGCCGCGCCACGGTGTAGTAGTTGGGGAAATCCGTGTTTAGGGTCTGCCAGCCCGGTAGGATCGCCTTCCACACCAGCAGCACAGCCAGTGCGGCCAGCAAGACCATCTCAACCGCCCGCAGCGCGGGTCGCCACTCTGTATCCGTATCCAACCTGCCGGGCATGGCTTCCAAGGTAATCGCTAAGCCGGCAAAAGTATGGAACGCCCACCAGAAGTTACAAGGTTGAGACAAGTAAACTGGCGCGCTCGAACATTACCCCACAAAAAACCCACCAACTCGCTCTCTTCCCTCCTTTTCCTCGCTTCGATCCCATGCCCTGTTCAAAATGCGCACACAGCAAGATGTTCAGGCCTATGGACTTACCTTTCCTTTCCGCCGTCTCGATGCTCTTCTCTCGCTGCGCTCGCCCCCGCTCTGTGAAGAAGCATGGAATCATGTCCACGCTCTGGGTGATGCCCACAGTTGTTCCTCATCTCCAGCCTTCCACAGCCGCATTTTCTGAAACCCGTCACCACCTCAAGTCACACGCCTGCAACATCTCCCGCCCGTCTTCCACATTTCCCTCATGCTCTATTACTGCTACTGTATTTCTCTTTCCCATTACTTAATAGTCTTTAGAAACACTCGCGCCCAACATTCCGGATGCAGGGTGCCCCATCCACGCTCCGCTTGGGTCAGAGCCCCACGAACTTCCGCATCCACGCTCCACGCCTCTAAGAAAATCGGTGCCTGTCGGTGTCCATCGGTGTTAAGCCTCTTTGCCGCCTGTGAATCGGGGAATAAATCCTCGCTTTCCACACACAAATCCCTCGCCTTCACAGGCCGCAACTCACTAGAATCGTGTCGATTCCGGCTAACTGCACCGCGTTTGGTGTAAAGTTCAGCCAGCATCCGTTCGCAACACTGTACCCCGGAGACGCCCCATGCCCACCGCCGTCAAGGATGCCGCCCGCAGCACCGCCACGAGCCAGGAGACCGAGATGACGACCCCCGCCGCACCCACCGGAAACCTTGAGATCAGCGTCTCCCGAGCCGAGCTGCTGCGCGAACTGACGGCCGCGCAGTCCGTCGTCGAGCGCAAGACCACCATCCCCATCCTGTCGAACTTCCTCTTCGAAGCAGACGGCGACACGCTGACCATCACCGCCACCGATCTCGATCAGTCCATCCGCACCTCCTGCCCGGCCAAGGTCAAGAAGCCCGGCGCCTGCACCATCCCAGCGCGCAAGCTGTATGACTACATCAAGCTCCTCGGCGACGGCGACATCTCCATCAAGCTCCAGGACAACCACTGGGTGCAGATCCGCGCCGGCCGCTCCAACACCAAGATGGTCGGCATGGCGCGCGCCAACTTCCCGATGGTCGCCGAGTTCCCCTCGACCGGCTCGACCAAACTCTCCGTCGCGTCGCTGAAGAACATGATCGCCAAGACCATCTTCGCCATCTCCAGCGAAGAGTCGCGCTACACGCTCAACGGCGCCCTGCTCGTCCTCAAGGCCGAGTCCATGGCCATGGTCGCCACCGACGGCCACCGCCTGGCCCACATTGAGAAGCTAGGCGAATCACTCGACGGCATTACCGGCGAAAAGAAGACCCTCATCCCGCGCAAGGCCTTGGGCGAACTGCTCTCGCTGCTCAACTCCACCGAGGCCGAAACCCTCGACTTCGCCGACGACGAACAGACGCTCTTCTTCCGCGTCGGCGGCCGCGTCCTCACCAGCCGCAAGCTCACCGGCCAGTTCCCCAACTACGAGGCCGTCCTCCCGCGCGACAACAACAAGTTCGTCATCGTCCGCTCCGAGGACCTGATGGGCTCCATCCAGCGCGTCGCGCAGTTCGCCGACGAGCGCTCCGGCGCCATCAAGATCCGCCTCGAACAGAACGAGCTCAAGCTCTCCAGCTCCTCCACCGACTCCGGCGAGTCCGAAGATTCCATCGAGACGCCCTACAACTACGATCCGCTCGTCGTCGGCTTCAACTCCGCCTACCTCATCGACTTCCTCAAAGCCACCGGCAACTCCGGCGAGGTGCGCCTGGAGTTCAAGGACGCCCAGTCCGCCGGCCAGATGCGCCCCGAAGACGCCTCCGACGACGTCAAGTACCGCTACATCCTCATGCCCATGCGGATCTGAGGGACTCGCCGTCCAGGCACACGCGCCTTCAGCGCAATAGCTCGAGACCATGCCGGCAAACGCGACAGACTGATCGAACCACCACTAGTCCGTGCCCCATTCATCGCGGCCTCATCGCGATGAGTGGGATCGAGCCACATATGTTCACGTCTGATTCAGCGAAACACCACTGGATTTCAAACGAGATCGAACCCTGGCCGTCCACTCCGATTCAATCTCCACAACACCTCGCTCTCCCGTCCAATAGTGGCGGTAACTGCTCCAGCGATACTCCTCCGGCCCCGCCACCAGACCGCGTTTCACAGGATTGCGATGGATATACCGAATCACCTCGCTCATCCCATCGTCCGCAGTGACGTTCGCGTCAAAATATCGCGTCAGCCAGAACCGTTCGCGTGGGCCCTTCAACCGGCGCGACACTGCCTGCTTGAACGCCTTCACCCATTGCTGTTGAGGGCCATGTACACCGCCCACACCAGCGTGGGCGGCAGGTGCGCCAGCAGCCACTTCAGCCGCAGCCGCTCCAGCAGATCGAAGATGTGCTTCAGGCGGTCGTGATTGTGTCCGGTCGTTCGCAAGCGTGCAGGAGCCTCGTCGGGATGCGTCAGATATTCGGCAGCAGATCGAAGTATTCATGGTCCTCGTTGACCCCGCCTTCGCCTTCGCCCAGCGTCTTCTCCGATGCCACAAATTCAATGCGTTCAATCCACTTCACCATCTTGTAACCGAGCTGGTTCTCCACGCGCAGACGCAGCGGCGCGCCGTACACGGCCGAGAGCGGTTCGCCATTGAGCGACAGCGCGAGCATGGCGCCCGGCTTGAGCACGTTGAGAATGCTCTGCGTGTCGTAGTAGAGATCTCCGTAGAGCGACGGCCCGAAGGAATAGAACGCCACCACGCTTGCCGTGGGCAAAGGCTTCACATGCTCAATCAGCCTCTTCATGGAGACGCCTTCCCACTGCGCAATCGCGGACCAGCCCTGAATGCAGTGATGCATCGTGATGTTTTCTTCCTCGCCCAGCGCGCGCAGTTCGTCGAGCGAAAGCTCCACGGGGTTCTCCACCAGGCCGCCAATCTTCAGCCGGAAGCTCTTGAAGTTCTCCTGCGACAATCGCTTCCAGTCCCCCCGCACCGGCAGCTTGCCGTTCGGCCATAGGTATGGCGAGATGTCCTTCGCCGTGTAATGCTCGCGCGGCACCAGCTTGTCCAGCGTCACCAGCTTTACCGGATGCGTCACCGCCTTCTGCGCGTGCTGCAGGCCGCGCGGGAAGTACCACGAGATGTAATGCGCGGCGATCCAGAACAGCACCACCAATGCAATGCCGATCAGCCCCAGGACCATTCCCGCCGGCCGCAGGTCGTCCGTCCCCAGCACAATGTGGTTCATGTTGCGCTCGAAGCCGGTCATCACCACCAACGTCACATGCACGATGACGAAGCAGATAAATCCGATAAGGACCAGGAAATGGATCGAGCGCGCCCCCTGCCTGCCGCCGAAGATGCGCGTGTAACGCGGAAAATGGTTCACCAGCGCGGGTGACATCGCCATTCCCGTCAGGATCGCCAGCGGAGCCATGATGAAGATCGTCGCGAAATACGCAAGCTGCTGCAGCGCGTTATACCCATAGAAGCCGTTCGGCTCGGGCGGCAGATGGAAGTTCGCGTAGAGCACAAACGTGTTCCATGCCTGCACAAACACCTGCGGCGATGTGGGCACCAGGCGCTCCCATTGATTGCTGGTCAGCAGCCCGATGACGAAGAACACCCCGGTCAGCACGAAGCCATACACCGAGATGAAGTGCCATGACCGCGCAATCCCCACTGTGTGCCGATATCCCGGCGTGGAAACCATGGGTGTCAGATACCGCGCGTCGTCTTTTGCCGTCCACAGCCGGTCACGCGGCACCTCCAGCGGCGTCAGGCGCAGCCACTCCGTCCCCGGCGTGCAGTGGTCGTTCCAGTAGAGCCGTGGGTGGTCCATCAGGATCGACAGCCCGCTGCGCATCAGCATGAAGAGAAAAAACAGATTGGAGAAATGGCTCCAGCGCACCCAGAACGGGAAACCGTGTGGCCCGCTCGGCGTCCCTTCGGCGGAGGCCGAGGACGGCGACAGATGCGGCAGCCCGATGAGCGCGTGCTGCGCCCATGCCAACCCAAGCGGAATGAAAATCGCCGCCAGCAAGATCAGGAGCGCCCGACGGCTCATCCAGATGCGAAAGCGGCGATCGTCGGGATAGTGAACGGCTCTATGTGCGGGATCGAAGGGGATCAAAGGGGCGGCCTCCTTTGCGTTTGCACCCCTTATACTCACGTCCCATTGCTTCCGCAACAATGCCCAACGCGATATTCGGACAGCGTTCCTAGTTGCCGTACCCACGATGCGGCATCGCTTCCAGCCGCTGTGGCTCGGGCCAGGAGATCGTCAGCAGAAACGCCGTATCCTCCGTCGCCTCCACCTCGTGTTTGATCGACGCCCCCAGAGTGAGCACCTGCCCCGTCTTCAGTTCTCGCGTCTCTCCGCCGGCAGTGAATCGCACTGCACCCTTCAGAACCTGCACGGAGATCGATCCATCGGCGTGGTGTTCCTTCAGCTCCGCGCCCTTTTCTATGGAGATCAGCACGACACGCATGTCCGGCCGTTTCACTAGCGTCTGCGCAAATCGGCCCATCGCCCACGGCTTCTTCTTCTCCGCCTCGGCCATCTCGTGAGCCAGATCGAACTCGACGAAATTCTTCCGGGGCGTCTCCGCAACGTCATTCATGGTTAAACCCTCTCTCGCCTTTTGGATGCGGCAGATGGCGCACAGGAACCGGGAAGTACCCAACCAGTTCGCCGCGTCCCTCTATTTTGTCATTGCTATGCCACCATGCGGGACGTATAAAGGTGCGATTTCGAGGAGCGTTCCGATGAAGAGCATCTTTGCCCCGATGAGAAGCCTGGTTGCCGTGGTCCTTTGCCTCGCTGTACCCGCCACTGCCTTCGCATTCGATAACAGCTACAAGGTCATGTATGACGGAGGGTCCATTCAGGATCTCAAAGCCGGCACCGACGTCCGCATGGACATCGAACAGGACAAGGTAGTGTTCTTCCACGGGAAAGAGCAGATCGCCGCCGTACCGGCAGCGTCCATCACGGAAATCTCCTACGGTCAGGACGTCCATCGCCGTGTCGGCGCAGCCATCGGGCTCGCCGTCATCTCGTTCGGCATAGGGGGTCTGATGGCCCTCACGAAATCCAAGAAGCACTACATCGGCCTCACCTGGGCGGATGGGGACAAAAAGGGCGGCTTCGCCATGCAGTGCGATAAGAACGACTATCGCGGCGAGTTGACGGCCCTGGAAGGCATCTCCGGCAAGAAGGCGGTCAACTCCGACGCGCTGACGGTGAAGAATTAGCCGCGTCTCCACAGCCTTCCCGTCAGTACGCCGAAGAGGAAACCGCCGACGTGCGCCAGGTAGGCCACGCCACCCGTCTGCACATAGTGCGCCACCTGCCCCGCGTTGAAGAGTTGCAGCAAAAACCACACGCCGATCAGAAGCACCGCCGGAATGTATGTGATGCGCACGAACAGCAGGAACCAGATCGCCGTCTTGATCTCATCCCGCGGATAGATCACCAGGAACGCGCCCATCACCGCCGCAATCGCGCCGCTGGCGCCAAGGTTGGGCACATGGGAGAACGGCGCGCCGGCAATCTGCGCAAACGCTGCCACTACTCCGCCGATGAGGTAGAACACGAGAAAGCGGAAGCGCCCCATCGCGTCCTCGATCTCTGGCCCGAACGCCCACAGGAAGATCATGTTGCCGATGATGTGCATCCACCCGCCATGCATGAACATCGCCGTCAAAATGGTCAGCCATGCGCGGCCCATCATGATTTTCACCGGGATCACTGACCAGGCGTAGACAAATCGTGGCCCGTTCACGATCTCCTGCCAGAACATCCACGCGTTCGCCACGATGATCAGCACCGTGATCACGGGCCAGTGCCGCAGCCGCCGCGACGCATCCCCCAGCGGAATCATTCCACCCATGCCGCCCTCCTGCCTCGTGCTGCGTCGGAAGAAAAACCTGTCAGCTTACAGCTGGAGCCACGTGCCTCGCGCGAACCTGCACAAATCCGTGCCCCATTCATCGCGGTTTTATCGCGATGAGTGGGATCGAGCCACAAATAATCGAACCCGGCACAGGAAAAGCTGTCAGCTTATAGCTCTTGTGCTTCCAAATCGAGAATCCTATTTTCTCCCGAACCGGACCATGAACAAGCGTAGAACGAACAACGTACAACCCCTTGGTCTCGCACCCGCCTCAAACCCCGAACTCGCCCGTCGAACCTTTCTATTGCCTCAAATCCACTTCCGTCGCGCCCTGTCCGCCCTGGTTGTGCGGCGGCTCGCTGATGTTCGCCACATTGGGATGTCCGCGCAGAAACTCCCGCAGCGTGCGCCGCAGCACGCCCATGCCGGTGCCATGCACAATGCGCACGTGCGGCAGACCGGCCAGGAACGCCTGGTCGATGAAGCGCGACACCTCATCGTGCGCCTCGTCCGCCGTCCGCCCGATCACGTTAATCTCCATCGGCACGTAGTCCGGGTTATTCGTCGTCTGGATCGTCACGCCGCCCTTCCGCCGCGCCGCCTCCACCGGAGTGACCATGGCAACCGGCGTCACCTCCACGATGTCACTCGCCGGCGCGCGCATCTTCATAGTGCCAATGGAAACCTCGTAGTTTTTGCTGTCGATCACTCGCTCCACGCGGCCCTCGCGCCCCAGGCTCTTCAGCTTCACCAGATCACCCGCCTTAATCTCTCTCCCGCCCTCACGCCCTGCGTCGCCGCGCGCCTTCGCCGGCGCCGCATCCGTCTTGTCCGCACCGCTCACATGCGCCACTACCGTCTGCTGGAACTCCTCCGCAAACTCCCGCCGCGCCCGCGCCGTCCGCAGCGCCGAGTCACGCTGAATCTTCCGCGCCAGCGCCTTGTCGTCAATCTGTTTCACAATTTCGCGCAGCTCGCCTTCAAACTCCTCGAGCAGCCCGTTCAGCTTCGCCTCTAGCTCCTTTGTCCTCGCCTTCTGTTCCGCGCGGCCTTCCGCCTCCAGCTTCGCGCGATCGGCCTGCAACTTTGCCTCGCGCACACTCAGCGCGCCCCGCTCTCGCGCAATCTCCGTCAGTTGCGTGTGCAACTGGTCCAGCAATGCGCCGATATCCGCGGCCTGCGTCGTCAGCTGTGCGCGCGCCTCGGCAAGAATCTCCGGCGCAAGCCCCAGCCGCTCCGCAATGTTCAATCCCGCCGAAGCGCCCGGCACGCCCAGCCGCAGCTCATATGTCGGCGACAGCGTCGCCTGGTCAAATCCCACCGCCGCATTCAGCACACCATTGGGTGCTCCGCATCTCGATTCTGAGCTGTGGGAAAGAATCACTACTGAATCTCCGGGTGCCCCATCCGTACCGCGAAGCGGGACGGGTGGGGAAGAACGCGATCTCGCCGCATACACCTTCATCGACGTCAAATGCGTCGTGATGCACGTCCACGCGCGCGCGGCAAGAAAATGCTCCGCCACCGCTACCGCCAACGCAGCCCCCTCCTCCGGGTCTGTCGCCGACCCCAGCTCATCCAGCAGCACCAGCGAATTCGCATTTGCGACCCGCGCAATGCGGTCCACATTCAGCACATGCGCCGAGAAACTCGACAGCGCCGACTCGATCGACTGCGCATCCCCGATGTCCGCATAGATCGCCTCCAGCATCGGGAGCGTTGCGGCCTCCGCCGGCACAGGCAATCCCGCCTGCGCCATCAGCGCCAGCAGCCCCACCGTCTTCAGCGCCACCGTCTTGCCGCCTGTATTCGGCCCGCTGATCACCAGTTGCCGCGCGTCCGGCTCCAGCGCCAGTGTCGTCGGCACAGCTGTCCCACCCGCTCTTCGCAGCCGCAGCTCCAGCAGCGGGTGCCGCGCGGCCGTCAACTCCAGCCGGTCTGCAAACACCGGCCGCGCGCACTGCAGCTCATTCGCAAACCGCGCCCGCGCGAAGTGCGACTCAATCTCCGCCAGCACCGACGTGCCCGCCAGAATCGCATCCGCCTGCTCGCCGATCGCTCCGGTCATCGCAACCAGAATGCGGTGAATCTCGCGCTGCTCCTCATCCAGCAGCCGCACCAACTCGTTGTTCTGCTCAATTGTCTCCAGCGGCTCAATGAACACCGTCTGGCCTGACGACGAAGAGCCGTGGATCACCCCCGGCACACGCCGCCGGAACTCCGCCTTCACCGGAATCACAAAGCGTTCGCCACGAACCGTAATCAATTCTTCCTGCGCCGAACCCTCGCTCGACAACGCGCGCAGCGACTTCCTCAGGCTCTCTTCAATCGCACGGTGATGCCGCTCCATCGCACGCCGGATGCGCTGCAGCTCATGGCTCGCGTCATCGGACAAGCTCCCGTCCGGTTCAATCTTCCCGCGCAGCGCATGCAGCAGCGGCGCCAGGTCGTACTCCATCGCCGGCGTCGACAGCTCCCAAATACCCGTTGGCTGCACTTGCTTCTCGCCGGAACTACCACCAACCTGTGCCCCATTCATCCGGCGTTCTGTGCCGGATGAGTGGGATAGAGCCACTGGATCGGGTGCCCCACGGGCCTCCCCTTTGGGCGCCTGGGATGCAATGCGAAATCCAGCGTCCGACTTGAGCAGCGCGCGCCAGGCCGCGATCCGTTCAATCAGCGCCAGCAGTGTATTAATCTGCTGCCCCTCCAGCGCCACACCTTCTACGCGAGCCTCCTCCAGCAGCGGCGTCGCATCGAACATCCCCGCGAAATCAAAACTCCCCCCGCCCCTCACATACTCCCGAATCTCCGCCGTCCGCTGCTGCTGCTCGTCGATCCATGTCGCATCTGCGCACGGCTCCAGCGCCATTACCCACGCCTTGCCCAGCGGCGAAGCGGCTAGCGAGGCGATGTGCTCGCGCAAGCGCGGCCACTCCAGCGCCCCCGCGGCCGTCTCCCCCAACCGCCCCGGAATCTCAGGCAACAAACCCATCCCCTCATCCTAGCGGGTGTATTTGTCTCTCCAAACCTGCCACCACTCCATGCTCCATTCATGGCGCAGGCCGGAGTTCCCGGCGAGCGGTCTTTTGCTCGCTCGGGTGGTCAAGCGATGAATGGGATTGCGCCACGAAGGCTCGAACCCCGCACAGAAAAGCTGTCAGCTTACAGCTCTAAGCTGATAGCTCGAGAATCGGTCTTTTCTCCCTTATTCCGCCACGAACTTTCTCCCAAACCCGCCCCGAACACCGTACAACCTCTCGCCCCTCGCACCCCGCTCGAACCTCGTCCCTCGAACCCCGAACCTCGCTTACACTCATCCCATGCCCTTTCCCGCCACGCGCCTGCGCCGTCTCCGCCGCACGGCTGCCCTGCGCTCGCTCACCCGCGAGACGCATCTCCATCCCGGCGCGCTGATCTATCCGCTCTTCCTCTGCCCCGGCGAAGGCGTGCGCAAAGAAGTCTCATCCATGCCCGGCGTCTTCAATCTCTCCATCGACGAGGCGGTGAAAGAGGCCGAAGCCTGCGCCTCCCTCGGCATCGGCGGCCTGCTGCTCTTCGGTCTTCCTGCTGAGAAGGATGAACACGCCAGTGGCGCGTATGACAGCAACGGAATCGTCCAGCAGGGCTTGCGCGCCATCAAATCCAACCGCCGTCTCGATTCTCTTGTCGCCATCGCAGACGTCTGCCTCTGCGAATACACCTCGCATGGACACTGCGGCATCGTCTCTCAAAATCCCGACTCCCCCCACTTCACCGTCGAAAACGACGCCACCCTCGCGCTTCTCGCGAAGACCGCCGTCTCGCTCGCCCAGGCCGGCGCCGACATCGTCGCCCCATCCGACATGATGGACGGCCGCGTCGCCGCCATCCGCGCCGCACTGGACGCAGCCGCTCGAACCCCCACGGAAGCGGGTGCCCCACGTCTCCTTAGAGACGTGGGAATTGAGCCACGAACGCCGGGCGCGGAACAACGTACAACGGACAACGAACAACGTACAGTTCCCTCGCCCCTCGCACCCGCCTCGAACCTCGAACCTCGCCCCGCGAACCTGGCGGACACCCCCATCCTCTCCTACGCCGCCAAATTCTCCTCTGCCTTCTACGGCCCCTTCCGCGAAGCCGCCGACTCCGCCCCGCAGTTCGGCGACCGGCGCAGCTACCAGATGGACGGCGCCAACCTCCGCGAAGCCATGCGCGAGATTGATCTCGACGTGGCCGAGGGCGCGGACATGCTCCTGATGAAGCCCGCCGGCCCCTACCTCGACGTCATCCGCGCCGCCCGCGACCGCTTCGATCTCCCCCTCGGCGCATACCAGGTCTCCGGCGAATACTCCATGCTGCACGCCGCCTTCGCCCGCGGCTGGCTCTCGCCCGAAGCAGCCATCATGGAGTCGCTCCTCTCCATCCGCCGCGCCGGCGCCGACTTCATCGTCACCTACTTCGCCAAAGACGCTGCAAAAGTACTCGGCTGAACATTCACCTCGCGGGGTGAATCCGGACTCAAGCCAGGCGGGCGCGTCCACATCGTCCTTGGCTCCGAACCCTCTCCCTCTATCTACAGCCCCTCGGGAAAATCCGCGCCCAGCGACACGCTCTCGTGCTTCGCCATCTCCTGCCGCCACTGCTCCAGCTTGCCCTTCATGCGGTTCCACGCGGCATGTCCCAGCAGCAGATGCAGCGGCGGGTCCGGCATCTCCACCACATCCATAATCGCCTCGACTGCCTTCGCCGGATCGCCACGCTGCTTGCCCGCATTCGAATGGAAGTATTCGCGCACCGGCCCGATCGCCGGCCGATACTCATCGATCTCCCGCTTCGCCAGCACACCCGACCGGCCCAGGAAGTCCGTACGGAACGGCCCCGGCTCAATAATCGTCACCTTCACGCCGATCGCCGCCATCTCCCCCGCCAGCGCCTCGCTGAAACCCTCTACCGCGAATTTACTCGCGTTGTAATAGCCCCAGCCGGCCGAGCCGCCAATCCCCGCCATCGACGACATATTGATGATGTGCCCCGTGTGCTGCCTGCGGAACTGCGGCAGAAACGCGCGCGTCACCCGGATCAGCCCGAACACATTCGTCTCGAAGACCGGCAGAAACTCCTCCTCCGTCGCTTCCTCGATCCCGCCCGCGATTCCATAGCCTGCGTTGTTGACGAGCACATCGATCCGCCCGAACGCCGCAATCGCGTCCTTCGCGACCGCCTCAATCTGCTCCGGCTTCATCACATCCAGCGCAAATACTCGCGCTGTCTCCGGATATTGCTTCGCCAGATCCGCAACCTGCTCCGGCTTTCTAGCCGTCGCAATCACGCGGCCGCCGGCCTTTAGAACCTGCTCCGCCAGCAGCCGCCCAAACCCCGTCGACGCCCCGGTAATGAACCACGCCTTGTCCGCACTCGCCATTGTCATAGCCTTATCTGACGCCCCTGACCTGCCTCACGATGCAAAGCGCTCCCCGCTTGAACTGGTTGCATAAGCAACCGCCATGCTCGCTTGACACGATTGGAACCCGCCTTCGTAGCGGGTTCCACACTGCTCAGGCATCGGAAACCGCTAATGTATGCAACCAGTTCTATTCGCGCAGCGCATCGCCGAAATATCGCTGCGCGCCACGCACAATGTCGTCATCGGAGATCACGCCATACGCCACCTGCGGCTGCCGGCCCGGGGCAAGAAAGTAATATCCGCATTGCCGCCGCACCGGCGTAAACCGCATCGTGTGCGTGCCCAGCTTCACGGAAAACGATGTGCTGATCGCCTGCTCCACCTTAACGCCATGCCGCTCCAACTGCTGCTTCGCGCTTGCCACATAGCGCTGAAAGTCGCGATACGAGTCCCGTATATCGGGATCCTGCAGATCGCCAGGCTTCAGCGAAAAGAACGCGATGATGGTCGGCTGCCTCACGACGAACATCGGTGCCGGAGCTGCAACCCGCGCCTTCGCCGGGGGCGCGGCGAAGCAGAGAGATGCAAACACCATCAGCAAAGCAGCAGTCAAACTCCTCATCGCACTTCCATCCGGACGAAGCCAAAAATGTTCGAACTTGTCATTCTGAGCCGTAGGCGAAGAATCCCCGCATTTGTGGAGGCAACAAGCTACGCGCGAATCTCCTTCACCCCGTCCTCGGCCGCCACCAGCGCCAGCGTCGCCATGCCGAGGAACAATCCGTGCTCCACCACGCCCACGATGCTGCGAATTTCCGCGGCGACTACTTCCGGCTCGTCGATCCGCCCGCACGCGCAGTCCAGAATATAGTTGCCTTCGTCGGTTACAAATGGCTCGGCCCCAGCCGCATTGCTTATACCTGAAGGTCCTGCCGCCTTTGAATAGGCCGGGACTTCAGTCCCGGCATCCCCGCATTCCAAAATCAGGGGGGGCTTTAGCCCCTGGGACACATCCTTTTTCATCCGTAACTTCGGATTCAACCCCAGCGCGCTCAGCTTCGGTTCCACCAGCGGCAGCGCCATCCGGATCACCTCTACCGGCAGCGGAAACCTCCCCAGCACATCCACCAGCTTGGTCGAATCCGCCACGACGATAAACTCCTTCGCCGCGCTGGCCACAATCTTCTCCCGCAGCAGCGCCCCTCCGCCACCTTTAATCAAATCCAGTCCGCCGCCCTCGCGCCGGCACACCTCGTCCGCGCCATCAATATACACATCCAGCTCCGGCAGCTCATCCAGCGTGCGCATATCCATCCCCAGTTCGAGTCCCAGCTGATGACTCGCATCGCTCGACGCCACGCAACGAATCTTCAACTCGCCGCGCTGAACCCGCGCACCCAGTTCCCGGATAAACAGCGTCGCCGTCGAGCCTGTCCCCAGCCCCACGGCCTGCCCATCGCGCACCAACTGAGCCGCGCGTTTCGCCACCCGCCGCTTCGCCTCATCCTGCGTCATGGCTGCTCCCTCAACAGACAAGCGGCGCGTCATCCGCGCCGCCAATCCACCACTCTTGGATCTATGATCAGTCGCGCTCATCGTACTCCAGATCGCGATCCGGAGCGACGCTGTCCTCATACGTCGCCTGCCGCGACGACTCGAACGGCCTGCGCTCGCCCAGACCGCTCTCCTCTTTCTCGCGCAACATCTCGCGCTCTGTCTCAACCATCGCCCTGATCCGTGTTCATCCGTGTAAATCCGTGGTTGCTTTTGTTCTTACTTGCCCAGCAACCGCTTCGCGTGCGCCACCACATTCGCCACGTTGATGCCCAGCTTGTCCAGCGCAATCGGCCCCGGGGCCGACGCGCCGAAGCGATCCAAACCCACAATCGCGCCGTTGTGGCCGACATACTTCCACCAGCCCATCGTCGCGCCCGCCTCGCATGCCACCTTCGGCACACTCTCCGGAAACAGCTCGTTCTTGTACGCATCGCTCTGCTCGTCGAAGATCTTGAAGCTCGGCATCGACACCACGCGCGCGCTGATCCCCGCGCCCTTCAGCTCATCCGCCGCTTTCAGGCACGTCGTCACCTCGCTGCCGGTGCCGATCAGGATCACGTCCGGCTTCGCCTCCTGCCGGATCGCGTAAGCGCCTTTCGGCACGCCTGCCCACGCCGGCTCCGCGTCGAACACCGGCAGGTCCTGCCGCGAGAGCGCCATAAAGCTCGCCGACTTGCGCTCCAGCGCCAGCTTCCAGCACACCGCGGTCTCATTCGCGTCCGCCGGGCGGAAGTCCGTCATCTGCGGGATCGCGCGCAGCGCCATCAGATGCTCGATCGGCTGGTGCGTCGGGCCGTCCTCGCCCAGGCCCACCGAATCGTGCGTGAACACATACAGCGCGTGCACGCTCATGATGCAGCCCATGCGCAGCGCCGGACGACAGTAGTCGGAGAAAACGAAGAAGGTCGAGCCGAATGGGATTACGCCGCTGTGCGCTGCCATGCCGTTCACCATCGCCATCATCCCGAACTCGCGCACGCCGAAGAACACGTTGCGCCCCGTCGGGTCCACGTGGAAGCTGGGCGAGTCCTTGAAGATCGTCTTGGTGGAGCTGGTCAGGTCGGCCGCGCCGCCAAACAACTCCGGCACCACCTTCGCAATCGCGTTCATCACCGTCTGCCCGGCGTTGCGCGTTGCAATCGGCTTTTCCGTCGGGAACTTCGGGATCTGCTTCTCCCAGTCCTTCTGCAGCTCGCGCTTGATCACGCGCTCGAACTCGGCCGCCGGCTCAGGATACGCGCGCTTGTACTCCTCAAAGTGCGCGTCCCACTCCGCGTGCTCCTTCTTGCCGCGCGCCTTCGCCTCCAGCCAGTTCTTCGCCGCCTCTTCGGGCACGTAGAAGTTCTTGTCCTCCGGCCAGCCAAGGTTCTTTTTCGTGGCCTTCACGTTCTCCGCGCCCAGTGCCTCGCCATGCACTGCCTTCGTGCCCGCCTTCGGGCTGCCGTATCCAATCACCGTGCGCACGCGGATCAGCGTCGGCCGCGTCGTATCGGCCTTGCCCTGCTCGATCGCGTCTTCAATCGCGCGCAGATCGTTGCCGTCCGGCACGCTCAGCACCTGCCAGTGATACGCCTCGAAGCGCTTCGTCACATCTTCCGTGTAGCTCAGCTCCGTGGGTCCATCGAGCGAGATCAGGTTGTCGTCATACAGCACAATCAGCTTGGCCAGGCCAAGCGTCCCTGCCAGCGACGCCGCCTCATGCGAGATGCCTTCCATCAGGTCGCCATCGCCGCACAGCACGTACGTGTGGTGGTCCACCACCTGGTACATGTCGCGGTTGTAAACAGCGGCCATGTGCTTCTCCGCGATCGCAATGCCCACCGCCATTCCGAAGCCCTGCCCCAGCGGGCCCGTGGTCACTTCCACACCGGGCGTCTCGCCGTACTCCGGATGTCCCGGCGTGTGCGATCCCCACTGCCGGAACTGCTCCAGTTGCGAGATCGGCAGGTCATATCCCGACAGGTGCAGCGACCCGTACAGCAGCATCGATGCATGCCCGTTCGACAGCACAAAGCGGTCCCGATCAAACCACTTCGGGTCCGCCGGATCGTGCTTCATCAGCTTGTGGTACAGCAGATACGCAATCGGCGCACAGCCCAGCGGCGCGCCCGGATGCCCGCTCTTGGCCTTCTCCACGCCGTCCACCGCCAGAAACCGCAGCGCGTTGATCGATAGCTGGTCCAGTTCCTGCTGCTTGTCCACAACCGTTTCGCTCATCCTCTTCTTCTCCTCGCGGGCGCTCATGCCCGCAGACAAATCCCCTCGCCGCCTTCTCAGGCGCATGCTCGACTCTTTCGCGGGGACAGTTGCCCCGCGCTTTCCGGAGTGCTTCGCGGCCTTGTCCTACGCCTTGGCCCGCGTCCCTGCCAGACATTCAGCCGCGTTCTTTCAGTGTACTAGCCCGGCCGCATCACGCCCCCGGTACCCAGTCCCCAGCACCTAGTACTCTGGCTTATGGCCAATCTCACACTCGTCTATGGAATGCGTCTCCTCCCCGCCGATGAAGTCGGCTCAGTCGGCGAAGCGCCTGTGAACCTCAAGAACGGCAATCAGGCCCACGTCACCATGCACGTGCTCGAAGGCAGCCGCGAGCAGATTGAGGCCCAGCTCCGCCACTCCATCGACGCCTTCTTCGACTTCTATCCAGAAATCTGATTCACGCCTCATCCTTTCGTACCGTTTTGACGAAGAACAGAGAGGATGCTTCCTCTCTCACGCCAACTTCGCCGCGCCGTGCCCGCACGGCCCCCCGGATGGCCCACCCTTCGCGACCCCATCGCGAAGGCTCGGTTGCCCTTCGTACGCTCCATTCGTCTCGCAACCGCGTTCGCCATGCTGGCTCTCGTCTTCGTTTCCCACGCCCAGCTCCCAGCTCCGCCCACCACCACCGTAGCCGCCCTCCGCCAGATGTTCGACGAGGCCGGCGTCATCTTCACTGGTCAGGTCACCGCAGTCCGCCACATCGACCCGGCGGGCGGGTCCAGCGGCATCTTCGAAGCGGACTTCGCTGTCGACGATGCCGTCCTTGGCGCCACGTCCAACGGCATCTACACACTGCGCGAATGGATCGGCCTCGCACCGGCCACCGGCGCAGCACTCCTCATCGGTCGCCGTTACCTTATATTCCTCCACGCGCCTGGCCCCGCCGGACTCACCTCTCCGGTCGGTGGTTCCGATGGCATCATCCCCATCCTCCCCGGCAACAACGCGGCATCGCCCACCACGCCCGATCCCATCCGCGTCGCCGCCCAGCCTGCGCTCACGCACGCGTCGCACATACCCGCGCGCGCCAACCTCTCCGCCGCAACATCCGGCGCCGGCAGCATTGGGTGCCCCACATCTCGCAAAGATGTGGGATATACCACCGCGCCTGAGTCGCCGGCCGCACTCGCCTCCGCAAATATCGATCTCCGCTGGATCGCCGCCCGCGTCCTCGCGCCGCTCGCGTATCTTCCCAGCGAACCCGCTGCCGCTCGTCCCATCACCTCGCGCGCGTACAGCATCCGGGCCTCGACAAACTTCCTCGATCCGGAAGCTGGTCGAACCGCGCCCGCGAACAACAATCCGCCTGCTTCCTTAGTCCCCGCTTCCGTCCCCGCAACATCATCCTCCAACTACGCCGACATGCTCATCCTCCTCCATACCTGGGTAGCCAAAGATTCTGGCCGCGATGAGCAAAGGTAAGCCACCGATGATCGAACCTGTCATTCTGAGCCATCGGCGAAGAATCCCCGCATTTTTCCCGGGATGGTTGCTTGCGCTGCTCGCTCTCCTTGCGCCCTCCGCCTTCGCATCCGGCCCGCGCTGGGTCACCGGCCCTCCCTACTTCACCGGCGCCGCTCCCGGCAATCCGGTGCTTTGGGGCATCGCCAATATCAGCTATTTCACCGATCCCGCAGACCTCAGTCCCTCCGTCTCCCACGCCGCCGCGGACGCGATCGTCGCCGCAGCCGCCGGCATATGGAACGTTCCCACCGCATCCATCACCCTCGCGCAGGGCGGCACGCTCGCCGAGCATGTCAGCTCCGCCAACGCTTATCTCACATCCTCCGGGCCAGTCTTCCCCTCCGACATCCAGCCCTCCAACTACGCTACGATTCCCATCGCGGTCCTCTATGACTCCGACGGCTCCGTCACCGACATGCTCCTCGGCTCCGGCGCTTCTTTACCCGCCGAATGCCGCCAGAACGCCGTCACCGAAGACGTCGACGGCATCACCACCTCCGGCACAATCCAGCACGCGATCCTCATCCTCAATGGCCGCTGCACCGGCCCCGCGCCTGAGCAACAACTGCAGCTTCAATATCAACTCGAGCGCGCGTTCGGCCGCGTCCTCGGAATCGCCTGGTCGCAGACCAACGACAACGTCTTCACCCGCTCCCCGCAGCCCACCGCATTCCAGGCCCAGCACTGGCCCATCATGCACCCCATTGACATCGTCTGCGGCCCATACACCTACCAGTGCCTGCCATCGCCCTTCACTCTGCGTGATGACGATGTCGCCGCCATCTCCGGTCTCTATCCCTACTTTGCGTGGGAGCCTTTCCCAACCCCCACTCCCGCTCCGGGCAAGCAGTGGAGTTACGTCCAGGCCGGTAAGATCTCCGGCCACGTTACCTTTCCTACCGGTCAGGGCATGGCCGGAGTAAACGTCGTGCTGCACCGTTGGCGCGGAGGCACCGGCGCACCCGAGCCTTACGAGGATGTCTCCGCCATCTCCGGCGATTTCTTCCGCTGGAACAACGGCAATCCCGTCGCCGGCTCGTTATCCTCCATCACCGCCAGCATGGGATCGAACGACCCCACCCTCGAAGGCTTCTACCAACTGGCCTGGGTCCCCGACGAGGATCCTCTCGGCTCGCAGAACGGCGAGATGCTGGCCACCGTCACCACCCAGCCCATCAATCCGCTTTACATCGGCGCATACTCTCTCGGCCCATATGCGGCCGGCATCGTCTCGCCGTCCGGGCCATCGCAAACCGTAGCCTCACGCGACCCCATTTGGCCTGCCAGCTTTCGCGGTCCTTCGGTTGAAGACTTCCCGCCCGCCGACGCAGCCTCTTCCTGCTCCACCTCCGCCGATGGGACCGAATCCGCGCCCGCCTCCATCGATCCCTCCGGCTGGTGGACCGGCGTCCTCTGCGCCTACGGCCATACTGCCTGGTCCGGGTTCTCCATGCAGCCGGGCCGCACCGCCACTATCGAAGTCACCGCCCTCGACGAGTCCTCGCTCGCCACCACGCAGAAAGCCATGCCGCTCCTCGGCGTCTCGTCCGCGAGCGATCCCACAGGCGAGCTCCCAACCGTCGCCGCCACCCCCGCTGCCTTCAACACCCTCGCCGTCGGCACAACTGCAACCAGAATCGCTACAAATTCCTCCGCTCAGTCTCTCCGCTTCGTCATTGCCGACGCCCGCGGCGATGGCCGCCCCGACTTCGCCTACCGCGCCCGCGTCCTCTACGCCGATACCGTCGCACCCGCTGCCGTCAGTCCCACCGGCGGCCCCATCACCATCACCGGCACAGGCTTCCGCTCCGGCAACAGCGTCACCATCAACGGCGTTACCGCTCAGGTATTGTCCTGGACATCCACCTCCATCACCGCCATCGCCCCGCCGCAGTCCGCATTCACCACGCAACCCAGCGGTCCCGTCACGATCGCCGTCGCCGATCTCTCCACCGGCGGCTCTGCCACCATGTCGAGTGCGCTCACCTACTCCGCCTCCATCGCGCCCGACATCATGACCCTCATCGCTGCGCCTGCCGCCACACTCCCCACCGGCACGCAAACCGCCTTCGCCATCCGCATAACCTTGCCCGATGGCGTCACTCCAATCGCCGCCCTTCCCGTCGCCTTCACCTGGACCGGCCCCGCACAAGTCTCCGGCTGCAGCGCCTCACCCTGCACCATCGCGACCGACTCCACCGGCCTCGCTTCCATCTCGATCGACACAACCGCCTTCGGCGCGGTGAATCTCACCGCCTCTGCCCTCGGCCTCACACAATCCGCCGCGTTCACAGCAGTTACTCGCAACGTCTCCGCGCTTCAGCCCACGATCTACATCGCAGCAAATTCCATCGTTACCTGGATTCCACAACTCTCCGTATTCCAGAACTCCGCGCCCGCCGCGAACCTCGCAGTCGACTGGACGGACTCGACAACGCTCGGCAACGCGCCCGGCTTCTCCATCTCTCCGGCCTCAACCGCCGCCAACTCCCAGGGCATCGCTTCAACCACAGCTACCCTCGGCCCGCTCGCCGCCGGTTCTCAATCCACCGCGCAGGCCTGCGCATGGAATGCTGGCGCCAACCCAAACCTGCCCGCGCTCTGCGCCACCTTCACCGCCATCGCCGTGCAGCCCTCCACGCTGCGCATCGCCATCGTCAGCGGCGCTAACCAAACCGTCACCGCGCCCACAATCTTCGCTCCCGTCATCCTCCGCGTCACCGACGCCGCCGGCCATCCCGTCGCGGGAGCTACCGTCAACCTCTATCAGACCGTCGACGCCCTCGAACCACCATGCCCGACGCACGGCCCCTGCCCCATTCCGCCGGTCCTCGCATCCTCAACCGCTTCCGCCACCTCCGACACCAACGGCCTCGTCTCCGTGACGCCCACGCAAGTCCCCGCCACCGGCGCAGTCACGAACCTCGCCGCCGCCACCGGCACCCAGGGCTTCGTCGCCCTCTCCCTCACCCAGCTCCCCTGATCGGCAATCGCGGCGGGCTCGTCATTCTGGACGCATCCGCGTCCAGAATCTCCGTATGTTGTCTTTCCGAGGGGGTTGGCTTTTTGGGTTTGTCATTCCCGCAGGGAATCTGCGTTTGCCTTCGTCTATCTCGCCACAAATCCGTGCCCCATTCATCGCGGCCTTATCGCGATGAGTGGGATCGGGTCACTACCGCCCGAACCGCGTCATTCTGGAGCACAGCTCCAGAACCTCCGTATGTTGTCTTTCCGAGGGGGGTGCCTTTTTGAATTTGTCATTCCCGCAGGGAATCTGCGTTTGCCCTTCGTCCATCTCGCCACAAATCCGCGTATTTGCCTTTTAATTTGTCATTCCCGAAGATTCTCTCTTGAGTTGCAAGCGTTTTTTTCTCTTTGAGAGGTGTGCAGAGGAGAGCTTTCTCTTTTACCGGGGTATGAGTTGCGGGAAGAGTTTTGCTCCGTCGAAG
>Ga0134125_10001241_pt1 | contig 31607 bp, 29 predicted proteins | sample KB31751_FD_96464 | JGI IMG/M metagenome (GOLD analysis project Ga0134125, IMG submission 96464) | Terrestrial soil microbial communities with excess Nitrogen fertilizer from Kellogg Biological Station, Michigan, USA - KB3-175-1 | ecosystem: Environmental > Terrestrial > Soil > Unclassified ... | reverse complement strand
TACTGTGACCGCCAGGCGCCGGCCGATCTTCATCTGGCTGGGGTCGAACGCCGTGTCGATACCCGGGCGGGCGCTGGCCGCCCAGTAACGGACCGCATCTGCGCCGTACTGCTCGAGCATCTCGGTAGGCACCACGACGTTGCCGCGGGATTTGGCCATCTTTTTGCGGTCCGGGTCGAGGATCCAGCCGGATAGCGCGACGTGCTGCCAGGGTAGGCTGCCGTGCTCGTAGTGGCTGCGGACCACCGTGGAGAACAGCCAAGTGCGGATGATGTCGTGGCCCTGCGGGCGCAGATCCATCGGGAAAGTTTGCGCGAACAGATCGGGGTCATCTTCCCAGCCGCAGGCGATCTGGGGGGTCAGCGACGACGTCGCCCAAGTGTCCATGATGTCTGGCTCACCGGTGAAGCCGCCAGGCTGGTCCCGTTGCGCCGCGGTGTAGCCGGGTGGTACGTGGGACTGCGGGTCTATCGGTAACGCGGCCTCCTCGGGCACGATCGGGTGCTGGTAGTCGGGACAGCCCTTATCATCGAGCCGGTACCACAGCGGGATCGGCACGCCGAAGAACCGCTGCCGGGAGATCAGCCAGTCACCGTTGAGCCCGCCCACCCAGTTCTCGTAGCGGTGGCGCATGAAATCCGGGTGCCAGTCCAGCTCCTGGCCGCGGCCGATCAGCTCGGCCCGCAGCTGCGGCGAACGGCCGCCGTTGCGGATGTACCACTGGCGGGTCGTGATGATCTCCAGCGGCCGGTCGCCCTTCTCGTAGAACTTCACCGCGTGGGTGATGGGCCTCGGCTCGCCGAGCAGGTCCCCGGCATCCCGCAACAACTCCACCATCTCACGCTGGGCGCCGAAGATGGTCTTGCCGGCCAGCCGCGCATAGGCCTCCCTGGCCCGCTCGGTGGTCAGCCAAGAAGGAGTCTCACCGTCGAGCCGGCCGGTCTTGCCGATCACCGCACGGGTATCCAGCTCGAGCTCGCGCCACCACATCACGTCCGCGAGGTCGCCGAAGGTGCACACCATGGCGATCCCGGTGCCTTTGTCCGGCTCGGCCCGGTGGTGGGCCAGCACCGGCACCTCGACGCCGAACACCGGCGTGGCCACGGTCGACCCGAACAGCGATTGGTAGCGCTCATCGTCGGGATGGGCGACCAACGCCACGCAGGACACCACCAACTCCGGGCGGGTGGTGGCGATGACCACGTCGCCGTGCCCGGCGCTGCCGTGGAACCGCAGGTCGTGGTAGGCGCCCGGGCGGTCCCGGTCTTCCAGTTCCGCCTGCGCCACCGCGGTCTGGAAGGTGATGTCCCACAAGCAGGGCGCCTCGGAGGAGTAAGCCTCACCGCGAGCCAGGTTGCGCAAGAAGGCCCGCTGGCTGACCCGCTGCGAACGCGCCGACACCGTGGAGTAGGTCAGCGACCAGTCCACCGACAGGCCCAGCAGGCGCCAAACCTGCTCGAAGACCTTCTCGTCGGTCTCGGTCAGCCGCTCGCACAGCTCGATGAAGTTGCGCCGGCTGATCGCGACGTAGTCCTGTCGCTTCGCGGCGGGCTTGGCCGGCGGGACCAAGTCCTCCTGGTAGGCAACGGACGGGTCGCAGCGCACGCCGAAGTAGTTCTCTACCCGCCGCTCAGTGGGCAAGCCGTTGTCGTCCCAGCCCATCGGGTAGAACACCGCGCGGCCACGCATCCGCTGGAAACGGGCGATCGTGTCGGTGTGCGTGTAGCTGAAGACATGGCCGACGTGCAGGGAGCCCGACACGGTGGGGGGCGGCGTATCGATCGAGTAGGTCTCAGCGCGGTCCCGAGCGCGGTCGAAGCGGTAGGTGCCGTCGTGCTCCCACCGCTCGCCCCAGCGAGCTTCGAGATTGTCCAGGGTTGACTGTGGGCTTGACTGGGGTCGGGCCATCCCTTGACTCTATCGGCCCTTACTCGCCCGCCAGACGCCTGTGCCCAAGGCAGCCGGTGGTCAACAGGAGCCGTACCGGGTCCGTGAACTCGACACCAGCGACAGTGCAGGCGGGAAAAACGTCGCTGGCGTCGAGTTCACGAATGGCGGCGTTTCACTTTCCTGTCGCGGGCCCGGACAGCAGGAGATGGGCGCGCTCCAGCCCGATGGACAGCAGTAGGGTGGGCAGCCGGGGGCCGGTGTCCGATGAGCACAGCAGCTGGTACAGCGCGGCGAAGAAAGCCCGTTGTGACGTCTTCAGCTCGGGGCTGGGCGGAGCATCTTTGGGCAGCCCTTGGAGCAGCTTCGGGATCGCATACACCAGGCGGGTCAGGTTTTCGAGCGTCCAGGCGTCGTCCAGCTGCTCGTCGAGCATGTGCACGCCCTGGCGGGTCTGCTCATCCAGCTCCCGCCACGCGTGGCTGTTGAACTCGGTGCGGATCCTGGTGCGTTGTTCCGGCGGCAGCAAGCGGGTGGCGTAGTTGATGGCGCAGGTCAGCCGCGGCTCCATCTCCTTGAGCAGGGCGTCGCGATCAGGCAGGGCATCGGGGTTGTCGACATGCTGGCGCACGAGGCGATCAATCTGCTCGGTGTTGCCCTGCGTGAGGTCGGCAGCCGACGCCAGCAGCCGGAACGAGATCGGCCGCTGGCTGTGCTCGACGGTGCCCGCCGAAGTCGACAGGCACATCTGGCGCATGTGCCTGTCGACCGGGGACCCGCCCGCGGCGTCGGCGCGCTCACCGAACTGGTCCCACTCGTCGTAGAGCCGCTGCACCGCCCGTGGCGACAGGTCGATCGTGAACGACTGGGACGGCAGCCGCCGCAGATACAGCCAGCGCAGCATCGCCGGCTCCAGAACATCCAGCGCGGTACCGGGGATGGCCGCGCCGCCGGCCGAGCTGGACATCTTGCTCGATCCGCCGGCCAGGCCGACGAAGGTGTAGGCGAACGAGTACGGGGCGGTACCGCCGAAGATGTCCCGAACCAGCACGCTGCCCGAGACGTAGCTGCTCGACGGCGAGTGATGATCTTCGCCCGCGGGCTCGAAGTCCACCTGCTCGTGGACCCACCGCATCGGCCAGTCCACTTTCCACACCAACTTGCCGGAGATCAGCGCACCATCGGCGAGCGTCATCTCCCCGGCATGGCCGCACCGGCAGCAGTAGGCCACGACAAGACCGTCGTAACCGGTGACCGTGGTGAAGTCCTTCCCGCAGGACTGGCAGTACGGCTTGAACGGGTAGTACTCGGCCCGGCGCTGCGCCAGTGGCCTGCCATGGAGACCCTCGGTCTGGAACTTGGCCAGGATGTCGAAGACGTCGCCGCGACGGTCCATGGCTTGGCGGATCCCGGCGTTGTACGTTCCGCGCGGGTACTGCTCGGACTGCCGCACCTCGCGCATCCGGACACCCATCCTGGCCAACGAATCGGTGAACTCCGCGATGAAGTGCGCCGCATACGAGTCGCGCTCGCCGTAGGGATCCGGCACCGCCGCCAGCGGGCGGCCGACATGCTCGGCCAGCCCCTCATCGAGCCCGGCCGGCACCTTCCGGAACCGGTCATAGTCGTCCCACGAGTGCAGGTGCACCACGTCATAGCCCCGAGAGAAGATCTCCTCGGCGACGAAGTGGGCGGTCATGACCTCGCGCAGGTTGCCGAGATGGATCGGTCCCGACGGGGACACGCCCGATGCGCACACGATCTGCTTCGTACCCGAACGGTGGGCATGCTCGATCGCGGCATCAGCCGCCCGTTGCACCCAGCTCAGTTCCGTCTCGGCCACGAATCCTCCGTAAACGCGCGCTCACAGCTCCCCAGCACCCCATACAAAGTTAGCAGCGCGCACCATCGAGCCACCCGTCCACCGTTCGCGCTTGCAACGTTCTGCGACCGGTTGGTCACCGACTAGAACCGGATCTGGCAGTGTGACGTCCCCTGGTCGTTCCCATCGGCGACTGACAACCAAGGAGATCACGCCAATGGCAGGGCAGTTCGGTGCGCAGTTCGAGCAGATGCAGGTGGCGGCCAATCACGTCGCCGAGGTGAATCAGAGCGTGCAGGGCCAGCTCTCGGCGCTACGCAACCAGCTCGCGCCGCTGGCAGGCGCCTGGAAGGGTCAGGCGGCCACCGCTTTCGGGCTGTTGATGCAGCGGTGGGACAACGACGCGCGCAACCTCAGCGAGGCGCTGAGCAGTATCGGTGAGCAGATCCGTGGCTCGGGCACCACGTACGCGCAGGCCGACGAGGCCGAAAACCAGACCTACACCCGGATCAGCCAGGCGCTGGGCAGCTGAGCCCGCACAACTACTCCCACATAACACCTGAGGAGGCGACAGACGTGAGCGAAATCCTGGTCACGTTCGGCGAGCTGGAAAGCGCGCGGAGCTCGATCCAGACCACCTGGGCGAACATCAACCGGGAGATGGAAGACCTCAAGCGATACCTGCAGCCGATGGTGGAGACCTGGACCGGCGATGCGTCCAGTGCCTACCAGGCCCACCAGGCGAAGTGGGATCGATCGGCGGCGGACCTGAACCAGGTGCTCAACCAGATCGGGGTCGCGCTGGGTACCTCGAACGAGAACTACCAGGCCGGCGAAGCGGCGAACCGGGCTCGTTGGTCATAGTCGGCCAACCGGATTCAGCCAAGCCACCCCGTTTTGACCTTTCCGGCGCCGGGCCGGTATCGTTTCCGGCGCTGCTGTGCGGATGTGTGCGACTCTCAGATGACTGTGCTCCAGGCACACCGGCACCATGAAGACGTTCGATGACCCTGCGAACCGTGATAACGAGGTAGTTCCGTGCGCACGTACAGCCCCAAGCCCGGCGAGGTCCAGCGCGCCTGGCACGTCATCGATGCCACGGATGTGGTGCTGGGACGGCTGGCCAGCCAGGCCGCCATCCTGCTGCGCGGCAAGCACAAGCCGACCTACGCTGCGCACGTGGACACCGGCGACTTCGTCGTGATCGTCAACGCCGGCAAGGTGGCGCTGTCGGGCAACAAGGGCGATCGCAGCTTCGTGTACCGGCACAGCGGCCGTCCAGGCGGCCTCAAGAGGCGCTCGTTCACCGAGATGCTCGCCACCCGACCGGAGCGGCTGGTGGAGCGGTCCATCAAGGGCATGCTGCCGAAGAACACGTTGGGCCGGGCAATGGCCCGCAAACTCAAGGTCTATGCCACGCCCGACCACCCGCACACGGCGCAACGACCCCAGCCATACGAGATCACCCAGGTCGCCCAGTGACTATCGACCCAGTGTCTACCAACCCAGAGACTCCGGAACCAGTGCATTCCCCCAGCGAGGACCCGAGAGACGCCGTGACCACTCCGCAGACACCGCATCCGGACACCGCGCCGGCAGCGCCAGTTGGCCCAGCCCCGCTTGGGCCTGCGATGCCGGTGCCCAGCGGTCAGACGGTGCAGGCCGTCGGTCGCCGCAAGGAAGCGGTGGTGCGGGTACGCCTGGTGCCCGGTACCGGCGTGTTCCGGCTCAACGGCACGAGCCTGGAGCGGTACTTCCCGAACAAGGTGCACCAGCAGCTGATCCGGGAACCCCTGCTGACCGTCAACAAGCCAGAGGCCTACGACGTGCTCGGCAATCTCTCCGGTGGCGGCACCTCCGGGCAGGCCGGCGCGCTGCGGCTGGCGATCGCGCGGGCACTGGTCGAGCTCAACATCGATGACCGTCCGGCGCTGAAGAAGGCGGGTTTCCTCACCCGGGATGCTCGGGCTAAGGAACGCAAGAAGTACGGTTTGAAAAAGGCGCGCAAGGCTCCCCAGTACTCGAAGCGTTAACACTGCCGCTGCGTCGTTCATGCCCCGCCTGTTCGGCACCGATGGGGTGCGTGGGTTAGCCAACTCCGAGCTCACCCCGGAGCTGGCGATGGCGTTGTCGGGTGCTGCCGCCAGGGTGCTCGCCGATCACGGACTAGGGCACCGGCCGGTCGCCGTCGTCGGCCGGGACCCGCGGGCCAGCGGAGAGATGCTGGAGGCCGCCGTGACGGCCGGCCTCACCTCGGCGGGCGCCGATGTGCTGCGGGTCGGGATACTGCCCACCCCCGCGATCGCCCATCTCGTGGGCGAGTTCTCCGCCGACCTCGGTGTGATGATCTCCGCCTCGCACAACCCGATGCCCGACAACGGCATCAAGCTGTTCGCCGCCGGCGGGCGCAAACTGCCCGACGCGGTGGAAGACGAGATCGCCGGCCGGCTGGACGGTCGCCAGCTGGCCCGTCCAACCGGCGCCCTGATCGGCCGGGTGCGCGATGTGCCGGAGGCCGCCGGCCGCTATATGGATCACCTGCTGCTAGCCAGCCCGCACTCGTTGGCCGGGGTTCGCGTGGTGGTTGATTGCGCCCATGGCGCGGCCTCCGGGATAGCTGCGCAGGTCTACCGCAACGCCGGTGCGGATGTGGTGGCTGTGCACGCCGAACCTGATGGCCTCAACATCAACGACCGGTGCGGGTGCACGCACCTCGATCCGCTACGCAAGGCCGTGCTCGAGCACGGTGCCACTGTCGGTATCGCTCACGATGGAGATGCCGACCGCTGCCTGGCCGTGGACGCCACCGGCGAGGTGGTCGACGGTGACCAGATCATGGCCATCCTCGCCCTGGCGATGGTCGAACGCGGCGAACTCGCCGCCAACACCTTGGTCACCACCGTGATGAGCAATCTGGGATTGCACCTGGCGATGCGCGAGCACGGCGTGGTGGTGCAGACCACGCCGGTGGGGGACCGGTACGTGCTCGAGGCCTTGACGGCGGGGGAATTCTCGCTCGGCGGTGAGCAGTCCGGGCACGTGATGCTGCCGCGATACGCCACGACGGGCGATGGTTTGCTCACCGCGTTACGCCTGATGGCCCGGATGGTCAGTGCTCAACGCAGCCTGGCCGAGCTGGCCGACGTGGTCACCCGGCTGCCGCAGGTATTGATCAACGTCTCAGTCGCGGACAAGGCGCACGCCGTGGCGGCCCCCGCGGTGACCGACGCCATCGTCACCGCAGAGGCCGAACTGGGCGAAACCGGCCGCGTGCTGCTCCGTCCGTCCGGAACCGAGCAGCTGGTGCGGGTGATGGTAGAAGCCCCCACTGAAGCCGCGGCCACGACAATCGCTCAACGCATTGCCACGATTGTCGCGACCGCGAGCTGAACTAGCGTCCTGCCGATCTGACTACCTGGTAAATGGCCGCTACGATGAAAACAGCGATGACGAACCACAGGAAAATCAACATAGCAAACCCGATATGCATGGCGACTCCCTCGGTAAGCGCCTGGTGTGGCGCTGCGTTCCCTTTACTATAAGGTACCCGCCGCGCCAGGCACTCGTCTAATCACACGAGTGAGCTTGGCGCCAGCAGCACGTCGTAGTCGGCTGTCCCGGTGAGATGGTTCAGCAAGAACGCGGTGATCAGCGCGCGACTCATCCGCCGGGTGCTCCACTCCGGGCTGCTGCCCAGAAGTAGATCGCTCCAGTGCGGGTCGGTGGTGAAGCCGAGATGGCTGGCCTTGGGCAGGGTCCGCACCTGCACCGGGCCCGCCCAGGCCCTGGCCACCGGATCGGCATGCCCCACCGCCGGCGCCATCAGATCCTTACCTCCGGTCACGTGCAGGCCCGGCATGGTGCAACGGTGCGCGGCGGCCATCGCGGAGGGCAATGTCTCGGCCAGCGCCAGGGTGACTACCGCGCGGCACCGTTGGTCTGCTGCCGCCGCCAGCACCGCGCACCCACCACCCATCCCGTGCCCGGCCAGGCCCAGCTTGCCAGGGTCGACGCTGATCTGGCCGTCACCCAGGCGCACGCCGATGCAGATATCCAGCGCAGCGCGCAGATCTGTGGCGAACTGGTTGTGCGACGCGAGCACATTGAGTTGAGTGGCCGGCGCGGCGACCACCACACCCCAGCTGGCCAGGTGGCGTAGTAGCTCGTCATAGCGTGACGTCGGCTGCAGCCAGCCGTGACCGAACGCGATCGCAGGAAGTCCCAGCCCGGACCGCGGAGTGAACACCACGCCCGGCATGCCGGCCGCGGCGAGATCACCGCTGGCCACCGCGTGCGGACCGGGCCGGGAAACTTCCTCAGCCGCGCGCCGGACCTCCGGATCGGTGCGTGCCATGAGCCGGACGGTATCGGATGACCAACCGCACGGTGGTCTAGCGTGAGCCCATGTGCGGAATCGTGGGCTATGTCGGGCATCGCGATGCCCTCGACGTCGTCCTGCAAGGTCTGGGCCGGCTGGAGTACCGCGGCTACGACTCGGCCGGTGTCGCGGTGCTCACCAGCGCCGGTGTGCTGGCGGTGACGCGCAAGGCGGGTGCGCTGCGCAATCTGATCGGTGAGCTCGACGCGGGCGGTCGGGCCGGCTTGCGGGGCACCGCCGGGATGGGCCATACCCGCTGGGCCACCCACGGCGCGCCGACCGATCGCAACGCCCACCCGCACCGCGACACCACGGGCCGGCTCGCGGTCGTGCACAACGGGATCATCGAAAACCACGCCCAGCTACGTAACGAGCTGGAGAGTGCCGGTGTGGAGCTGACCAGCGACACCGACACCGAGACTGCCGCGCACCTGCTCGCCGCGGCGTACACGGCGTGTGGTGACCTAACCCAGGCCGTCCGGCTGGTGTGCGGCCGGCTACAAGGAGCGTTCACTCTCGTCGTCGCGCATGCCGATGAGCCCGAGTTGATCGTCGCAGCACGCCGGTCCTCGCCGTTGGTGCTCGGGGTGGGCGATGGGGAGCACTTCGTCGCCTCCGACGTCGCGGCATTCATCGACCACACCCGCGACGCCGTCGAGCTGGGCCAGGACCAGGTGGTGACGATCACCCGGGACGGCTATCAGATCACCGATTTCTTCGGCTGCGCGGCGCGCGGGAAACCTTTTCACGTCGATTGGGACTTGTCCGCGGCGGAAAAAGGCGGCCACGAATATTTCATGCTCAAAGAGATTCAGGAACAGCCCAGCGCTATCGCCAATACTTTGCGCGGCCATTTCATCGACGGCCGGATCGTGCTGGACGAGCAGCGGATGGACATCCAGGAGCTACGCGATGTCGACAAGGTCTTCGTGATCGCCTGCGGTACCGCCTACCACTCCGGGATGGTCGCCAAGTACGCCATCGAGCACTGGTGCCGGCTGCCAGTGGAAGTGGAACTGGCCAGTGAGTTTCGCTACCGCGACCCGGTGCTGGACCGCTCCACGCTGGTGGTGGCGATCTCGCAGTCCGGGGAGACGATGGACACCCTGGAGGCGGTGCGCCATGCCCGGGAGCAGAAGGCCCGGGTGCTGGCGATCTGCAACACCAACGGGGCGCAGATCCCCCGGGAGTCCGACGCGGTGCTCTACACCCACGCCGGTCCGGAGATCGGGGTGGCCGCCACCAAGTCGTTTCTTGCTCAGCTGGCGGCCAACTTCCTGGTCGGGCTGGCGCTGGCGCAGGCTCGCGGCACCAAGTACTCCGACGAGGTGGCCCGCGAATACGCCGAGCTCGAAGCGATGCCCGCAGCGGTGGAGCAGGTACTCGACACCGTCGGTGCGGTGCGCGCGCTGGCCGGCGAGCTCGTCGACGCCAAAGTCGTGCTGTTCCTCGGTCGCCACGTCGGCTTCCCGGTGGCCTTGGAGGGCGCGTTGAAGCTCAAAGAGCTCGCCTACATGCACGCGGAGGGCTTCGCTGCGGGCGAGCTCAAGCATGGCCCCATCGCGCTGCTGGAGCCCGACCTTCCGGTGGTGGTGGTGATGCCCTCGCCCAAGGGCCGGGCGATACTGCACCCCAAGCTGCTGTCCAACATCCAGGAGATCCGGGCCCGTGGCGCGCGGACCATCGTCATCGCCGAAGAGGGCGACGAGACTGTGCGCCCCTACGCCGCGCACCTGCTCGAGGTGCCCGCGGTGCCCACCCTGTTGCAGCCTTTGGTGTCCACCGTGCCGCTGCAGGTGCTCGCCGCCGAGATCGCCCGCCAACGCGGCTACGACGTCGACAAGCCCCGCAACCTCGCGAAATCGGTCACGGTTGAATGAGTTCCGGGGCCTCCCATAGGCCGGCGTGTCGCGCCCTGGTGTGCGCCGTGTCGCGGCGTGGTGCCCGGTGAGCGCCGGCCCGGTGAGCGCCGGCCCGTCAGGCGCCTGGACGGTGGCCCGGGTCCGAGCCGCCGAGGATGTCCTGCTCGCTCGGGTGCCGGCGGGCATCCTGATGCGCCGGGCCGCTTTCGGGCTGGCCACCCGGACTGCCACGGTGCTGGCCGAACGTACCGGCGGGGTGGTTGGGCGGCATGTCGCCCTGCTCGTGGGCGCCGGCAACAACGGCGGCGACGCGCTGTGGGCCGGGGCGTTTTTGCGCCGCCGCGGGGCGGCGGTCACCGCGGTGCTGCTGTCGCCGGATCGGACCCACCCGCAGGGCCTGGCCGCGCTACGCCGCGCCGGCGGGCGGATCGCCGAGGACGTACCGGATCATGCTCAGGTGGTGCTTGACGGGATCGTCGGGCTGTCCGGCAAGGGACCGCTGCGTCCCGCGGCCGCCCGCCTGCTGGAAGCGATCCGGGCGCCGATCATCGCGGTGGACTCGCCGTCCGGGGTGGACCCGGACACCGGCACGGCGGACGGGCCTGCGGTCACCGCCACCGAGACCGTCACCTTCGGCGCCCGCAAGCCGGTGCACGTGCTGGCCCCGTGGCGTTGCGGTCCGGTGCACCTGGTCGACATCGGGCTGTTCGACCAGCTCGGCGAGCCAGACCTGCGGGTACTGACGGCCGCCGAGATCGGTGCGCTGTGGCCGGCGCCGGGGCCGGCCAGCGACAAGTACAACCAAGGAGTGGTAGGAATCGCGGCGGGCTCAGCGGACTATCCGGGCGCGGCGGTGCTGTGTACCGGAGCCGCGGTGCTGGCCACCTCCGGGATGGTGCGTTTCGCCGGCACCGCCGCTGACGTGGTCCGCGCGCGCTGGCCCGAGGTGGTGGCCACCGGGTCGGTCGCCGATGCCGGTCGGGTCCAGTCCTGGGCCGTCGGACCTGGCCTGGGCACCGGCGCAGCCGGTCGCCAGGTGCTGGCCCACGTGCTGGCCGCGGGCGTACCGGTGGTCGCCGATGCCGATGCGATCACCCTGTTGGCCCGGCAACCGGAGCTGGCGGACTGCCGGGATCCGGGCACCCCGCTCGTGCTCACCCCGCACGATCGGGAGTTCGAGCGGCTCACCGGTAAGCCACCCGGCGCAGACCGGGTCGCGGCCACCCGGGACGCGGCGAGCCGGTTCAATGCCGTGGTGCTGCTCAAGGGGAACACCACGATCGTCGCTGCACCCGACGGGCGGGTGCTGGCCAACCCGGCCCGCTCGTCCTGGCCCGCCACCGCCGGTTCCGGGGACGTCCTCACCGGCGTGATCGGCGCGCTGCTGGCCGCCGGTCTGGACCCGGCCACGGCTGCCGCCGCCGCCACCCACGCCCAGGAACTCGCCGCCGCCCTCGCCGCTGGACACCCACCCGGGGCGCCGGCGCCTTCCTCGGCGATTGAGGGAGCACTGACGTCGGCGATTCGGGCGCTGCGGGCGGAAGCGGGGAGGTGATCGGCGTGCCGTTGCCACGTCCCCGGGCCGAAGTGGTGATCGATCTCGCCGCGATCCGGCACAACGTCGCCATCCTGGCGGGCTGCGCGCAGCAGACCGGGGCCGTCACCATGGCGGTGGTCAAGGCCGACGGGTACGGCCACGGCGCGGTGGACGTCGCTGTCGCCGCGCTGCAGGCGGGGGCCGGCGCGCTGGGCGTGTGCAGCGTCGACGAGGCGCTCGAGCTGCGCCGCAGCGCGATCGACGCTCCGGTGCTGGCCTGGTTGCACGCCCCCGGAGAAGATCTCGCCGCCGGGATCACAGCAGGCGTCGAGCTCGGGATCTACTCGGCCAACCAGCTCGAGGCTGCCGCAGCCGCCGCCGCATCGACCGGCCGCACCGCCCGGGTGCACCTCAAAGTCGATACCGGGCTGACCCGCGGCGGCGCCTACCGCAGCCAGTGGCCCGGCCTGGTCCGCGCCGCGGCTGCCACCCGACGCGTGGAGGTCGTGGCCGTGTGGTCGCATCTGGCGCACGCCGACGATCCCGGGCATCCGATCATCGAGCAGCAGGTCCGATACTTCGAGCAGGCCTACCAGGTGGCTACGGATGCCGGACTGCGACCGCTGCGGCACCTGGCGAACTCTGCGGCCACCCTGACCCGGCCGGATCTGCACTATGACATGGTCCGGCCTGGTATCGCCGTCTACGGGCTCTCACCAGTGCCGGGAGCCGATTATCATCTGGTGCCCGCGATGACACTGCGTTCGCAGGTCGCGATGGTCAAGCGCGTCCCGGCCGGGGAGGGCGTGTCGTACGGTCATGTGTGGCATACCGATCGCCAGACTACCCTGGCTCTGGTGCCCGCCGGGTATGCCGATGGCGTGCCGCGGGTACTCACCGGACGGCTGGACGTGTGGCTGGCGGGACGCCGGCGACCGGTCGTAGGAAGGGTATGCATGGATCAGGTGATGGTCGACTGCGGAGACGACCTGGTCGCCGAAGGCGACGAGGTGGTGTTCTTCGGCCCCGGTGACGGCGCTGGTGGACAAGGCGTGCCGACCGCCGGGGAATGGGCCGACAAGCTGGGCACCATTCATTACGAGGTGGTCGCGGGAATGGTGCGGCCCAGGTTGACCCGCACGGTGCGGGGTCGCCGGTCGGTCGCGGCCAGTCCGGCGCTGGACCGGCCGCGAGTCGACCGATGAGGCGGCGGATGCGTTCTGCCGGTCGGGTAGCCGCCGGCGTGCTGGGCGCAGCGGCGGCTGGGGCGGCGGTTGCGGCCGTCGTCCACCACAATCACATCGGCAAGGTTCGCGAAGACGCGGTGGACCTGCCCCACGAGCTGCCGAGTCCGCTGCCGCCCGACCGCGAGTACACGGTGCTGGCCGACGACGGGGTGGCGCTGTCGGTGGAGGAACTCGACCCGGCCGATGGGGGAGCGCCCGAGCTCACCGTCGTCCTGATCCACGGCTACACGCTGGATCGGCGGGCTTGGTTGTTCCAGCGCCACGAGCTGGCGCACGCCACCGCGCCCAGGGTTCGCCAGGTGCTCTACGACCATCGCAGCCATGGTCGGTCCGGCCGTTCTCCCCGGGCCGCGTGCACCATCGAGCAGCTGGGCCGTGACCTGCACGCGGTGGTCCAAGCGGCCGCCCCCGAGGGACGGGTGGTGCTGATCGGGCATTCCCTCGGTGGTATGACGATCATGTCGTTGGCCGAGCACGATCCCGGGCTGTTCGCCGAACGGATCTGCGGGGTGGCCTTCCTTAACACCAGCGCCGGCGACATCGGCCGTTCCGGCCTGCCCAGACCATTCCTGTCCCGGCGTAACCCGGCGATGCCGGTGGCCAGGCAGCTGTCTCGCTGGGAACCCAGCGCGCGGGTGATCGACCGCGGGCGGGAGGCCAGCCGCAACCTCATCTGGAGCATGACCCGGGCGCTGTCCTTCGGCGACGAGTCGGTTCATCCGGCGCTGGTCGAGCTGGTGTACATGATGATCAGGGCTACCTCGTTCGAGATCATGACCGACTTCCTGGAGGAATTCGGCCGGCACAACCGGTACGCGGCGCTGGCCGGTCTCAAGCACGCCAAGGCGCTGGTACTCGGCACCGACGGTGACCGGATGATCCAGTATCAGCACTCCGAGGCGATCGCCGCGCTGCTGCCGAACGCCGACTTGGTGCAGATCCCGGCGTCCGGTCACGTGATGATGTTGGAGCAGCCCAAGCTCGTCAACGAACACCTGCTCGGCTTGCTGTCCCGGTGCGCATGACCCTGGTACTGGAGCTGGCGACACCGGCTGACACCGAGCGCCTGGGCCGGGCCGTGGGTGCGCGCCTGCGGGCGGGGGATGTGGTGGTGCTGTCCGGCCCGCTGGGCGCAGGTAAGACAGTGCTGGCCCGGGGCATCGGTGCCGCGCTGGGCGTCCGCGGGCCGATCACATCCCCGACCTTCGTGATCGCCCGCGAACATCCCGCGCTTCCCGGAGGCCGGGGCGTGCCGCTGGTGCACGTCGATGCCTACCGGCTCGGCGGGATCGCCGAACTGGACGACCTCGACCTGGATACCGATCTGCTCGCGGCAGCCGTGGTGGTGGAGTGGGGGGAGGGCATGGCCGAGCGGCTGGCCGACGAGCACCTGCTGATCCGGCTGCGGCGGAACAATGGTGACGTCAGCAGCGACGACAGCCGGGTCGCGCAACTGTGCGGCCCGGCCCGGTTGATACCCGGGCCGGCGTGCCTGACGGTTGCCCGCGAGCCCGAAATGTGTAATCCGTAAGATCGCCTGTCGTGCTGGTGTTGGCTGTGGACACGGCGACCTCCGCGGTGGTCGCCGGGCTGGCGCGGTTGCCCGCCGTGGGCTGCCCGGAGATTCTCGCCGAGCGCGTCACCGTGAACGCCCGGGCCCACGGCGAACTGCTCATGCCGTCGGTGCGCGAGGTGATGACCAGCGCCGGAGCCGGCATCCGCGAGCTGGACGCGGTGGTGTGCGGGGCGGGACCAGGTCCGTTCACCGGGCTACGGGTCGGGATGGTCACCGCCGCGGCGCTGGGCGATGCCCTGAGCATCCCGGTCTATCCGGTGTGCAGTCTGGACGCGGTCGCGCACCGGGCCGGTGCCGGCGGGGCGGGTGGGGATCGTTCACTGCTGGTGATTACGGACGCCCGACGGCGGGAGGTGTATTGGGCGCGCTACGACGCCGCGGGTCTGCGCGTCGACGGTCCGCACGTGGATCGGCCCGAGAACGTGCCGCTGGACGGCGTGTCCCGGGTGGCCGGCGGGTGTGACGCGCTGGAACTGCCCGTGGTGCCGCCGCGGCACGCCGATCCCGGCGCACTGGTCGCGGTGGCAGCCGCCGCGCTGCGGTCGCAGGCGCCGCCGCCTCCGCTGACCCCGCTGTACCTGCGCCGCCCCGACGCGGTGCCCCCCGGTCCCGCCAAGCGGGTGACGCCGGCATGACGATCCGGATCGAACCGATGGTGGCCGCTGACGCGCCGCGCTGCGCCGAACTGGAGCGGCTGCTGTTCGCCGGTGATGACCCGTGGAGCCCGGAGGCGTTTGTCGAGGCGCTGGCCGCGGGCCATCACTACCTGTCCGCGCGCGGCGGTTGCTCGCTGATCGGTTATGCGGGGCTGGCCCGGGCCGGTGCGGAGGCGGAGATCCATACCCTCGCGGTGGATCCGGCGCACCATCGGCGCGGCATCGGCCGCGCCTTGCTGCGCGCTGTCCTCGACCGTGCCGTGGGCGCCACGGTGTTTCTGGAGGTACGCACCGACAACGAGTCCGCGATCAACCTGTACCGCAGCGAGGGGTTCGAGGTGATCGGCACCCGCCGCCGTTACTACCGGCCCAGCGGAGCCGACGCGTTCACCATGTGCAGGCAGGCTCGCCAGTGACCGGCATCGTGCTGGGTATCGAGACCTCCTGCGACGAGACCGGCGTGGGTGTCGTGCGGGTGTCGTCCGGCGGTGAGGTAACGCTGCTGGCCGACGAGATCGCCTCCAGCGTCGATGAGCACGCCCGCTTCGGGGGTGTGGTGCCGGAGGTGGCGTCGCGGGCGCACCTTCAGGCGATGGTGCCCACCGTGCGCCGTGCGCTGCAGGTCGCCGGGGTCGCACCGGCTGATGTGGACGCGGTAGCGGTCACCGCGGGACCGGGGCTGGCCGGCGCGCTGCTGATCGGGGTGGCCGCGGCCAAGGCGTACGCAGCCGCCTGGGACGTCCCGCTGTTCGGGGTGAACCACCTCACCGCGCACGTGGCGGTGGACACCCTGGAGCACGGTCCGCTACCCCCTGCACTGGCCTTGCTCGTCTCCGGCGGGCATTCCAGCCTGCTGGAGGTCCCGTCGCTGGTAGCGCCGATGCACCCGCTGGGAGCCACCGTCGACGACGCCGCCGGCGAAGCGTTCGACAAGGTCGCGCGGCTGCTGGGGCTGGGGTTCCCGGGCGGCCCCTACGTAGACCGCGCCGCGCGCGACGGTGATCCGAGCAGCGTCCGGTTCCCCCGCGGCCTGACCGGGCCCGGCGACGCGCCCTACGACTTCTCCTTCTCCGGGCTCAAGACCGCGGTCGCCCGGCACCTCGAGGCGCTGGCGCGGGATGGGATCAGCGTGCCGGTGGCCGACGTCGCCGCGGCCTTCCAGGAGGCGGTGGTGGATGTGCTCACCGCCAAGGCGGTCCGGGCGGCCACCGACCGGGGTATCGACACCCTGCTCATCGGGGGTGGGGTGGCCGCGAACTCCCGGCTGCGTGCCCTGGCGGGACAACGCTGCGAGGCGGCCGGTGTGCAGCTACGGGTACCGCGCCCGCGACTGTGCACCGACAACGGAGCGATGGTGGCCGCGCTCGGCGCCCACCTGCTCGCCGCCGGCGCACCCCCGTCCCCGCTCGACATCCCCGCCGACCCAGGCCTGCCGATCACCACCTCCCTAGTCGGGGGCTCTTCAAGTACCGCCAACCGGGCCTGACGGCGCTCCCAACCGCCACCAACCCGCGCACCTTCCGCTCCACGACCCTGGTGTTGGCGATCAACCGCCCCGTGGCGACCACACGCGGCCACTGGGCGGCACTGGCGGGTTGTGGCGGGCACGCAGCCAACTGTGCCGATGTGGAAGAGCTGGGTTACCCCGGTTGAGTCTTTAGCACTCGGCGCAGTAGTCTGCTAGTTGGCACTCTGGTCGCCAGAGTGCTAGCAAGGGCCCGAGCCGCCTCGACACCCGCGACGGCGGGGTGGCAGGAGCCAGTACCAGACAACCTGCCAGCTCTTCAAAGACCCCTGAAAGTGGAGGTCATACCGTGGCGAGCGTGAACATCAAGCCGCTCGAGGACAAGATCGTCGTTCAGGCCAGTGAGGCCGAGACGACGACCGCGTCCGGCATCGTCATCCCGGACACCGCCAAGGAAAAGCCCCAGGAGGGCAAAGTACTGGCCGTGGGCCCGGGCCGGGTCAATGACGCCGGCACCCGCATCCCGATGGATGTGAGCGTCGGCGACGTCGTCATCTACACCAAGTACGGCGGCACTGAGGTCAAGTACAACGGCGAGGAGTACCTGATTCTCTCCGCGCGCGACGTGCTTGCTGTCGTCAACTGACGGTCGGACTGTCGAAAGTCAGTACCTCGACCGCCCCGCGGGCCCTGAACGGTCAGCGGGGCGGTCGAGGATCATCCCTACTTCTGCGAGGGGCCGCCAGGCCCATCAGATCCGTCCGTGAGGAAGGCAGGCAATGCCCAAGCAGATCACGTTCGACGAGACCGCGCGGCGCGCGCTGGAGCGCGGAGTCGACAAGCTCGCCGACGCGGTCAAGATCACTCTCGGCCCGCGCGGCCGGCACGTCGTGCTGGACGATAGAAACAAATACATCGGCATAACGATCACCACCGACGGCGTGTCGATCGCGCGGGCGATCGAGTTGACAGACCCCTACGAGAACCTCGGCGCCCAGCTTGCCAAGAGCGTGGCGACGAGGACCAACGACGTTGCCGGTGACGGCACCACCACCGCCACCGTGCTTGCGCAAGCGATGGTCCGGGAAGGGCTGCGCAACGTGGCTGCCGGCGCCAACCCCATCGCGCTCGGACGGGGCATCGCGGCGGCCGCGGAAGCGGTCGCCGGCGCGTTGGCGGCCAGGGCGACACCGGTGGCCGGCGAGCAGGCCATCGCCCAGATCGCCACCGTCTCGTCGCGGGACCCGAAAATCGGTGCCCTGGTGGGCGAGGCGATGACCAAGATCGGTGAGGACGGCGTCATCACCGTCGAGGAATCGTCCACGATGGCGACCGAACTGGAGATCACCGAAGGCGTCGCGTTCGACAAGGGTTACATCTCGCCCTACTTCGTCACCGACGCCGAGCGGATGGAGACGGTGCTGACCGACCCCTTCATCCTGGTGAACCGCGAGAAGATCTCATCCATTCAAGACCTGCTGCCGCTGCTGGAGCTGACGAGCCAGACCGGCAAGCCGCTGCTCATCGTGGCCGAGGACATCGAGGGTGAGGCACTGTCCACCCTGGTGGTCAACGCGCTGCGCAAGACGTTGGCGGTGGTGGCGGTCAAGGCACCGTTCTTCGGTGATCGCCGTCAAGCATTCATGGACGACCTGGCCGTCATCACCGGCGCCACAGTGGTCGATCCCGATGTGGGCCTGCAGCTCTCCGAGGTCGGGCTCGAGGTGCTCGGCCGGGCCCGGCGCGTCGTGGTGACCAAGGACGACACCACCCTCGTGGAGGGCGCCGGCGACCAAGCCGCCGTCGCAGATCGCGCCGCGCAGATCCGTCACGCGATCGAGGCGAGTGACTCCGACTGGGACCGCGAAAAGCTGCGGGAGCGGCTGGCCAAGCTCGTCGGCGGGGTAGCGGTGATCAAGGTCGGCGCGGTCACTGAAACCGAACTCAGGGAGCGCAAGGGCCGGATCGAGGACGCTGTGGCCGCCGCCAGGGCCGCGGCTGAGGAGGGCGTCGTGCCCGGCGGTGGTGCCGCGTTGCTGCACGCTGCCGACTCGATCGGCGACCTCGGCCTGACCGGTGACGAGGCGACCGGTGTCGCCATCGTGCGCAGCGCCAGCGCCGCTCCGGCGCGCTGGATCGCAGCCAATGCGGGGTTCGAGGGATCCGTGGTGGTTGCCAAGGTCCGCGAGGCGCAGTGGGGCCACGGCTTCGACGCCGAGGCGGAGACCTACTGCGACTTGGCCGCGGCGGGCATCATCGATCCGGTGAAGGTGACCCGCTCGGCGATCATCAACGCCGCCTCGATCGCGCGCATGGTGATCACTACGGAGAGTGCCGTGGTGGACAAGCCGGAGAAGGTATCGTCGGCGGGTCAGGCGCAGGGCCACGGCCACGGCCACAGCCACGGTCAGTAAGCCGCTGACCCCCAGCGGGCTACCGCGCCGCTCGGGTGGTGAGCCATCTCGGCTCGGCCCGTCGCGCGGTTGCCGCCGCGGCTTCGTCACTCCTACGACGGCCCTCGAAACCCCTCCGAGGGGTGCGGGGGCCGTTGAAGAGGACAATCGGTAGCGGCAAATGCCCGAATCCTCCTTGTTCACGGTACTGCCGTGAAGTGCTCACACTCGGTAGAGTGAGCGCTGCTCCACATCGGTGATGCGCCGTCCGGAGTGTGCGGCTGAAGGTTCTTGACGGAAATCCATCAGATCGTGTCAAGTTCCGGCTCCGTGCGACCGATAGGGAGGTGGGCACATCAGTTGGCTGCAGGAGAGGAGTCCTTCCGTGACCGCAGTTCTCATCTGCGACGACCGGCGAAGCGTCCGCGAGGGACTCACTCGTGTGATGTCCGCGGTTCCCGGCGTCGCCCGGATCGACTGCGTGGCACACGGTGACGAGCTGTTAGCTCGGTATTCCCGGCAGCCCGTGGATGTCGTCCTGGTCGGAACCCAGCGCGCGGTGCCGGCCGGTGTGGAGGCGACCCGCCGGCTGGTGTCGGCGCACCCGCAGGCGAATGTCATCGTCTTCGGCGCGCCGGACGACGCGGGAAGTATCGCCGCGGCGATTGCCGGCGGCGCGCGTGGTTACCTGCGGTGGGATGCATCGCGCCCGGAACTCGTCGCGGCGCTGGCACACACACTCGCCAGCACGTCGGTGCCGGCTCCCCGGCCCCCGTCCGACCCTGGTGTCCAGCTCACTGAGCGGGAGCTGCAAGTTCTCTGTGGAATGAGCCAAGGCAAGAGCAACGGCCAGATCGGGCGCGAGCTGTATCTGTCCGAGGACACCGTCAAAACTCATGCCCGGAGACTGTTCCGCAAGCTCGGTGTGCGCGATCGAGCGCAGGCTGTGGCACATGGCTTTCGGCGTGGTCTGGTGGCCTGAAGACGGCCGTCTGAGTGCGTGCGCACGAGAAGACCGGTGGCATCGCCACCGGTCTTCTCCCGTTCTCTGCGCCCATTTTCCGGTCGCAGCTGCCCGGCGATACTGCGTTACCTGCCCGATTTGTCTACCACTACGGTTACCCGCGAGGTGCCCGTGTCTCGGGATGGTGATGGATGGTCGGGACAGCGAAGTGGCCACCGCCGACCGGCGTGTCCCCCGGTCGGTCCCTCGTCGTAACGGCAGGGCTGCATTCTGCGATGACCGCTGTAGGGGACGACCTCGACGTCCTAATCGGTGACGCCGTCGATGGCAAAAGAGATGCCGTCGAGGGCGTGCTCCGGCGGATTCGTCCCCTTGTGGTGCGGTATTGCCGCTCCCGTGTCGGTAGTCAGGAGAAAACGTTCGCTTCGGCGGATGATGTAGCCCAGGAGGTGTGTCTCGCGGTGCTCACGGCCCTGCCCAGTTACCGCGACCAAGGCCGGCCCTTTCTCGCCTTCGTGTACGGCATCGCCGCGCACAAGGTGGCCGATGCCCACCGGTCAGCGGCGCGCAATCGCGCCGAGCCGGTCGCGGAGGTCCCTGATACCCAGGATCTGGCCGAAGGTCCGGAGGCACAGGTGATGCAGGGAGAGTTCGCCGAGAAGATGACCCACCTGCTGGACACCCTGCCGGAGAAGCAGCGCGAGATCCTGCGCTTGCGGATCGTGGTCGGGCTATCCGCAGAAGAGACCGCTGAAGCCGTGGGTTCAACTCCGGGCGCCGTCCGGGTAGCTCAACATCGGGCTTTGGGTCGGTTGCGCGGCGTATTGGCGTCTGAGGGGGTGGTCTGAGTGGCTGGTTGGGACGAGCACCCGCATGCCGGCTATCCCAACGGGGATCCGTACGACATGCCCGCGGATCTGGCGGCGTTGCAGGCCGATGATGCGCTGCTGGACTTGATCGGCAGTGGGGGGCATACCCCGAGCGACTCCGACGACGAATTGACCCGCGTGCTGGCCGCGTGGCGCCGCGAGGTCCACGCCGAGCCGATCAAAGAGGTTGTCGACACCAGCACCGCGATGTCGGTGATCCGGGCCGCCGCTCGCCGGCCAGCCCAGCGTCGCAACCCGGTGTACGGCTCGGCCGCGGCTGCCGCGGCGGTGCTCGTGATCGCCTTCTCCGGGGTGGGCCTGGTTGCCAAGTCAGCGCAACCCGGTGACCACCTGTGGGGCGTGACGCAGGTGCTCTACAGCGACTACGCCCGCTCGGTGGAAACCGCAGCCGCGGTCCGGACCGAGCTCGATGAGGCCAAGGTGGCCTTGAACCAGGGCCATCCCGAACGAGCCAGGGCAGCGCTGGCGCACGTCCAGCAGCAGCTACCGGCGGTCGGCGAGTCCGAAGGCCACACTGACCTCTCAGCTCTGCGCCAGCAGCTCGAGCAGCGGTTGAACGAGCCCCCGGAGACGGGGCAGGCGAAGCCACCCCAGGGTCCAGCAGTGAACTCGTCGACGCCCAACGGCGCCGAATCCACCAAGGCGGGTAATCCCAGCCAGCCACCTACCTCCAACGGCTCCAGTACCGAGACGCCGGATACCAGTACTGAGGTGCCTGCCGGCACGCCTACCACGCCGTCCGAGCAGTTCATGCCTGGACGCGACGACTGGCGCCGCTACCGTCCGGGTGTCGGCACGTCCGGTAGCAGCGGCCGGGACAGCAGGTCCTCTACTGCGGGCAATCCGGGTGCGCCTGCTGACGCCGGTGACGCCAACGGGGACACGACGACCGGGGCAACGCCGGGAGCCGACTATTCCACGCGTAACTCAGCGCCGGATATGCGCAGCACGCCCGGCGCGGGGTCGAACACAAACCAGGTCGGTGCTCCTCGCCCGCCGGCTCCTCACGGCTTCTCCTCGTTCTGTGATCGCACCGTGCCACGGCCGGGTTTCTGTCGCTGAGCTTGGTCAGCCACCGTTCTCGGCGAGCACCGCGTCGGTGTAACCGCGGCAGTACTCCCAGCTGACATAGCCGGCGGGATCTGGATCGTAGGCGGGCTCGTGCGGGCGCATCCGGCCGGCTTCGAGCAGCTGCCGCAGGCTGGACCGGAGCAGCTGCCAGTCGTGGTAGTGCTGTTCAGCGCAGTCGGGGCAGTCGACGACGATGCCGCGAATCCCGCGCGGGGCCAATAATGCCTGGTAGACGGCGAGATCACTCAGGTCGGCGAGCAGGCCGGCCCGCTCGTCGTCGTCCAGTTGCTCTTCTATGCCGTCGTCGCCATCGTCCAAAGCTCCCAGCGCCAGAGCCGGGTCCTCCGGATCACCGGCGAAGGGGTCAGGGGGAAGTGAGTCGTGTACCACGGCTGAACGGTACCCGCTTGGCCGATGGGCCGTCGCACCGTCCTGATCGAGAGCGTGCCGCAGGACTCACTGGGCTGACGAACACACCGGGATGGATAGCGCGGACCTATACCATCGTCACATGACCAGCGAGCTCGCGGCGTCCAACATGCCCGGCGTGGCATCAAAATTCGCGCTGCTCGGCCTGACTTTCGATGATGTCCTGCTGCTACCCGCCGAGTCCGATGTGGTGCCTGCGGAGGTCGACACGTCGACCAGGCTGTCCCGCAACGTCACGCTGCGGGTACCGCTGGTCTCCTCGGCGATGGACACGGTGACCGAGGCGCGGATGGCCATCGCGATGGCCCGCCACGGCGGGATGGGGGTATTGCATCGCAACCTGCCGGCGCAGGAGCAAGCCGCGCAGGTCGAGGTGGTCAAGCGGTCCGAGGCGGGCATGGTGACCGACCCGGTGACCTGCTTGCCGGACAACACTCTCGCTGATGTGGACGCGTTGTGCGCCCGCTACCGCATCTCAGGTTTACCCGTCATCGATTCGGACGGGGTGCTGGTGGGCATCATCACCAACCGGGACATGCGCTTCGAGGTCGACTACGACAAGCGCGTCGCCGAGGTGATGACCAAGCCGCCGCTGATCACCGCGCAGGTGGGAGTCACCGCGGAGGCGGCGCTGGGACTCCTGCGCCGGCACAAGATCGAGAAACTGCCGATCGTCGACGGGGACGGCAGGCTGCGCGGCCTGATCACCGTCAAGGACTTCGTGAAGACCGAGCGCTACCCGTTGGCTACCAAGGATCCCGACGGGCGACTGCTGGTGGGCGCCGCGGTCGGGGTCGGTGATGACGCCAAGAAGCGTGCCGCGTTGCTGGTGGAGGCCGGCGTCGATGTGCTCGTAGTGGATACCGCGCACGGGCACTCCCGCGGGGTGCTGGAGATGATCGCCATGCTGAAGGCCGAGCTCGGCGACAGCGTCGATGTCATCGGCGGCAATGTGGCCACCCGGGCCGGCGCCCAAGCGCTGGTCGACGCCGGCGCAGACGCGGTCAAGGTCGGGGTCGGCCCTGGTTCGATCTGCACGACCCGGGTGGTGGCCGGGGTGGGGGTGCCGCAGATCAGCGCGATCTTCGAAGCGGACCAGGCTTGCCGGCCGGCGGGTGTGCCGGTGATCGGCGATGGCGGTATCCGGTTCTCCGGGGACATCGCCAAGGCCATCGTCGCGGGAGCCAGCGCGGTGATGCTGGGCAGCCTGCTGGGCGGTACCGCGGAGGCACCGGGTGATCTGATCCTGGTCGACGGCAAGCAGTACAAGACCTACCGCGGGATGGGATCGGTGGGCGCCATGGCATCCCGAAGCGGTGGCCGATCGTATTCCCGGGATCGCTACTTCGCCGATGATCTGCTCTCCGATGACAAGCTGGTGCCCGAGGGCATCGAGGGCCGGGTGCCCTTCCGGGGGCCGCTGTCGCTGGTGGCTCACCAGCTGGTGGGCGGTCTGCGCGCGGCGATGGGTTACGCAGGCGCCGCGACCATCCCGGCGTTGCAGGACGCGCAGCTGGTGCGGATCACCCCGGCGGGGCTCACCGAGGGGCACCCGCATGGCATCACCATGACGGTGGAGGCCCCGAATTACGCGGTGCGCTGAGATGCGCGATCTGGTGGAGATCGGCATGGGCCGTTCCGCGCGGCGTGCCTACGACCTCGATGACGTCCAGATCGTGCCGTCCCGGCGCACCCGTTCGTCTCGAGATGTGTCCACTGCGTGGCAAATCGACGCGTACCGGTTCGACATCCCGCTGGTCACGCATCCCACCGACGCGATCGTGTCGCCCGCGATGGCGGTCCGGATCGGTGAGCTGGGTGGGCTCGGGGTGCTCAACGCCGAGGGGTTGTGGGCCCGCCACACCCATGTCGACAAGTTGCTGTTCCAGCTCACGTCGGCGATGAACGAGGCCGACGAGGTGGCGGCAGTGCGGCTGCTGCAGCAGTGGCACGCCGCACCGATTCGGGTCGAGCTGCTCGCCGAGGTGATCGGTCAGGTGGCCGCCGCCGGTGTGACGGTGGCCGCCCGGGTCAGCCCGCAACACGCCCGCGATCTTGCCGCCGACCTGCTCGCCGCCGGCGTGGAGATTCTCGTCGTGCAGGGCACCATCGTGTCGGCGGAGCACGTCTCGAGCGCCGCGCAGCCGCTCAACCTGGTTGAGTTCATCGCGTCGATGGACGTCCCGGTGATAGCCGGTGGAGTGGGCGACTACCGCACCGCGATGCATCTGATGCGCACCGGCGCGGCGGGAGTGATTGTCGGCTACGGGGCGTGCGCCAGCACGTCGACCGGCGACGTGTTGGGCATCGGAGTGCCGATGGCCACCGCGGTCGCCGACGCGGCGGCCGCCCGGCGCGACTACCTCGACGAGACCGGCGGGCGCTACGTGCACGTGATCGCCGACGGCGGCATGCGCACCAGCGGGGACGTCGCCAAGGCGATCGCCTGCGGGGCCGACGCGGTGATGCTCGGTGAACCGCTGGCCAGTGCGGTCGAGGCCCCGGGCAATGGCTTGTACTGGACCGCCGCCGCGGCGCACCCGTCGCTGCCTCGCAGCCACGTCACCAGCGTGCCCGAGGCGTCTCTCGGAATCGACACCCTGTTGTTCGGCCCGTCGGCTGACTCCAGCGGCACGGTGAACCTGTTCGGCGCCCTACGCCGCGCCATGGCCAAGTCCGGCTACTCGGAACTCAAGGAGTTCCAGAAGGTCGGCCTCACCGTCCGCCCCTAAACCGTCCCCCATCCCGCAGTCTGGATGCAGACTGCTGTTTCGGGGCCTGAAAAACCGCAGTCTGCATCCAGACTGCGGTGGGGGACCAGGACAGGAGAACGTGCGTGGACTACGACGTGGTGGTGGTGGGGTCGGGGTTCGGGGGGAGTGTGGCGGCGCTGCGGTTGGTCGAGAAGGGTTACCGGGTTGGGGTGCTGGAAGCCGGGCGGCGTTTCGCTGACCACGAACTGCCCACCACGTCGTGGCAGCTGCGCAGGTTCCTGTGGGCGCCGGCCCTGGGCTGTTATGGCATCCAGCGCATCCACCTGCTGCGGAACCTCGTGGTGTTGGCCGGCGCCGGCGTCGGAGGCGGTTCGCTGAACTACGCCAATACCCTTTACCGGCCGCCGCAGGTGTTCTTCGACGACCCGCAGTGGGCACACCTTGCCGACTGGCGCGCCGAGCTCGACCCCTATTACGACCTGGCAGAGCGGATGCTCGGGGTGACGACCTATCCCGGGCACACCGCCTCGGATGAGGTCATGCAGCGGGTCGCGCGGGATATGGGGGTCTTGAAGACCTACCAACCCACCCCCGTGGGGGTGTTCTTCGGGACCCCGGGTGAGGACGTCGATGATCCGTATTTCGGTGGCGCGGGGCCGAGGCGGACCGGTTGCATCGAGTGCGGTTGCTGCATGACCGGCTGCCGGGTCGGCGCCAAGAACACCCTGGTCAAGAATTACCTGTACCTCGCCGAGCGGGCCGGCGCGGTGGTGCATGCCCTGACGACGGTGACCGCGGTGCGTCCGCAGCCGGACGGGACCTGGCGCCTTGACGTAATGCGCACCGGAAAGCGCTGGCGCCGGACGATCAAGGCGGATCAGGTGGTGCTCGCCGCCGGCACCTGGGGCACCCAGCAACTGCTGCACCGGATGCGGGATAAGGGCGTGCTACCGCGGTTGTCGCCCCGGTTGGGTGAGCTGACCCGGACCAACTCCGAAGCGATTGTGGGCGCCAGCCGGGCTACCGTGGACCCGCTGCGGGACTTCTCCCGCGGGGTGGCCATCACCTCGTCCTTCCACCCGGACGAGCACACCCACATCGAGCCGGTCCGCTACGGGCGGGGCAGCAACGCGATGGGCCTGTTGCAGACGGTGTCCACCGACGGCGCGTCGGACATTCCGCGCTGGCGGCAGTTACTGCGTTTCATCCGCCGGCATCCGATCCGAACAGCGCGGCTGCTGTCCCTGCGGCACTGGAGCGAGCGAACGGTGATCCTGCTCGTGATGCAGACCCTGGACAACTCGCTGACCACGTACCGCCGTTACGGCCGGCTCACTTCGCGTAACGGCCACGGCGAGCCCAATCCCACCTTCATCCCGGCCGGTTTCCAGGCCAGCCAGATCACCGCCCAGCACATCGATGGCACCGCCGGCAGCACGTGGGGAGAGCTGTTCAAGATCCCGATGACCGCGCATTTCCTCGGTGGCTGCCCGATGGGCGCGACCGCTGACGAGGGGGTCATCGATGCATACCACCGGGTGCACGGTTACCCGGGCCTGTCGGTGGTGGATGGCTCGGCGATCAGCGCTAATCTCGGGGTCAACCCGGCACTGACCATCACCGCGCTGGCCGAGCGAGCCTTCGGCATGTGGCCCAACAAGGGCGATCGCGATTCACGCCCTGCCCGGGGTGAGGCCTACCAGCGCCAGAATCCCATCCAGCCGTGTAGGCGCATCGTGCCGCCGGACGCTCCTACAGCACTGCGGCTGCTGCACCCGTAAGCACTTGGTGACGTCCTCAGAACGGCGGGGGTTCATCCGGGTCGGACGTGTGCCGCGGTGTAGGGAATGGTGACCCGCACATCGACGCCCGGTTACGATCCGTGGCGCAATCCACCTACGCTTTCACTATGTTGTCGCCTGGCGCGCTCGTGCTGGTCATCGACTTCGGGGCGCAGTATGCGCAGCTGATCGCTCGCCGGATTCGCGAGGCGCAGGTGTACTCGGAGGTGGTGTCGCACAGCACCCCCCCGGCGGAGATTCTGGACCGCAAGCCCGCAGCGATCGTGCTGTCGGGGGGTCCCGCCAGCGTGTATCAGCACGGCGCGCCCCGCATCGACCCGGTGCTGTTCGGCACCGGGGTGCCGGTGCTGGGAATCTGCTACGGGTTCCAAGCAATGGCGGACGCGCTGGGCGGCGCCGTGCAACGCACCGGCACCCGGGAATACGGGCGCACCGATCTGCAGGTGCTCGGCGGCGGCGGCGTGCTGCACCGCGAGCTACCCGCGCGAGGTCCGGTATGGATGAGTCACGGCGACGCCGTCACCGCCGCTCCGGATGGCTTCACGGTCACCGCGCGGTCGGCGGGTTCCCCGGTGGCGGCCTTCGAGGACATCGAGCGGCGGCTGGCCGGGGTGCAGTACCACCCCGAGGTGGTGCACTCGCCGCACGGCCAGGAGGTGCTGCGCCGGTTCCTGCACGAGGTCGCCGGCATCCGACCCAGCTGGACCACTGCCAACGTGATCAACGACACGGTCACCGCGATCCGGGCCCAGACTCGGGGTGGAGCGTTGATCTGCGGGCTGTCCGGCGGGGTGGATTCCGCGGTCGCCGCGGCGCTGGTGCACCGGGCCGTCGGGGATGCGCTGACGTGCGTGTTCGTCGACCACGGCCTGTTGCGGGCCGGTGAGCGGGCCCAGGTGGAACGGGATTACGTGGCCGCGACGGGAGTCAGGCTGATCACCGTCGATGCCCGCGAGCGGTTCCTGTCCGCGCTGGCCGGGGTGGCTGACCCGGAGCAGAAACGAAAGATCATCGGACGCGAGTTCATCAGGGTCTTCGAAGCCGCAGCCCGGGATGTGGCAGTAGAGGCCGGCAAGCACGGTCAGGAAATCCGGTTCCTCGTGCAAGGAACGTTGTACCCGGACGTGGTGGAATCCGGTGGCGGGTCGGGCACCGCAAACATCAAGAGTCATCACAACGTCGGCGGCTTGCCTGAAGATCTGACATTCGAGCTGGTCGAGCCGCTGCGTGCGCTGTTCAAGGATGAGGTCCGTCGGGTGGGGTTGGAGCTGGGGCTACCGGAGACGATCGTGCATCGGCAGCCCTTTCCCGGACCGGGTCTCGCGATCCGGATCATCGGCGAGGTCACCGCAGCACGTTTGGAGACACTGCGCGCCGCGGACGCGATCGCCCGGGAAGAACTCACCGCGGCCGGGATGGACCGCGACATCTGGCAGTGCCCGGTCGTGTTGCTGGCCGAGGTTCGCAGCGTCGGGGTACAGGGCGACGGGCGAACCTACGGTCATCCGGTGGTGCTGCGCCCGGTGTCCAGCGAGGACGCGATGACTGCGGACTGGTCACGGGTGCCCTACGACGTGCTGGCTCGCATCTCCGGCCGGATCACCAACGAGGTGCCCGACATCAACCGGGTGGTACTCGACGTGACGAGCAAACCGCCCGGCACCATCGAGTGGGAATAAGTATGACTTTTCCGTTTGGTGACGCTTGACATGCGAGCAGTCCGGACCGGTGCGAGCATGAATCGGTGGACCCGCCTGCCCGGCACAAACAGCTGGACCGCCTAAGGAGACCACCATGTTCGCAGTCGTCGCCGCTATCTTGTTCGCCATCGCACTGGTGCTCGCCCTCATCGGAGCCGGCTACGGGCCGCTCAACGTGATCACCTTCATCGCCGCTGGGCTGCTGTGCCTTGCGCTCCAGCAAGCCGGCGTGGGAGCGGGCTCCACGAGGAGCTGGCGGCGTAGTCGCCTGTAACGACGGATGGGCTTGCGAATTGGCGGCGCCATCGAATGGGAGTAGGGCCGCGGGTGTATCAGGCCGCTGTGACGCCACCTCTGTCCAAGTGCATGGCTTGAGTGAACCCTTGAGTGAACCCTTGGGTGGCGACGTGTTATGGAAACTGCGATCAATGCTCCGATCGATGCGGCAGCAGCAGCGCTGGCGACCGCGGCCGCGCTACCGATGACTGCGAGCGGTGAGGACACCCTGACGCTGGTCCGCGATCTGGCTCGGATCGCCTGCCACCTCGGAGAGCTGACCGCGGCCGTCCGGGATCGCTGGGCGGCGTGGGGCACCGTCACACCACACCTGCAGCGCGCTGAGGCCCTCGCCGCCGACGCCACGCGATGCCTCAGCCATGCAGCTGGTATCTACGTCTTCAACAGCACGCATACCCTTACCGAAGCTCATCCGGCCGGTCAGCGCGCTGAGCATCTGTTCGACGTCGCCTGATCCGACCTCGGCGCTAGGGCGGCAATCTCGACGGCAAGGCAGACAGTTCTGTATCGTGGCATTCCCGGGCGGAGCGAGATTCGTGGCCACTTTCCACCCGCCGCGGCGAAGGGGGACACGGGTGTCCGAACGTCACTTGACCCTCAACACCATCGCGCTCGAGCTCGTCCCGCCGAACGTAGAGCACGGCGGGGAGCGGGCCCTCGACGAGGCGCACAAGGTGCTCGAGCTGTCCAGACAGTTCGGTATCGAAGGGCGCATCGGGCATGTGATGATTCCTGGACTGATCGCGGAGGAGGACGACCGGCCGGTCGAGATGAAACCAAAGCTCGACGTGCTCGAGTTCTGGTCGGCCATCGCACCGGAGTTGCCAGGGGTGAACGGGCTGTGCACGCAGGTCAGCGCATTCATGGACGAGCCGGCGCTGCGTCAGCGGCTCACCACTCTGCGGGCCGCCGGGATCGAAGGCATCATCTTCGTCGGCGTTCCCCGCACGATGAACGACGGCGAGGGTTCAGGGGTCGCCCCGACCGACGCCCTGTCACTGTACGACCAGCTGGTGAAACACCGCGGGGTGATCCTCATCCCGACCCGCGACAGCGAGCACGGCCGGTTCACCTTCAAGTGCAACCAGGGCGCCACCTTCAGCATGACTCAGCTGCTGTACTCGGACGCGATCGTCGGCTTCCTGACCGACTTCGCTGCGCGCACCGAGCACCGGCCGGAGATTTTGCTGTCGTTCGGATTCGTCCCGAAGTTCGAGAACAAGGTGGGCCTGATCAACTGGCTGATCCAGGATCCGGGCAACGATGTAGTCGCGAACGAGCAGGCTATGGTCAGGAGGTTGGCCGACAGCGGGCCCGACCAGAAGCGCAAGCTCATGCTCGACCTGTACAAGCGGGTGATCGACGGCGTCGCCGACCTCGGTTACCCGCTGAGCGTCCATCTGGAGGCCCCGTACGGCGTGTCGGCGCCCGCCTTCGAGACCTTCGCCGAGATGCTCGCTTACTGGGCTCCGGATAAGAACTGAAGCATGGCCGTGCTGGCCAGCGGCGTGGCATGGTCCACGCTGCTGCGCGAGGTCACCGAGCAGGGTGCGGCATTCGCCGCTGGCGCCGTGTACCAGCCGTGCTGTGAGGAGCTGGCGGCCGAGCTGGGCAACGGACCGTATGCGCCGGTGGCTCCGGTGATCGGGCAGGTCCGGCAGCAGGCCGAATCCTTCGAGATCCCCGTCGAGCGGCTCAACCCGCGGTACCCGGTGCTGGCCGGTCTGTGCGACGAGCTGGTCGGTCAGGTCCACCGGCACGGGGTGCCGGAGTGGGTACCGAACGAGGTCGCAATCCAGCGCTATCAGCCCGGATCGCTGGGCATCACGCCGCATCGCGACCAGCGCCGGTTCGCTCAGCTCGTCGCTGTGGTCACGATTGCCGGGTCGGCGCCGTTCACGCTGTGCCGCAACCGGGCCGGCGACCCAATCCAGACCTGGCAGGCCGACGAGGGCAGCCTCGTGCTCCTGCGCGGTCCCGGCCTGGCCGGTCACCCCGATGGTCGGCCCATGCACACGATCGGCGGCCCTACCGGCGGCACCTCGCGGACGTCGATCGGAATCCGGATGGACACAGGGTAAGTGACTGTGGCGGCTTACTGGATCCAGCACCCGCCTAACTCGGTCGACGCTGGCAAAACTCCGCGCGAGGCGGATGCACGAGGAGATCTGCAGAGGGCGCTGAATCAGCCGTTGCGGGCGGGTCAGACCGGTAGCAAAGAGCTGGGTTCCCCAGACCACGAGATCATCAGGTTCTCCCGAGCGCGGGTGCAGGCAACGAAGAGCAGGCACCGTTCGCGCTGGACATCGAGGTCGTGCGAGCGCTGATCTTCGGTGGCCGGCGTAACGGCGGACGGCGCTGGCACGTGGTGCTGACCGACGCCGACCACAGCGACACAGCGGAACTCCAGTCCCTTCATGCGGTGCATGGTCGCCAGCGCCACCTCGCCGTCTCGGGCCGCACGGTTTGCGAGGGAAACAGCCGGAATGCCGGAACCGGTGAGCGCGCTAACCGCCTCGTCGACGAGCGTGCTGGACCGAGCCGCTATCCCGACCTGCCCCGGTTGCACGCCGCCGTCGAGCCAGCGCCGCACCACAGACGCGAGGTTCTGCATCTCGGCCTCTCGGGCGCTTGCACTATGCAGGATCGGGGGAGGGCCGTGGACGTCGGAACGGCACCCAGCTAACGTCTCTAGATCCTCATTCATATCGTCGATGCGCTCACCGCGCAGCAGCCCCAGGCTCCACCCCAGAATCTCCGCCGTCGTCCGATAGTTGATCTTTAGCCGCGCAGATCGGCCTGCGATGTCGATCCCGATCTGCTTGAGCGAGACGCGGTGGTTGTAGATGCGCTGGTGGGTGTCGCCGACCAGGAAGAGGTCGTCGGGACCATCGGGGACGGCGGCACGGAGCATCCG
>Ga0134125_10001240_pt1 | contig 31611 bp, 28 predicted proteins | sample KB31751_FD_96464 | JGI IMG/M metagenome (GOLD analysis project Ga0134125, IMG submission 96464) | Terrestrial soil microbial communities with excess Nitrogen fertilizer from Kellogg Biological Station, Michigan, USA - KB3-175-1 | ecosystem: Environmental > Terrestrial > Soil > Unclassified ... | reverse complement strand
TTGTGAAAGATCTATGGGGCGGGCGGCTGATGAGGCGCCCGCCCCTTTTGTATGTGAGCATGGGGGCGGGTGGGGATTTTGTGGGGTTTTGCGGAAGGTGTTGATTTCAGGGGAAATTGAGTTCGAAAAATGCCGAACTGATAAACAGAGATTTGTGCGAGTTACGACTATTATTCGGTTCGCCAGGGCGAACGTTCCGTCCAGTGGCGCATGGCATTGGTGGCCCACGCAGTGGTTTTATCCGAGTGGCACGATGTGCACGGATTGGGGATCTTGTATTTGTCCGTCATCGCGGGTGTGATGAATTTGAACGTGTGCGCGTGAACGAGTGTGCCAGCCGGGCCTTCGGTTTCGATTTCCGGCATGTGACAGGCGACGCATTGGCTTCCTGCGCTACCCTCTTTGTGGTGAGTATGTTCTTCGATGGTGGCCGTACGCGGTCCATTCGGCGAAGACGGACCGTGACAATCGAGGCAAATTTTGTCGGCTGGTTTCCGCATCTGCGCGTAGTTCTCCGTGCCGTGAACATCGTGGCAGTCAAAGCAGGTTATGCCGCGCGTGTACATGACGCTCTGAACGAAGTCATTCCCCTGCATGCGGTTCTTATGGGCGGTGCCGTCGGGGTAATACAAAAAGTTGGCCGGCGCCCCCAGAGTGTTCTCTTCGAGTTTCCAATAGTCCTGCAGCTTCAGGCCGACGTTATACCCGACCGGCCAATCGTAGTACTTGCCCTCAATGGGATTGGATAAGGGCTGTCCCTGAGAATGACACTGGATGCAGGTATCGCTTGCGGCAACATAATCCATATGGGAGGGATTCAGAACGTTGGCGCGAGCAGGACGTGCGACATGTTCGCTGCCGGGACCGTGGCAGCGCTCGCAGCCGACATTCCATTCAGCCACCTGTTTGGTATGGATGTCATATCCCACCGAATGGCAGCCATCGCAGAGCGGACCCGTCGGGCGCTGCATGTTGTCAGGCGGATAGTATGCCGCCCACCAGTCACCGCCGGTGGGTGGTACATGATACTTGCTCCACTTGTGATTTTTGACTTCCCACTGCGCGGGCAGCACGAAATAGTCGTCGCCGATTTTCGTGAAGTAACGCTGCTTCCAGATGCTTCCGTAAACGAATGCGACCTGATCTTTTGAAAATTTAGCTATGTTGTTCGTCGAGAGATCGGGAGTGATTGCGTCCGGATGTTGCCGGGGATCGCGCACGACGTTCGCCATCGGCGTCTTTTGCCAGTGCTCGTAAATATCTGCGTGGCACTTTTCACAGGCTTTCGAGCCGACATAATGGGCAGATGTTGCGGCCTGGGATTGCTGCGCCTGCTCCTGGTTTGTCAGCGGACGCATGTTCCGGACGTAGAGGACCAGCTTCCAGATGTCATCCTGCTGCACCTGGTGGAGGTTGCCCCATGCCGGCATCCCGGTCAGCGCTACACCGTTTTCGATGATGTAGTGGATTTCACCATCCGAAAGATTCTGCGTTCGGGTTGAGTGAAGGTCGGGAACTCGCGGGTAGAGAGATTGCCCGGCTGACGTCGTGCCCTTGCCGTCATGGCCGTGGCAGCCTGAGCATTTTGCCAGAAAGATCTCACGGCCGTCGCTCAGATCCTGCGCGGTAGCTTTCAGAGGATTCCTGCGGTCTTTCTCGCTGCCGGGTATGGCGAAATTACGAAGGGTCAGGGCAACAGACGCTTCGACGCCAGAAGGCGTAGTGGTGGCGCGGAAACCCCTGTGAATCAGGACAGCAAGCCCAACCGCTCCAATAAGAACGGCGACAAGAACTGCCAGAAAAATTACCTTCAATGGTTTCATCCTCGACCCTTTCTCCGGAGCAGGCAAAACCGCACAAATATCTATGATGCAGCATGAACCTGACGATTAGGTGAGGATTTCGACCAACAGTTGTGTTGGACCGGCACGGGGCGACCAAACGCAACGAGCGTGATGGGATTGGGCAGACCGTTGCCGCCCATGGACGACAACGGTCTGTGGCTGCTCTTATGTCTATTTGCAGGTCGGGGATACCATCGTCAGCTTTGTGACGCTAAGGTGGTCGCTCTCCTCGGCCTTGCCGGTGTCATTCTTTTCGTTCTTCTCGTTTTCCCTGACAGGAGTCCCGGTTATGGTGACTTCATGGTTCAGATGCGATTTCATATCGACTTTCGTCCCGACCAACCCGTAGGTTTTTCCGGACGAGTCTTTGATTGCATATTCGTTTTTTTCATCGCCCTGGGTAAGGCAGCCGGTAACAGTTACCGGTTGCGCGCTTTGGGCAAAACAGACCAGGCCTGAAGCGGCGGAGAGGCCCAGCAGTGTCAGAGTTGTAAAAATGCGGCTCATTTGTAATAGCCCTCCAGGGAGATTAGGGCGAGCAAGATCACTTCCAATCAGTCAGGGGCGTGCATCAGGCTCACACTACCTGCCGAATTTCCTGGGTGGCTGAAATCTGCACAGCATTGCCGACCTTTTGTTGGTTGCGCTAACTCGCCAGGGGCAGGCGCAGATGAAACGACGACCCACGACCGGACTCACTTTCCACGTCTATGGACCCGCGATGCGCCTCTACGATCCATCTGGCGATCGATAGTCCCAGGCCTGCGCCGCCCTGGTCGCGTGAGCGCGCTTTATCGGCGCGCCAGAAGCGGTCGAAGATGTGGGGAATATCCTCGCTCGCGATACCGATGCCTGTATCGGAAACCGTAGCCACTGCCAACGATTCCTCCACTGCAAACTGAATTGCTACCGATCCACCTGGAGGAGTATATTTCGCCGCGTTATCGATCAGAATGAGCAAGGCCCGCCGCAACGCGTCGGGATCAGCGTCAATCCATACCGGCCCATCCGATATCTGCGCGGAGAAATCTGATCGCCGGTTGCGGACAAGTTTCTCGCCCTGCTCGGCTGCGTTGCGTACAACGGCACACATATCCACGAGATGCAATTCGATTGCTTCCTTGCCGGAGTCGGATCGAGCGAGCAACATGAGGCTATCTACCACCTGCGAAGTCCGCACTGACTCCTCCAGGATTTCGTCGAGGGCCTGCAGGTATTCCTGAGCAGGGCGATCCCGACGCTGCACCGCTACCTCAGCAGTAGTTCTGATCAGTGAGACAGGAGCGCGGAGCTCATGGGAAGCATCCGCGGTGAACTGTTTCATGCGTCGAACAGATAACGCCAGCCGGGACAGCATGGCGTTCAGCGTTTCGGAAAGCCGCTGCAACTGATCGCCCGTCTGAGGAACACTGAGCCGTTCGTCGAGATTTTCGATGCTAATACGTTGCGCTGTTCCCGAGATGCTGTCGACTGGAGCGAGTGCCCGGGCACTTAACCAATAACCGGTCGCGCTGGCGACGAACAGCAGGAAGGGAGCGGTGAGAAGGAGAATGATTCGAAATTGGCCGAGGGCCTCATAGGCCTCATCCATCACCGAAGCTACCTGAACCGTGTAAGACTTCCCTCCAACAGAGATTCTTCGGGAGTAGACACGCAGCCGGCTACCGCCGATATCGAGATCTTCGAAGTGAGGGTTCGAAGTCGATGCCGGCAAAGCAATCGGTATATTTGCGCTTTCCAGCGGTACGGACCGATACAGCCACTTACCCTGTTCATCGCAGACCTGAAAAAGATCGCCGTCCGGCCCCAGCATGGAATGTTCGCGGAATTCATCACGGATGCCAGAAGGCGATAAGGTGGCGATGTCCTTTTGCATGAACTGAGCAATACCATGCACGCGGTCCTGCAACTCATCATCGACCGCTTCAAACAGACTTGCGCGCATAGCGAACCAGGTCGCGACGCTGAAAATTGCCAGTCCACAGGTAAAAACCGCAAAGTACCAGGCTGCGAGCCGAAAGCCAATCGACCTGGGTTTCAAGTGGGTTCCTCTTCGCGGGCGACATACCCTACTCCCCGGACAGTTCGGATACACTTTGCGCTTCCTGGTGGCTCGACCTTTGATCGCAGCGCCCGGACATAGACATCCAGGGTATTACTCTCCACCTCTCTTTGGTGTCCCCAGACCGCTTCGATAATCCGCTCGCGCGTCACAACGCGACCCGCATTGCACATCAGCGTTTCCAGGAGGAGAAACTCGGTCCTCGTCAGGGAAACTTCGTTTGCGCCGCGTTTGACGCTGTGTTCCGCCGGGTTCAGCACAAGATCGCCAACCTGCAGGTGCGTTCTTGGCTCAGTGTCCTTCCTGCGCGACAAGGCGCGGAGCCGCGCGAGGAGCACCTTCAGGGCGAAAGGCTTCGTCAGATAGTCGTCAGCCCCAGCATCCAGTCCCGCGACAATATCGTCAGCGGAGTCCCGGGCGGTGAGCATCAGGACCGGACACTTGCCACCGGCCCTTCGGAACTGGCGAACGATTCCGAAGCCATCGAGTCCCGGGAGCATGACATCGAGAACCAGCACGTCGAAGTGTCCCTGCCTTGCGGCCTCCAGGCCATTCAGACCATCGGAAGCAAGGCTCACCAGGTGGCCGTTCTCTTCAATGCCCTTTTTTAGCTGGCGGGCAAGCCGCTCATCGTCCTCGACAATGAGAATCTGCATCCTTATACAGGGTAGTATTGACCGGGATTCTGAGGATCATCTGAAGGAAACTCTCACCGGATCGTCAGATTCAGACGCGACAATAAAAACCGAGACGCGAACAATCCGCGCAGCTGCGGACGATGAAACACTCACAGGCGCGAGCAAAACCGGCTCGGGCCAAAGGCCGGGTTGGGCTTTTTATCCTGACGGCTTTAGTGAACGGAGATTAACGCGAGGACAAAAGATATATCGAGCAATCATTGTGATGCTGGCGCTCGGCTCCGCGGCCTTCACTCAGGGAATGCCTGCCGAGTACGCGGCGGTGCTCAAGACACTCGGACGGCAGGGAGATTTCAAGTCGAATGTTCTTAAAGTAAACATTCCCCGCAACGATCTCAAAAGTGACGATTGACGGCATTGCGACGACGACTGGTTTTGGGTTTGGCGGCTGGATCGCGATGACGGAAGGCGATGGCGGTCACGACGTGATGATGGGCGACCTCGTCCTGCTCGAGGACGAGGTGAACTCCGATTCATCCGGTTGAGATGGCTGAGGCGCGATTCAAGAAGTATAGGGAGATTTTTCAGGATCTCGGTATTGAGAACGGGGTTAGCCGGTGACTATCTGGACTTCCCGATGGCTGGTTTGTCATCGCAAGTTCGAGTGTGCCAATAGGCACTACGGGAGCAGCCCTGGGCTATGCTTACCTCTCTTCTCCACCTGCGTCTGTGGTCAAGAGTCTGCCCATCTCGGCATCCCCCATGCAGTTCCATAAAGGCCATGGACATGAATCATTTTTGCGTCACTTAGATGGAAACTGGTATTTATTTTGAGACGAGTTGGTAGAAGCGTCGGGCCTTCTTCGTGTGAAGCTGCCAGGTTCTGACTCCGGCCGCTTGTTATTTCAGGGCGAACACGTCGTACACCACGCCGGTGGGCGTCTTTTTGCCGACTCCCACTGCTACGAGCCGGTTCAGCCATGCAAATTTCTGCGACGCCGTCTCGAATTCGGGAGTGATGCGGAAGTAGTATTGGTCGCCAGGAACGTCCTCGCCCTTCGCAATCCGCGCACGGACAGCGGGCGGAATGTCGGTTATACCCCGGTAGCTGACGAATATCAGGGAGCCGTCGTCGGCCTTCAGGGTGATCCGAACATCCAGTTGCGATACGCCGTCTTTTCGCATCAGCGTCCAGTCGCCGCCGCCCGGCAGAACAGTACCCTGTAACCGCGGTCCTGTGAAGGAGCCGCTTTTCACGTAGAAGATGCGACGTCCGCCGACGGGCGTGTCCCCGATCGCCTGCGGCTCATCCAGGTCCGCGCTCATACGGAACAGGAACTCGGTTTTGGGCGCCGTGGGTGTCTGCTGCGCGCGCAATCCCACTACGGCGCATGTCAGCAGCAAAGCCAGGGGGAGCGATCGAATCATTCGGGAATGCTATCACGACTGTTTCAGCATCCATCCTGAAGGGAAAACTCGCGATGAATTGTTCAATCACCTCTGGAGCGACCCCGGCGAGGATTCCGCTGAAGGCGATCGGTCGTTCCGGAGGGAAGCCGATCACGGTTCCGGGAGGAAACCGGTCAGGCGTCGGAGCGAAGCGACGCGGGCACTTGGATGTTGCCAGGACTGATCGGGATCGTCAAGTGGATTTCTATCCGGAGCGAAGCGAAGGCGGATGGTCGTGGCGAGGATGCGGGTGTGGGCAAGGGACGGCGGTCCCTTGCCCCGGCCAGCACTGTAGTGACCGGTGGCAACAGTTACTAATCGCCTTGTTGGTACCACCGAAACTGCTTGCCATCCCAGTAAAGAAGTCCGCTCGCGGATTCAGTCTTTTCGATCAGGATTGCTTCTCCGATCAGTCTGGGCGGCTTGCCTTCGCCAGCTCCCTTTGAAACCGTCCGCTTGCCGTACACCTGCCACGCATCAAAAAACTCCCAATCGTCGGATACCGCTCCGCCTGCTCGTGATTTCGTCCCAGCCCCGATCATCGTTGGTCTGGGATCGCGCTTACTGCTGAGCCAGATCGCGATGCCTTTCTTGCCGTCGCTGCGGTGTATCGCCAGAACGGCGTAATCAGGCGATCCATCACCGTCGAAATCGCCACGGAGGTAGAACGGATTGAGCCATGTGCCAACGTCAAACGTTGTCTTGAACGAGGGGCCTTCAATGGCCGGGCGCAGGCGTTCTGGAACGTTCCATGGCGGGGCCTCCGCGGGGGCGGCTACGCGGGCGAGTACTAGAGTTGCCACAATGCACACGCCTGACACGGTCGGCCGCATAGTCTCCAGCATAGATCGAATGCCGGTGCCTGGTTGTTGGTCCGACGATTTGGACAACGACGCGCCTGTTTTTGATGATTGCTGGGCACCATCAGCGGTCTGCCTTGTCACCGCGCGTCTTGCGCATTGAATCACCGCGTAATTCGATCCGGTGGGCATTGTGCGCAATCCGGTCAGGAAGTCGCGGCGCTTTCCTCGGCCGATCCTGCTGTGCGGGAGCAATTCGGACGGTCGGCGCCTTCCGGACTCTTTTATGAAAAGTACTTGACATTGCAGTACAGAACGCTCCATAATCGTCGGTTTGATGGTCGAACGGGTGTATGGCGAGCTCAGGCAGAACCGGTGGATCCGCTGGTTTGCCATTTTTTGCCGCGTTGCTCTGGCTCTCGGATTCATTCCGGCGGCAATTGTAAAAGTGAGCGGGGAGCGGTTCACCGGCTTGCCGTCGAATCATCCTTTGGGCCACTATTTCGACGCGCTGCTGCTTACGGGTTTCTACTACACGTTTATTGGCGTCTGCCAGATCATTGCGGCGCTATTGCTGCTCATTCCACGGACAGCGCTTTTGGGGGCGATTTTCTACTTCCCCATCATCCTGAACATCTTTGTGCTGACCTATGCTACGCGGTTCGATGGAACCCGCATTGTCACGCTCATGCTGCTGGCCAACCTGTTCCTGCTGGTTTGGGACTATGACCGGCTGAAGTACGTGACGCCGTTTTACCGGCCCGCCGAAGATCGACGCGTCACGGAGACGAGCCGGTTTCCTGTTCTGTTTTTCGCGGGTGTTTTGGCCGCGGTTGTGTCAGTCATCGTCCTCACTGGCTTCCTGTTCGACATCCAGCCCGGCAATGAGGAAGCAGAATGCAGGAACATGTGCGGGTCCAAAGCTAACTCAAACGCGTGCCAGGGATTCTGTGACTGTATTTACAAGCAGGGCAATCCGCTGAATGCCTGTCTGAGCGAATACCATGGGGCAAAGAAGCGCTGAGCTCTGGCCGGCGTGTCAATCCCTGAGCTCGTTGAAGCCGCGGCCGCTTAAGATCATCGGCACACACTTCTCCGCCCGCGCGGCCCGGGTCTTCGCCTGCTTCGCGTCCGCGACGTGGAAGATGCAGGACTTTCTCCGTCCCGGTGTCAGGGCTTCGAACGCCGCCTTCAGCTTTGGAGACGCATTCAGCCTGGCCTGCAGCTCCTCGGGAACCACATATTCCGAAGCCTTCTTTAAGGGAACCTTCTTTCCCGACTCCTCGACCTCGATGGCTTCCTGGATGTAACTCCTGAGAGCCGGCCGCAGCGCTGAAATTTCTTTAAGAGAGGTGAATGGAATCCAGCGGCCTGCCTGCGTATGCTCTCCGATCTTCCGGAGAATGCGCTTTGGGTCCTTCAGCAGCGCGCCTTTGAAGAAGGAGTGCGCGCAGGCGTCCTTCAGCGGGATGACGATCGCCACGTTCTTTTTCCGGTGGGTGAAACAGGGCTTGCCCCACTTCAACTCTTCGGGGAGACCGCAATCGAGTACGATCTTCCTGAGGCTGGCTATTTCGTGCTGCCACTTTTCCGTGTAAGGCGCCTTCATCGTCCCACCTGACAGTATGCCGCAGGCCGTGCGGAGAACGAGATAAACTCGATAGCGCGATGAAGATCCGGCGCTCTTTCAACAAGCTGCCACTGCTGGCGCTGATTGGCGGCGCAACCATTGCGAACGCGCAGGTGCAGCCGCAACTCGCCCGGCGATGGTTCGATGAAGCGACGAAGCTCTGCGAGCGAGACGGCGGGCGGTTGTGGGGTGTGTCGCTTTGCGGTCCGATGGTGATCGTGGATCAGGCGAGCGGAACGCGCGCCACCAGCCAGCCGGAACCCGAGGCAACGCCACCCCGCTTTCCGGGGTTCGTGGACGGTCCCGTGACCTGGGGCGGCGTGCGATGGTTCAGCTGGCCTTTGTCCATGCTCGCGAATAAGACTGACGACGAGCGCCAGCAAGTGATGCTGCACGGGTTGTTCCATCGCATTCAGCCCGAGCTGGGATTCACGGCGGATAACGGCTCCAACGAGCATCTCGATACGCTGGAAGGACGCGTCTGGATGCAACTGGAATGGCGGGCTCTCCGGCGGGCGCTCGAATCGAGTGGCGACGACCGGGCCGAGGCGATCGCCGATGCGCTGGCCTTCAGACGCGAGCGCCGCCGCGTGTTTCCCGGCGCGGCGGAGAACGAACGGCGCGAAGAAATTAAGGAAGGGCTTCCTTCTTACACCGGCGTCGCGGTCTGGGCGAATTCACCGGCGGATGCCCACCGCGCCGCGGCGCCTCCCGCGAGTGTTGAGGCGTCGATCGTCGGAGCATTCGCCTACATCTCGGGGCCTGCCTACGCTGTGCTGCTGGACGATCTGCTGCCGGAGTGGCGCCGGCAGGTTCGCGCCACCTCGGACCTCGGCGACATGCTCGCTTCCGCAAACAACAGGCGGCTGACGACGGATCTTGCCGCCGCGGCGGCGCGATACGATGGCGGTACGCTGCGAATCGCGGAGGAGGTGCGCGAGCGGGCGTGGAAAGCCCGCGTTGCCGAACTGCGCCGGCGCTTCGTGGAGGGGCCGGTGCTGACGATGCCGGCCGCAGGCAGCAGGACGAGCGATTCCACTGGCGCCGTGGGCATTCCGGGAGCCGGTACCGTGCTTTTTCATAATTTCACGCTGACCGCTCGATGGGGCCGTCTCACCGCCGACGGCGGGGTTCTGCTCGGTACCGATGAGTCCACACTGTCCGTACCGGTCAGCGGGCCGCTCGAAGGGACTACCCTGCAGGGGGACGGCTGGAGAGCCACTCTGAATTCCGGGTGGGTGGTGCGGGCGGCTGAGCGATCTGGCTCCTTTACTATCGTTCGCGAGAACTAATCGTCGAGTGTCGCCGGGTCCGTGCAGGCGCGGCTGCGGGATTCGGAAATGCTGTCATGACTTGCCTTTTCCAGGAATATGCTTGACGTCATCCGTCAAGAGTGGTACAAAATGTACCATGAAGCGTAAGGCGCCGAGGCGGGGGTTCTCAATTGTCCGATTCACGCCGAGCATCCATGCGGTTCTGGCCGGTATGTTTCTCCTTTTGGCCCCCTCCGATACTTTGGCCCAGCAGGAAGCGGTGCGGCCCGTATTCGAGGTCACTTCTATCCGAGCCAGCGGCGACTGTACAGGTGGAGGTCAGGCGCAACCGGACCGATTGAATCTTAAGTGCGTTACTGTGGGCGCGCTGATTCAAATGGCGTATGGTTATTTCGCCAATGGTGTCAGCTATACACCGACCGTTCTTCATTTTCGAGGAGAACCTGACTGGGCCGGCTCAGACCACTACGACATTGCGGCGACGGCAAAGGGAAATCCGAGTCAGGCCGTAATGCGTGGCCCTATGTTGCAAGCTCTCCTCGAGGATCGATTCCGTCTGCAATTTCGTCGCGAGAGAGAGGAAGGCCCGGTCTACTTCCTCGCGGTTGCGAGGAGTTCCCTCAGGATGGAGAAAACGGCTGAAGGAAGTTGTCTCCCCGTCGATCTGAAGCATCCGGGTAACTCGCAGCCGGAGCCGGCGGCGGAGTTTTGCGGTACTGAGGTCAGAAAGAAAAATGGGCGAGTACTGTCGGTGACGGTTCACGGGATAACCGTGAGAGACCTTGCCGATGGGTTGTTGTCGGAATTAGCGAATCGCACCGTTATCGATGAGACGGGGCTCAGTGGACTGTTCGACTTTCATCTCGACTATAGTCCCGAGGTCGAGACTTTTCCAGATGGGCAAGATACGCCTTCATTCTTTACGGCAGTGCAGGAACAAACCGGGCTAAAGCTGACACCTGGCAGAGGTCCGGTACCGATTTGTGTTATCACTCATCTGGAAAAGCCGTCGGCGAACTGATTCATAATCAGCGTTGACGCGGGAGGCCGGATGTGGTACAAGATGTACCATGAAGCGTGAAGCTCACATGAAGCCGCCGCTGACGGATCTGGAGAATGAGGTCATGCAGGCGGTTTGGAATCGGCAGCCTGCGAGTGTGGAGGCTGTCCATCAGGTGGTTGCGAAGGGCCGGGATATCCAGGAGACTTCGGTGCGGACGCTATTGCGGCGGCTGGAGCAGAAGGGGTATCTGCGGCATGAGGAGCAGGGGCGGGCGTACGTTTACTTCGCGGCCGGGAGGGCGGCGAATTCGCGGAGTCTGGCGGCGCATGCGGTGCGGCAGATTATCGACCGGTTTTGCCGTGGATCGGTGGAAGAGCTGGTGAGCGGGATGGTGGACGCGAAAGTCATCAGTGCGAAGGAAATGGATCAGCTCGAGGAGTTTGTGCGGGATCGGAAGCGAAAGCGAGGCAAGTGATGGAGAAGATGCTTGTCGAATTTCTGGTACGGTCGACGCTCACTGGGCTTTGCGCGGCTGTGGGTTTGTTCCTGCTTCGTGTGCGAGCGGCGCGGGTTCGTCATGGCGTTTGGACAGGTGTGATGGTGGCGATGCTCGTCCTGCCGTTGTGGAATGCGTGGGGACCGAAGGCCGTGCTTCCCGTGCTCAGGCGCGCGCCGGCGGTAGCGGTGTCCATGGGCGCATCGGATTTGGGTGGCGCGATTGTTGCAGCGGCTCCGGTTCGTCCGGCGTTCTGGACGGCTGAGAATATGGCAATCGCGTTGTGGCTGATCGGCGCCGGCGTGCTGCTTTCGCGGCTGGTTACCGGTACAATCCGTACCAATCGGCTGCGGGGGCTGGCGGGCGAGGGACTGGTGACGCCGGTAACGGTCGGCTGGCTACGGCCGGCGATTATTCTGCCTGGTGGCTGGAAGCAATGGCATGCCGGGCAATTGCGGGCGGTGATGGCGCATGAGGAAGAGCACGCGCGGCGGCGAGATCCGCTGGTGCAGTGGGTGGCGTTGTTCAATCGGGCAGTGTTCTGGTTTCATCCGCTGGCGTGGTGGCTGGAGAAGAGGCTGGCCGGGCTTTCCGAGGAAGCGTGCGATGACGCGGTACTGATGGGCGGGCACGATCCGCTGGAGTATTCGGAGTTTTTGCTGGAACTGGCGCGCGCGGTGCGCGAGGCCGGGGCGCGGGTGGAGGTTGTGGGGATGGCGATGCCGGGAACATTTCTGCCGGAGCGAATCCGGCGTATTGCGGGAGGTGTGAAAGTGCAGCGGATTTCAGGGACGCGGATGACAGGGCTGGTTGTGTTTTGCGGGGCTGCCGCGATGGTGTGTGCTGGTGCGTCGGTTGGCTATGAGGTGCCCCCTCCGGCGGTTGGGAAGACGGAGCCGATGGTGATCGAACGGAAGGCAGATGCGCCGGTTCTGATGGCGCAGGCGGAGGCGCCGGGACAGTCGATTCGTGGATCAGTATTTGACCCCGCGAATCTGCCGGTTCCCGGCGCATCGATCACGCTGACGAATACGGATTCAGGGGACAGCCTCACGACGGCAACTAACGATCAGGGTGATTATCGACTCGTCGGCTTTCCGGCGGGAACATACAACGTGAGTGTCCGGGTTCCCGGCTTTAAGCCGCTGATGCAGAACGGAGTTCGAGTGGCAATGGGAGAAAGCAGGAGTAGCGGCAGGATGTTATTGCAGGTTGGCGCTGTCACGGAATCAGTGGACGTTGCGGGGTCACGCAGTGCTCCGGCACCTTACGTCGGAACACTCGGACCCGTGGCGACGATCCCGAGCGCGGCTGCGCCTGCTCCCGCGCCGGTGGTTCCGACACCATTACCGTCCACGGGCGGAAAGGTAAGCCCCGCCAACCTCATCGCGGCGGCAAAGCCTGTCTATCCGCCGGAAATGCGGCGGGCCGGGGTAGCTGGAACGGTGAGGGTTGAGGGAGTCATATCGAAAGATGGAACGCTGATTGGGACCAAAGTGATCAGCAGCCCTGATCCCGGGCTGACGCAGGCGGCGATGGATGCGATCTCGCAGTGGCGATATCGGCCCAGCCTGCTCGACGGGCAGCCGATCGAGGTTCTGACTACGATTGACGTGAATTACTCGCTGCACGATTAAGAAGTGGGCCACGGATGAACAGGGATGCACACAGATTTTGTGATAGTGTAAGCGCAATATGCTGACCACTATCGCGGAAGAGAGTTTGCTCGCACGCGGCGTTTCGCGGCGGATGTTTGGGCGGGTTGCGGGTCTGCTGGCTGCCGGGGTTGCCTCGCCGCTGGGGACGGAACTGGCGCTGGCGCAGGCTTCGAAGATTGAAGCTCCGCCTGGCGCGGTGATGATCAACGCGAATGAGAATCCGATGGGGCCGTGCAAGGAGGCGCTCGAGGCGCTCCATGCGATCGTGGGGTCGGGCGGGCGGTATCTGTTCCGCGAAGGCGATAAAGTGCAGCGCATTCTGGCGGAGCAGGAGGGGCTGCCGACGGACCATGTGCGGATCTATCCGGGGTCGAGCGCGCCGCTGCATCAGACGGTGCTGGCATTCTGTTCTCCTTCGAAGGGGCTGGTGATGGGCGAGCCCGGGTATGAGGCGGCGGCGAGCGCGGCCGTGATCATCGGGGCGCCGGTGACACGCGTGCCGTTGACGAAGACGTTCGCGCATGACGTGCGGGCGATGGCGGCGGTGAAAGATGCGGGCGTCATCTATGTGACGAATCCGAATAATCCGACGGGGACGGCGACGCCGAAGGCGGATATCGAATGGCTGGCGGCGAACAAGCCGGCGGGGACGATTCTGATGCTGGATGAGGCGTATATGCATATCGCGCCGAATCCGGAGTTTCAGCCGGCGCTGGTGGCGGCGGACAGGGAGGTCGTGATTCTGCGGACGTTCTCGAAGATTTACGGGATGGCGGGATTGCGGGCGGGGGCGGTGCTGGCGCGGCCGGATCTGATCAAACAGCTTGACCGTTTCAGTAACAATGGCATGCTGCCGATTACGGGAATGGCGGCGGCGAGCGCGAGTCTCGAGGCGAAGGGGTTGCTGGAGGAGCGGCGGAAGATGATCGGGGATATCCGGAACGATGTGTTCGCGTGGCTGGATAAGAAGAGCCTGAAGCATACGCCCGCGGTGACGAATTGTTTTATGGTGGAAACCGGACGACCGGCGCGGGATGTGATTACGGCGATGCAGCGGGAGAATGTTTATATCGGGCGGCCGTGGCCTGTGTGGCCCACGCATGTGCGGGTCACGGTGGGAACGCGGGACGAGATGGAGAAATTTAAGGTGGCGTTCGGGAAGGTGCTCGGGGTGTAGCGCTGCGATCATTACCGGGGCGCGGAGCAGGTGCTCCGCTGGTCTGATGGAACAGGTTGGTGATCCGGCCGGCCACGCGCAGATACCAGTCACTCGGGAGATCGTCGCCGTCGGCATCGAGCGTGAGCCAGTAGCCCTGATCGGGCGCCTGATTGCGGTGTGCGGCGGCTTTGAAGATTGCGGTGCCTTCGTCGACTTCATCGAACATGGCGATCTTCAGCATGGTGACGCCGGCGGTTTTGGCGTTGTATGCCTGGCGCCAGAGGAAATCGCCGGCGAGACGCGGGATCTGATTTTCCTTCGCGGTGTGTTTGAGATTGTGCCATGAGAAGCCGGGGAAGGCGACCGGCATATAAAGCTGATGGTTCGCGGCGGCGGTTTTCACATCGGGCGCGATGACATCATCCTTCCATTTATCGACCGCGGCGAGAGTGCCGTAGCGGCCGACGGTCCACGGCTGCACGACATCCATGGCGGCGTAGACCTTGGCCCAGGCGGGATCGGTGCGGGAATCGGCGTTGAGTGATGACCAGTGCGCGGGGACGCCGCCCATATAAGTGACGCGGTATTTCCGGGGCGCCGCGGATCTGAACCAGTGGATGATGGCGAGCGCGGCGGCGGGATCTTCGGGCGGGTGATTGTTACCGTCGTCGAGTCCCATGCCCCAGATGGAGAGAAGCGGCTTGCCGTTGTGGTGCTGGTAGCCGGGCTGTGACGTGATGTGGAGTTCGTCGACCAGATAGCGCCAGTCGTCTTCGATGGTTTGGGCGAAGGTTACGGGGTTGGCGCCGGAGATATCGTATTCAATCGCGAAGGTGCGGCCGGTTGCGGCGGCGGCGCGCATGATGTTGTGGAGCACGACGTCGTGATCCTGCTCTTTGCGGTGAATCTCGCCGACGAAGCGCTGGACGAGGACACCATCGAGACCATACTGCTTCATCCACTGGAAGTGACGCAGGACAGTTTTCGGATTGCGCGAGGAGAAGACGTAAGCGGGTTGGCCGGCGATGGTCATGCCGGGAATTTCGCAGCGTTCGTCGGGGTCGAGCCCGGAGACGTCGGGAAAAAGATCGACGGTGAGGGTTTCGGGGGTGGGAACGCCGCGGGACCAGTGGGTCCAGCGATTGGAACCGTCGGACGGGCAGGTGAACCATCCCTGGTATCCGACGAGTACTTTGTTGCGGAGGGTGGAGGGATCGGGATTATCCGCGGCGAGCAGAATTGTGCTGAGAAGAAAGAGAATTACGGCTACTCGCACGGAGTCATGGTATCAGCGGCCATGTGGCAAGGTGCTTGCAATGAAGGAGCCGAGGAGGCGTAACATGCTTCGAAGGTATATAGCAGGAGCGGGGATGGCAGCTATGTTGTGGATGGTGGCGCCGGCGGTGCAGGCGCAGCCAGGACCACCGCCTCCTCCGCCGGATCATGCGCGCATCGACCAGGGGACGATTCTGACGGTGCGGACAAATGAGCCGATCAGCGAGGCGCGGGCGGATGGCCGGATCTTCACGGGGACGGTGGATCAGGACGTATTGGGGTCGCACGGTCAGGTTGCGATTCCGCGCGGATCGGATGTCGAATTAATCGTGCGGGTGGCGCGCGACAACGATCTGATTCTGGATCTGGACTCGGTGACGGTGGATGGGCGGCGTTATGCGATCAGTGCCGATGCAAACCGGATCGAGGCGGATAATCGCGATACGCCAGGGGCGAATTCGCGGACCGGCAGGTACGTTGGGGGCGGAGCCGTGCTCGGAGCGATTCTGGGAGCGGCGATTGGCGGCGGCAAGGGCGCGGCAATCGGAGCTGCGGCCGGCGCCGGGGCAGGCGCTACTGCGCAGATTGCGACGAGCGGACGTGAAGTGCATGTGCCGCCGGAATCGCTGGTGACGTTCCGTCTCGATCGTCCGCTGGTAGTAGGCGTTCGCGATGGAGGATACGAACGGGACGGTCATCATTACCATCGCGATTACGATTCCAATCGCGATTCCCGGGACAACCGATGACCGTGGAGAAATGCGATGTGTGCGGCGCCACGGGGCAATGCACGACGTGCAAAGGCACCGGGAATGGCGGCCAGTGCTTTAACTGTGCGGGCACGGGGCTGTGTCCTCAGTGCCAGGGGACCGGACGGCGGAAAGTCGAATCGACGAAGTAATTGCCGCTGTCCGCCTGAAGAGCCCGCCGGAGCCCACCTTCCGGCGGGCTTTTCTTTTCTTCGAACTTCGGGGTGGGATTCCACGTTTATACGGGCATGATAGTGCGGGTAGCGGCGGCGTTGGTATGCGCAGCCTCCGGGGTTGTGGCGCAGAGCGCGGCGCGATTCGAGGTGGTGTCGATCCGGCCGCATGTGATGGATCCGTCGAACGATAGTTCGAACACGGATGTGAAGCCGGGAGGGCGTCTGGTGTGCCGGAACGTCTCGGTGAAGAAGCTGATCCGGATGGCGTTCATCACTGACGATGCGCAGATTCTGAACGCGCCAGGGTGGACGGAGACGGCGAGTTACGACATCGACGCGAAGACGGCCGGCGGCGTGGAGGTGAACGAGAAGAATATTTCGGGGCTGCTGCTGTCGCTGCTCGAGAGCCGGTTTCAATTCCGCTTTCATCGCGAGCAGCGGGAGAAAGCGATTTACCGGCTGGAGGCGGCGAAGGATGGGGTGAAGCTGAAGGAGGATGCGGAAGAGGCGCGTCCGGCGACTACTGTGAATTCGAATGGGATGACCGTTACGTTTTCAGCGAAGCGCATTTCGATGAAGGATTTCGCGGCAACGATGCAGCGGCAGGTGGGCCGGACGATTGAAGATCATACGGAACTGACGGGTAAGTACGATGTGAATCTGAAATGGTCGACGGAGCGCGCGGGGATCGATACGGCGGGGCCGTCGGTATTTACGGCGCTGCAGGAAGTGGGTTTGCGGCTGGTTCCGGCGAAGGGGCCGGTGGAGATGGTTGTGGTGGATGGGGTGGAGCGGGCTTCGGAGAATTGATCAGCGCGCGCGTTTGAATGGGTTGCGGATGGTGAGATCGCCCAGCTTGTGGCCGTGATGCAGGTCTTCGGTGTAGAAGATGGTGCAGTTGGCTTCGACGGCGGCGGCGAGCATGAGGGAGTCGTAGATGTGATAGCCGTACGTCTGCGCGATCTGGAGACCGAGTAAGTGAGTACTCGCGGTCATCGGCAGGGGAGGCGAGCAGAGCTTTTCAATGATGCCGAGCCAGTAGAGGAGGTCTTCCCATGAGGCTCGGGATTTCTGACGTTTGACGCTTACGAATTCATTTAGTGTCTGAACGCCGATAGTCCCACCTTTGATGATCAGTTCTTCCGCAATTTTCTTGCGCGGATCCTCGGAGGTGAAGGCATAGATAAGTACGTTGGTGTCGAAGAACGCGCTATCTCGATCGGTCATGAATTTCGAGACGGTTGAAGCGGAAGCCTTTGGGCAATGGGCTCCCGGCTTTTCGTATGGCGTCGATGGCTTCCTGGCGAGTCATTTGGCGTTTTACCAGGTATTCACTTCCGCTGAAGGGAAGCATCTTGATCTCGTCGCCTTCCCTGAGACTTAATTTTTCCGCGATGTCGGCAGGGATCCGCACTGCCAGACTATTGCCCCATTTAGAAACCCGCATAGATATACATTAGCAGATTTGTATATCCATTGCGAACGGCGCAAAAAAGCCGCCCGTCTCGTGAGAAGCGGGCGGCTTTTGTGGATGACTGCGTTCGCCGATTAACCGCTCATCGCAGCGAGGAATTCGCTGTTGGTGCGGGTCTTGCCGAGTTTATCGAGGAGGAGTTCCATCGTTTCGACGGGCGAGAGCGGGCTGAGGACGCGGCGGAGGATGTAGACGCGGTTGAGCTCTTCCTTCGCCATGAGGAGCTCTTCCTTGCGGGTGCCGCTCTTGTTGATATCGATGGCAGGGAACACGCGCTTGTCGATCAGCTTGCGATCGAGGTGGATTTCCATGTTGCCGGTACCTTTGAATTCTTCGAAGATCACGTCGTCCATGCGGCTGCCGGTGTCGACGAGGGCCGTCGCGATGATGGTGAGCGAGCCGCCTTCTTCGATGTTGCGGGCCGCGCCGAAGAAGCGCTTCGGGCGCTGGAGCGCATTCGAATCGACGCCGCCTGAGAGCACTTTGCCGGAGGGCGGAACGATCGTGTTGTAGGCGCGGGCGAGACGCGTGATGGAGTCGAGAAGGATCACGACGTCCTTCTTGTGCTCGACGAGGCGTTTGGCTTTTTCGATCACCATTTCGGCGACCTGGACGTGACGCGTGGCGGGTTCATCGAAGGTGGAGGAGATGACTTCGCCGCGCACGGAGCGCTGCATGTCGGTGACTTCTTCCGGGCGCTCGTCAATGAGAAGAACGATGAGCGAGACTTCCGGGTGGTTGGTGGTGACGGAGTTGGCGATGTTCTGGAGCAACATCGTCTTACCGGTACGAGGCGGGGCGACGATCAGACCGCGCTGGCCTTTGCCGATCGGCGTGACGAGATCCATGACGCGGCCGGAGAAGTTATCGCGCGTGGTTTCGAGCTTGAGGCGGCGATCCGGGTAAAGCGGCGTCAGGTTGTCGAAGAAGATCTTGTTGCGGGCTTCCTCGGGCGGCTCGAAGTTGATGGCATCGACCTTAATGAGGGCGAAGTAGCGCTCGCCTTCCTTGGGGGGACGGATCTGGCCGGAGACGGTGTCGCCGGTGCGCAGATCGAAGCGCCGGATCTGCGAGGGGGAGACGTAAACGTCATCGGGGCCGGGCAGATAGTTGTATTCGGGGGCGCGGAGGAAGCCGAAGCCATCCGGCAGGCATTCGAGAACGCCTTCGGAGAAGATCAGGCCGCTTTTTTCCGCCTGGGTTTGCAGGATCTTGAAGATCAGTTCCTGCTTGCGAAGGCCGGCGGCGTTGAGGACGCCCATATCCTTCGCGATGTTGTTGAGATCCTGAATGCTCTTGTCTTTGAGCTCGACGAGATCGAGCGTTGGGGCGCCCTGCTTGCCCTGCTGGAGCTGCTTGCGGCGCTGTTCGCCGGGGTGAAGCTGACGCTGGGGTCCGCCTTGCTGCTGTTGCTGCTGGGGCGGGTGGTTGTTGGTGGAGGGGGGAGGGGCTGCCGCGGCGGCGGGTGCTGCCGGTTGTTCGGCGGCGACGGGCGGTGCGGCGGTGGGCGGCGGGGCTTCTACTTTCGGGGCTTCTGTTTTCGGTGCCTCTGTTTTAGGAGCTTCCGTTCTTGAAGCCTCGGCTTTGTTGCCGTCCGACCTGGGACCCTCGGCTTTCTTCTCTCCTCGAGGATGACGGGGCGGCTTTGCCGTCTCGTCTGATTTTTCGGCGGCTTCCCGGGTGGGTGCGGCGGCCGTGGTCTTCTCAGGAACCTGGTCCTGAGGTGGGATGTCTATTACTGGTGTGTTTTCGTTATCGCTTGCCAAATTTCCCTCACTCCCCGGCCAGTAATGGCCGAGAACGGCAGCGGCTCGGCGTATTGCCGGATGGCCTTCAGACCGCGCTGCTGCTCTGACTGATTGAGTTTGTCCATCTTGGAGGCCACGACGATGTATGGCCAACCGTTTGCTTCCAGCCACACTTTCAACTCGAGATCTTTATCCATCCATCCGCGGCGGGCGTCGAGGATGAGGAACGCTGTTCCCCGGTTCCGGCGCGACTGCAAATAGTGTTCAATGAATCTCGCCCATTCGTCGGTGGCTTCGCGGGGCGCACGCGCGTATCCGTAACCGGGTAAGTCGACGAAGTAAAACCTGTCGTCCACTCGGTAAAAATTCAGAGACTGCGTACGGCCGGGCGTACTACTGGTGAACGCCAGCCTGCGCTCTCCAACGAGCGCATTGATAAGGCTGGATTTACCGACATTGCTTCTTCCCAGAAACGCCACCTCGGGCAGCCCGTCGGTAGGGAGCTGTCCGGGATCAGTTACGCTTTTGACGAATTCTGCTTTCAAGTGTACTACAACCGGGCAGGGATTTCTGGGGAGAAGAACGCGATCTACGTTCTGTCCATAGCATAGCATGTGCCATTGGCTGGGAACAGGGTAGTTGCCGGGCCGGGGGAGTGCTGACCGGGGGCCGTCTGACGGATCAGGAATTCCGGGACCAGACGAGTTCATGCTGGTCCGGGTCGACTCCACGAAAGGGCCACACTATTGGTTCGGTGATGTTCAGGAATCACGTCTGACCGCACCGGTTGGAACTGACGCTTCGCGTTCCCCTCATGGTTTCTTCGGATACTTTACTCCCAACTGGTCAAAATAAAAAGTGAGAATGTCGGTCTGCTCCGCAATTCGCTCATCGAGCGACGAACCGATGCCGTGCCCACTGGTCTTGCTGGTGCGCAGCAGGATGGGCAGGCCGGAATTGCTCGCCGCCTGAAGCGCGGCGGTGAATTTGCGTGAATGAAGCGGGTTCACGCGCCCGTCATTGGCTCCGGTCATCATGAGCACGGCCGGATAAGCCGCGCCCTTATCGACGTGGTGATAAGGCGAATAGCCGTACAGTGCCTTGAACTGCTCCGGGTCTTTTACCGACCCATATTCGGCCGTGTTGAAAGCGCCATTGGGATCGAGTTCGCTCCGGACCATGTCGTAAAGCCCAACGGCGGAGACCACGGCATGGGCAAGCGAGGGATGCTGCGTGATGACCGCGCCCATGAGCAGGCCGCCGTTGGACCCGCCGAGAAACGCCAGCTTCTCGTGCGATGTGTAGTGCATATCGATGAGATACTGAGCCGCGGCGGCAAAATCGTCGAAAACGTTCTGCTTCTTCAGCAACATTCCTTCCTGATGCCAGCGCTCCCCATATTCCGAACCGCCGCGGATGTTGGCGATGGCGTAGATGCCGCCCGCGTCCAGCCAGATGCGATCCGTGGCGCTGAGGAAGCCCGGACTCATGCTGATGCCGTAGCCGCCATAACCGTAGAGCAGCAGAGGATGGCTGCCATCGAGCTTCGTGCCCTTTTTCAGGACCACATTCACCGGCACTTTGGTTCCATCTTTGGAAGTAGCGAAGACGCGGCGGACTTCGGCGTCGTCATAAGAGATGGGCGAGGTCTGCCTGATCGCCGTCTCCTGGGTTTTATTGTTCGCGGGATTCCAGCGCGCGTAGTAGCGCGGCCTTAAATAAGTAGAAATGGCGTAAAGAACACTGCCGTCCGACAGGCTTACGATCTCGCTGTTGGAGGCGATTTCAGGCAGTGGAAGCCTGCCTTCCGGCTTGCCATTCAGGTTAAAAATTCTGATGTCGATCGGGCCGCCTGTGATATCGCGAACGAACAGGTGGTGTGAATCGAAAGCGAGATCGTTCTCCTGTTCCTCAGCGCCGCCCGAGACAATGGCGACGTTGCCCGGCGGTACAATCACGGGCGCCTTCGCCAGCCCCATGGGTTTGAAGGGAGCAACCAGCCTGACGATCTCTCCGTTCGGGGAGTCTTTGCGGCTGATGGCGTAAATGCCGCCGTCCGGGCCGATCGTGGCGTAGACGATCTTGTCGGTGTAGGTGCCCAACTGAAGCGGCGGCGCGCCTTCCCTGAGCAAATAGAAGGCCCAGGTGTTGCCGTCGCCACGCTGGACCATGGCCATGATCTCGGGACGATTGCCGCGGTTATCGAGGAAGAGTTCGGAGACCCGCTCCAGTCCATTAGCCTTGCCGAGCGCCAGCTGGTCGGATGCGATAGCCGTGCCCATCCTGTGAAAGTAGACCTGCAGATAGAAATGCCTGTCGGCCGCGGGCGCCTCCGTACCCGGATAGCGCGTATACCAGAAGCCTTTGCCGTCGGCTGCCCAGGCCATACTGCCCCCGGCGGTGGGATATTGCACCCGGTCGATGGGTTCACCGAGTTCTTTTCCGGTCGCCACGTCATAGACATGCAGGGTGCCGTCTTCGCTGCCGTTCTTCGAGAGCGAGACGGCGAATCTGGTCCCATCGCCGGACGGCACGAACCAGTCGATGGCCGTGAGGCCTCGCGGGTCGAGGCTATTGGGGTCGAGCAGAGTTTTGCGGCTGGCCGGGTCGGCCGTGGCATTCAGCGTCACCAGCATGGGCTGCTGCTTTGCCGGATCGCTGTAACGGGCGAAGACGCGCGTCCCCCGCGCCACCAGATCTGAGTACGCCGGCGAGGAAGCAGTGATCAGCCGGGTCAGCCGGTCTTTCACTGCCGCACGGTCGGGCCGGCTGTCAAGATATGCCCGAGTGCGCGCGTTCTCCGCATCGCTCCAGGCGTTGACCTTAGGGTCGGTGGCATTTTCCAGCCATCGGTAGGGGTCGGCAACCTTTACGCCCTGGACGATGTCGGCGGTATTGCCGGCGGGCGTGGCAGGCGGGGGTGGGATTGGCGCGGCAAGCGCGCTCCAGGCAACCAGGCCGGCCAGCAGACAAAGGTTTCGCGACATGAGGTGGTCTCCTTCTTGTCTGGCGGTTTAGTTTACTACAACCAGATAGTTGTGGGGCGGCCCTTCGACTGTCCAGTGAACTGAGACATTGGACACTGCGAAGATGAAGACTTGGACGTCACACCGGTACAAATCAGCCGTAAGGGAACGGACCGCCTGGCGAGCGGTCATCCGTGGATTTTCCGTTCGGACGTGGTTTCCGCCGGGGAGGCGGGGGCGGGCGAGTTGGTGCATGTGCTGGATCCGCGGGGGCGATTCCTGGGGCAGGCGCATTACAGCACGTCGTCGCAGATTGCGCTGCGGATGCTCAGCCGGGGCGTGGAGCAGGTGGATCTGGGGGCGCGGATCGCGGCGGCGCAGCATTTCCGCGAGGGGATTACCGGGACGACGGCATACCGGCTGGTCCACGCGGAAGCGGATTTTCTGCCGGCGCTGATTATCGACCGTTACGCGGACTGCTTTGCGGTGCAGGCGCTGAATCAGGGGATGGATCGGGCGCTGCCGGAGATAGTGGCGGCGCTCGAAGCGCAGTTTTCGCCTCGTGCGATTGTGGCGCGGCATGATGCGGCGGTGCGGTCGCTCGAGCAGTTGCCGAGGGAAACCCGGGTTCTGCGGGGTGAAGTGGATGCGCCGGTCGCGATCTCGATGAATGGGTTCCGCATGGAGGCCGATCTTCTGAAGGGGCAGAAGACCGGGGTGTTCCTCGACCAGCGTGAGAACTATTCCGCGGTGGCGCGGTACTCGTACGGACGCGGGCTCGATTGTTTTACATCCACCGGCGGATTCGCGCTGCATATGGCGGCGAAGTGCGAGAGCGTGGAGGCGGTGGATTCGAGCGCCGCGGCGCTGGCGACAGCGCGCGGCAATGCGGAACGGAATGGGGTAGGGAATATTGAATTCCGCGAGGCCGATGTTTTCGAACTGCTTTCCGCATACGCATCGGGCAGGCGGAAGTATGACACGATCGTGCTCGATCCGCCGGCGTTCGCGAAATCGCGCGGGCAGGTGGCGGATGCGGTGCGGGGATATAAAGACATCAACCTGCGAGCACTGCGGCTGCTGGGGCCTGGCGGAATTCTGGTGACGTGCTCGTGCTCGCATCACATGAGCGAGGCGGCGTTGCTCGAGGTAGTTGCGGAGGCTTCGCTGAATGCGGGGCGGACGCTGCGGGTGCTGGAGCGGCGGACGCAGGCGTCCGACCATCCGATTCTGCTGACGGTGCCGGAGACGCTGTATCTGAAGTGCCTGATCCTGCAGGTTGCGTGAGCGGCGCCGCGGACTACTGGGGGCTGATCAGCACGACCACGGTGCGGCCGTCGAACGGATAACCGCCAATCATGAACCACTCCCAGCGAAAGCCGACCTCTTTGAGAACCAGCTCGATGCGTTCCTGATTGGCAGGGAGCACGAATTTGCGGGTCGTATAGAGATACTTGCCGGGCTTCACTTCGGCGGTGAACGGCGGGTCGGAAGGCTGAGGCGCTGGGTTAAAGCGGACGCCGTGATCGCCGAGAAGATACGCTTCCAGATTCTCGCCTTTGACAGGGGTCTTACCGCGGTTGGTCATGCGGAAATCGATCTCCAGATCTTCCTGCTTGCCGTGCGGGGTGCGGCGGAGACTGGTAGCGTCGATGGTCCATTCGCCCTTAATCAATACGGCGGTGTAGGGCAGGGTGTGGATGGGGAGCGCGAGGGTGGTGGCGACCAGCACGGTGAGGTAGATGCCCAGCAGCACCAGATAGACGCGGAGCGTCTTCAGGGCGGAACGGACGCGCTTTTCGAGCAGGGAACGGGTTACGGACGCGAGCAGCAGGACGCTGAAGCCAACAATGATGAAGAAAAATATTTTTGAGACGATCACGCTGGGGTCCGTTTGCTAAGGTGCTGAAGAATACCAATGTAGCGCACTTGCGGGGACGGCGCGGTACTGGAGGTACCGTTGGTCCCGAGGCCGCCCTACATTGGCTGGACGGTGACGGGGCTGCGCGAAGGCGCGGCGCGGTGTAGAGGGTTGCGGAGCGGGCGGCCGAAGGCTTCGAAGCGAACCTGCATGACGTCATCCTGCTGGAGCGAGATTCCGGCGCCGAAGCTGAAGGCGCCGGCGCCGAAGAAGTGGATGTGGAGGTCGCCTGGCTGACGATGGAAATCGAATTTGAAGTGATGGTGCTCGATGTTGGCGAGCGAGTGGCACATGTTTTCCTCGCCGGTCTGGATTGCGCTGGACCAGAGCGATTTTCCGCCGCGCTCGACGCTCACTTCGCCTGGGATGAGGCCGAATTTCGCGACATTCGCATCAATGGAAAGCTCGGGGCCGATGGAGCAGGTTCGAAGTTTTGAAGACGCCAGGTAGAGGTAGTTCTTTTTTTCGAAAACGTGATCGGAAAACTCATTGCCGATGGTGAAGCCGATGCGGCGCGGCGTGCCGTGATCGTCGATCAGGTAGACGCCGGCGATTTCGGGCTCTTCGCCACCATCATCGGCAAATGCGGGAACGTCGAGCGGTTCGCCGTGCGCGCGGAGAACGCTGCCGGAACCTTTATAGAACCATTCGGGCGAAACGCCGGCTTCACCGGGCGCGGGCTTGCCGCCTTCGACACCGCTTTGGTACATGCGGGTGCTGTCGGTGACGGCCTGTGTGCCGGAGTGCATGGCGTCGCGGTTCTTCACGCTGGCGAGGTGGGTGAGGCCGGTGCCGGTGACGAGGCAGCGCGAGGGCGCTTCGGGGAAGTCGGCGGAGGGGAGAAGGCGCCAGACCGACTGTCCGGAATAAATGGGATCGTAATCGAGAAGTTCGCTGGATTTACGCTGTTCGATCGCGCGGAGCAGTGGAATATCTTCGCGGAGAGCGGAAGAGGCAAGCTCCCGGACGGACGAGCAGCGGTCAAGCAGGCAGAGGTGTGGTTCCTCGACGATGGCGACACGGCGGCCGCGCGGTCCCAGCAACTGAACTAATCTCATGCGGCTACCAGCTTAACTGAAGGAGTGAGATTCCCTGGCGGGGCAACTTCAGGTCGAGCGTGACTTCTTTGCCGCCGCTGATGGGGGAGGGCGGATTGAGCTCCTGCAATTGGCCGGCGGCTTCGAGCTTTTTATATTGCTCGGGCGTGGGTTTCTCCGGGGAGCCCATGCTTTTCCAGGCGGTCCAGGCGTTGCTGTGGGTTTCGTCGATGCGGTAGTGGTGGACGGTTACTCTTTTCGCGGCGGAGGGAAGTCCTTCGATGGTGAGCTTCACGGGCGCGTCCGGGCCGGGGAGGTCGTTGTCGTGATAATTCCAGACCATGACGGAGAGCTCGCGCGGCGCCAGCGTCGCGAGGCCGTCGATATCGGGCGATTCACCGCGAACACCGGCTGATTGAATTGTGGTGACGGGAATTGCGCCGGAGCTTTCGAGCGCGACGCGATCGCCGTGCAGGCGGGCGGCCATGCGGAAGGTGTTGAGGACGGGCTTATCGATGCCGTTGCTCGCGAGCGTACGGAAGCCTTCGAAGTAAGGCTGCCCTTCGAACTCGAACGCCCAGGTAAGCATGCCGGTAATGTTGGTCTTTTCGCGCGCGGCCAGCTCATACATGTTCTTCATCATGGTCGCTTCGTAAGAAGCGTAGAGCGGCCCGTTGCGATAGGCATTCTGCGGATAGACCCGCGCCGAGCAGGCGGCGCAGCCTTCGGGATCGGATTCGCTGACGATGACGGGCAGGTTGCGGAATTTTGGAAATGAAGCGACGATCTCCATGCCATGCGCCGCATCCGCGGTGTTCTTCGAAATGCCCATGCGAACGTGGCCCTCGACCACCTGGGGCTGGCCTTTGGCGTGATAGCTGATGAAATCGAGCGGAGCGCCGGTGGCGCCGGTGGCTTCGTTCTTTCCGGTGTCGCAGTGTTCGAGGAACTGTTTCAGAAACGCCGCGGCACGCGTGCCGTTGGGGCCGGTAGACGCGGGGCCCCCGACTTTGGCTGTGGGAAGGGCGCGCTTGATGGCATCGGCGGCGTAATCGTAAAGCTTGTCGTATTCGGCGGGCGTGCCCTTCCAGTAGGCTATGTCCGGCTCATTCCAGATTTCCCAATACCAGGATTCGACTTCGGCGCGGCCGTGTTTCACGACCTCATGTTTCACCCACTGGTTGACGAGCTCGCCCCATTTCGCGTAGTCATTTGGCGGGTACGCCCAGCCGAGATAGTACTGGCTGAAATTATCGCCAGGCTTCCAGTTGGGCTGGTAGGGATCGGGATGGGACGAGAGCGCCTTCGGCATGAAGCCGACTTCGACGTAAGGCTTCGCGCCACCTTTGAGGTAGGTGTCAATGATGCGATCGACGATGGTCCAGTCGTAGACCGGCTTGCCGGCGGCATCTTCGGTGTAGGCGTTGGTGGAGCCCCATTTGAATCCGGGCGCGCCGTCGCCGGTGGTGAGCATGAAATGCGTACGGATATAAGTGGGAACAGTTTTGGATTTCGAATTTCCTGAAATATTGCCGAGTTCGCCGACGAGTTTACGTCCATTGGCCGCGTAAGTGAAGTTGGGTTCGTCGTAGCCGAAGAACCCGGTGATGGGTTTATAAGGTCCGAGGGTGGAGGCGGCATTGACGTGGATGGTGACGGCCTCCTGTGAAAAAGCCGCGGCGGCGATGAGAAAGCCGGTGGAAACGAGTCGGAGGGCTGTATTCGGCATGACTGGAATTGTACAGTATTCGTCATGCGTAATTTCGCCGCGGTTGCGGCAATTCTGGGAGTATTTCCGCTCGCGATGGCAGCGGCTCCCAACCGGATCGTTCGGGTTCCGGATAATAACGACGTCAGAGCTGTCCATGGAAGTCTTCACCGGCTGGCGACCGGGGCGTTCGACCGCGGCGAGGCGGCGGCGGACCTGCGGATCGATCACGCGATTCTGCTGGTGCGGCCGTCCGCGGGGCAGCAGGCGGAGCTCGAGCAGTTACTCCGGGATCAGCGCAATCCGGCATCGGTGGATTTTCATCGCTGGCTCACGCCGGAAGAGTATGCGGATCGTTTCGGGCTCAGCGGGCCGGACGAATCACGGCTTGTTTCGTGGCTGACGGGGCAGGGACTCACGCTGAATGAGCGTGGGCGCGGGCGAAACTGGATCGCGTTCAGCGGGACGGCCGCGCAGATGGGGCGCGCGTTTCATACTTCGATCCACCGTTATGAAGTGAACGGGCGGATGCATTTCGCGAACGCGTCGGAGCCTTCTGTGCCCGCGGCGCTGGCCGACGTGGTGGGCGGTTTCCTGGGGCTCAACGATTTCACGCCGCAGCCGGCGGCGCGCGTGATGGGGCCGCCGAATTTCACATCGGGCAGCGCGCATTATCTGGCGCCCGCCGACTGGATGACGATTTACGACGCCGCGCCGCTGGCGACCGCGGGCTATGACGGAAGCGGGCAGAGCATTGCGGTGGTAGGGCAGTCGGATATTGTGGCGTCCGATATTGCAGGATTTCGCAATCTGTTCGGACTGCCGGCGAATTCGCCGCACGTGATTCTGGTGGGCGCGGATCCTGGAGTCAATGAGGCGCGGATCGAGGGCAATCTGGACATCGAATGGAGTGGGGCGATTGCGCCGAAAGCGACGGTCTACTACGTGGTTTCTTCGAGCGCGTTTACGGCGCTGCTATACGCCGTTTCGCAGAGTCTCGCACCCGTCATGAGTGTGAGTTACGGGATTTGTGAAAACGACAGCTCTCCGGTTTACCGTAATCTGGCGCAGCAGGCGAACGCGCAGGGGATCACGATCGTGGTGGCATCGGGCGATTCGGGCGGCGGCGGGTGCGATGCGCAGAATGCCGAGCCGCTGGCGGCGCACGGACCGGCGGTGCAGTTTCCGGGCAATCTGCCGGAAGTGACCTCTATGGGCGGAACGATGTTTGACGATGCGAACGGGACATGGTGGGGGAAGAAGAATTCGCTGACGGGGGCGTCCGCGCTCGGATACATTCCGGAAGTGGTGTGGAGCGAGAACACGCTGGCGAATGGACTGGGGGCGAGCGGCGGTGGAGCGAGCGCGTTGTTCGCGAAGCCGGACTGGCAGAGCGGGCCGGGGGTGCCGAATGACGGCGCGCGCGATATGCCGGATCTTGCAGTGGCATCGGGAGGACATGACGGCTATTTGGTGACGCAGGGCTCGGGGCTGGTAGTGGTAGGGGGAACGTCGGCGGCCGCGCCCTCGATGGCGGGGCTTGTGGCGCTGCTGAATCAATATGTAGTGAAGCAGGGGATTCAGGCGGAGCCGGGACTGGGGAATATCAATCCGCAGCTTTACCGGATGGCGAAGACGTCGCCTGAGGTGTTCCACGACATCGTGGCAGGCAATAACGCGGTGCCGTGCGCGCAGGGGAGTCCCGGGTGCGCAACGGGTACTTATGGCGCGGCGGCGGGAGCGGGCTACGATCTGGCGAGCGGGCTGGGCTCGATTGATGCGAATCTTCTGTTTTCGGCGTGGGGGCAGGGGACGGCTCCGGTGATCGTGAACCTGACGGTGAGCAGTTCGACCGCGACTATCAATGACACGATTACGGCGACCGCGACGGTTTCGGCGGCGCACGGAACGGGGCTGCCGACCGGGACCGTGAACTTCGTCTGCAACGCGATTGCGGCGGGCTCAGCGCCGCTCGTGGCAGTGGACGGTGTGCCGACGGCGTCCATCGAAATTCCCGCGTGGCCACTCGGGGTGTGCACGCTGGCGGCGGAGTATTCGGGCGACGGATCGTTCAGTCCAGGTGGCGCGACGACGCCGATCCGGGTCTCGGTTCCGAGTGCGCCGGGAGTTTCGGGGATCACGGTGTCGATCGCAAATCCGATCTTCGGGCAGCAGACGGGGAATCAGCCGGTGACCTGGCAGGCGTCGGTTGCGATTCACGAATTCGCGGGAGTGCCTGCTGTAGTCACGGGCTTCACGATCGACGGTGTGGCGCAGAATGTGGCGCAGACGTTTCCTTCGCCGAATATTGCGTCGCGCGGGACGTTGACGGGGACGGTGGTGCTGCGCAATGTGGCGGCGCCTTCGGTCGAGACGTTCGGTTTTACGGGGACGGATGCAGGCGGAAATGCGTGGTCGCGCGAAGTGCAGGTGGCGTTCCGGCTGCCGTATGTGCAATCGCAGGTCAATTTCAATTTGTGGGGTTCGCCGCTGACGATTGAGCAGGATCCGGCGCCGGCGACGAATTGCTTGTTTCCGCAACTGATCACGCTCGATGAGATCACGGGATATGAGTTGCACATCGTCGGGTTGCTGCAGGGGTCTGTGGACATCGGCAATTCGATTTCGCATGTGTTCGGGACGACGCGCCTCGCGCCGTGGGGATCACTCGAGGGGAAGCTCTGCTGGAACCCCGCGGTGACGCCATCGAGCGATCTGCTGCTGGTGGTGATGCAGGATGATTTCGGGGATCAACTGGCGCAGGAAATCAACGTGAATTTTGCAGGGCTTTCGGGCGGCGGGCAACGTATATCGGCGTCACCCGCGGCAGTTTCGCTCACAGCTCCGCCGCTGATTGTTCCGGGTCCGCCGGCGGCGGTAGCGGTGCAGGTGAGCGATGCGGCGCAGGCTTGGACGGCGACCGTATTTCCGGCGAACCGGACGACCGCATGGCTGAGTGTTTCGCGGCATGCCGGGACGGGGCCGGGGACGATCACGCTTTCGGCGAGTGCGGAGGGGTTCGCGCCGGGTGTGTATCGCGCGACGATCGTGCTGGAATCGCCGCATGCCGCGCCGGAGTGGGTGGCGGTGCCGGTGATGTGGGTGAATGCGCCGGCGTCGCCGGGTGAGCCAATGATCTCGGCGGTGGGCAATGCGCTTTCGGGCGCAGTGGATGCAGCGCCGGGATCGCTGCTTGCGATCTATGGGGCGAAGCTGGCGAACGATGCAGTGGCGGCTGCGGGGTTGCCGCTGACTTATTCGCTGGATGGCGTATCGGTCACGGTGAACGGATGGCCTGCGCCGCTGCTCTACGTTTCGCCGGGGCAGATCAATATTCAGGTTCCGTATGAAGCGGGGGCGGGTCCGGCGGTGATGGGGGTGAACAACAATGGGCTGATCGGCGGGTTCGCGTTCCGGACTTCACCGGCTGCGCCGGGAATTTTCACGGCCGGCGGAACCTTGTATCCGTCATCCACGGCAGTGCGAGGCGGTTACGCGACGATGTACGTCACGGGTGCGGGTGAATTGAGTAAGCCGCTGCCGACCGGGGTAGCGGCGAGCGGTACGGCGACTACCCTGCCGGTCCCGCGGCTGCCGGTGAATGTGACGGTGGGCGGGGTGCCCGCGCTGGTGCAGTTCGCCGGCGCGACGCCTGGCGAGGTGGGGTTGATTCAGGTGAACTTCATTGTGCCGGATAGTGTGGATGCGGGTGTGCAGCCGGTGGTGATTACGGTGGATGGGTCGCCAGCGATTGCGGCGAATCTGACGGTGACGGAGTGAAGAGAACGGTGGAGGCCGCGGTGGGAAAATGGCTACGTGGGAGGCTGGAACGTTATGTTCCAGCCCCTTTTTGCTTTTGAGTTGAAGTGAGAGTTTACGCGAGCGCCTTGCGGGCGTACTCGATACACTTTTTCACTTCGACGACCGAGTCCGAACCGGCGGGCACCTGATATTCGAGCTCGACGCTGGCGGGGAAGTTGTACTTCCTGTCCCGCAGGAGCTGAAGAATTTCGACGATGGGCGTGGAGCCCTGACCCCAGGGGAGATTCGCGCCCGGCGCGCCGGGGGCGCTGGGAGTGCGGTCCTTGAGGTGGATGCTGGCGATGCGGCCGTGCAGTTTTTCGAGCGCGGGAATGGGACTCTGGCCGGTGCCTGCGTAGTAGTGGCCGCAATCGAGATTGACGGCGTTGCCCTTCGACTGCGCGAGAACGTTGTCCCACGCATCGATGCGCGCCTGTTCGTGTGCGTGATAGGCGGTGACGACGCCATGTTTCAGGGCGAAGTCGCCGGCGCGCTGGGTGAATGCGGCGTTGTTCGAGAGCTCCGTGGTGACGGAAGTTGCGCCGAGGGTGGTGGCGACGGTGAACACGTAGTCCATTTCGTCATCCGACATGTTGGCGTTGGGTTCGAGCTTGAGGCAATAGATGGTGACTCCCGCGTCGTTATACATTTTGCGCAGGGCCTTGTACTTGTCCATGGAGACGGAGAGGCGCCACTTCGTGATCTCTTCGTTGCGGGCCTGCTGCTGCTTCTGCATCTCGGCG
>Ga0134125_10001239_pt1 | contig 31622 bp, 23 predicted proteins | sample KB31751_FD_96464 | JGI IMG/M metagenome (GOLD analysis project Ga0134125, IMG submission 96464) | Terrestrial soil microbial communities with excess Nitrogen fertilizer from Kellogg Biological Station, Michigan, USA - KB3-175-1 | ecosystem: Environmental > Terrestrial > Soil > Unclassified ... | reverse complement strand
CGCCTGAAGCACGCCGAGGTGCTGGCCGAGCTCGACCGCTGGCCCGAGGCGGCGGCGGCGGCCGAAGAGGTGGCGACGGCGTTTCCGGCGCGCGCGTATTCGCTCCTGGCGCGCGCCTACGCGGCGCTCGGGCGGCACGGCGAGCTGCGCGCGGCGCTCGAGCACCTGGCGGCGACGGGCGGCGAGCCGGCGGCGAGCATCCGCCTCGCCGAGCTGCGCGCCGACGACGGCGATCTCGAGGGCGCGAGCGTGCTCATCGGCCGCGCGCTCGAGGCCGGATCGCTCGAGCCGGCCGACGAGGCGCGCGCAGTCGAGCTCTACTCCGACGTGCTGTTGCGCCTCGGCGACGACGAGCAGCTGCAAGAGACGCTCGGGCGGCTGGCGACGCTGCGCGTGGATCCGGCGGCGCGGGCGCGGGCGCTGGCGGCGCAGGGCGCGGCGCGCTCGCGGCTGGGGCAGCTCGGCGACGCGCTCGAGAGCTATCGCGCGGCGCTGGCGGCGGCACCGGCCGACGACGACGTGCAGGCGCTGAGCGGCATCGGCGAGGCGGCCTATGCGCTCAAGCGCTGGGACGAGGCGCGCGCCGCGCTCGAGCCGCTCTACACGCGCGGCGTGCCGCCGAAGATCGAGCGCGCGCTCCGGCTCGGCGAGATCGCCGAACGGCAGGGCAAGGCCGACGAGGCGGTGCCGTTCTACGAGGCGGCGCTGTCGGCGGGCGCGCACGCGGCCGACGCGGTGCGCGCCTACAACGCGCTGGCGGCGGTGCAGCACGGGCGCGGCGACTTTGCCGCCGAGGCCGGGGCGCAGCTGCGCGCGGCCGACGATCCGCGCACGCAGGAGGCGGACGCGGTGCGCGCCGGCCGCCTCGTCGCCGCGGCGGAGCTGTTGCGCAAGCGCGGCGCGCGGCGCGAAGAGGCGAACGCGGCGTACGAGCGGGCGCTCGCGCTCGATCCCCTGCAGATCGTCGCGCTCGACGCGCTCGAGGCGATGGCCACCGAGATGGGCGACATCGAGCGCGTGGCACAGGTGCTCGGCCGCAAGGTGGCGGCGACGGCCAAGCGGCCCAACGAGCAGCGCGCGATCCTCGGGCGGCTGGCGGCGCTGCAGGCGCACCTCGGGCGGCCCGACGCGGCGCGGGCGGCCTACGCACGGGCACTCGAGCTCGACGGCAACTTCCGGCCGGCGCTGGCGTGGACCGCGGCGGACGCGCGCGGGCGCGGCGCCGCCGACGAGGAGCTGGCGGCGCTCGAGCGGCTGACGGCGCTGCCCATCGATCCGGCCGAGCCGGAAGCGTCGGTGCCGTCACTGGCGCGGCTCGGCGAGCTCTACGTCGACGGCGGGCGGCTCGACGACGGCGAGCGGTTGGCGCGGCGCGCGCTGCAGCTGCTGCCGCGCCATCCGACGGCGCTCGCGGTGCTCGATCGCGTGCTCTCGGCGCGGCCGGCGTCGCACGCGCTGGCGGAGCTTTTGGCGACGCGCGCGGAGGTCGAGACCGACTTCGACGTGATCGTCGACCTGTTGTTCCGGCGCGCGGCGCTCTACGAGGGGCTCGGCGAGTCGCGCGCGGCGATGCAGGCCTACGAGCAGCTGATCGCGCTGCGCCCGTCGTCGGCGGCGGCGTGGAATCGGCTGGCGGCGCTGCTGCGCGGCGCGGGCGAGTGGCCGCAGCTGGCGCAGCTGCTGACGCGGCTGGCCGAGCGCCACGCGGCCGACGGGCGGCGCGCCGAGGCCGAGCAGCTCTACGTCGAGATCGCGCACCTGGCGCACGATCGGCTGGGCGACGCCGAACGGGCGCGCGCGGTATTGCACAAGGCGCTCGAGGTGGAGCCGCGCAGCAAGGTGGCGCTGACGAGCCTCCTGGCCCTGGCGCGCGGGCGCGGCGACGCGAGCGAAGAGGATACGCTGCTCGGGCGGCTGAGCGAGCTCGCCGAGGATGGCGCGGCGCGGGCGCACGCCGTGGCGGAGCAGGCGCGGGCGCGGCACGGGCGCGGCGATCTCGACGGTGCGCTGCAGCTGCTCCGCGAGCTGCCGCCGGCGGCGTCGTCGGACGGGGCGCTCAAGCTGCGCGTCGAGATCGAGGAGGCGCGTGACACGCTCGCCGACGCGGCGGCGGCGCTCGAGGAGCTGCGCGCGCGCGCGGCGGCGGCGCGCGACGAGGCCGGCGAGCGCTGGGCCCTGCGGCGCCTCTTGCGCGTGGTGTCGGCGCAACGGCCACTTCGCTCTGGCGCGTCGGAGGAGCTGGCGCGGCGCGCGCTCGAGCTCGATCCCGACGATCGCGACGCGGCCACCGTGCTCTACGATGTGGAGCGCGCGCGCGGCAACGGGCCGGCGCAGCTGCAGGCGATCGATCGGCTGTTGCGCATCGCGCGGCGCACCTTCGAGGGCCCGGCACGCGAAGCGGCGCTCGGCATCGAGAGCGCCGAGGTGCTGGCGCGCGGCGGCGACCCCGACGCGGCGCTGGCGCGGCTGCGCGAGGTGCTCGAGGTCGCGCCCGAGACCGGCGCGGCGCATCGCAGCTACGGCGCGCTGCTGCTGGCGCGCGGGCAGGCGGCGGCGGCGGCCACGTCGCTGGCGCGCGCCGCCGAGCTCGACGCGCTCGACGGGCCGGGCTGGGTGCTCCTCGGCGAAGCCTGGGAGGCGGCCGGCGACGGCGAGCGCGCGGCGGCGGCGTACCATCGCGCGGGTGAGGCGGCGCCGCCGCGCAAGCGCGCCGAAGCGGCGTTCCGCGCCGGCAAGACCAACGAGGCGCGCGCGGCGGCGCTCGAAGGGCTGCGCGCGGCGCCGCGCGACGCCAACCTCTTGCGCATGGCCACGCACGGGCTGTCGCCGGCGGCGACGCTCGCGGTCGCCGACGAGCTGCAGCCGTGGCTCGGCGCCGGCGACGCCGCCTGGCTCTACGCCACGCTCGCGGGCGAGCTCGGCGCCGGCAGCGACGAGGAGCGCATCGCGCTCGAGCGCTCGGCCGCGCTGTCGCCGACGCCGGAGGTGTTGGTCGCGCTCGGCGATCGGCTGCATGGCGCCGAAGCGGCGGCGCGCTACGAGTCGGCGCTGGCGCTCGACGCCGGCTGCGTCGAGGCGGCGTTGGGCTTGGCGCGCCAGGGCGATCCCTACGCGGCGGCGCGCGCGCTGCAGACGGCGTGGGAGGCGGCGAGCGACGACATGCAGCGGGCGCGGCTCTCGGCGGCGCGCGCGGTGCTGCTGCGCGATCGGCTCGGCGACGCCGCCGGCGCGCGGCAGGCGATCGAGCGCGCGCTCGTCGAGGCGCAGCCGTTCCCCGAGCTGGCGCCGTTGTGCGCCGAGCTGACGCGCTCGCAGGCGGCGCTGGCGCGCGCGGCCGGCGATGCGCGCGCGGCCGAGGCGTCGCTCGAGTCACTGCGCGCCGCCAGTGTGGCGACGCCCGACGACCTGCGCCACCTCGCCGAGCTCTACGGCGAGCGCGGCGAGCACGACGCGGTGGTGGCGCTGCTCTCGCCGCTGCCGGGCTCGTCGGAGACGCTGGAGCGCGCGCTCGAAGCGACCGGCCGGCTCGACGAGCTCGCCGAGCGGCTGGCGGCCGAGGCGCCGCGCAAGCCGGCGGCGGAGGCGCGCGCCCTCTATCTGCGTGCGTCGCAGATCGCGGCCGATCGGCTCGCCGATCCGGCGCGCGCGGCGGCGCTGCTCGAGCGCGCGCTGCCGCTCGGCCCGGCCGACGCCGAGGTGTGGGCGCGGCTCGGCCGCCTGTATCTCGGGCCGCTCGGCGATCGCGATCGCGGCGCGCGCTGCCTGGCGCGCGCCTACGCGGCCGATCGCGAGCGCATCGATCTGCTCGTGCCGCTCGCCGATTTCCACTACGACGCCGACGAGCTGCGGCCCGCGGCCGACTACTATCGCGAGGCGCTGTCGCGCTTCGCCGTCGCCGCCGACGACGCGGCGCGCGTGCAGCTGCGGCTGGCGCGCATCGCGCACGTCCAGGGTGACGGCGTCGAGGAGGAGCAGGCGCTCGCGCAGGCGCTGGCGCTCGGCGCCGATGACGCGCTGCCGGCGCTGGCGTCGCTGCATCGCGCGCGCGGCGACGGCGCCAAGCTGGCCGCGGTGCTGTTGCGCCAGGCCGAGCACGCCACCGGCGTCGGGCGCGCGGCGCTCTTGCGCGAGGCGGTGCCGCACCTGCCGGCCGACGACGGCGCGCGGCTCGACGAGCAGATCCTGCTGCTCGACCCGAGCGACGAGGCGGCGCGCGATCGCGTGCTCTCGCGGCTGCGCGCCGGGAGCGACGCGGCGGGGCTGATGGCGCGGCTCGAGCGCGAGATCCCGCGCGCGTCGAGCGAGCGGCAGGCGATCTACGGCCGCGAGCTCGGCCGGCTCGCCGAGCGCGTGGGCGACGAGGCGCGCGCCGAGGCGGCGTGGACCACCGCGCTCGCCGCCGAGCCGACGCTGGAGGCGGCGCGCGCGCTGTGGGACCTCCTCGGCCGTCAGCGCCGGCGCGCCGAGGCGGCGCCGCTGTTCGAGGCGGCGCTCGAAGATCCGCGCCTGTCCGACGACGAGCGGCGCGAGCTCGGGCGCCTCGCCGGCGAGGCCTATCTGCAGCCGGGCGCCGATCCCGGACGCGCGCTGGCCTTCGTGGAGCGCGCGCGCGCGGCGGGGCAGCCGCTGCCGCTCGATCCGTCGGCGTTCCGCCAGCTCCTGCGCGCCGAGCGGCGCTTCCTCGATCTGGTCGTCGCGCTCGACGGCGCCGCCACCGAGACGCGCGACCCTGCCGAACGCGAGCGGCTCGAACTGGAGGCGGCCGAGGTGCTCGAGCGCGATCTCGGCCACGTCGGCGACGCCGCGCGCCGCTACTCCGCCCTCTTCGATCGCCGCCCCGATCGGCGCGATCTGGCCACGCGCGCGCGCCTCGCCTACTCCGCCGCGGAGGAGCCGATCTACGCGCTCGCCGTGCTCGACCGCGAGATGGCGCTCGTGACCGACACGACGGAGCTGGCGCAGCTCAAGATCGTGCGCGGCGAGCTCCTCCTGCAGGCCGGCGCCGACGCCGAGGCCGAAGCCGAGTTCCTGCACGCGCTCATCACCACGCCGCGCGTCGGGCGCGCGCACGCCGCGCTCGCCGACGTCTACAAGAAGCGCAACGACCTCGCCGGCGCGCTCGAGCACCTCATCGCCGCCGCCGACGCGCCCGATCTCGAGCCGATGCGCGCCGCCGCCTGCGCCGTCGACGCCGCCGACGTGCTGCTCGTCGAGGGCGACTCGGCGACGGCCGAGCGGTTGTACCAGCTCGCCGCCGCGCTCGATCCCGCCGATCGCCGGCCCGTCGACGCGCTGGCCCGCCTCGCCGCCGCGCGCGGCGATCACGAGCGCCACGCCGATCTGCTCGGCCGCGCCGCCGCGCTCACCGCCGATCGGCGCGAGCGCGCGCGCCTGGCCCTGCAGCGCGCGCGCCTGTTCCAGCACGAGCTCAAGCGCGAGCTCGACGCCTACCGCGCGTTCAAAGAGGCCGTCGCCTGCGATCCGAACCTGCGCGAAGCGGCGCGCGCGCTGCGCGAGATGGCCGAGGCGCGCGGCGAGTGGGCGCTCGCCGCCGAGCAGCGCTACCGCGAGCTGGCGCTCACCACCGACGCCGTCGAGCGCGCGCGGCTGCACGTCGAGCTCGGCGAGCTCCTCGAGTCCAAGCTCCTCGACGGCGGCGCCGCGCTGCGCAACTACGAGCAGGCGGCCGAGCTGGTGCTCGACGCCGGCGCCGAGGCGGGCAGCCCCGCCGACGTGGCGCCGTGGGCCGATCTGGTGCGGCTCTACAACGAGGCGCAGCGCTGGCGTGACGCCGCGCTCGCCGCCGAGCGGCTGGCTGCCACGCTCACCGGCCCGGGCCGCGCCGGCGCCCGCGCCGAGGCGCTCTCGCGCGCCGGCGAACTACACGAGCGCGCCGGCGATCACGAGCGCGCCCGCCAGCGGCTCGCCGAGGCCGCGGCCATCGGCGGCGAAGCCGGCCGCAAGGCCGACGACAGCCTGCTGCGCATCGCCGAAGACGAGGGCGATCCGATCGAGCTGCGCCGCCGCATCGAAGAGCGCCTCGCCGTCGAGCCCGAGGGCGAAGAGCGCCTCGAGCTGTTGCAGCGCCTGCTCGCCGTGGCGGCGCGCATGGGCGATCTCGCCGAGGTCGATGCCCGCAGCCAGGAGATCCTGGCCCGCGCCCCCGACGACGCCGAGGCGTTCGTGCAGCGCAAGCACGTGCTCACCGCGCGCAGCGACTGGACGGCGCTGGCGCAGCTGTTGCGCGCGCGCGCCGGCGCCATCCGCGACGCGGCCGAGCGCGCCGATCGCCGCTTCGAAGCCGGCCGCCTCTCCGAGACCGAGCTCTACGACGTCGCCGCCGCCGCCGCCGACTACGAGGCCGCGCTGCTCGCCGAGCCCGAGCACGTGGCCGCGCTCGACGCGCTCGCCGATCTCTCGTACCGCACGCGCCACCTGTCGCGCGCCCGCGCGCTCTACGCGCAGCTCGGCGATCAGCCCTCCTCGCTCGGCGCCGACGAGGTCTGGCGCCGCCGCGGCGAGCTCGCCGAAGAGGCCGGCGATCTCGGCGAGGCCCACGTCGCCTATAGCCACGCCATCGCGGTGAACGGCTCGAACCTGTCGGCGCATCAAGCGCTGGCGCGGCTGTCGATCGCCGGCGGCGACGATCTGTCGGCGTACAACTCGCTGCGCGCCGTGCTCGACCTCCTGCCGCTCGACGCCGTCGAGCGCATCACCGAGCTGCGCCGCCACCTCGGCGAGCTGGCCTGGAAGCTCGGCGATCACGACGCCGCCCGCCACTACCTCGAGCTCGTGCTCTCGCAGCTGCCGATGGAGGCGCGCGCGCTCGAGCTCCTGGCGCGCATCTATCAGGAGCAGCAAGCGTGGCCCGAGTGCGCCGATGCGCTCGGGCGCCTGTCGCGCCTCGTGCGCGAGCCGGCGGAGCGCGCCGAGCTGCTCTTCCGCCGCGGCGAGATCCTGCGCCTCGGCCTCGGCGACGTCGAGCGCGCCAACGACGCCTACCTGAAGGCCGCCGACCTGCACCCGACGCACGCGCCGACCTTGCGCCGCCTCGTCTCGTACTACTACGGCGAGGGCGACTTCGTGGCGCTCAAGGAGATCGCGCGCGAGCTCGAGAGCCTCGGCCAGCCGCTCGCCGAAGCGGCCACCGAAGCCGGCCTCGGCCTGGCGCTCGGCGGCGACGAGGCGCGCGGCACCGTCGTCGTCGCCGTCTCCAAGCCGGCCGCGGCGCGTCTCGCCGAGCTGCTCGCGCAGGCGCGCCTGTTGCAGCTGCCGCAGATCGATCCGGCGCTGCGCGCCTCGGCCCGCGCGCTCGGCCCCGACGGGCGCGCCACGCTGCAGGCGGCGCTCGAGGCGCTGTGCGCCGATCCGCTCGCGCCCGCCGCCAACGGCGCGCGCCTCGCGCTCGGCCGCCTGCACGACGCCGCCGGCGACGGCGCGCGCGCACGCGTCCATTACGCCATCGGCACCTTCCTCGATCCGACCGGCCTCGCCGCCGCGCGCTGGAAGGAGCTCGGCCCGCCCGAGCCGTGGTCGATCGATCCCGAGGCGCTCGTGCATCCGAGCGCGCGCGGTCCCTTGCGCGACGCGCTCGTCGCGCTGGCGCCGCACCTGCTCGGCCTGTCGGCGTCGGAGATCGACGCCGATCCGGCACCGACGTGGACCGACAAGCTGCGCCCGGTGATCGCGCGCGCCACCGGCGTCACCGAGGTCGAAGCCTGCGTCGTCGTCGACCTGCTGCACGATCCCGCCTGGGCCGAGCCGACGCGACCACCGCGCCTGCTCCTGCCGCGGCGCACGCTCGCCGACGAGCACGTGGCGCGCTTTGCCGCCGCGCGCGCCATGCATGCGCTCGTCAGCGGCGTCGCGCTCGTCGACAGCCGCGCCGGCGACGACGTGGCCGCGCTCTTGCGCGCGGCGGCGGCGCTGTTCCTGCCCGATCTGCGCGCGCCCGAGCGCGGCGTCGCCTTCTCCGCCTTCGTGCGCGCCTGGCAGTCGGAGCTGTCGGAGATCGCCCTCGATCCGGCGCGCCTCGGCGAGGCGGAGCGCGCGCGCCTCGAAGTGGCGCTGGCGGCTGCCGTCGCCGACGCGCAGGTGGCGGCCCACGCGTCGGCCTACGCGCTCGCCGAGCGGCTGTCGGCCGATCGCGTCGCGCTCGCCGCCACCGGCGATCTGCGCGCCGGCCTGGTCGCGCTCGCGCCGGTGGACGCCACCACGCCCGAGGCGCGCGCCGCGGCGCTGAGCACGCCGCCGCTGGCCGACCTCATCGCCTTCGCGCTGTCGGCGACGTGATGATGCGCGCCGCCGTCCTCGCCGCCGTGCTCGTCCCGCTGTGCGCGCTCGGCGCGGCCGGCTGCATCGCCAAGCGCACGCCGGCGTGGGCCGCCCCGCCGACGCCGTTCGGCGCCGTCTCCGAGCAGATCCTGCAGGACCTCGCCGCCGACGGCGACAAGGCGTGGAAGGCGCGCGCCGACAAGGACCAGCTCGACGAGGCCGCGCGCGCCTACGCCGCGGTGCTGCGCTACAACCCGTCGGACGCGGGCGTGCTGGTGCGCCTCGGCCGCGTCGCCATGCGCCGCGCCGCCACCACCGATCGCGGCGCCGGCGCCGCCGAGCGGCTCAACGAAGCCACCGCCTACGCCGAGCGCGCCCTCGCCGCGCGCAACCCCGCGCTCCTCGCCGCCGCGCGCACCAAGGGCGCCGTCCCCGGCGATGTCTTCTCGCACGCCGAGCCCGCCGACGCGCCGGCGCTCGCGCTCTACGCCGAGGCGCTCCTCGGCTGGAGCGTCGCGCACGGCACCGGCACGGTGCTCAAGCAGCGCGACTGGATCGCCGCCGCCGCCACGCGCGCGCTCGGCTTCGATCCCGCGGTCGGCTGGGCTGCGCCCAACCGCGTGCTCGGCACGCTCGACTGCGAGCTGCCGTCGGCGCGCGAGAACCTGCGCGACGCGCTCGTGCGCTTCGAGGCCGCCGTCGCAGCCGCGCCCGCCTACCTGCCCACGCGCGTCGCCTACGCCACCGAATACGCCACGCGCATGCGCGACGACGAGCTCTATCGCCGTTTGTTGCAAGAGGTCATCGGCGCCGATCCCAAGGCCTTCCCCGACGCGGCGCCGGAGAACGTCGAGGCGCAGAAGGCCGCGCGCAAGCTCCTCGGCCGCTAGCATGCCGCGCGTGGCGGTGATCGTCCCCGTCCTCGACGAGCACGCCGCGCTGCCCACGCTGCTGCCCGCGCTGGCGGCGCTCGCGCGCGAGGGCGCCGAGCTCGCCGTCGTCGACGGCGGCTCCCGCGACGGCACGCGCGCCGCGCTCGCCGCCGCCGGCCTCGGCCCGCTCGACGCGCCGCGCGGCCGCGCCACGCAGATGAACGCCGGCGCCGCCGCCACGCGCGCGCCCATCCTGCTCTTCTTGCACGCCGACACGCGCCTGCCCGACGGCGCGCTCGCCGCCGCCGCCGACGCGATCGACCGTGGCGCCGCCGGCGGCTGCTTTCGCGTGCGCTTCGACTCGCGCGATCCGCGCCTCGCCCTCGCCGCGCAGATCATGAGCTGGCGCGCCCGCATGCTCGCCTCGGCCAGCGGCGATCAGGCGCTCTTCGTCCGCCGCGACCTGTTCGAGGGCCTCGGCGGCTTCCGCGCGCTGCCGCTCATGGAGGATCTCGACTTCACGGCGCGCCTGCGCCGCGTCGGCCGCTTCGTCGTCGCCGACGGCGGCGCCGTCACTACGTCGGCACGCCGCTGGCACACCCACGGCGTGATGCGTACGATCGCGCTCATGTGGACGTTGCGGCTCGGCTATCATCTCGGCGTGAGCCCCGCCCTCCTCGCGCGCTGGTATCACGATGCGCGCTGACCGCGACAGCGCCACGCCGCCGGCGTATCGCCCGTCGCCCGCCGAGGACGCCGCGCTCGCCCGCCTGCTCGCCGCCAAGCTCGACAGCTTCGACGCGCCCTTCCGCACCCCGCGCCAGGTGCTCGGCCGCCGCGCCACCGCCGGCTGCGTGGCCCTCGAGATCACGCAGCGCTGCAACCTCGATTGCACGCTCTGCTACCTCTCCGACTACTCGGAGAGCGTGCCCGATCCGCCGCTCGCCGAGCTCAAGCACAAAGCCGACAACATCAAGCGCCTCTTCGGCGTGCAGACCAACGTGCAGATCACCGGCGGCGACCCGACGCTGCGCCGCCGCGACGAGCTCGTCGAGATCGTCCGCTACGTCGCCTCGATCGGCCTCAACCCGGCGCTGCTCACCAACGGCATCCGCGCCTCGCGCGATCTTCTCGCCGAGCTGCGCGCCGCCGGCCTCGTCGACGTCGCCTTCCACGTCGACGTCACGCAGGAGCGCAAGGGCTTCACCACCGAGCGCGCGCTCGACGACGTGCGCGCCGAATACCTCGAGCGCACGCGCGGGCTCGGCCTCGCCGTCATCTTCAACACCACCGTCTGCGACGCCAACCTCGACGAGATCCCCGAGCTGGTGCGCTTCTTCGTCGCCCACGCCGGCCCGCTCGGCATGGCCTCGTTCCAGCTCCAGGCCGACACCGGCCGCGGCGCCCTGCACAAGCGCGGCCGCACGCTCACGCGCCGACAGATGCGCGCGCTCATCGAAGAGGCGGCCGGCACGCCCATCGGCTGGGACCACGTGCTCATCGGCCATCCCGAGTGCCACGACATCGGCTACACGCTCGTCGTCGGCGGGCCCGACGGCCCGCGCGAGGTGATCGACCTGTTCGACGATCCGCGCCTCGTCGAGCGCTTCCTCGCCGACTTCGCCACCGTGCCGCTCGATCGCTCCGACGTGCCGCGCTCGGCGCTCGCCGTCGCCCGCCACATCTTTGCGCACAAACCCTCGTGGCTGACCTTCGGCGGCGCGTTCGTCGCGCGCCTCGTCGCCAAGCTCGCCGCCGCCATGGCGCGCACGCGCTCGACCCGCGTCGGCAAGCTCAGCTTCTTCATGCAGAACTTCCAGGACGCCGACGCGCTCGATCCCGCGCGCATCAAACACTGCAGCTTCTACGTGGCCACGCGTGACGGCGCCGTCTCGATGTGCGAGCACAACGCGCGCCGCGACGACTACATCATCCCGCCCAACCTCGTGCGCGACGTCGACGTGCGCCGCGCCCGCCCCGCGATCGCCGCCGTTCCGCGCGACGCCGCGCACCGCCCGCGCAAATGATCGGCCCGCGCCCATGATCGGCCGCGCGCGCCTCGGCACCACCTCGTGCATCTGGCACGACCACATGCTCCCCAACGTCGAGCGCCTCGCCGGCCGCGTCGACGACGTCGAGCTGCTCGTCTTCGACGTCGAGTCCGACCTGCCGCCGCCCGCCGACGTCGCGCGCCTCGCCGCCCTCGCGCGCGAGCACGGGCTCAGCTACACGCTGCACACGCCGCTCGACGCCAGCCTCGCCTCCGCCGACGAGACGCGCCGCGCGCGCGGCATCGACAAGGTGCGCCGCGCCATCGCCTGGGGCGCGCCGCTCGCCCCGCTCGCCTGCACCGTGCACGTCTACCTCGGCGACCGCGAGCACGATCCCGCGCCACCGGCTGATCTCGACGCCTGGCGCGATCGCGCGCGCGCCTCGCTCGAGACCCTGCTGCGCGATCTACCGCCGCGCGCGCTGTCGGTCGAGTGCATCGACTACGACTTCGCGCTCATCGCCCCCGTCGTCCGCGCGCTCGACCTGTCGGTCTCGCTCGACGTCGGCCACCTCCTGCGCGACGGCCGCTCGCACCGCGCCGCCGTCGACGAGTGGCTGCCGCGCGCGCGCATCCTGCAGCTCCACGGCACGCGCCCGGGACCGGATGGCGGCCGCGATCACAAGTCGCTGGCGTACGCACCACGCGCCGAGATCGAGTGGTTGCTACGAACGTTGCAGGATCGTCAGTTCGACGGCGTCTTGACGCTCGAGGTGTTCGACCCCGAGGACCTCGAATCGTCGCTCGCGGTCGTGCGCTCGCTCTCGTCCTGAACGAACATCCGCGTCGACACGATCGACGACACCAGCAGCATGAAGCCCACCATCACCGCGTAGTACACCTCGCGGTCCATGATGTCGTCGCTGGCGAAGAGGAACGGCGAGAACAGCACCGCCAGCGCCAGCGCCGCTTGCACCCAGCGCAGCCACGGCGCGCGATGAATCTGCGTCGCTGCCGCGATCACCGCCACGCCGAGCCCCACCGAGGTCGCGCCGTAGGCGTCGAGCCCATGCCCGACCAGCCACGGCTCGGCGATGGCGAGCGCGCCCACGAAGGCGCGGAACAGCGCCAGCCCCACGTTCACCCGACGGTCTTGCGAATCCATCTGTCCTCTTTGTCACCAATTTCGTCGCCGGCAAACACAAACGGCGCGAACAGTAGCGTCCGCGCCGCTCGTGTCCAGCGCAACGGCGGCCCTCGTCAGCCGAGCTCCTCTTTGAACAGCCGCTTGGTCCGCTCCCACGCGTCCTTCGCCGCGGCCTCGCGATGCATGCGCGGATCGACGTCGCGGAAGAACGCGTGCGAGGCGTTGTCGTAGACCACGACCTCGTGCCGCACCTTGTGCTCCTCGAGCGCCTTCTTGATCGCCGCCACCTGATCCTGCGAGATCATCGGGTCCTCCTTGCCGAAGAAGCAGAGGATCTTCCCCTTGATGTCGCCGGTGCGCTCGATCGTCTTCTTGGTGCCGCCCGGCCCGAACGTCGCGATGCCGCCGCCGTAGAACGAGGCCGCGGCCGCGATCGGCTGCGTCGCCGCCGCCAGATAGGCCATGTGGCCGCCGATGCAGAAGCCCATCACGCCGAGCTTCGACGGGTTCACTTCCTTGCGCGACTTCAAGAACGAGATGGTCGCGTTGATGTCCGCCTCGATGCCCTCGAACGTGAGCTTCGGGATGACCTCCATGCCCTTCTTCATGCCCTCGTCGTCGTAGGGCAGCTCCGTCCCCGGCGCCCACGCGCGGTGGTGATAATCGGGCGCGATCGCCACGTAGCCTTCACGCGCCACGCGCGCGGTGACGTCGCGAATGTGCGCGTTCACGCCGAAGATCTCTTGAAACACGATGACCGCCGGCCGCGGCCCCGACGCCTCGGGCAGCGCCAGAAACGCCCGCATCTCTTTTCCGTCGACGGTGAGCTTGACCTCTTCGGTTCGCACGTTTCCCATCGCGGCCTCCTAGTGACGTGAGAGGCGGCGAATCTAGCACGCGCGTGATAGCTTTTGGCGGTGAGCGACGCGACGCCGCCATCCGACGATCTGCCCGCGCGCCATCCGTGGGAGGAGCCGCCCACGGGCGGCTGGTCGTCGTCGCTGCCCGATCTCGGCAAGGAGCTCGGGCTCTTCGCCCTGTCGGCGGTGCTGCTCTTCGCCGCGCTCCGCGCCGTCCACGAGGCGCGCAAAATGGGCGCACACGAGCAGCACGGCTGGGCCTTCGCCGTGCTGGTGGCGCTGTGGCTCGTGGTCTGCCTGATCACCGCCGCGCTCTTCGTCTACGTCTGGCGCCGCCTCGGCGGCGTGGCGCTGCTCGCTGCCATGCTCACCGACTACGGCCGCCTGCACCGCCTCGGCGGGCGCCCGCCGGTGTGGCTCGACGCGCCGCCGTCGGGCGGGCTGCGCATCGCGCACCTGTCGGACCTGCACGTCAACGAAGGGCCGACGGTGCGCATGGTCGAGCGCGCTCATCCCGGCGGCAACCGCCAGCTCGAGCGCGTGCTCGACGCGCCGCCGCTCGGCGACGCCGACATCATCCTCGTCACCGGCGACGTCACCGATCGCGGCACCGCCGCCTCGTGGCGCGCCTTCCTCGACGCCGTCGACGAGCGCGAGCTCGCCGGGCGCATGATCCTCGTCCCCGGCAACCACGACATCGCGTTTGTCGATCACATCGTGCGCAAGCGCGCCCTCCGGCTCGATCGCTTCGGCATCGTGCAGCTGTCGAACCTGCTCAAGTTCGGCGAAGCCTTCGCCGAGACGCTCGGCGGACAGCGCGGCACCTGCCTCATCGACGGCCAGCCGCGCTCCTACCTCGACGCGTGGACGGAGGCGGAGAAGTCGGTGCGCCCGTTCGTGGCGTCGCTGCCGTCGACGCCGGTGCCGCCCCTGACGCTGCGCCACTGGTGGCGCGAGCGCCACGCCTTCTTCGAGTACGTCGAGCGCATCGAGGAGGCGCGGCAGAAATTGCTCGCGCTCTTTCCCGTCGCGGTGACGCTGCCGGAGAAGGACTCGGTCATCTTCGTGCTCAACTCGGTGTCGCGCGTGTCGCGCCATCCGGCGCTCAACGCCATCGGGCGCATCGGCCGCGCGCAATACAAGCGGCTCGACAAGCTGGCGCGCCAATGCCCGCAGCGCCTCAAGCTCGTCGCCGTGCACCACCACCTCGTGCGCCGCGGCGAAGAGCAGTCGGCCGGCTTCGTCACGCGCCTGTTCGCCAAGTTCACCGTGCTCGGCGACAGCCGTCCCCTCGTGAAGTTCTGCAACCGCTGGGGCGTGCGCGCGGTGCTCAACGGGCACCGCCACCTGTCGTATCAGCTACGGCTGCCGTCGGGGACGGTGCTGTTGGCCGCGCCGTCGTCGACGCTCGGCGACGAGCTGGCGCACGATCCGCGCCCGCAGTTCGAGCGCTACGACTTCACCGGCAAGCCCGATCCCGACTCGGTCGGGATCTTCCGCGCCGCGATCCGCCTGCCGCGCGATCCGACGCCGCCGCCTCCGCCGACTACTTCTCCACTGCCGTGACGAAATATTCGTCCGGCGTGCAGCGCCACCACGACTTCAGATCCTGACGGTACTTCAGCGTCACGCGCGTGCCCGCGCGCTCGGCCTCGCGGATCTGCTTCACCACCGGATCGGCGTCGGAGTGGTGGTCGACGCTGAAGGTCCAGATCTCGACGTTCTGCGTCGGCGCCGAGCCGGTGAGCGCCAGCTCGCCCTCGGCGTACTTGCACGCCGGCGTGCCCTTGACCGCGAACTTGCGCACGACGCCGGTGCGCTCACCGACGGAGTAGCCGTGGTACCACCAGTAGCGGAAGCCCTGCCACGCCGCCAGCACGCCGGCGACTGCGAAGATGGCGAGACCGATCTTGATGCGAGGTCCGAGCTTCATGACACCACCCTTTGCCGGTAGACCTTAGCATTGCACACCGGCGTCCGCACTGCCGACGATTCGGCCCCACTGCGCACGCCGCAACTCCTTGGAAGACTGCAGCGCGGCTCGCGGCACGCACCCTGCTAATACGTGGGTGCATGCTCCGCTTATTCCCGCTGCTGCTCCTCGTCGTGGCGGCGCCAGCGGCCGCCGTCGAGATCGGTCTCAGCGGACCGTCGGTCGAGAACGGCGACGTCGACGGCGCCATCGCCGCGGCGCGCGCGGTCGAGGACACCGGCGCGACCTGGGCGCGCGTCAACTTCCGGCTCGACGCGTGGGACGCGCCCGACGACAGGACACCGCGCGGGCCGCAGATGCTGTCGTGGTTCGCCGCCTACGATCGGCTCGTCGACGAGCTGACCACGCACGGCGTGCAGGTCTACGGCCAGATCGGCGCCGAGAGCGTGCCCGGCGGCGGCGAGCCCGACAGCGACGATCACGTGCAGCGCTACGCGGCGGCGTTCGTGCAGATCGTCGATCACTTCCGCGATCGCGTGCGCGTGTTCGAGACCTTCAACGAGCCCAACAACTGGCGTGACGCGAAGTCGATGCGCCCGGCGGTGTCGCCGCTGTACTACGCCAAAGAGCTGCAGGAAATATATCTGAATACAAAATATTACAACAATCGAAGCAGCGATCCTTGCGCGCAGGTCACGATTGTATCGGGCGCGCTCTTCTCGTCGGAGGACACGGACGCCGCCGACTACTGGAGCCAGGTCGTCGATGCCGGCCGCAACCAGCTGGCTTGGGATTGGATGCACGAGAACGTCGGCAGCTGGCCCTACGACGGCGTCGGCTACCACGTCTACGTGGGACAGTCGTCGGACGCGACGACGTCGTCGATCGCCTCGGCGACGCAGACCAACCTCGACGGCATCTGGGCCGCGGTCACCGCGCGCGACGATCAGGCGGCCAACAAGAAGCTGTGGCTCACCGAGTTCGGCTGGACGATCGATCAAGTGAGCGCGCAGCAGCAGTCCGACTTTCTGACGACGGCGTTCGACACCTTCGCCGCCAACAGCGAAGTGGCCGCCGCCTTCTGGTTCACGTTTCAAGACTTCCCGAATGGGCGCTACGGCCTCTTCGACGACGGCGGGCTCGGCGTCGCCAACCGCCGGCCCGACTACGACGCCTTCACCGCCGCCGTCGCCAAGTATCCGCCGGCGCTCGGCGCGCGCTTCGTCGCCTCGGACGCGCCGGCGACGCTGGCGCCGGGCGAGACGCGCACGGTGACGCTGACCGTGCACAACGCCGGCAGCGCGACCTGGAGCGAGAGCGATCCCGAGCGCCTCGGCGCCGCGCCCGGCTGTCCGTCGGCGGCGGTGACCAATGCGCTCCTGTTCGTGCCGAGCGGAAACGGCTACGCCAACGCCGCCGCCGACGCGCGCATCACGCTTCCCGCCGACGTCGCCGCCGGCAGCGACGCGACCTTCACCTTCGCCATCACCGCGCCATCGAGCGCGGGCGACTACGTCTTCGGCGCGCGCATGGTGCGCGAGGGCATCGCCTGGTTCGGCGACACCTATCGCACGACCATCCACGTCGACGGCGGCGGCACCGGAAACGGCGGCACCGGCGGCGTCGGTGGCAACGGAGCCGGCAACGGCAACAGCGACGGCAACGGCGAGGGCGGCTCTTCGAACGGCCCGGGAGCGCACCACGGCTGCAGCTTCGGCGGAGGCGTGGCCGCGCGAGCGACGGATGGCTCCAGCTTCTTCGTCATCGGGCTCTTGGTGGGCCTGCTTGCACTTTTCCGCCGTGGCGAAAAACCACTAGTGTCACGGTATCTTACCTGAGGCTTACAGGCCGCCGAGATGGAGTCCCGCGCCCCAGGGGAAACCGGCACCATTCGGTGCGTCTCTGCCGGGGTCAAATCACCCCGTTTGACAACGAGACCTGACGCAAAACCGCGACGGACGCGGACCCGAAACTTGGCCTTACGCGTGCAGTAGGACGCGCCCGGGAGGGATCGGGCAATGAGCGACAAAATCATCGTCACCGGCATCGCAGTCATCACGGATCCGGACCCGTGGGATGTCGGGATGGTCACGGAGCGACTGCCGGCGCAGGAGCTCGAAGACGACGGCATCGAGCCGGATGAGCCCATCATCCAGCGCGATCGCGCCGCCTAGCATCGGCTACTACTTCGCGGGCAACTCGCCCGGGTGCGCTTTTCGGTACTCCTCGAGCAGCTTCACCACCTCGACCTGAAACTCCTTCGAGAACTGCGCGTTCGCTTTGTCGGCGATCGCGAGCACGCGCCTGGCCACGTCGCGCTGCATCTCGACCGGCGTCGGCACCACGACGAGGCCGTTCTTCTTCTGCAGCTGCTCGAACGCCTTGGCGTTGTCTTCGCGCACCTGCTTGGTGACCTCGACCTCCATGGCCTTGGCCTCCTCGGTGACGATCTTCTGATCGCGCGGATCGAGCTAGTTCCACGCCTTCTTGGTGAGCACCGTGGCGCCGGTGGCCATGCCGATGACCGCCGAGGTCACGTACTTGGCGTGCGCCGACCACTGCAGCGCGACCGTCGACAGCGGCGAGCCGAAGAAGGCATCGATCGATCCCGTCGCGAGCGACGGCAGCACCTCCGGTACGCCCATGGGCACGCCGCGCAGGCCGAGCGCGTCGAAGGTCTGCTTGGTGAGCGGATCGTCGCCGAAGCGCCACAGCTTGGTCATGCGCAGATCGTCGAGCGAGCGGATCGGACGCTGCGAGAAGATGCGCACCGGCCCGACGTCGCCCCAGCCCATGAGGAGGTAGCCTTTCTCGTCGAACTTCTTGCGCAGCAGGGGATCGAGCCGCTCGCGCGCGTGATCGAGCTCGGCGTAGGTGCGCGACGCTTCGAGCGCGCGCACCTCGGGGTTGATCATGGCGAGCCCGATGCCGGTGATGGCGGCGCCCGAGAGCTGGCCGAGCTGCATCTTGCGGATCACGTCCTTCTCGTCGCCCATGACGCCGCCGGAGTAGAACTTGATCTTCACGCGGCCTTCGGCGCGCTGCTCGACGCGCGCTTGCCACTTGTGGAACAGGTTCATCCACGACGAGCCTTCGGGCGCGAGCGTGGCGATCTTGAGGATGACGGCGAGGGCGATGAGCGATTGCAGCATCGCGTGACGATATCACGCGTAGCCGAAGTCGTGCGCGTGTCGTCGTAGAAAGCCACCGACGAGAGCGGCCTGCGCGAACAGGAGCAAATTTTCTATGACGCCGACGATCCAGCTCCCCACGAGCGGGATGAAGCCTGCCGCGAGCGAGGCCACGAGTGTCACGCCGGCGAACGCGACGATCGAGAGCGCGAAGATGCCGACGAGGCGCGCGTAGGAGGCGGGCGCGCGCGCGATGATCTGCGCCCACGCGATCGGATAGAGCGCGCCGAGCGTGGAGCCGGTGAGCACCACCGCGATCAAGACCGCGGGCAGGTACGTCATCCCGGCGACGAGCAGGGCGAGCGCGACGGGCTTGCCGCCGGCGTCGTGGCCGGCGAGGTGCCAGACGAGATACGGCGCCGTGCCGACGATGATGCAGAGCCACCCGCGCAGCACGGTCTTGAGCATCGCGACCGGCGTGTCGCCGGCGTCGGCAGGACCGGGCAGGCCGTCGCCGCCGTCGCCGACGAAGGCGATGATCTGGAAGTAGTAGGCGACGAGCGCGGCGTAGCCGGCGAGCTTGAGCAGGTCGCCGAAGCCGGGGACCCAGCCGAGCGCGATGAACAGCGCGATCGCGGTGGCGGTGATGAGGCCGTCGACGGTGAAGGGGCGGCGCACGAGCTGGGCGTAGTCGGGCGGCGCGGGCGGCCCGGCCGCGGCGGGCTCGCCGAGCGGCGCGCTGCAGCGCGTGCACAGCTCGAGCAGCTTGCCGCGGACGTTGAGCTGCTTGACGCAGAGCGGGCACCAGAGGCGGCGGCAGCGCGTGCACTGCCGCGTCGCGGTCGCGCGTGGATGCGACACACAGACCATGCCTTCGAGTGTGGCTCAGACCAGCGCGCGCAGCAACGGAAGCGCGGCGGCGAGCGTGGACGGCGCGACCAGGAGGCTGACGACGATCATGGTGGGCGGCAGATCGAAGAAGAAGCCGGGGTGCACGAGGACGCCGGCGTCGAGGAGCGCGAGCGTCCACTCCTCTTCGCTGCGCGTCGACGGCAGGCGGACGATCGCGGACCAACCGCCGGCGGCGTCGAGCAGCCCGGCGGCGCTGCCGGCGAGCGCGGCGGCGAGGGCGGCGCGGTTGTCGCGCGCGCGGCCGAGGATCTGCGCGCCGAGGTCGTCGACGAGCGCGAGCAGCGACGGCGCGGCGTGCTGCACCGGCGCGGCGACGGACAGGTAGGTGTCGGCGATGTGCTCGAGGCGCGCTTCGGCTCGGGCGCGCAGCGCGGCGGGACCGCCGGCGAGGATCCAGCCGAGCTTGAGCTGCGGCAGGCCGACGAGCTTCGACAGGCCGGAGAGGCAGAAGGTGAGCGCGGGCGAGTCGCCGGCGAGCGTCGTGACGCGGTCGGGATCGGGGGCGAAGGCGTAGTCGGCGAAGACTTCGTCGCTGACGAGGGCGAGGTCGTGCTCGGCGGCGAGGATGGCGAGCGCGCGCGCTTCGTCGCGCGTGAGGAACGAGCCGGTCGGGTTGTTGGGGTTGACGACGAGGATGGCGCGCGTGCGCGGCGTGAGGGCGCGGCGCACCTCTTCGACGTCGACGAACCAGCCGTGGTGGTAGCGCAGCGGATAGGCGACGGGGCGGACGGACTCGAGGGCGGCGAGGTGATCGAAGAGCGGATAGCTCGGCTGCGGGACGAGGACGTCGTCGCCGGGATCGCAGAGGAGCTTGAAGAGCCAGGCGTAGGCTTCGGACGTCGACGCGGTCAGGGTGATGCGCGCGGGCTCGACGGTGACGCCGTGGCGCGCGTAGTAGGCGGCGACGGCGGCGCGAGCGGCGGGCAGGCCGTGCGGCGTGGGCTCGTACACGAGCGCGGCGGGGGCGGCGAGGGCGGCGCGGATGGCCGCGGTCGGATAGGTGAGGCCGACGACGGTCGGGTTGGTTTCGGTGAGATCGTGCAGCGGCGTGCCGCGGGCGCGCGCGGCGTCGACGGCGACGCTGAGGCGGTTGGGCGCGAGCGAGGCGGGCAGGCGGGACGAAAACACGGCCGGAGTATAAAATGGAGGGCGATGCGAGTTGTCGTCGGAATGATCGGAATGATCGCGGCGTGTGGGTTGGCGATCGGGTGCGGCAGCGGGAACGGCGGCGGGGGCGGCGCCGGCGGCGGGGGCGGCGGCGGCACCGGTGGGAGCGGCGGCGGCACCGGTGGCGCGGGTGGCGGCGGCGCGGGTGGTGCCGGCGGCGCGGGCGGCGGCGGCGCGTTCGACTTTCCGTCGTCGTCGGTGATCTATCAGGACATCTCGACGGCGATGCCCGACAGCGAGTCGGCGTCGGTGATGGGCGCGCTGCAGACGAGCGGATGGGGCGACAACGGCGCCAAGCTGCGCATCGACGTGTCGTTCGCGGTGCTGCACGCGGACGCGAGCGTGACGCCGCGGCCGTTCATGTCGGGGACCACCGACGTCGATTGCGACACGGCGCCGATTCCGGTGCCGCCGGGCGGACGGATCGAGGGCGCGAGCGATTACGACTGTTCGGGCGGCGACTGTCATCTGCTCGTGTATCAGGGGATGCGGCTATATGAGCTCTATCAGGCGCGCATCACCGGCGGCATGGCGACGGGCGGGACGTTCAGCGGGAGCTGCCTGGTGGTGTGGGATCTGACGAAGGACTACTGGGCCAATCCGGCGACGGTGGGGCCGGGGTTCTCGCGCGGCGATGGGTGCAACGGGGCGGACGCGGCCGATCTGCCGATGGCGGCGTTGATCTTGAAGACCGAGGAGATCCAGGCCGGCGTCGTGAATCACGCGCTGCGTTTCACGATCCCGAACGATCGCATTCGTGCCGATGTGTACGTGCATCCGGCGACGCATCTGGGTGGACCGACGGGCGGGGCGACGACGATGCCGTATGGCGCGAGGTTGCGGCTGAAGGCGTCGTTCGACGAGTCGACGCTGCCGAGCGACGCGGCGCGCGTGGTGGCGAGGGCGCTCAAGAAGTACGGCATGTTCATGGCCGACGGTGGGAACCCGTATGTGTCGGCGACGGACGACATCGACAGCGTGATCGCGCCGACGGCGATCGGGGCGATGCAGCCGATGGATTTCGAGATGCTGGATGGAGGAACGCGGGTGAATTTCCATCAGCAGAGCTGCACGCGGACGCCGATCACGCAGTAGCGGCGACGGTAGTAGAGTGCGCGTATGAAAGCGCACACGAAGTACCTGACGTTCAATACGAAGAAGCGGCGCGAGCTCGTCCGGATCACGGAGGAGGTGGCGGCGTGCTGTCGCGAGAGCGGCGTGCAGGAGGGGATGGTGCTGGTGAGCGCGATGCACATCACGGCGGGCGTGTTCGTCAATGACGACGAGCCGGGGCTGCACGCGGACATCGAGGAGTGGGTGCAGCGGTTGGCGCCGGGGCCGTCGGCGGGGGGCGGGGGGAAGTTCGATGGGCCGGAGTATCGGCATCATCACTCGGGGGAGGACAATGGGGACGCGCATCTGAAGAATTTGTTGATCGGGCATCAGGTGATCGTGCCGATCACGGCGGGACGGTTGGATCTGGGGCCGTGGCAGCAGGTGTTCTACTTCGAGTTCGATGGCAGGCGGGCGAAGCGGGTGGTGTTGAAGGCGATGGGTGAATAGAGGTTTGGTTCTGCGCGGCGATGGTGCTCGCCGGCGATCGTGGTGGCGCGGCGCTGGTCAGCGCGGGGCGGGGAGGCCGGCGGTGGGGTCGTCGGGGTTGCTGCCGCTGGTGGCGATGTTGTCGTAGTTGGAGCCGGAGAGCGCGGCTTGGGATTTTTCGGCGCCGGAGGTGGCGGGGCCGCCGGAGACGCCGGTCGAGCGGTTGAAGGTGGCGCAGCCGGCCGACAGGCCGAGCGTGACGAGCGCGATGGCGACCATGGTTCGCATATGGATGTCGTAGAGACGTGCAGGGTGCCTGCTAGGACGTTCGTGTGAGAGAACACGCTGAACGGACCGCTTGGCGGCCGTTCAGTGAAAGTCGTGCGACGGGGCGGCGGCGCCGATCTCGGTCAGGCGCGCGAAGCGATCGGCTTTGATGCTGACGACACCGTCCTGATTTTGCAGGATGCCGCCGACGACGAGCGCGGGCGCCGTGGTCAGGAGCGTGCGCTGCGCGGCGAAGCGCTGCGGCGTGACGATGGCGTTGGCGAAGCCGGTTTCGTCTTCGAGCGTGATGAAGAAGAAGCCTTTGGCCGTGCCCGGGCGCTGGCGCACGATGACGGTGCCGGCGGCTTCGACGCGCGTGCCGTCGCGGACGTCGGCGAGATCGGCGGCGCGACGGATGCCGCGCGCGGCGAGCAGCGGGCGCACGAGCGACACCGGGTGCGGGCCGATGCTCATGCTCGAGCCCTCGAAGTCGGCGGCGATGCGCTCCTTCATGCTCATCTCGTCGAGCGGCGCGGCGGCCGCCTCGTCGGCGATGGCGCCGAACAGCGCGTCGCCGCTGCGGCCGAGCGCGGCCGTCTGCCACAGCGCGCGCCGCCGCGTGAGCGCGCCGCCGGCGACGGCGTTGAGCGCGCCTACCGAGGCCAGCGTCGTCATCTCGGCGGGGCTGGCGCCGGAGCGCTGCGCGACGTCGGCCACCGAGGCGAACGGGCGCTCGGCGCGCGCGCGCACGATGCCCTCCCCTACCGCCTGCTTGAGCCCGGCGACGTAGCGCAGGCCGAGGCGCAGCGCGCCCTCTTCGAGCGTGCACAGCCAGTCCGACCGCGTGACGTCGATCGGGCGCAGCACGACGCCGCGGCGCTTGGCGTCGGTGATGAGCGACGCCGGATGATAGAAGCCCATCGGCCAGTTGTTGAGCAGCGTGGCGAAGAATGCCGCCGGATAATGCGCTTTCAGATAGCAGCTCGCATACACGAGTAACGCGAAGCTCGCCGAGTGGCTCTCGGGGAAACCGTAGAGCGCGAATGATTTGATACCGAGGACGATGTCGTCCTGCGCTTTTCCGAGGATGCCGTTCTTGGTCATTCCCGCGCGTAGCTCGGTCTCGAGCACGCGCATGCGCTCCTGCGAGCGCTTCGAGCCCATGGCGCGGCGCAGCTCCTCCGCCTGCCCGCCCGAGAAGCCGGCGGCGACCATGGCGATGCGCATGAGCTGCTCCTGGAACAGCGGCACGCCGAGCGTGCGCTTCAAGATCGGCTCCAGCGACGGGTGCGCGTACGTGGGCGGCTCGCGGCCGGCGCGGCGCTTCAGATACGGATGCACCATCTGGCCGACGATCGGCCCCGGGCGGATGATGGCCACCTCGACCACGAGGTCGTAGAACATGTCGGGCTTCATGCGCGGCAGGGTCGCCATCTGCGCGCGCGATTCGATCTGGAATACGCCGACGGTATCCGCTTTCTGGATCATCGAATAGGTCTTTGGATCGTTGGGCGGAAGGTGCGCGAGATCGATATCGACGTCGTAATGGCGTTTGATCATGGGCACCGCGTCGGCCAGAACGGCCATCATTCCCAGGCCCAACAAATCGATTTTGATGATTTTCATGTCCGCGCAGTCGTCCTTGTCCCACTGCACGACGACGCGGCCGGGCATCGACGCCGGCTCGAGCGGCACGATCTCGTCGAGGCGGCCGGCGCACATGACCATGCCGCCCGAGTGCTGGCCCATGTGGCGCGGCAAGCCCATGAGCTCGCCGGCGAGGCGCAGAAGGTGGCGCGTGCGCCCGTCCTCGAGCGACAGCCCGCTGCCACGGACCTGCTCGGCGAGCGAGTCGTCGGCGGGCTGGAACTCGTAGGGGCCGATGCGCTTGGCGAGGCGATCGATCTCGGCGCCGGTCAGGCCGAGCACTTTTCCGATCTCGCGCACCGCCGAGCGCGGGCGATAGGTGATGCAGTTGGCGGTCATGGCGCAGCCGCGCGCGCCGTATTTTTTGTAGACGTACTGGATCACGTCCTCGCGGCGATCGCCCGACGGCAGATCGAGATCGATGTCGGGCCATTCGCCGCGCTCCTCGGACAGGAAGCGCTCGAACAAGAGCTCCATGCCGATGGGATCGACGGCGGTGATGCCGAGCGCATAGCAGACGGCAGAGTTGGCGGCCGAGCCGCGCCCCTGCACGAGCAGGCCGCGGCGACGGCAATAGTCGACGATGTCCCAGACGATGAGGAAGTAGCCGGCGAGCTCGAGCCTGGCGATGAGGGCGAGCTCGCGATCGATCTGCGCCTGCGCGCGCGCGGTCAGCGGGCGGTAGCGATCGCGCGCGCCGGCGGCGACGAGGTGCGCCAGGTACTCCTGCTCGCTGCCGCCGCCGGGGACGGGATAGCGCGGGAACTGGTAGCCGAGATCTTCGAGCGTGAAGCCGCAGCGCGCGGCGATGGCGAGCGTGTTGTCGACGGCGTCGGGCAGATCGCGGAAGAGCATGCGCATCTCGGCGGCCGACTTGAGGTGGCGCTCGGCGTTGGCTTGCAGGCGCGTGCCGGCGTCGTCGAGCGTGGTCTTCTCGCGGATGCAGGTGAGCACGTCGCACAGGTCGACGTTCTTGGGGCTTGCGTAACGGACGTCGTTGGTGGCGACGAGCGGGATCTTGCGGGCGCGGGCGAGGGCCACGCGCGCGCGGTTGCGCCGCTCCTCGGCGGCGTCGTGGTGGCGGCCGAGCTCGATGTAGAGCGCGCCGGGGAAGACGCCGGCGAGGCGATCGAGCGCAACCTCACCGCCGCCGTCACCATCGACGAGCGCGACCAGGCCGCCCGCATGTACCTCGAGATCGTCGAGAGATATCGAGGTTTCGCCTTTCGGGCGCCCCGCTTTCCCGTTCGTAACCAGTTTACAAAGGTTCTTGTAGCCGTCGCGGTTGCGCACCAAAACCGATATGCGGCTGCCGTTTTCGAGGGTCAAATCGGAGCCGACGATGGCGTGCAGCTTGTGCTTCACCGCGCGGCCGTAGAAGCGCGGTGCGCCGTAAATGCCGTCGCGGTCGACGAGCGCCATGGCGTTGTAGCCGAGCTCGGCGGCGCGATCGGCGAGATCCTCGGGCAGCGACGAGGCGCGCAAGAAGGAAAAGGCGCTCGCCGCGCGCAATTCTACGTAATCGCAGTACGCCATTATTCGTAACACCCGTCGATATGCCAGCTGTCGCGCGCCAAATCATGGAAGACGCGATAGATGGCGCCGTCCGAGAGGTGCACGTCGTAATAGTCGCGCGTCACCGGAAGCTGCCACCAGCCGTCGCGGACGCGGAACGGGCCCGCCGCCGCCAGCACCTGTCCGCCGATGCCCTGCCCCGCCAGGTAGCGCAGCCGGCCGCGATCGAGCCGCACCTCGGCGTCGACCGGCGGGCGCAGCGCCGACAACGCCAGCGCGCGCGCCTCGTCGGCCGGCGGCAGGCGGCGCTCGCCCGGCTGCTTCAAGCGCGGCGCATCGAAGCGCTCGAGCGTGAAGGCGTCGGGCAGGTGGCGATCGAGCACCACCGGCGCGCCCACGCGCGCGTCGCCGACGAGCGCCTGCAGCCGCGCGATCGTCGAGGCCAGCTTGTCCGGCGACGGCCCCGCCGGCTCGAAGAAGCTGAGCTGCGCCGAGCGCGTGTGGGCCGGCGAGGTGCGCACCACGATGCCCTCGACGGCGGCGGCGGGCGGCGCGGTCTCGAGCGCCAGGCGCACCAAAGCCACGAGCGTGGCCACGTCGCGCGTCGGCGCCGCCACCGGCACGGTGCGCACGTCGCGGCCGCGCGGCGAGAGCTTCATGGTCAGGCCGAGATCGCCCGAGGCGAGCGCGCGGCAGGCCAGCCGCGAGGTCAGGTTCTCGACGAGGCGGCGCAGCACGAACAGGAGCGGCTCGACGTTCTCGACGGGCCAGTCGAAGTCGATGCCCTCCTCGAACACCAGCGGCTCGGCCAGCGGCGCGAGCGGCGTGTCGGCCTGGCCGCGCGCCACGCGCGCGATGTGAGCGCCCTCGGCGCCGAGGCGCACGGCGACGCCGCCGGCGGGCAGCGCCTCGAGCTCGCCGATGGTGTGCACGCCCCAGCGGCGCAACGTGGCCAGCGTGTCGGGCGACGGCTCGAGCAGCTCGACCGGCAAGGGCGCGAGGAACGGCGGCTCGCGGCCCGGCGCGACGACGGTGACGAGAAAGCTCGCTTCGCTCGCTGCCCCGGTCTCCGGGCGGGGGCCCAGTCCGGCGCGCGCGGCGATGCGCGCGGTGGTCTTGTCGCCGGCGATGCCGACGCGCACGGCGAGGCCGAGCTTGCGCGCGCCGACGAAGATGGCGTTGCCGATCTGCGCGTCGTCCTCGAACAGGCGGCCGAGATCGGACACGTCGATGGCGACGGCGCCGGACGAGGCCTCGACGCGCGGCGAGAACGAGTGGCCGAGATCGACGAGCGCCGCCTCCGCCGATCGCACTAGCTCGGGCGAGCGCGCGCGATAGACGGCATCGGGAGCGGCGGCGCGCGCCTGGAAGATCGTCATGCCCGGGCGCAGGCCGAGCGCGCGCGCGGGCGGTGATAAATCGACGACGTCACGCCCTTCGCAGACGACGAGCGGCGCGCCGGCGAGCTCGGGATCGCCGCGCTCGAGCGCCTGCACGTCGAGATGCGGAACCAGCACGCACGCGATTCGCGCCATGGCTCACCGCCGGGCGACAGCGACATCGAGCGCCATCTCGGCCGTCGCCGCCGGTGGGCCGAGCTTGCTGCGAGCCACGGCGATGCGGCCCTGCACGCCGTCGAGGATGAGCGGCGCGCCGCGCTCGCCGCCGACGAAGCGCGCCCGCCCGCGCTCACCGGCGAGCGACATCGCGGCCACGGTGCCGACGGTGGGCCGATCGCCGACGACCACGAGCGCCGACTTCGCGCGCTCCGCCCGGCGTGCGAGCCGGATCCACGGCGCATCACCGCGCACGTCGCTCTTGCGCCGCCACGGTCGCGGCCGCTCGTCGGCGCGCGCGCTCGTCACGCCGGCCGCGTAGAGCACGACGAGCCCGAAGCCGCCGGCGTCGAGCACCCAATCGGTGGCGCGCAGCCCGTCGAGCAGCGACTGCGGCCGCACCCACAGAAGCCGCGGCAGCACCACGCCCGCGCGCAGCGCCGAGCGTGGATCGAGCGCGTCGGCGACGTCGACGAGCGCGACCAATTCGCCCGTCGCTTGCACCGCCGCCGTCATGGTCAACACTGTCGACATGCGCCCCGAGCCGCGCGGACCGGTGAGCTCGACGATGCGCCCGCGCGGCAGCCCGCCGCCGGTGAGCGCGTCGAGCGCCGGCGATCCCGCGGGCAGGCGCGCCGGCGGCGGTTGCGACGCCGCCGACACCAGGCGCGCCGACTCCGCACGCATCCCGGCGAGCACCTCCGCAATCTGGCTTGCGCTCGCGGCCACGAAGATAGATATACTGAACATGCGAGCAGGTTTCAAGAGCCGACCGTACCGGCGATACAAGAAGGGCGCGTGAAGACCGCGATCGTCATCGGCGCCGGGGTCGGAGGCCTCGCCGCATCCATTAATATGGCGCGCGCCGGCGTCCGGGTGCGCCTGTACGAGCGCGGCCCGACCGTCGGCGGCAAGCTGCGCGAGATCGACGTCGGCGGGCAGAAGGTGCTCGCCGGACCGTCCGTCTTCACGATGCGCTGGATCTTCGACGAGCTGTTCGACAACAAGCTCGCCGACTACGTGACGCTTCAACCGGTCGATCCGTTGTGCCGCCACTTCTTCGCCGACGGCAGCACGCTCGATCTGTTCACCGACGAGGCGCGCTCGCGCGACGCCATCGAAAGGTTCGCCGGCCGGCGCGACGCCGACGGCTACCTCAAGTACCGAAAGCACGCGGCCAAGATCTACGACGTGGTGCGCGGCCCGTTCATGGAGAACGCGGTGCCGTCGCTGTTCGATTTCATGTCGCCGCGTGCGCTGTGGCAGATGATGCAGATCGACGGCATGCGCAGCTTGTGGCGCGCGCTCGAGGAGTACTTCGTCGATCCGCGGCTGCGCCAGCTGTTCGGGCGCTATGCGACCTACAACGGCAGCTCGCCGTATCACGCGCCGGCGACGCTGGCGGTGATCGCGCACGTGGAGAACGCGTACGGCATCTTCAGCGTCGAGGGCGGGATCGTGCGGCTGGCCGAGGCGCTCAGGCGGCGCGCCGAAGAGCTCGGCGTCGTCATCACCTGCAACGCCGACGTCGACGAGATCGTGATCGAGCCGAGCGGCGGGCCGCTCGCCGGCTCCTTGCGCGCGCGCGGGGTGCGCGTCGGCGGCACCGTCGAGTGGGCCGATTGCGTCGTCGCCAACTGCGACGTCGCCGATGCCTACGGGCGCCTGCTCGGCGACGCCGCGCGCAAGCCGCTGCGCAAGTACGCCGAGGAGGAGCTGTCGCTGTCGGCGTACGTGCTCTGCGCCGTCGGGGCGCCGGCGCCGCTCGAGCTTCTGCACCACAACGTGTTCTTCTCGCGCGACTACAAGCGCGAGTTCGACGAGCTCGTCGGCGAGCGGCGGCCGCCCGAAGATCCGACGGTCTACGTGTGCGCCGAGGCGCCGGGCCGCTACTTCATCCTGACGAATGCGCCGCCGCTCGACGACAAGGGCGCGCGTCTCGACTGGTCGCTGGAGGCGCCGCGCTGCCGCGCGCGCATGGAGCGGGTGCTCGGGCGCCATGGCTGGTCGCTTCAGCCTTCGGCGGCGGTGGAGATCGCGCCGCCCGACTTCGCGGCGCGCTTTCCGTCGAGCCGCGGGGCGATCTACGGGCTGGCGTCGAACTCGCGCATGGCCGCGTTCAAGCGGCCGGCGAACACGCTGCCGGGGATCGACGGGCTCTACTTCTGCGGCGGCAGCGTGCATCCCGGCGCCGGGCTGCCGATGGTGGCGCTCTCCGCTCGCATCGCAACGAAGCTCGCGCTAGAACAAGGGAGCCCATGAGCGAGCGCGAGACGTACGACGTGGCGGTGATCGGCGGCGGGTTGGTGGGGTCGATGGCGGCGCTCATGCTGCAGCGCCGCGGGCTCCGCTGCGCGATCCTCGAGTCGCGGCCGTGGGGCAAGGAGCAGAAGGTCGTCGTCGGCGAAGCGATCACCGAAGGCTCGAGCGTGTTCATGCGCCACGAGATCGGCCTCGGCGATTGGCTCAAAGAGAACGCGTATCGCAAGTTCGGGTTCGACTTTCTGGTGCGGCCGCGCGGCACGGACGCGCCGGAGACGACGCCGGAGACGATGCCCAGAACCATGAACGACTGCCACGAGCTGCTCTTGTCGCTGACGCCGCTCGAGCAGAACCCGAGCGCGCTCGGCAAGCTCATCCCCACCTTCCATGTCGAGCGCACCACGATGAACCGCCACGTGGCGGAGATGGCGAAGGCGGCGGGCGTCGCGTACATCGACGGCGCCAGCGTCGAGCAGGTCGACCTCGCGCAGCCGCACCGCATCCGCTACGCGCTCAACGGCGCGCCGATGGAGCTGTACGCCAGGTGGGTGCTCGACTGCAGCGGACGGCGCACGGTGCTCGGGCGGCAGCTCGGCATCACCCATCCGGTCCAGGCGCTCGACACCGCCGCCGTGTGGAACCGCTTCGAGGGCGTCAACGACGACCCCGCGTTCTGGCGCACCTTCCACGGCGTCGATCGGCGGCGCCACACGATCCACTTCTGCGGCCAGGGCTTCTGGTTCTGGTGGATCCACCAGCGCGACAACCTCACGTCGGTGGGCGTCTCCTACGACAAGGAGCAGCACCAGCCCGACGTGAAGGCGGACGATCGCGGCTTCTGGGAGATGGTGCGCAAGTTCCCGCCCATCGCCGACGCGCTCGCGGGCGCGCGCGCGCTCGAGCCCTATCAGTACTACGCGCACCTGCCCTATCAGTCCGAGCATTGGCTGTCGACGCAGCGCTACGCCCTCATCGGCGACGCCGCCTGGTTCACCGACGCGCTCTACTCCATCGGGATCGAGACGTCGTGCCGGCAGCTGGCGATGCTCGCGCCGCTCGTGATGAAAGACGCGAGCGGGCAAGGCGTGTGCGAGAAGTCGACGGCGCGGCTCAACGAGGAGTTCGCCTACACGCAGAAGGCGGTGCTCGCGCTCAACCGCTTCAAGTACAAAGAGGGCTGGCACCGCCCGCACGTGGTGATGCAGACGGCGCTCTACGAGCTCGGCGAGATCGCGGAGCTCTATCATTTTCAGGATCCGAGCCGCTGGGACGAGGCGCGGCAGCAGAAGCACTACCGCATGCAGTGGGGAACAAAGCAGCGCCTCAGGAGCCTCGAGCGCTTCCAGGAGGAGGCGCTGCGCGACGGCGATCGCGATCTCGCCGACGGCGTGCTGCTCAAAAAGGCGCTCCTTCCGGGCAAGCGCGTCTATCGCGCGACCTGGCCGCTGTGGAAGCTGCCGCACGCGCGGCCCTGGTTCTTCATTTTGACGCGCGCGTGGGGCTTCGCCGAGCGGCTCGCGCAGCGGCACGCGCTGTTCCCCGACGGGCTGGGCTGGATGGCGGCGGAGAACGATTGGGCGCGCCTCGTCGGTGGTAGGCGCGCGCGCAAGGCCGATGGCGACGCCCGAGCACAGAGCGAATCGATCGGCTGACGGCGAGCGCGGCTTCGACCTCGGCATCGCGCCGCGGCTCGCGGCCATTCCCTTCTTTCGCCTCGCGACCGACGAGGAGATCGATCGCTCGTACGACGCGTATCGCGCCGGCGACTTCGGGCGGCTGTGCGACGTCTGGTGCGAGGTGGCGCAGCCGACGCGCGCCGACCTCGGCTCGCTGACGAAGTATTACGACCGCGCGCACCTGTTGCCGTCGCGCGCCAGCGGGCTGGCGTTCCTGGCGACGGTGCGCGCGGTGTTGCGCGCGGGTGAGAAGTTTCGCGCGCGGCTGTCGGCGCGGGCGCAGGAAGTGTTGGCCAAAGAGTTCCCCTGGCTCGAAGAGCGCCATCGCCACATCCCCGACGGCTGGACGCCGCCCTTCAAGTTCCCCGACGAGCTCCGCATGTTCATCGACGCGCTCGCCGTCGACGACACGCGCGCGCGCTGGCAGCTGTGCGCGGCGATCAACGAGGTGCAGCAGCAGCACTACTCGCGCCACGCGGCCGAGCGCTTCGGTGTGCCGGAGCTGGCGGCGCACGCGGCGCGCGAGCGCGAGCTGGCGGTGAGCTACTTCTCGCACTGGGCGCCGAACGCGACGCGCGAGCTGTGGCGGCAGTGCGTGCTCGTGCTCGACGGGCTCAACGCGGCGACGTTCGACCTCCTGTGCAACCGCGCGCCGGGCGCGGTGGTGCGCCACGCGATGCTGGGCATGGTGACGCGCGGCGCCGAGTGGCGCGCCTTCGTGGCGAACCTCGAAAAACCGCAGTGGCTCATGCCCAAAAGTGTTTACTGAACACTTGTTCGGTCTTATAGTTTTCGGCGAGCATGGGCGAGCGTAGCGAGCGCCATCGATCGGCATCTTCGCGTGGCCCGTTGGGCCGCGCTCTTGACGGGT
>Ga0134125_10001238_pt1 | contig 31644 bp, 19 predicted proteins | sample KB31751_FD_96464 | JGI IMG/M metagenome (GOLD analysis project Ga0134125, IMG submission 96464) | Terrestrial soil microbial communities with excess Nitrogen fertilizer from Kellogg Biological Station, Michigan, USA - KB3-175-1 | ecosystem: Environmental > Terrestrial > Soil > Unclassified ... | reverse complement strand
TCGACTTATAGATGTGTTGCTGGATATGAAGTAGCGTAGACTTCAGTCTGCGTTGACTGCTTCCCGGAATATACGCTTGAGGAACGCGCACGTTTGCATTGCTAAAGTCGATAGCGGCTACTTTCGTCTAGTCGCAAGGGTTCGACTTCTTTCATACACGAATCTTGAGCGATTTTTCCGTCGAACACAGACTGAAGTCTGTGCTACCTGGCTTTCGGATAGTAACCCTCGCGAACGCGAACCTCATTAATCGACTTATAGATGTGTTGCTGGATATGAAGTAGCGTAGACTTCAGTCTGCGTTGACTGCTTCCCGGAATATACGCTTGAGGAACGCGCACGTTTGATTTGCTAAAGTCGATAGAGGCTACTTTCGTCTAGCCGCAAGGGTTCGACTTCACTTATACACGAATCTTGAGCGATTTTTCCGTCGAACACAGACTGAAGTCTGTGCTACCTGGCTTTCGGATAGTAACCCTGGCGGGCGCGAACGCGAATATCATTGCGTGCGGGCACGGTCACCGCGATTTTGCGAAACCCGGTGCCGGCATCCTGCGAGTTTGAATAGTACTGCAGCAGGTATTGGCCGCGTAGCTCAGCGGCAATCTGTTTGAATACCGGCGGCAGATCCTCCGCTCGATCGGGCACGAACGCATTTCCACCCGTCGCATCAGCTATCTGTCGCATACCTTCCTGGCCTCGACGAGTGATTATATTCAAGTGCATCGTTTCGCCGGCGGGATTGATTGAATAGAACACTGCGTCAGCTTTCTGCACCTCACGCAGGACTTCTGCCAGGACGCGATCGTTGATACGCTCCCGGGCGACTGCTCCGACAGCTTCCTGTTCATCCCTGGTAGCACCAATCGTTTTCTTGACTCGATCGCTAAAATTGTCCACCCCATCAGAAATCACGAGAACGACCTTCCGGTGCTGTGAAGGAGTATTCTTCGTCAAGTATTGAGCGGCCTCGATGACCGTATCAAAAAACGCTGTAGGACCTTTATCAGCGGCCGGCTCAATGGCGCGCAAGCCAGTGCTGGCGTCGTCTGCTTTGGCGCTTGTCAACTTAAGCACGGGACTGCGGTCAATCATGTAAACCGTCGCTCGATCGGCAGGCTTCAACACTGACTTAAGAAAGCTGGCGGCCGCTTCTTTCTCAAAATTGAAGCGCGCGTTCGTGCTGCCAGACACATCAATCAAGATCGCTATTTCGAGCGGCACCTCGTCAGGGTTTCCGATTTGCGCAATCTCTTGCGCGCGACTTTGTTCCTCAAGACGAAAGTCAGTTATCTGCAAGCCACGAATTGGTTCGCCTTTGCTATCGACTACGGACACCGGCACCATCACCAGGTTCGAGTTCACGCGGACCACATCAATATCTTCCGGGCGAATCGGGGTCGGCGTTGGTGTCGGTTTTGGTTTGAATCTCGGAGGCGGTGGCGCGTCGGGCAACTTGGGTCTTTGCGCGGTGACTACGTTGCCAAAAAGAAATAGAGCCAGTGCTCCAAGGAGAAGCGCTGGCACGTAGCTGTTTCTGCGATTCTTAAAGGTCATTTCCCGTCGGGTTGATCCAATCCCGCCCCTGCAAGTATGGTGCTCGCTCAATTACCGCGGTTGCTTCAGATGGCGATGGGTGCCAGATGGTTGACAACTGACACCCAATCGCAATCTCCCTGCTTGAAAACTAAAGAACTACGATTACTCGTCGCCGGATGTCGTCTTGACGGTCGGCGCGGGTTGAGTCAGGCCCTTGTTGACCAAGAGCTTGATCTCGACGCGACGATTCTGTTCACGACCTTCGCGAGTAGTATTGTCGGCCACGGGATTAGTTTTTCCATAGCCATACGGAGTAACTACGCGACGAAGTGGAATCTGGTGATTCTCGACCAGGTAACGAATAACTGCATCAGCGCGATTCTGGCTCAGGACGCGATTCTTCTGAATGCTACCAGTTGCATCAGTATAGCCTGAAACCTCGATCACATAACCCTTGGTGTTAAGAGCTCGCGTAGCAAGCTCGTCCAGCTTCGTCTTCGCATCGTCGCTAAGCTTGAAGCTGTTTACTTTGAAGTTAACGGCTGTCGTTGTCTGCGGCACATAATCATCGAGCGCTGAAATTCGCTCGTTGGTTTCGTTCACACCGGCAACGGCGGCATCAGCCGTTTCCTGAGCGGCCTTGGCGCCGCCCTTGGCGGTATTGGCTACTGCGGCGAGCTCATCAAGTTGTCCGGAGAGACGCTGAGCATTTTCTTCAACCTGGCTCAGTTTGGTTTCGGTCGTGTTGGCGCGTTCTTCTAATGGCGCTGCGCGCGATTCGACGGAGCGGGCCACCCGCATGTCAGTTTCGCTGAATCTTACTTTAGTGGCTTCTAAATCGCCGGATGAACCACCGCGGCCTTCGACTTCAAGATTCAGGCCGCGAAGAATGTTGGTTTGGGCATAATTTGTGCCACTGCGAAGAAAGCCGCCGTTTGACTTTACGCTGGTCTGGTCACTCAGACGCACGGTCGTATCGACGCCATTGGCATCGCGGATGACGAATGTGTCTGCATCGCGGCGCACTACCACGCCTTTGATCTTCAGCTTCTGTCCACTGGCGATTGTGCGAGAATTGCTTGTGCTCGTGGTCGGGCTTTGCGACAACGCCATCGAAGCTGTTATCAACAGTACGCTAACAGCAAGCGCCGTCGAGGCAACCGTTCGGAATCTGGTTGTTACCATAAAATGTCTCCTTCTTGATTGAATCTAAAATTTCGATGGCGCGCTATTGTGCGAGCCGTGTCTCACTTCTGACGATCCATCGTCATGCTACGTTGTCTCTAACAGCATGAGTGGACAGTTCTAGGCTCATACAAAAGCGATGTCAATAGACTTTGCCGATTTACGAGCATTCGTCACGCAATTGCTATCGGACCGCAATAAGACAGCCTGATCGCAAGATTTACACAAGAACGCGCGCCCCGGTTTAGACCGCCATTTCCAGCTTTCACAAAGAGCTGGTAACTCGAGAGCAAAGAGAGTCGCGAAGGAGTGGTCCATCCAGCTCCACGTTCATTTTTGCACAAAGTTGGATGATTGCGTGAGAAATTTTGAGCTGCGGATAAACGCGGATTCAGAAAATATTTTCGGGCGCACCCGCGGTTTTCCGAGTTCATCCGGGGCTTGGAAATGTGGCTAACAGGCCTTGAGCAGTCGGTGAAGTTTACTCTACTTCAGATCGCAAATTCTCCGGCTTCGAGTTGTTCCTTCACGAACGCGAGGAAGCGTTCCGCATCGGCGCCATCGATGATGCGATGATCGAAGCTAAGCGCGAAGTACGCCATCGAGCGAATGGCAATGTAGTCATCGCCGTCCGCAGTTGTTAAGACCTTCGCTCGCTTTTCGATTTTGCCTACGCCGAGGATAGCGACCTGAGGTTGATTGATGATCGGCGTTCCAAATAGACCACCAAACACGCCGGGATTAGTGATGGTGAAAGTTCCACCACCAACCTCGTCCGGCTTAAGCTGCTTGGTTCGGGCTCGTTCAGCAAGATCGTTCGCAGCTCTCGCCAAACCTGAGATCGACAGATCGTCGGCGCGCTTGATAACGGGCACGATCAATCCCCAATCGAGAGCCACCGCCATGCCCAGATTAATATCGCGCTTGTAAATGATTTGATCGCCATTTACTTGCGAATTAAAGATGGGAAACTGGCGAATTCCGGTAGTCACCGCCTGGAAAATAAACGGCATGTAGGTGAGCTTGGTTCCGGTGCGCTCGAAAAATGCTTTGCCGTGTTGCTCGCGCAGCCGCGCAATCTTGCTCATGTCGATCTCATACACAGTCGTCACGTGCGCCGAAGTGCGACGCGACAGCACCATGTGCTCCGAGATCTTCTTGCGCATGACGCTCATGCGCTCAATACGATCACCCTGAGCAGGTCGAGTTGCCTGAGCCGGAGTTGGCGCCGGAGTTGGCGCCGGACGCGGAGCTGCCGCCGCCCTGGCAGCAGGTTGAGCAGCAGGTGCAGCTTTTGCTGGTCCCGACTCGATGTAACTCAGAATGTCGTTCTTGGTTACACGGCCGCTCATGCCCGTGCCTTCAAGTCCGGCGATGTCGATTCCGTGTTCCGAGGCAATCTTACGGACGAGCGGACTGGACTTGGTGCGACGAAGATCGTCAACGCCTGGTTCTTTGCCGCCATCGCGTCCGGATGGTGGCGCAGATGGTGGCGCCGGCTTCGGCGAAGGCGTTGGTGGCTCTTCAACTTTTGCCGCTTCCGCAGGTTTTTCCGCAGGAGCCGTTGACTCGAACATCTCAGCAGGCGCGGGCGTTTCGGCTTCCTGCGCTTCAGCAGCTTCCTGAACAGCAGCAGCCGGCGGCGCTTCCTCTGTTACAGCTTCTTCTTTCACCGGCGTGGCTTCTGCTTTCGCCGATGCTGTTTCTTCTTTGGCTGGCGCGGCTGGTTCTGCCGACGCTTCAGCAGCCGGTGCAGACGCAGCAGCGCCGCCGCTTTCGCCGTCGAGTACGGCGATCACTTTATTGACTTCAACCGTGTCGCCTTCATTGAATTTGATTTCGCTTAATACGCCCGCCGCCGGCGATGGAATCTCGGCATCGACTTTGTCAGTCGATATTTCGAACAATGGCTCGTCGCGCTCGACGCGCTCACCAACTTTCTTCAACCACCTTGTGATCGTACCTTCCGCAATGGACTCTCCCATCTGCGGCATTACTACATCTGTAGCCATAATATCTCCGTTATAAAAACGTTCTCGGTTCTTTGTACTTAGGTTCCTGGTGCCTGTCTTCAGCTCTGACATCTCATTCACACCCGGTTTCAAGCGGGTGACGAATGACTCAATACATCTTCGTAACCGTTTTAACGGTTTCTAATCTTGAACCAAAACTAAACCGTTGAAACGGTTTCAAGAAACTAAAGCGCTCCTCGTATCACCCGGTTGAAACCGGGTGTGAATGAGAAGAAAGTGCAACCTTCCACCCACTCAACCGCAAAGAACAAAAAACCAAGCACAAAGAACCGCATTTAGTACGCCGCCACCTTACGCGCTGCATCCACGACATCCTTAACCTGGGGAAGATAATAATCCTCGAGCGGGGGCGAGTAAGGCACGGGCGTATCGATAGAAGCGACTCGCACGACCGGCGCATCCAACCACTCGAACGCTTCTTCGCCGATCATCGCTGCAATCTCGCCGCCAATGCCGCCAGTGCGTGAAGCTTCGTGCAGCACGATTGCGCGACTCGTCTTCTTCACGCTTTCTAAAATTGCTTCCTTATCAAGCGGCGCGAGCGTTCGTAAGTCGATCACTTCAACATCGAGACCTTCTCGCTCCAATTCTTCCGCTGCGTCTAACGCCGTCAGTACTGGCGCGCCAAAAGTGATGACAGATAGATCACGTCCTTCACGAACGGTGCGGGCTTTGCCGATCTCAACAATGTAGTCGTCGGCTGGCAGCTCTTCGCGCAAGCGCGGCAAGCGATAAAGTTTCTTGTGCTCGAAGAAGAGCACCGGATCCGGATCGCGAATCGCGGCTTTGATCAATCCTTTCGCGTCATACGCTGTCGAAGGCTCAACCATTTTCAGCCCCGCCGTATTCTGGAAAAACGATTCGGGGTTCAGCGAATGAAACGGTCCGGAGCGCAAGCCTGAACCCGATGGTCCACGAAAGACTGTGGGCAGATTAGCTCCCCAACGATAACGGCACTTGGCCGCATAGTTCGTCAGCAGATCAAATCCCGCTGAGATGAAATCGATGAACTGGAATTCAGCCACCGGGCGCATGCCCATGAGAGCTGCGCCGCACGCCGCTCCGACGATTGCGCCTTCAGAGATTGGCGTGTCGATCACACGATGCCGGCCAAATTCATCGATAAGGCCATCAGTTACTTTGAAGGCCCCGCCGTAGGCGCCGACATCTTCTCCGATGACAAAGACGGTCGGGTCGCGTTCCATCTCTTCCCAGATGCCCTGGCGGATGGCTTCGACAAACGTGGCCTGGCCGCCCCTTTCCGGACGCGCTGATTTGTGTTCTTTCTTAACTGCAGTTGCCATATTTGTTGGGGGCGGACAAGCTGTCCGCCCTTTCCCTATTCACTTAAGCATTGACGCGAACGTGAGTGCCCGATCCAACATTCTTCACGATGGTCACCGCGATATTCGGGTTAGCCGGATTAACTTCTAACGTCTGACGCTTCGGATCGATCACGACATCCAGATCTTCCATTGGAATCGAGCCGAGCAGAACATCTCTCGTGCCCGGAAGCACGATCGCGGTCGTCAACGTCATCCGGTTTTTGAAGCGTATTTCCACGGGGCCGACAACATCCACTCGGCGCTCACTTTCATCCGCAAGCGCGACCACCCGCTCCTCTATTACTCGCAACCCGAGTTGGCCTTTGATGTGTTCGTTAATCACCATTTGATAAGCGCCGCTATCCACCAGCGCTCGTACTCGAATAGATCTTATTTCTTCGCCTGGAAGAAGGCCTCGGTGATAAACCGCGAGGTCGTCACTGTTTGTAAGTTCCAGCTCTGCATAGATCAGTCCCGTCTCGTCTCCTCCTCCGGTGGGTTGGTTAACATCACGCGGTGGTAAACGTCTGGACTTCCTTTTGACAGTCGGAATAAGCACAACTAATTCTCCAGCACCGTCGGTCTGAGCGCCGGCGGCACGATCGTGTTATCAAACACCCCGTACGCAGCCTGCTCCGGATCGGGCATGGGCGATGACTCAGCCCATTCAACATCCTCGTCGATCTCGCGCTGCGCGTCGGCGGTTATCTCGGCCAGCTTCTCTTTGGTGGCGACCTGATGCTGCTCGAGAAATCTCTCTAAGCGATCGATGGGGTCATTATGCTTTTCCCACCATTCGATTTCCCCATGTGGAACGTAGCGCTGGTCGTCGTGCTCAGCGTGACCCTTCCGCCGATAAGTCTTCGCTTCGATCAATACCGCTCCGCCGTGACGTCGGGCTGAATCAGCAGCTCGCTTGGTTACTTCATAGCAGGCAATCACATCGTTCCCATCGACAATATGGCCGGGGATGCCGTAACCCGCAGCTTTCTCAGCCAGATCACGCACGGCCGTTTGTAACGAAGTCGGAGTCGAGTACGCGTAGTGGTTGTACTCAGCCACCACGATCAGCGGCAGCTTTTGAACTGCAGCAAAGTTCAAGCCTTCGTGAAACGCACCGGTGCTCATGCCGCCGTCGCCGATGTAGGCCAGGCCGACGATGCGCTTCTTTTGCATTCGCGCGCCGATGAGAATGCCGGTCATGACTGGAATCATGTCGCCCAAGTGCGAGATGGGGCCAATGAAACCTTTATCCATGTCACCAAAGTGAATGTTGAGGTCGCGTCCGCCGGACGGTCCCCAAGCCTTCGCCATATACTGCGCAAAGATGTCGCGCGGGCGAATTCCTTTTACAAAGACGGCGCCCAGGTCGCGAATGATAGGCGTAAGAAAATCCTGCGGCTGCAGTGCGTAGGCAGAACCAACCGCAGTAGCCTCTTGTCCGAGCGAACGGAAGACTCCACCAACTACTTTCGTTTGGCGGTAAAGATTCACGAGCTTCTCTTCGACGAGCCGAGTCAGCTTCAGATAGCGATAGAGCTCGAGCAACTGCTCCGGCTTCAACGACGTGTCCGTCGTGCAGGATAGCGGCTGATCATTCTGGGGACGGCGCGGCGCGTACTTGGTAAAAATGCGCGGCTCATTACGCGGGGGACGTCGCCGAGGACGTCTTGGTTTACCTGCGCCTTCGCGCTGTTGTTCCGTGTTTGGTTTCTCGTTCATTTGAAATGTAGGGGCGGACCTAGGTGTCCGCCCGGTCTCGAAACGCAAGTGTCTAGAGGGGCGGACACTCAGGTCCGCCCCTTCAAAATCAGATATGCACTGCTAAGCCGTGCACGCCTTCCGCTGCTTCCATCACGGCTTCGGAAACCGTCGGGTGCGCGTGCATCGTCTTTCCAAGTTCTTCTGCAGTCGATTCCAGCTGCATCGCTACACAAGCTTCAGCTATCAACTCGGTTCCGTGTGGGCCAATGATGTGCACGCCCAGAATCTCGTCGTACTTCTTCTCACTGACAATCTTCACGAAGCCTTCTTCTTCACCAAGAATGCGGGCCTTGCCGGAGGCTGAGAACGGGAACTTGCCGACGACTACGTCATAACCCGCTTCCTTCGCCTTTGCTTCGGTCAGACCGACGGATGCGACTTCGGGGTCGCAGTAGGTGCAATTCGGAACCAGGCGCAGATTGATCGGACGCACATCTTTCTGTCCGGCCATGTGCTCGACGGCGACGATGCCTTCTTTCGAAGCGAGGTGGGCCAGCAACGGCGTGGGTACGATGTCGCCAATAGCGTAGACGCCCTTCTCGCCAGTTTGTTGGTACTCGTCAACCTGGACGAAGCCTCTGTCGACTTTGATCTTGGTTCCTTCGAGGCCGAGCCCTTCGGTGTATGGCATACGTCCCACCGCGACTAACAGCATCTCGGCTTCCAGCTTCACTGGTTGGCCTTTGGCGTCTGTGCCAGTGACGACAACACCGCTCTCGCTCTTCTCGACTTTCTCGAGCTTGGTTCCGAGTTGAGATTTGATCTTGCGCTTGCGGAACGAGCGTTCCAGTTCTGCTGAAACTTCTTCGTCTTCGAGCGGCACTAGTCGCGGCAATAACTCCACGATTGTTGTCTCGGCTCCGAAGCGCGAATAGACGGAAGCAAACTCGCAACCTACAGCGCCGGCGCCCATCACGATCAATGACTTGGGAACATCTTTTAGCTCCAGAATGTGATCGCTGTTGACCACTTGCTTGCCGTCAGTCTCAAAGCCGGGGATCGGTCGCACTACTGAGCCAGTAGCCAGCACAATGTTTTTGGCCTGCAGAACCTCTTTCTTACCGTCAGCAGATGTGACTTCGACTTTTCCCGGCAGCGCCAACTTGCCTGTGCCTTTGAAGACTGTGACTTTGTTTTTCTTCATCAGGTACTCGATGCCCTTCGAGTTCTTCAGCACGACTTTGTCTTTTCGCTTTTGCACGTCGGCAAAGGCGAGTTGAATCTCGGATGCCTGGACTCCAAAGTCAGCCGCGTGCTGCATCTGTTCGTAGACGTGCGCGGACATCAGCATCTGTTTTGTGGGAATGCAGCCGCGCAGCGTGCAAGTTCCGCCCAGACGCGTGTCTTTTTCGACGATTGCCGCTTTCAAACCTAGCTGTCCCGCGCGCACTGCAGCCACGTAGCCGCCTGGTCCACTACCGATTATCACTACATCAAATTGTTCGTTAGCCAAAGTGAATTCCTCTTTTTAGTGTAGGGGCGGACCTACATGTCCGCCCTGATTCAATCAGTCGATGTTGCGACAGACAAAGGTCCGCCCTGCGAGCTATTTAGTGCATACAAAAGACACGCATTATAATCTCTCGCGTCTGCTACGACCAAACAGACACCTTGTCACGCTGCTTCTGCGTCTTTGCGTCTTCTGCGGGGCACAGGTTCTGGGTTCGCGGAGTTCATCCCGCAAAGGCGCAAAGACGCAAAGGAAACCAACTATGAAACACTCCGAAGGCTTTCTCAAACTCGTAAACGACGCCAAGAGTCGCATTCGCGAAGTCTCAGTTGCTGAGACTCAGGCTCGCCTGGCCGCCGACAGCAACGTGCGATTAATTGACGTCCGCGAAGACAAGGAATGGGACGCTGCCCACGCCGCCGGCTCCGAGCACTTCGGCAAAGGCATCATCGAACGCGATATTGAGGCCGCCGCGCCCGACAAAAACACCGAGATCATCCTCTACTGCGGCGGCGGTTATCGTTCGGCACTGGCTGCTGATGTCTTGCAGCAGATGGGTTACACCAATGTTTTCTCCATGGCCGGCGGCTGGAAAGCCTGGAAGGAAGCTGACGCACCGATCGAGAGCGGTGAAAGCTCGTGAACCTCTTCGTAAACCGGAAACCGTAAACCGTGAACGGCTGTTTCGGTCAGTTTCAATGCCACGGGCTCGCCCCGTGGTCACTTACGCTCGCAGCTACAAAAAGCTTATGTCTCGCTTGCGGATGCCACGGGCTCGCCCCGTGGTCACTTACGCTCGCAGCTACAAAATGCTTGAGCCAATCTTGCGGATGCCACGGGCTCGTCCCGTGGAGGCTCACGCTGGCAAACGTGCCATAGAAAACGTGACCCTCCACGGGACAAGCCCGTGGCATCCTAGTCAACTTCGTCGTCCCTTCTTGTAGCTGCCAACGTGATTCTCCACGGGGCGAGCCCGTGGCATCCTGGTCAACTTCGTCGTCCCTTCTTGTAGCTGCCAACGTGATTCTCCACGGGACAAGCCCGTGGCATCCTGGTCAACTTCGTCGTCCCTTCTTGTAGCTGCCAACGTGATTCTCCACGGGGCGAGCCCGTGGCATCCTGGTCGACTTCGTCGTCCCTTCTTGTAGCTGCCAACGTGATTCTCCACGGGGCGAGCCCGTGGCATTCTCCGCCCAGTCTTACTAGACGAATCGAAATTACAGAGCCCGGCAGCGTCTGTTATTATCCGCACTGCAATACCAAGGCTCGCAACCTCGTCTCGCGAATACTCGGTTAAACGAACTCAACTCATTGTCAGCAGTGGAAGAATCAGGATGAAGCCTTTGCGGAAGTTGCGAAAGGAATTCAGACGGCAATCGAGCACACTCCAGTGAAAGTCTCGACTACGTCGGCTCGCGCGCTGTTGCCACGACCACCTCTAGTTGGTTTTGTTGCCCGACGAGATACCACTGGACGCGAAATCGTCGGACGACCTAGCGAGAATGGGATTAGCTCCTTTAAGGAGCGTGATGTTGCGCCTATTAATGGGCGGGAGGATTCATTTGAGTCCGGTTGCTATGAACATTTCGTCCCTTGGGACGAGGACAGCAGAGTTAATCAGGCTCGCGTAGAACACAGGTGGTTCTGACGAACGAGCCCACGGGCGGGACGCCCGTGGCACGCCGTGCCACGCCGTGCCACGCCGAGTCACTACTCCGGAAAACCGGAGTTCTTTTCTTCTTCGGTGGCCTCGAACACGGCGTTGGTGGCGAGCTCGCCTTCTTCGAAGTAGAACTCGCGGGCCACTTCGACGGTGAGTTTCTTCGACGGGACGCCGGGAAGCTGCAGCATGCCGGAGCCGATCTGTTTCTCTTTCATGCGAGTGAGCGCGGTATTCTCGCGATCGGCGAAGACGACGTGCAAACCTTTGCCGAGTTGAAGGTCAGAAAGCCCATGGCCTGGAATCTTCACTGAGACAATCTGATCAAAGTCATCGGGCTTGGTGATGAAGTGGGCCATGAAAAGCTCGGGACCTTTGCCGAACAGCAGGTACTCGAGCTGCGCCGGTTTCGTGCCTTTCGGATCGAACTTGTGAAAGTGCACGACCTTCTTCACGATCACATCAAACGAGGCCACACCCTGCTTTCCGATGAAGACCTCGCCACCACGCTCGAGGTGACCGCGGAACACAGCGTTGCCACGAAACTTCTTAAGCGCCGTACCCTTCGGATCGACGCGTCCGAGCACAAACTTGGCGGGCTCCAACGTGTACATCTTTTCGTCCGGATTACTTTGCCGATTGCTTGAGTACTTCGAAGTCACGTCGCGGCCTTGTTGCATGAACGTGGCTTCGATGATCACCTGACGGCGATGCGGCGAGGTGAATTCCGTACCCTCGGCGTTCACATCGTCGAACATGGGCAAGTGTGAAATGTAAACAGTCTTTTCGCCCACAATCATCATGTTGTGGGTAGCCGGCGCGTCCTCGAATCCGAATGACAGCGTATCGGCTTTGGCGTTCAAGTCGAGCAGACTCAATCCAGCTGTAGCAGCAAGACTCGTCTTTATGAAGTTTCTGCGAGTGTGAACATCGATCTTATTCATGGGGGGTTGCCTCCTTAGCAACTTGCGGGACGGATGGTGAGTGAGAAAGTTTTCGCGCAGATCATACGCTCCGGCGCCTCTTGCGTAAACGTCTTTGGAGTGCGATGACCTGTCATCGCTTTGGCCCGTGGCGGCTTGGCGCCGCGACTCAAGTAATGTGGGCTTACGCGCAGACACTGCAGAGACCAAAGCGCCGACAGGTCGGCGCACTCCAAAAACCTCTGTTATTATCTTGCCCGCAAAACCGTAACACCTTCCCGACAGGCGCTGAAGCAACCCTACTAAATTTCACTGGCCACCAAATCAAGGAGCTGGAGATGACTAAGAATCTGAACCAACAAACTATCTCAAGGACCACGCATTGGTCGGGCACGCCTCATAAGACAATAACCCGGACCACGCTAATCGGCGCGCTCATTTTGTGCGCAGCTGGAGTTACCGCTGCCCAAACGAAGTCAAAAGGCGTCTATCGCATACCTTTTGAGAGCGGCACGAACGTAAAGATCGTGAAAGACTTTCTCACCCACAGTCCGCTTGGCCGGATTGACATGGTCGGCACCGGGCAGAGCAACTACAAGATTGTGGCTGCTGCCGATGGCACCGTGCGCTTCGTCGTCGATAGTTTTAGCGCGCAGGTTGAAAGTGGCAGCGGCCTGCCCTGCACCAACAACTACGTGTGGATTGAGCACCCCAACGGCGAATGGACCAAGTATTCGCACATGCAGAAAGACTCCACCACGGTGAAGGCTAAGATCAAGGTCAATCAAAAAGTGAAAGCCGGCGCCTACCTCGGCGACGAAGGCAAGGTAGGATGCGCGAGCGGCAATCACCTTCACTTTGAAGTGGGAGTGCCCAGAGCGACCGACCCGATCGCGGTAACCGGAGGCTTTTTATCAGACAATGACGGCAGCAAACGCAATCGCGTGCCGAGAATCTGTGGAATTTCCGGCGGCATCTTTGTTGAAGGCGAGAGCTACGAAGCTCGAGACGTGCCCGGAAACTTGCCGCCGGGCTCCGCGGAAGTCGCGCGTCACGGCCTGCCTTCGGAGGATTATCAATGTCTGTTCGATCAGGCCATGGATGCCAATTATCGACTCGAATGGATTGACGGCTTCAACTACAAAGGCAAGATCTACTTCAACGTACTCTTTCGACCGGGTGGTGGAGTGCCGTGGTCAGCGGTCCATAACCTCAATGGCAGTCAGTATCAGGCGGAATTCGATAAGCGAAAAGGTTTGGGCTATCGAGTTAAGCACGTCGACAGTTATCTGGCGGGAAATGAGATTCGCTACGCGGCGATCTTCGTGAAAGATGGGGTACAGGTCGCTGCTTATCACGGAATCTCTGCAGCCGAGCATCAAAACAAACTCGACGACTGGACCGCTGGTGCATGGAGACCCAAAGTGCTCTCGGTTGTTTCCATAAATGGCAACCGCTTCTATACCGGGCTGTACGAGAAGGCGAACGTCGGCGGTTGGGAAGCCAAGTCGTTTCTTACTGGCGCGGAATATCAGAGCCTGTTCGAAGAAAACAGTAAGAAGGGAAGGCACCTGGCCTACCTTAATGTATATGAACACGAGGGCCAGCCGCGCTTCAGTGCGATCTGGAATTCGACGACACCTTCTTCCAAGGCCCGGCATGGTCTGAGCGGCAACGACTATCAGCAAGAGTGGGAAGACTCTCGCAAGGCAGGGCTGTTAACGCGATTGGTTACCGGGTACACCGATGGCTCGACGGCTCGGTATGCCGCGGCGTGGCGAAAGTAGGCAGCGCGCTGCATGACTTGATGGAGTAGATCACGGGTGTTTGGAGTTCATCTTTGGATTGTACTTTCAGTAAGTAGCAAGGCTGAAGCTTTGAACTCTAAACACCCGATTTCGAACGTATGCCTTCGTTGGTATACAATGGCCGCGGAAAATGACTCCGGTAATGCTAGTCCAACCAATTAAACCCCACGCCTATTACATTAAGGCTTCGGCCAATAAGTTGGGATGAACAATTTGATGTCTAATGCTGCGGAATTAAAGCCGAATAATGCCGACGTGACCACTGGGAACGAGACCACGGGCGGGACGCCCGTGCCACGCGTGTCACAGCGGAGTGAAACGGATTCAATGGGCGCTATCGACGTCCGTGGGGATCGCTACTGGGGAGCGCAGACCGAGCGAAGCCTGCTCCACTTCAATATCGGCGACGACAAGATGCCGCGCGAGATGATTCGCGCGCTCGGGATACTCAAAAAGGCGGCCGCCACAGTCAATAACGATCTGGGCAAGTTAGCTGACGACAAGCTAAAGCTTATCGAACAAGCGGCTGATGAAGTGATCGCAGGCAAACTGGACGAGCATTTTCCTCTGCGGGTTTGGCAAACCGGCAGCGGGACGCAAACGAACATGAACGCCAACGAAGTGATCTCGAACCGCGCCATCGAGATCGCCGGCGGCGTGATGGGCTCAAAGAAGCCCATTCATCCAAACGACGATGTGAACATGTCGCAATCGTCGAACGACACCTTTCCAACGGCGATGTACATCGCTGCGGCAGAGCGGCTCAATCAGTTGATTCCGGCCATTCAGGAAGTTCACGACGCGATTGATGCCAAGGCCAAAGAGTTCGCCGGCGTTGTAAAGATCGGCCGCACCCATCTTCAAGACGCGACGCCATTAACGGTGGGCCAGGAGATGTCGGGTTGGGCGAGTCTGCTCGAACGCGATATCGAACGAATGAAAATGGCGCTGCCGGGATTACTGGATCTTGCCATTGGAGGCACGGCAGTCGGCACCGGATTGAATTCCCATCCGGAGTTTGGCGAGCGCGCTGCGGCCAAAATCGCGGAATTGACTGGCTTGCCGTTCAAGTCACATCCAAATAAGTTCGCCGCGCTCTCCGCGCATGATGAAATAGTTTTCGCGAGTGGAGTTTTGAAAACACTCGCAGGCTCGTTGATGAAGATTGCGAACGACATTCGCTGGCTCGCTTCGGGTCCGCGTTGTGGACTCGGGGAGCTGACGCTTCCGGAAAATGAACCGGGTTCGTCGATCATGCCAGGCAAAGTAAATCCAACGCAGAGTGAAGCAATGACCATGGTTGCGGTTCAGGTTTTCGGCAATGACGCAGCCATTACGTTCGCAGGCTCGCAAGGCAACTTTGAACTGAACGTCTTCAAGCCGGTGATGATTCACAATCTATTGCACTCAATTCGACTCCTGCGCGATGCCTCGCATGGTTTTGTCGAGTACTGCATCAAGGGAATTGAATTGAATCGTGAGCAGATTGATAAGGACGTGAAGGACTCTTTGATGCTGGTGACGGCGTTGAATCCACACATCGGCTATGACAAAGCTGCGCAGGTGGCAAAGAACGCTCACAAGAAACGAATCAGCTTGCGCGAGTCTGCGCTCGAGCTGGGATTCCTCACCGGTGAGGAGTTTGATAAATACGTCAAAGCTGAGGAGATGACCCACCCGTAAGGATTTCGGATTGCTGATTGCGGATTGCTGATTAGTCGCGGTTACGAGTTGAGTTCTTCAATGGTAGTAAGCGCTCAGATAACGGCTCAAATTCTATTCTAAACTCCAATCAGCGATCCGAAATCAGCAATCAGCTATCGAGTAACTCCAATCAGCAATCCGCATTCAGCATTCCGCAGAGCCTATGCCTGATCGAAACGACAAAGTAAAAGAGAACGTGCAGCCGGGGGCTTATTACGTTGACTCGTCATGTATCGACTGTGATGTGTGCCGGGATACCGCGCCGGACAATTTCATGCGCTCGGATGAGAATAGTTATTCGTTTGTTTACAAGCAGCCGGAAAGTGAAGAAGAGCGTTTGAAGTGTGAAGAAGCTGTGCTCTGCTGTCCAGTTGAAGCCATCGGGAATGACGGTGAAGAAGTTTAGCCGCGGATGAACGCGGATCTAACCGATCTGAACTTTGTACTGATTTGAGCTCTCGGCGATCAGTCATCCACTCAAACTAATTAGCCTCAAGGTTGGGAAGGGTAGTTTACTCCCGCTTCAGTTACCCAGGCTTTCAATTCGATTGAACTTCTCAAGTTGAGCAACAGTGAAACTTGAGCGGGAGTAAACTGCCCTTCCCAACCTTGAGCTGATCTGGCTTGAGGTGATCTCCATTCAGACCTCAATCTTAATAACCTCAACTTCAACGCTCACAGGGGGATCTCAATCTTAATAAGCTCATCGTCAACGCTTACAGGGAATCTCAATCTGAATGACGTCATCTTCGACCAGGACTGGAAAGGTCTTGATCTTTTCCTCGAGCGTCAGACATCTTCCCGTTCGCACGTCGAATTGCCAGCCATGAAGTCCACACTCAATCACATGACCGCAAAGAAATCCCTCGCTCAAGGGAGCGCCGCGATGAGGGCAGAAATTCTCAGTGGCATATAGCTCGCCGTTCACGTTGTATAACGCCAGTTCATCGCCGTCTGGGGTTTCGACTGTCGCGATTTGGCCGGGCCGCAAATCTTCGACGAGTCCAGCCGGGACTTGGCGGGTGGCACGAGCCTCTTGCTCGTGATGGCTGGCTGATTCAGAGTTGGCAGCTGGCTCAGGATGGTCTGTGAACGATGTCATGTTGGGTTGGATCTTAGCATCTGTTGTCGCTGTTTTAGGATCTGCGATCTCAGATCTCAAATTTCAGATCTCAGATCGAAGTTCTCAGATCGAGGATCTCAGATGATCCGAATGGGAGTCTTTGCACCTTTTTGAGTTTCTACGTATCCTTTCTGACATGGCTGATCGTGATCGTCGCTTTTCCATGTTACCCATGGACCGGCAGGTTCGTCCCTCCAAACGTCTCTGGAATCCTGCCGCTGATGTCTACAAAACCCATGACGGCTGGGTCGTAAAGCTCGATCTTGCCGGTGTTTGCCTCGATGAGCTCGAAATTCAAGTAATGGGCTCGCTCTTGAGAGTCGGCGGCTGTCGTCGCGACACTCTCTACGAAGAAGGCTTTGCTTATCATCAGATGGAAATCACCTACAGCCGTTTCGAAAAATCGATACAGTTTCCCTGTTCCATTCAGCAAGCATCTCTGCAGCGAGACTACAGAGATGGTTTATTAGTCATCACACTACGCTGCGAATAGGGTGGCGAAATACCAATGGTTGAAACACTAGAAAATGCGAAGGAGCCGGCCACGCCGGAGGTTGAAGTAAAGTCGGCGCCCGAAGCGGACACCAAACAGGGCGAACCGTTTGAAGTAGCGATACTGCCGCTGCAGAACACCACTTTGTTTCCTGAGACGGTGGTGCCACTTGCCGTGGGCAGACCACGCTCGGTTGCCGCAGTCGAAGCCGCCCTCTCCACGCCAGAAAAACTCATTGGCTGTGTAACCGTAAAATCGGATGCAAACACAGGACCTGATGCGACTCCAGCGGATCTTTATGAAGTCGGCACGCTCGTGATGATCAAGCGCATGGAGCGCGTTGAAGATTCCATGCACATCATCGCGCAAGGCACTGAGCGTATTCGCATCCTCGGCTGGAAACACGAAGCACCATACCTGCGCGCCGTAGTCCGTATCCTTCCCGAAGTCGTCATCATCGACCCGGAAGAAGTCGAAGCCACCCGGCGCAATGTCCAGTCGATGATTCAGCAAGCGCTGGCACTGTTGCCGGGAGTTCCGCCCGAAGTGCGAGCAATCATGATGGGGCCTGTCGAACCGGTCCGGCTCGCGTACTTCCTCGGTTCGATTTTGAATCTCGGCATCGAGCAGGAGCAGGCTATGCTCGAAGCGAACACCGCCGACGAGCTCTTGCGGCTGGCTCATTCTTATCTTACGCGTGAGCTCGAGATCATTCAGCTGCGCTCGAAGATCGCTTCCGAAGCTCAGTCTGAAATGGACAAAGCCCAACGCGAGTACGTCCTGCGTCAGCAGCTGAAAGCCATTCAGAAGGAATTGGGCGAAGACGAGAGCGGCGAAGCAGCCGAGGCCGCATTGCTCCGTGAACGACTGGACGCGGCAGACTTGCCTGATGAAGTTCGGACTGAAGCCGATCGAGAGTTGAAACGGCTCGAAAAGCTACCGCCCGCAGCGCCTGACTATCACGTCATTCGCACCTATCTCGAGTTCGTTCTCGAGCTGCCCTGGAAAAAGAAATCTGAAGATAAGCTCGACCTCGATGAATCGCGACGAATTCTCGATGAAGACCATTTCGGTCTCGAAGATGTTAAGGAACGCATTCTGGAGTTTCTCGCCGTAATCAAACTGAGACCCGATACGAAGAGTCCGATTCTTTGCTTCGTTGGACCGCCGGGTGTCGGTAAAACTTCTCTCGGCCGATCGATCGCGCGTTCACTGGGCCGGGCTTTTGAGCGCATGTCGCTGGGCGGCGTTCGCGATGAAGCGGAGCTGCGCGGACATCGTCGCACCTACATTGGGGCGATGCCCGGCCGGATCATCCAATCGATACGCCGCGCCGGCGTGAAGAACCCGGTGATGATGCTGGACGAGATCGATAAGCTGGGGGCCGATTATCGCGGTGATCCTGCTTCCGCGCTGCTCGAGATCCTGGACCCGCAACAGAACAACACGTTCCGAGATCATTATCTTGATTTGCCTTTCGATCTCTCGTCGGTTTTCTTTATCGCTACCGCAAATCAGCTTGGTCCAATTCCACTTCCGCTGCGCGATCGCATGGAAGTGATTCGGCTCGCGGGCTATAGCGATCAGGAGAAACTGCAAATCGCGATTCGATATCTCGTGCCTCGCCAAACCGAGGAGAACGGATTAACACAGGCGCAATTCACCGTCACGCCCGCAGCCATCGAGCTAATTGCCACGCGCTACACACGCGAGGCGGGTGTTCGACAACTCGAGCGAACAATTGGAAGTTTGGCGCGAAAGGTGGCGCTAAAGGTAGCGCAGGGCAAGGCTGAAGCTGTCACCGTTGATGAAAAAGAAGTGCAGCAATATCTCGGCGCTCCGAAGTTTTATCCCGAACAGGCTCGCAAGGAATTGCCGGCGGGCGTGGCTACCGGGATGGCCTGGACTGAGCTTGGTGGTGAAGTGCTCTTTATCGAAGCGACTTTGCTTCCCGGTGGCAGAGGCTTGACGATTACCGGCCAGCTCGGTGAAGTGATGCAGGAATCTGCTCGAGCAGCTCAATCTTATCTTTGGTCGCACGCAGCCGAGTTCGGCATCAGTGCTGCAATGTTCAAGGATTACGGCGTGCACCTTCACGTGCCTGCCGGCGCTATTCCCAAAGATGGTCCCAGCGCGGGTGTCACCATCACTGCAGCGCTAGCCTCGCTTTACACTGGACGACGAGTGCGGCCCGACACAGCCATGACTGGCGAGATCACTTTGTCCGGTCTCGTGTTTCCAGTAGGCGGCATAAAAGAGAAAGTACTTGCAGCTTACCGAGCGGGTATTCGACGAGTGATAATGCCGGCTCGAAATGAAAACGAAGCCGAAGAAATTCCCGAGGACGTGAGGAAGGATCTGGAAATCATCTTTGTCTCGCGCATCAACGAGGTTGCCGACGCGGGACTCGAAGTTCTGGTCGCAAATCCGCCGCCACCGCTAACTGCTGAGAACGCTCGCGTCACTCGCCAACCTGACACTGAGCCTGTTGCAGCTCGTCAAGTGTAAAGACAGGCGTATAGAGTTCAGTCTATTAGATTGTGTGCCGACGAAATACCAAACTAAAGTTTGAACTCTATACGCCTGTGGGCGCGTCGAACTTGTAATTAAGGCGCTTCTCGCTGACTGAAAAGAATTCATGAGCAAGAACACAGCGAATCAACCGAGTCAGAAACAATCCAAATGGGCGTTGCCGACGATCGGCTTCGTCGTCCTGGCATTCATAATCGGCATCTTTTTTCTGAAGCGACCGGGCGAAAGCAATGCACCGCAAACTACGCCGGCTGCGGTTAAGACGCCGGAAACGGTTTACGCCGACCCCAACCTTGCTCCTGCTCCGATCACCAGACCGGCCTCAGAAAAGTTGACGATGGAAGTCAACAAAGCCGTGATGGTGACAGCCGAACTGGATTTTGGACCAAAAGTCCCAAGCATTGCCCAGGCGTTAAATGAGATCGATCGACGGTATCAACCGGCCGATGGCCAGGGTCGTACATTCGCGATCCTCGATGCTTATGGCGAGCCGACGCCGACAGGCAAGCTTCATATTTCAATGCATGTCAGCAGCGAGAAGCCGGGACACGGCGCGTTGGTATTTCGACGCACTGGCGAAATCTTATGGGACAGCGCTATCACGCCTGTGCCGGGCGCGCCTTCAGGAAAGAACCTGACCGTTCAAATTGGTGAACCGCAGAAAGCAAGCTGGATGGTTGATGGCTCGAATGGTGCGACTTCTATTTTGGACGCCAAGCTTCGTGACCAGCCAATGACTGTGCGAGATTTTTGGCCCGACGGCGCCGAGCGCCAGGTTACTTTTGTCTATAGCGCTTGCGGTTGTCCTGTGAACGTCATGGTCCGTCGTCTTGGCAATCGGACAGTGCGCACAAAAGAGTTGCCCGTAATTTTCCCCGACGACCCCGCCGCCGTCGAAACAATCAAGGCCCTCATGAAGTGGTGACATACCAAACCGGCGTTTAGAGTTCAATCTTCAGATTGCGTACTCTCGAAAAACTCAATTAGAATGAACTCGAACTATTGAAGCCTTCCAGCAGTTATTTTCAAGGGTGTCGCTCAGCATCCTTTTCTTAAATCTCACCACCGCAACAAAGGGATCCGATGTACGACTATCGCAAGATGTCGCCGGAACAACGGCGGGAAACTGTCAATTATCGACGTCTCAATGAACATCCGCTTCACTCGCCGCCTCATTGGAATTTCATTGGCAATAGGCAATTCATAATCAGTGCCGCGTGCTATGAACACGCGCACAACATTGGGGTCAGTCATCAAAGAATGACTGATTTTGAACACGACTTATTGGAGGCTTGTGAGAAGTTCGCCGGGAACATTTATGCGTGGTGTGTTTGCCCAAATCACTATCATGTCCTTCTTAGGACCGACAACATTGAAGGGGTTCGTAGCGAGCTGGGACTACTCCATGGCCGCTCATCCTATAAGTGGAACGGAGAAGACAATAAGAGAGGCAGAAAAGTCTGGTTCAATTGTTTCGATAGAACGATCAAGTCGCATCGTCATTTTTGGGCGACTATGAATTATGTTCACAATAATCCAGTTCATCATGGATACGTTGATCAGTGGCAGGATTGGCTTTGGTCGAGCGCGGCAAGTTTTCTTGAGAAGGTTGGTCGTGAGAGGGCGCAACAGATCTGGAAGGAGTTTCCAGTTCTTGATTATGGTAAGAAGTGGGACGAGGGTTAGACGAGGCGGTGGCGAGTTCAAACTTGGTTGTGGCAATGCAGGTCCACAATCTGAAGATTGAACTCTAAACGCCCGTTTACTGACTTCCGCACTCCGTGTTGTTGTGCGTCACCACCCGGCTGAAGCGGCGTTGATACTCGTCGCTAGTAAGGAACGCGCAGACCATGCCGCGATAGTTGTTCCCGGAGCCGCTGTTCAGCACCTTCAGCCAGAAGTCATAACCCTGCTGATCCGGGTTGCGGCGCAAGTAACTGAAGTACTCAGCCAGCACAAATGCTGCGTTGTATTCAGCCTGCTTGAACACTGCGTTGTCGGCAATAACGCGCACGACTGCGGCGCGACCAGTGACCGTGCTCGACCCGCTCGAGTAAGCATTGATAAGGTTCGCTCGCTCGCTTTCCAGATCGATTCCACCGGCTCGAACGCTGGCGAGCAGCGCGTCTACAAACTCTTCCCGACTCATGCCTGCATTGTACTTAGCGCGAAACTCCGCCCGCTGCACAAAGCTCTCGGCGAACGCTGTCTTTTGAGCATCCAGCGCCGGTCCGCCAATTACCTGACGACGATCAGTCGCGTACTCCGTGTACGTTGGCCGCCGATTCAGGCTGCCTTTGTACAGGTCGTACAGAAACGAGCCTGTATCCTGGAACTCCTGCTCGACAAAGAACGCCGCTGAGATCTCAATGCGCCGGCCGCGGACACACTCAGCATCTTCCTGACACTGATTGAGCTGATCGCTCCAGTACTCAAAACCACTCTGGTCAGGCTCCCTCTCAAGGAAGTCCAGATACTGTTGACGCACGAAGAACTCAATTGTATCCAAGGGATTGGTTGTTTCTGTTTGATTAGAAATGCCGGTGAACACTGCATCGGTCTTGTCCCCGATTAGCGAAAACGATCTTTCCGCAGGCGTAAACGAGTAGTTCGCGCGTTCCGGTGTAACTGTGTAGATTTCGCCGGCATTCAGATTTTCAATTTGATAGCGACCGTTGCTGTCTGTGATGGTGCGAGCGACACGAGCGGCTCCTTGAATCGTGATCGTGACTCCCGCCAGAGGTTGGTCATCAACATTCACCACCTGCCCGCTTACCTTCGCCGGAGCAGCGCTCGGCGCCACGACCGGAATCTCCCACACGCCTCGTCCATGAGTTGCGGCCCGGAGAATTCGGCTCGTTGGTTGAATCGCGAGATCAAACACCGCCACGCGCGGCAATCCGATTCCATAAGGGGTCCAGGTTGCGCCGCCATTTTCAGATACGTAAACACCAATGTCGGTGCCCGCGAAAAGCCGATTCGAATTCAAAGGATCGATAACAAACGCATCGATCGGAATGCTGGGAATACCGGCGCCAATCGCGGACCATGAAACTGTTCCCGAACCCGTCAGGTTCAGATTAGTAGTTTTGAAGATGCCTTGAGCCGCCGGCGTGTAATACGAGAGCGTCAAGTAAGCAATGTTCGAGTTAACTGGATCGATCGCTACGCGCGAGATGTACTTTAGATTCGGCGAAGGATCCCCATTCGGATCGCTGGGCAACGATGGAGTGATGTCTGTCAGCGTGCTCGAGCCGGTGATGGTGGCAAAGACTTTTCCAGCACTGGTCCCCACCAGTCTGATGTTGTCGTTCTGGCGTGAAATCGCGATCGCGCTGATTGGCGCACTCGATAATGGACCCTGGCTTACCAGCGTCATCGTGTCGCCGCGATTAACCGATCGATAAAGCCGGTCTGTCCCGAAGTACAGGGTGTTTGGCGCTCCTGGACCGAGCGCTATGGGCGGGTAAAAGTTCACCGCGTCCGAAATGTTGAAACCGTTGCTCGCTTTCTTCGCGGTCCCATCACACGATGCGCTCGGATCAGGAGAGACACCGGCCCCACGAAATTCCCACGAATCTTTTGTCGCCAGACACGCACCCAGGTTTGTGCGACTGAATCCGATAAGAGCATTCGTGAGGTTTCCGCGCGTGTGATACATCGTGACATTAGTAGTGTTGGTCGCGCTCTGATCAATTAACGCAAATCCGCCGTCGCCACTCTCGGCATTCACCCAATTGCCTGGAGAGCCCTGTTGAGCTTCGGTGCCATTGTCCTGGGTGCCGCCGATCATGAAGTTTGCATCAGTAGGATGAACCGCGATGCTTTGAAACTGAAGTGAGCTCAACGCGCTGCTGTTCCGGTTGAGCCAGGCTGTACCCGCCGCCGCGTCCTGACGTTTCCAAACTCCGCCGTCGCAGGCAAACCAGATCGTTGTCGGGACAGTGAGCGGATCAATGAAGATTGAGTGCGAGCTGAAATTCAGGCCCGTATCATCTCGAAAGAAAGTTGCACCTCCGTCAGTGGATCTTTGCAGCACCTCACCGCAAGTTCCTCGAGAGTTCCCACCAAGATAGACCAGCGATGGATTATTCGGATTGACGCCGACGGCCTCGCCAAAAATGCAGAGTCCGCCACAAAAGCCATCGGCCGCGGGCAGATCGCTCCAGCTAACACCTCCGTCAGTCGACTTTCGCAGGCGCCCATTTTCACCTGCGCATGAGGACGTCTCATTTGAAATGGCGTATACGGTGGTGGCTAGACCATTCTTGACTGCGGCTAGCCGCATCGCCAGACCTTCCGGAGAGATTGTCGCTGTCAATGTCTGCGTAAAAGTCGGAGTAGCCGCCAATACGTTAGTCGAGCGAAAGACACCGCCGGCAGGAGGATTCGATCCGGCAACGGTTGCGAGCAGGTTATTCGGATTATTTGGATCGAAGGCGAGATCCCAGATTGCGGTGTTACCTGTGCCCGGCGTATCGAAGCTGGCGTCGGTTGTGACCGTGAGCTTTTGGAAAGTTACTGCTGCCGGCGTAGCCGTTGCATTTGTCGACCGGTAAAGACCTCGTAAACCAAGCGGCGGTATATCACTTCCAAGAGTCTGACCACTGATACCTGAAAAGCTTCCGGTGGTGGCTACCAGAATCGTTGCCGGATCTGTGGGATGAACCGCGATGCTCGTGATGGCGCGGCCGCCAAAACAAGTTGTGGTGAGCGATCCACCAAGGATCGAGTTAAAGCTGAAAGGCGGATTAATTGGCCCTCTCAGAGTCGCAATCGTGTCCGCGCTGTCGATGCGGTAAACACCCACACCAAAGAAGGCGTCGTTGACGATGTTCCCGGGATGTTCTCCAGTGCCGACATAAAGCGTGGTTGGACTTGAAGGCGCAAGCGCCAGAGCGCCAATCGCGAGTGACTTAGCGCTATCGAAGATTGTTACCCAGGTGCTGCCTCCGTCAAGCGAACGCCACACGCCCCCCTGTGCGGTGCCGAGATAGACTTTGTTTGAATTTGTCGGATCGACTACAACCGCCGTAGCGCGACCGGACACCGCAGTCGTAACTCCGGGATCCTGAGTGTCACCATTCGCAAGCGGACGTGGTCCCAGCTCGGTCCAAACGGGGGTGGCAGTGGCACTGAGAATTCCTACCGGCTGGGCGGCTGCCTGGGTCTTCGTTTCCAGCTCCGCGATAGCGAGTTCGCGTGCCCTCAGGTCAGCACCAACGCCGGGCCGGACTCCGCGCAGCCGGGCCACCTGCTCGTCGCGCAGTTTGCGATAAGTTTTGCGATCGATGACTTCCGATTGCGGGTGGCTCGCGGAAGTGCGGCGAGTGCCGACTATCAAACAAAGACCCGCCACGAGGACGAGTGCGAGGACTACGGGCTTGTTCATTGTGACCGGGTTAACCCCTTGATCGATTCTCCAAACTTCAGCTCAAATATTAGATATATGCTCAAAAGCCGGAAAGTTACAGGACTCAACACGTTTACAGGCGTATAGAGTCCAATCTTCAGATTGTGTGCTCGAGAGCAACAAACTAAAGCTTGAACTCTATACGCCTGTTAATAACGTATTTCCCTACTGATTTCCGCACTCGGTATTGTTGTGACTCACCACCGAGCTGAACCGATGCTGGTACTCAGTCGACGTGATGAACGAGCAAACCATCCCGCGGTAGTTGCCGGGATCGCCGTTGTTCAAAACATTCAGCCAGAAGGTTCGGCCCTGGGCATCAGGATTGCGATGCAGGTAGCCGAAGTACTCGATCTCAACAAACGCTGCATTGTAATGAGCGTCGCGGACGGCGGCGCTTTCGGTTACGTCACGCAGCACCAGAGCCCGACTTTCCGTCAGACTGGCGCCGGCGTTGTAGCGAGCAATCAAACTGTCACGCTCAGCGCTGAGATTGATTCCCGCCGCTTGCGCATTCGCGAGCAAGGCATCGACGAACGAATTGGCAGTGTTGTTGTTCTGGTAGCGATTGACAAAGTCAGACCGACCAACGAACCCTTCAGCAAAGAGCCGCTTCTGCTCGTCGAGAGTGGAGCCTCCCACAACCTTGGTGCGATCGACTGTGTATTCCGAGTATGCCGGCCGGCGACCGAGCGCACTCTCATACACGTTGTAGATGAACGCGCCTGAGTGCCGGAACTCATTCTCGATGAAGAACGCTGCCGCCACGCCCGTGCGTTGCGAGCGAATGCATTCAGCATCTTCTCCACAAACCAGAATGTGATCGCTCCAGTAATTGAAACCCGCTTCATCAGGCTCGCGGTTGAGAATATCGACGTACTGCTGCCTGACGAAGTACTCCGCCGTGTCGACTGGATTCAAGTAATCGCCCTGCATGATACCGGTAAAGCCCGCATCAGTGTGGTTACCTATCAGGCTAAAGCTCCGATTGAAGGGGTTGAAGTTGTAGTTTGCACGCGACGGCGTGACCGTGTAGAGCCCGTTCGTCTCCACATTGTCGAAACGATAGAAGCCGTTTGCGTCAGTGATGAACTTGCGATCCTGGGTGCCGGTCAATCTCACCACCGCGCCTTCCACCGGGTTGCCGTTGGCGTCAACGATGCGGCCGCTGACGACTCCGTTTGCAGCCGTGGGCGAAAGCGTGGCAAAGGTCCATCGGCTTGCCAGGAACTGATTACCGGGCGCCCCGTCCGTTTCCGTGACTGCGTTACATTCCACCCAATTGTTGGTGGTGTCCAGAGATGTCGGCAAAGCTGCCGGCCAGAAACCAAAACCGGGAGGAGGAGCGGCCCTGAACCAACGCAAATTCAGGTTTGCCTCAACCGCATTAAGTGGCCCCAGCTCGCTGTCGAGATAGTGCAAGCGTAGCGTGGAGGTAAAGCCAGTGCCACCGGTCTTGCTGATGGTGTAGGTCCGGCTCACCGCGGCCGCGTAAGGCTGCGGCGCGCCCGGCGGCGCTTTTACCAGGTTTACTGTCAGATCGGTGGGCTTCGTGCCCCCCGCGCCGTTGAAGGTGATCCGGTTGTTGGGATTACCGAAGGTCAAGGTCACCGCCGGTGCAAATGGACCACCGGTACGCTTCACAGATCCGACAACGTCACTCACGCCGACTGAGGCAGTCGTGTTCGGCTGCGTCAAAGTAAACGCGGCAGTATCGAGGTCGCTGCTGGTTAGCGTCAGAACGCCGTTGACAGTTGCGTTGCCAGTCAACGTCACACCGGTGACGTTGAGACCGATGCTGTTGTTGATGGTTAGGTTGTTGTAAGCAATACCGGCAGCCTGTTGTGCCGCGCTACCGTTATAGACCACTGTGCTACCGGTGGTCGTGAACGAGGCGCCGCCGGGAACGACAAGAGCCGGGCCCGAGCCATTGAGAGATAGCGTGCGGTTGGTGATGTTCATCGAGCCACCCGCGTTTACTGCGAGCGCGCCCGCTTGCAGGTTGTTGTTTAGCGTTACTGTTGCACCGCTCAGCACCGTCGCCACGTTGGTTGACGACAGGCTGCCCGTGCCGCCGGCGTTGTTGATGACGTGCGTGCCGGTGCCGAGGTTCAGGTTGCCGCCGCTGATGATGCCATCGAGCGTCAGGTCACCTCCCGGTGAGCCGCCAATCGTCAAGACACGCGGACTGGTTATCGTCAGCGTGCGACCATTCGAGATATTCAAGCTGAAGATGCCAATGTCAGTCGCGCTGATATTTGGTTGCAAGCCAACATTGGGAATAACTACATCGTTGACTGCCGGATTGGAAACACCCGGAGCGTACTGCGTTCCGCCCGCTGGTGGCGTCCAGTTGGTGGCGGTGTTCCAGTCGGTGCTGGTAGCGCCATTCCACGTCATCAGCGTATCGATCAGCGTGACGGTTTGGTCAGCTGCTCCACCGGGCAAATCAGTGTCGTCAGTCTGCACGCTGAAAGCGCCCGGACCGTTTCCGGTGAAAGTGCCTTGCGAACTCACCGATCTCGCCAGCGGCGGCACGTTCACAGTTACCTGGTATTTGATAGTGACACTCTTACCCGCTGGCAGAGTACCGATACTGACCGGCAGATTAGAGAGAGGCGCATTCTGCGATGGAGACTTGGAGCTACTTCGAACCGCGTGATGCGAAAACACGCGGTTGGGACGGGTCTTGGCCGTTTCTGCGGCTGAGGCTTTCGGTGTCGCTTTCTTAGTTACCGAAGCAATGCGATCCGTCGATGAAGCCATTGGGACCGGTGTCTCAGCTATCGAAGCCTTCACTACCGGCGCCACGATTTGAGATACAACTCGTGCAACCACGTAGGCTGAAGCGTCTCCGCTTTCAACATTGCGAACGCTATCGCCTCCTTGTTCCGGGAAGGACGGGAAAGTTCCGCAGGTTCCCAATCCAACTTGCGAAGTATTGGCGCCCTCATCGATGAATTTCACGGCTCCCGCGAGAGTGTTATTGGCCTGAATGTAAGTCGAATTCGAACCACCCGTACCTTCAACCGTAAGCTGCGCGCCGGCAGGTGGGCCGGCCCGCTCGGCCAGATAAACGTCGGCCGTCCCGTTCATAGTCGACACGTCGTAAATGTTATTGCCGGTGATGACGTTGCAGGCCGGGTCGCCTTCGTCAGCCAGTACGAATATTCCCATGCCTGCGCACGGAGTGTTGGGTGGGCCGCAGAGAGCCTGGTTTGATCCTGAGGGCGTGGGCAATGTGTTGTTGGTGATCTTGAATCTGGCTGTTCCGGTGCCCGTCGTCGCCGCGCCGTTTTGACTGATGAACGTCATAACATCGGAATTCACCGTTTCACGGAATGTATTGTTATTAACGAAGATACTGCCCTGCGTATTCGCGCCCTGCATCACGACTCTGAGCGCACTGCCGATACGCGAACCGGAGTCCTTCGTGCCCTGCGTGCCAATCACATTGCCGTCGACTTTGCCTACCATTGCATGGCTTGCCGGCCCGGTCGCGGCTCCAGCCGCGGTAGCGATGTTGATGGCATGGCTGTTGTGGCCGGTAATCGTCGTGTTGTTGAGGATCTGGAAAGCAACATTCGCGACCTGCGACTGGCTGAAGTCGATGGCGATGTTGTTATTGGTAAAAGTGCTGGTTTGCACAGTAAAGCTGTTAGAGGCTGCGGGCGCCACTATCGCTCCGCCGGAAGACGATCCGATCCTGCCAGTGTCGGACGTTGAAACAAAAAGACCCGTGCCCCTTACGCCACTGAAGGTACAACCCGTAACGGAACCGCTGGTCAGCACTGACGTGCCGCGTATCTGCACTAAGAGGCCGCTGTTGCCGATCGACCCGCTAGGTTGGCAGGCGTTGCCCACCACGCACTGGGCGGTCGTGTTCGTCATCACGAACCCAGCCATGTTGGTGTTGAGGTTGTCCACAAATATCTGGTAATCCGGAGCGCTGGAAACTGCGCTGTTGGTGATGGTGATCGTCCCAGTGGTGTTCACCAGTTGGAGGCCTTCGTCAAGCACCGCCCCGGCAGAGTCAGTGAGGATGCTGTTATCCAGAGTGAAGCCATTCACAGCCGACGTGGCAATACCATCCGTACCGCTGTTTTGAATCTTCATGCGCGTGAGGCTGACATTCTGCGTGCTGGTCAGCGTAATACCAGCGCCGGTCGAACTCTGAATTGATCCGCCGTCACAAGTTTGTGTTGCTAACGTGCAGGTGGCGCCGTTACCGGTGACGGTTAAGCCTCCGCTCGCGCCAGTGGCGTTTAGATTGATCCCGTTAGCCGCGCCGTTTGACGAGATGCTACGGAAGGTCAAGCCGCCGGCGCCGATGGTCGTACTGGTGACGGTCAGGCCCGTGCCGGTCGTCGTATCAATCGTGTTGGGGCTCGCGCCCGTAGTAACGGTTACTGTACCGCCGCCGGTGGCGCTGAAGCCCGCGCCGCTGGTCGTGTCAATGTCCAGACCGCCGTTGGTAAAGTTAATTGTGGTGCCGGTGTTCGTCGCTAGCGTAACTGCCGCGTTCGCGCCGGTGCTTAGCGTCTTTGTGCCATTGGTGAAATCGATGGTGCCACCGGTGTTGCTGCTGACGTTAATCCCGTTGCTGCCGCTCCCGGCGATCGTCCCGCTCAGCGTAACGGCGCCCCCGGTTCTGCTGCCGATGTTCACTACGTTGCCCTGATTGGCTTTCGTGATGCTGCCGGAAAAAGTAATGGCTGCGTTGCCGCCACTATCCGAGAATGCATGATTGGATGCGCCTGCGGTCGAACCACTCAGCGCGCCGCTGCCGAGCGTAACCGTTCCATTCAAGCCGACGAGCCGGACGTTGCTGGTTCCTCCAGTCGAGGTCGTTGAATCGAGTACGACGCTCACCGTAGGCGTGCCGACTCCGGTTAGATCGAGCGCTCCGCCGCTGGTGTTGTTGATCAGCATGTTGTTGGCCGCCAGCGTGCCGACACTTGCGCCCTGAATTGCAAAGCCAGTGCAAGCGCCAAAATTGAAACCGGAGAGAGTGTTATTTTGCGCTACGGTGATTCCGGTGCCCCCAGCATTAACCACCGTCGGGCGTGAGCCAGCCCCTCGCAAGGTGAAGGTATTTACGACGAGGGCCACGCCGTTGCCGATTACCTGTTCGCCATTGAGCAAAGTGATGCCGCCCGTGTAGTTCCCACTGCCGGTGAAGATGTAAATAATGTCGTTTGCGGCGTCGACCGCAGCGGCGTTAGCAAGGGTATTGAAGGGACTGGTTGAGCGGCCGTCGCCGTTTGCCCCGGAATTGTTAACATACCAAACACGTGGCGCACCCACCGTGACCGTCACCGTTCCCGTGTCCGTTAAAGTAACGTCGGCGCTGTTCCTTATCGTGTAGGTAAAGGTGTCCGAGCCCGTGAAGCCGACCGGTGGCACATAAGTAAAGCTTCCGTCGGCATTGACTGAGACGGTGCCGCCGTTGGTGCTCGCGGCTGTAAAACTCACCAATTGGATCGTATCAGGAGCCGTAGCGATCGTGTCGTTATCAAATAGTTTGACGGCGCTGGTCACCGCTGGATTGCCGCTCGCAGCGACGCCCGCTTCGAGCAGCGTATTGCCTACTGTCGTGTAGGTGTTGTTCGTCGCTATCGGTGAAGCGTGGGCCGAGCCGACAACAAAAGCGGTGTTTGCATCAAGGGTAGCGGCGTATTGAACGGAGGTGGCGTCATCGGTCGGACTGACAGCGCCCGCGTTTGTAACTACTGCGGTGTAGTTAATGATGGCGCCCGGCGCCACTTTGGTGGCCAGGGTGACGTTGTCAGACAGCGTGGCGCTTATGGACGCTGCTGTCGGCGCGTTCCGTTGCTGCGTTAAGGGCTGCGAATCCGGAGCGCTCGGCGGCGCCATTTCTGGTGCAGTCACTTTCGCGGGGCCAGGCTTGGCATACACAACGCCGCTTGTGGGCGCGGCAAAGGTCTGGAACAGAAGCGCCACGACGAGAAACAAAGCCTGGGATACGCGTATAGAAGACTGCTTGAACATTGGGCTGGACTCCTTCGGGTAAATCGAAATTGATTATGGTTTCGGACTTTTCGTGAAGCGCACACAATCTGGGCGTGGCGACTGACGCGAAAACAAGCGTCGTTGAACGCTTAACATCAAATGGCGTGCAAGTTTATTACAGCTTGGAAGGGTGGTCAATGGATATCCCTGAAAGCAGTGCGCCAGGAAGAAGTAGGTAGTCGCTAAAACTGAGGCCGCGGCCTGGCGCCGTGGTCACTCACGTTGGTCGCTAACAGAGGCGGGCCGAGATTTTTGGTGATCACGCTTCATGCTGCTGGCAGGCGGCAACGTGAAACACCACGGGGCCAGCCCGTGGCCTCTTGCGAACCGATGGATCAGCCTGTTTTTGTAGCTGTGAACATGAACCAAAAACATCCGCCAGCACGGGCTCGCTTGCAAGCCATGCTGGCGGACGGGTAAATCGGTGAGCACTGTGGCTCTTGGTTAGGTGCGCGGCGGAAAGACGCCCTGAAGCGCAATATTAAAATTGAGCGTCAAGTACGGCTGCATGTTGTTATGCGGCAGACTGCCACCGACTGGTGTCACAGCTTGAAATGCCATCGGTTGGGTTGCTGGAATTGGGCTTCCGACCGCATAAGGCGTCGCCCCCGAGGTTTTCGAAAGACTATTCCCGGTCGGCAATGATTTCGTGCCAGTGG
>Ga0134125_10001236_pt1 | contig 31684 bp, 30 predicted proteins | sample KB31751_FD_96464 | JGI IMG/M metagenome (GOLD analysis project Ga0134125, IMG submission 96464) | Terrestrial soil microbial communities with excess Nitrogen fertilizer from Kellogg Biological Station, Michigan, USA - KB3-175-1 | ecosystem: Environmental > Terrestrial > Soil > Unclassified ... | reverse complement strand
CGGCCGTTGCGCTGGCTCGCCGAGGACGCGCGCAAGTGGGTCGAGCGCGAAAGCCGGCGCGGCGCGCGCTACGACGGCGTCATCCTCGATCCGCCGAAGTATGGCCGCGGGCCGGGCGGCGAGGTCTGGCGACTGCTGGAGGATCTGCCCGACCTGATCGCCGGCTGCGCTGCCTTGCTATCCGACGACGCCAGGTTTCTGCTGCTGAACGCCTACGCCGAGCGAGTCTCCGGCCTGGCGCTGGCCGGCCTCGTCGCGGGCGCGCTGGCGGGCCGCGGCGGGACGATCGACTGGGGCGAACTGGCGCTGATCGAGGAAGCCGGCCGGCGCGGCGTCGGGGTCTCGTTCTTCGCGCGCTGGTCCAGCCCGCCGAGGCGCGCCTGATGGCCCGCGCCATCACCTCGCTCGCCAACCCGGCCGTGAAGGCGGCGCGGGCGCTGCACATGAAGAAGGCGCGCGAGGAAAGCGGCCAGTTCCTCGCCGAGGGGCTGAAGATCGTCACCGAAGCCGTGGAACTGGGCCGCGCCCCCCGCGTGCTGCTGTTCGCCGCCGAGGCTGCCGCCCACCCACTGCTGCGCCGCGCGATCGCCGCAACGGAGGCCGCACAAGGCGAGGTTATCGAGGTAAGCCACGATATTCTCGAAAAAATCTCGCGGCGCGAGAACCCGCAGACGGTGCTCGCCGTGTTCGAGCAGGCATTCGCACCGCTGTCGGCGCTAGCCCCGGCGGCCGCGCCCTGCTGGGTGGCGCTGGAGGCGGTGCGCGACCCCGGCAACCTGGGCACGATCATCCGCACGGCCGATGCGGCGGGTTGCGGCGCCGTGATCCTGGTCGGGGACTGCTGCGATCCTTACTCGGTGGAAGCGGTGCGCGCGACGATGGGCTCGATCTTCGCGGTGAAGATCGCGCGCGTCTCGCCGGCGGCATTCCTGGCCTGGCGCGGTGGCTGGCCGGGCGCGGTGGTCGGCACGTTGCTCACCGCCGCCACCGATTTCCGCGCCGCCGCCTACACGCCGCCCAGCCTCATCCTGATGGGCAACGAGCAGGCCGGCCTGACGCCCGAGCTTGCCGCCGCCTGCGACGTCGCCGTGAAGATCCCGATGCGCGGCCGCGCCGACAGCCTCAACCTGGCGGTCGCGACAGGGATCATGATCTACGCGGCGACGGGCTGAGGCCGCGGCGTCAAGTCCCCCGCGGTTTGGCGCGGCTGGTCGGCGCGGCGGCTGCCGGGTCTTCCGGCCAGACGTGCTTGGGGTAGCGCCCACGCATCTCCTTGCGGACCTCCGCCCACGCGCCCTTCCAGAAGCCCGGCAGGTCGCGGGTCAGCTGGATCGGCCGGTGCGCCGGCGACAGCAGCGCCAGGACGAGCGGCGCACAGCCGCCGCCGACGGTGGGATGGGCGGTAAGGCCGTAAAGCTCCTGCACGCGCACGTCGACGCGCGGGCCGCCCTCGGCGGCATAGTCGATGGGGAAGCGAGAGCCGGTCGGCGCCTGGAAGCTGGCCGGCGCCTCGCGGTCGAGCCGCCGCTGGGCGTCGTGCGGGATCAGCGTGCGCAGCGCGGCGGCGAGCGCGTGGTCAGTGAGCTGGCCGAGCGCCGACTTGCCGGCCAGCGCCGGCGCCAGCCACGTCTCCAGGGAAGGCAGTAGCGCGGCGTCCGAGAGATCGGGCGCGGCCGGATCGAGATTGCGCAGGAAGGCGGCGCGCGCCCGCAGCGCGGTCGCCGCCTCGCCCCAGGGCAGCGCGGCGAGGCCGCTCGCGCGGGCCTCGTCGAGCAGCGCCGCCAGTATCAGCGCCGGATCGGGCCGCTCGACGATCCGCTCCTCCAGCACCAGGGCGCCCAGCGCCAGCACCTCCTTGGCCTTCAAACGGCCGCCGGCGTCGCGCTCCAGCCGCGCCTCGCGGGTGAGGCGCGCTTCGAACGCGGGCTTCAGTTCGGCGACGTCGAGCTCGGCGGCCAGCAGGATGCGGTCGCGCGCCTCGCCACCGCCAAGCTCGGCGACGGCCAGCCAGGGCGCTCTGGCCAGCGGCTCGGCCTGGTCCATGTGGGCGCCGCGGCCGCTGGCGAGCTGGAAGTGGCCGAAGGCGCCGCGCGCCTTGGCGATGCGCTCCGGCCAGGCCTCGGCGACGAGCAGCGCGTCGCTCATCGGCGCCGCGCCCGCCGCCTTGCCGGCCTCGGCGGCCCAGCGGCGCGCCAGCTGGGCGGCGTCGCGAGCCCGCGGGCCGCGGTCGCGGGCGAAGGCCTCCAGGCGCAGCTCCAGGTCGACCTCGCGCCCGCCGAGCCCGCGCTCGACGACCAGCGCGGCGATTCGCGCGGCGCGCTCGGCCTGGCCGGCGGCGCCCGCCCGCAGCAGCATGTGCGCGAGCCGCGGCGGCAGGGCGAGGTCGGCCATGCGGCGGCCGTGCGGCGTCAGCGCGCCGGCAGGATCGAGCGCGCCCAGCCGCTGCAGCAGGGCGCGCGCCTCGGCCATCGCCGGGGCGGGCGGAGGGTCGAGGAAGGCCAGCGCCGCGCCGTCGCCCGCGCCCCATTGCGCCAGATCGAGCGCCACGCGGGCGAGGTCGGCCTCCAGTATCTCCGGCCGGTCGAACGGCGCGAGGCCGCGGGTCTCGCGCGCGTCCCAGAGCCGGTAGCAGACGCCGGGCTCCGTGCGCCCCGCCCGCCCGCGGCGCTGGTCGGCCACGGCGGCGGAAACGCGGACGGTGTCGAGCCGCGTCAGGCCGCTGGCCGGATCGAAGCGCGGCGTGCGCGAAAGGCCGGCGTCGATCACCACGCGCACGCCCTCGATGGTGAGGCTGGTCTGGGCGATCGAAGTTGCGAGCACCACCTTTCGCCGCCCGGCGGGCGCCGGCGCGATGGCGCGGTCCTGCTGGGCCGGCGGCAGCGCGCCGTAGAGCGGCGCGATCTCGACGGCCGGATCGCCGACGCGTTCGGCGAGCCGCTCGGCGACACGGACGATCTCGCCCTGGCCTGGCAGGAAGACCAGCAGCGAGCCGGCCTCCTCGCCGAGCGCCTGCAGCACGGCGCGGACCGCCTGATCCTCGATCCGCACCCGGGGGTCGCGGCCGAGATAGCGCGTCTCGACCGGGAACATGCGGCCCCCGCTCTCGATGACCGGCGCGTCGTCCAGCAGCGCCGCGACAGGGGCCGGATCGAGCGTCGCCGACATGACGACGAGGCGTAGGTCGGGGCGCAACAGCGCCTGGGCGTCGCGGGCGAAAGCGAGGCCGAGGTCGGCTTCGAGGCTGCGCTCGTGGAACTCGTCGAACAGCGCCGCGGCGACGCCCTCGAGGCCCGGATCGCCCAGGACCATCCGCGTGAAGACGCCCTCGGTGACCACCTCGATGCGGGTGCGGGCCGAGACCTTCGCGGCGAGCCGCACGCGATAGCCGACGCGCTCGCCGACCGGCTCGCCGAGCGTCGCCGCCATCCGCTCGGCCGCGGCGCGCGCCGCCAGCCGCCGCGGCTCCAGCACGATCAGCTTGCCGCCGGCGGCCCAGGGCTCGTCCAGCAGCGCGAGCGGCGTCACCGTGGTCTTGCCGGCGCCGGGCGGGGCGACCAGCACGGCGGCGCTGCGCTCGGCCAGCGCCGCCTTCAGCGCCGGCAGCGCCGCGTGGATCGGAAGCCGGTCGCTCATCGCGCCTAGGGATCGTGGCGTCAGCGCGAGATCGCCGGGTGATCAGCGGCCGAGGCCGGCTCGATTGTCGCCATCCAGGCCTCCCATGCGGCCTACGGTTCGGGCGCCGGCGCCTCCATGCCGGCGAGCCGGTCAGGCGCCGTGGCGACCCCGCGCCCGAGCTTGGAGTTCCAGAGCCCGAACACGAAATAGATCAGGAAACCGACACCCATGTAGACGATGAAGAAGTTGCGGGTCTTCTCGACGCCCATCAGGCTCATCAGCAGCGTCAGGCACATCAGCATGCCGAGGACTGGCACCACGGGGTAGCCCGGCGTGCGGAACGGGCGCGCCATGTTCGGGTGCGATATGCGCAGGTAGATCACCGTGCCGCAGACGATGGTGAAGGCCGCCAGCGTGCCGACGTTGGTCACCTCCGAAAGCGTGTCGATCGAGAGGAAGCCGGCGCAGAAGGCCGCCACCAACCCCACGATGATGGTGTTGATCCACGGCGTCCTGAAGCGCTTGTGCACGGCGGCCAACTGCGAGGGCAGCAGGCCGTCGTGGCTCATCGTGTAGAAGATGCGGGTCTGTCCGTAGAGCAGCACCAGCATCACGCTGGAGAGGCCGGCGATGGCGCCCAGCTTCACCAGGCCGGCGAACCAGGTCACGCCGATGGCGTTCACCGCGGTGGCGATCGGCGCGGGGCCGTCGAGCATGGCGTAGGGCACGATGCCGACCAGCACCGCGCAGGTGGCGATGTAGAGGATCGTACAGATAACCAGCGCGCCCAGGATGCCGATCGGCATGTCGCGGGCCGGGTTCTTGGACTCCGCGCCGGCGGTCGAGACCGCCTCGAAACCGATGTAGGCGAAGAAGATCACCGCCGCGCCGTGGATGACGCCGCCGAGGCCGTAGCGGGAGGTCTTGGCGCCGGTGATGGTGTCCCAGAGCGCCCGGCCGATCTGGTGCCAGATGTCCATCGGCGTGCCGGCCGGCGGCGGCGGGATCTGCGCCGGGACCAGAGGCGACCACAGCGACGTCTTCACGTAGAAGGAGCCGATAACGACGAACGCCACCACGACGGTCACCTTGATGGCGACGATGACGTTATTGACCGTGGCCGATTCCGAGACGCCGACGATCAGCAGCAGCGTGACTGCCGTGATGCCGATGATGGCCGGCACGTTGATCATGCCGTGCCCGATCACCGCGCCAGTCCCGTCCTTCACCGCATAGCCGGGCGCCGCCTGCAGCGCGGCGGGAATGTGGATGTGCAGGTCGGCGAGCAGGCTGCAGACGTAGCCCGACCAGCCGACCGCTACGGTCGAGGCGGCGAGCCCGTATTCCAGCAGCAGCAGCACGCCCATGATCCAGGCGACGACCTCGCCGGTGGAGGCGTAGCTGTACGAGTAGGCCGAGCCGGAGACCGGCAGCGCCGAGGCCAGCTCCGCGTAGCAGAGCGCCACCAGCGCGCAGAGCACGCCGGTGATGACGAACGAGATCATGATGCCGGGGCCGGCCCACTCCGCGGCCGCGTGCCCGGTCAGCACGAAGATGCCGGTGCCGATGATGCAGCCGATGCCCAGCAGCACGAGGTTGAGCGCGCCCAGCGACCGCTTCAGCTCGCCGTGCTCGGTCTCCGCGTGGATAAGCTCCACGGGCTTGCGCTGGAAGATTCGCCCCATGACGCCGATGCTGGCCATGCTCTCTCCGCTGCCCCCCGAGACTCGGATACGCTCTCCGAGCTGGCCGGCACGCTAGCGGGGCCGCGCGGCGGCGGCAATGCGGCCCCCGGCGCCCGCGCCCACGGGTCGCGTACGCCCGCCCCGCCAGGCGCGCTTTGCAGCCGCGGCCGTCACTCCCTATTCTTCCCGCATGAACGAGACCCCCGACAGCGCGCCGCACGACGGCGACGGCCCGCCGATCCGCGCCATCGTCGCGCCGGTGACGCCGTTGCAGCAGAACTGCACGATCGTCTGGTGCGCCAAGACCAGGAAGGCGGCCGTCATCGATCCGGGCGGCGAGGTCCCGCGGCTTCTCGCGATCCTGAAGGACCAGGGGCTGACGCTCGAGAAGATCTGGGTCACCCACGGCCACCTCGACCACGCCGGCGGCACGGCCGCGCTGAAGGAGGCGACCGGCGTCCCGATCGAGGGGCCCCACAAGGACGACGCTTTCTGGATCGACCAGATCACATCCAGCGGCGCGCGCTGGGGCATGCCCGACGCCCGCTCGTTCACGCCGGACCGCTGGCTCGAGGACGGCGACACGGTGACGCTCGGCGAGACCACCTGGGAGGTCTACCACTGCCCCGGCCACACGCCGGGCCACGTGATCTTTTTCCATCGCGGCGGCCGCTTCGCGCAGGTCGGCGACGTGCTGTTCGCCGGCTCGATCGGCCGCACCGACTTCCCGCGCGGCTCGTTCCCCGACCTCGTCGCCTCGATCACCGGCAAGCTCTGGCCGCTCGGCGACGACGTCACCTTCGTGCCCGGCCACGAGCAGCTCTCCACCTTCGGCCAGGAGCGCCGCACCAATCCGTTCGTCTCCGACGCCGCGCTGGCGACGATGCGGAGCTAGCTGCTGCTGGAAAAATGATGGCCGAGGCGTAGGGCCGCACCCCCACTACCGCTGGGCTTCCCGTGGCGTTACGTCATTATTGCAATGACGACATCCGTGCGCCACAGCGGCCGACGAGCCTCCGCGTCCATGCATGCGACATCCGAGATGGCGACGGTCGGCGCCGAGCCAGTCGAGAAGATCCTGGTGGTCGACGACGACCCGGGCATCCGCGACGTGGTCGCCGAGTTCCTGCAGCGGCACGGCTATCATGTCGAGACCGCGGCCGACGGCAAGGAGATGGACCGGGCGCTGTCGCGCGGCGCCGTCGACCTCGTGGTGCTGGACGTCATGCTGCCCGGCGAGGACGGACTCGCGATCTGCCGCAAGCTCGCCCGCCCCGACGGGCCGGCGATCATCATGCTCTCGGCGATGGGCGAGGAGACCGATCGCATCGTCGGCCTGGAGCTGGGCGCCGACGACTACGTGCCCAAGCCCTGCAATCCGCGCGAGTTGTTGGCCCGGGTGCGCGCGGTGCTGCGCCGTCGGCGCGAGCCGCGCAGCGACGACAGCCTCGACGCGGCCTGCGAGTTCGCCGGCTGGCGGCTCGACCTGGTGCGCCACGAGCTGCGCTCGCCGGAAGGCGCGGTGGTGAACCTGTCGAGCGGCGAGTTCTCGTTGCTTCGCGCCTTCGTGGAGCGGCCGCAACGCGTGCTCTCGCGCGACCAGCTGCTGGAATATGCGCGCGGGCCGCAGTCGGACGCTTTCGACCGCGCCATCGACGTGCAGATCAGCCGGCTTCGGCGTAAGCTCGACGACAGCGGCCAGGGCCAGGAGCTGATCCGCACGGTGCGCAACGAGGGCTACATCTTCACGCCGAAGGTGTCGCGGACGCCATGACGGAGGCGGCTGCGCGCGAGAGTCGCGCGCCCACCACGCCGCTGTTCCTGCAGGCGCTCGGGCTCGTCGCAGCGACATTGGCCGCGGTCTTCGTCGCCACAACGCTGGTGGTGATCAACATGCCGCCGCCGGCGCCCGACGTCTACACCGTCACCGAGGTCGCCCAGGCGCTGCGCACCGGCAACACCTACCAGACCGTGGAGGGTCGAGACCTGCAAGTGCGGACGGTGGCCGCGCCGCCGCCGGTCACAGCGCCGCTCGGCCGCCGGCACATGAACTTCCGCGCCGGGCTCGCCCAGGTGCTGGGCGTGCGCCAGACCGACGTCGTGGTGGTGCAGAACCAGCCGCGCATCGTCTTCTTTGGCGGCCGGCCGCGCGGCCTGCGCCGCGCGCAGACGCCGCCGCCGCGCGCCGCCCCCGAGCAGACCGTGCTCTTCGGCTCGTTCCAGGCCGCCGTGCGCGAGCCCGACGGCCGCTGGCTGGAAGCCGCGCCGCGCCGCGCGCTGATCGACCCGTGGGCGCAGCGGGTGGTGCTGGTGCTGCTGGCCGCCGCGCTGGCGGTGACGCCGCTGGCCTGGTGGTTCGCGCGCCGCATCGCCGCGCCGATCGCCGCCTTCGCGCGCGCCGCCGAACGGCTCGGCCGCGACCCGGACGCGCCGCCGCTGAACGTGCGCGGCTCGACCGAGGTCGCCGCCGCCGCCGCCGCCTTCAACCTGATGCAGGAGCGCCTGAAGCGCTACGTCTCGAACCGCACGACGATGATCGCGGCGATCGCCCACGACCTACGCACGCCGCTGACCCGGCTGCGGTTCCGCATCGAGGCGACGCCCGACGAGCTGAAGCCGAAGCTCGCCGCCGATCTCGACGAGATGGAGGCGATGATCTCGGCCACCCTCGCCTTCGTGCAGGACGCCAACCGCACCGGCGAACGCACCAAGCTGGAGGTCTCCTCGCTGGTCGAGACGGTGATGGACGAGGCGGCCGAGACCGGCGCCGACGCCGCCGTCGAGCATGCCGAGCGGGCGGTGGTCGACGGCGATCCGATCGCCCTGAAGCGGCTGGTCGCCAACCTGGTCGACAACGCGCTGAAGTTCGGCTCCAGCGCCCGCGGGCGGGTGTTCGCCGAGGCGGGCATGGCGGTGGTCGAGGTCGACGACGACGGACCGGGCGTGCCGGAGGGCGACATCGAGCGGGCCTTCGAGCCATTCCAGCGCCTGGAAGGGTCACGAAGCCGCGAGACCGGCGGCGCCGGCCTCGGGCTCGCGGTGGTGCGCGCCATCGCGCGCGGTCACGGCGGCGAGGTGACGCTGCTCAACCGCGCCGAAGGCGGGTTGCGCGCCCGCGTGACGCTGCCGCTGGCCATGCGCACGCCCCGCCGTCCCGCCCCCGCCAGCGCCTAGCGGCGGCCGCCCGCGGACGAACGCCGGCGCCTCAACAACCTCGACTGAAACTATCGCGCGTCAGCGTGGTTGTGGTGATTGCGACGCTGGGCCAGCCGGTTCTGTCGCCGCAACCCTAGCGCCCTCGTGGCGCTAGCAAGCTTGAGAAGAGCTGTGCCAGACCCGAAGGATCCCGATGCGCCGCCCGAAAGTCCGCCCCCGGAATATCCGCCGGATCGCGGGCCAGAGGAGTTTCCCGCCCAGCCGCCGGACACCGGCGACCCGGGCGACGGGCGGCCACGAGACCTTCGCGGTGACAGGTCGCGAACGTCAAGGAGAACAGTAGAGTCATGGACATGAACAAGGATGAAGGCGCGCGTCGTCCCAGCCGACGTGGCTTTGCGGCGATGGACCCGGAGCGGCGGCGCGAAATCGCCCGGAGAGGCGGCGCGAGCGTCCCGAGCGAAAAGCGCAGCTTCGCTCAGGACCGGGACCTGGCTGCCAATGCCGGCCGCAAAGGTGGCGCGGCCTCTCGTGGCGGCGGCCGCCGCCCGTCGCGCTCGCCGGGCTGAGCAAGGCGAATTCCGCGTCGTCCTGCGATCAGCGGGGCGGCGCGTGATCCGCTCGCGCTCGCGGGGCTGGAGATGCGAGCTCTACCCAAACAGGAAGACGGCGAACGCTGGCGGCGGGCCGATCCAACGGCCGAGCAGCCGCCAGCCGGCGCGCCTGGCCATGCCGGTGATGTCCTCCACGGTGAACTTGTAGGAGTTCTCCGTGTGCAGCCGCTCGCCGGCCGCGAAGTCGAACGCCCGCCCGCCCACATGGACGATCTGCTGGGCGCGGCTGACGAGATGCATCTCCATGCGGCTGTCGTCGGCGTTCCAGACCGCCAGGTGGTCGAAGCCGTCCAGATCGAAGTCGCCGCCGAGCTCGCGGTCGATCCGCGCCAGCAGGTTCTTGTTGAACGCCGCGGTGACGCCGGCCGCATCGTCGTAGGCCGCGGTCATCACCGGGACCTCCTTCACGAGGTCGGCGCCCAGGATAAAGAACCCGTCATCGCCCATCAGGCTGCGCGCATCGGCCAGCAGCCGCACCGCCTCCTCGGGGTCGAAGTTGCCGATCGTCGAGCCAGGGAAGAACCCGACCCGGCGACGGCCGCTCGCCGCCGCCGGCGCGGCCCCGCTGCGGGTGAAGTCGCGCGCCAGCGGCTCGACGATCAATGACGGATAGTCCCGACGGATCTCCGCCGCGGCCGCCTCCAGCGCCGAGACGCTGATGTCGATCGGGGCGTAGGCCCCGAGCTGCGGCGCGGCGTCGAGGATCAGCCGCGTCTTGGCGCTCGCCCCGCTGCCGTACTCGATGAGGATGGCGCCGTCAGGGATGCGCGCCGCCAGCTCCGGCGCGATGCGGGCCAGCAGCGCCGTCTCGGCTCGGGTCGGATAGTACTCCGGCAGCTCGGTGATCGCCTCGAACAGCGCCGAGCCGCGGGCGTCGTAGAACCACTTCGGCGGGATCGACTTCGGGCGCCGCCCAAGGCCCTTCAGCACGTCGCGGCGGAACTCGTCAGCGGATTCGCCCTCGGTCGCCGAGGCCGTGGCGGCCGGCGCTGCGTCCTCCGCCAGCCGGACGCCGGCGAACATCCAGCGCTGATGCGGATAGAAGAAGTTGCGGTAGCTGGCGCGCGAGTGCCCCGGCGGCGTGATCGAGGCGCCGCCGCGCAGAGTCATCTGGCCCATCATGAACTTGCCATTGTACTCGCCGACGGCGCCGGCGGCCGCTCTGAAGCCCGGATAGCCGAGGTAGGCGCTGGCGGTCCATTGCCACGCGGTGTCGTAGAGCTGGTCGAGCGCGTCGGACCGCGTCGCGGCCGCATGCTCCCACTCGGCCTCGGTCGGCAGCCGCTTGCCGGCCCAGGTCGCATAGGCGTCGGCCTCGTAATAGCTGACGTGCAGCACCGACGCGTCGAGGTCGAGCGGTCTCAGCCCGGTCAGGCCCATCACCCGCCAGCCGGCCTCGCAGCTGCGCCAATAGAGCGGCGCCTGCCAGCCTTCCTCGACCACCCGCGCCCAGCCGTCGGAGAGCCAAAGGTCGGCGCGCGCATAGCCGCCGTCCTCCATGAAGGCGAGCCACTCGCGATTGGTGACCAGGCGGCTGGCCAGCCGGTAGGGCCGCAGCAGCACGTCGTGCCTGGGCGCCTCGTTGTCGAAGGCGAAGCCCGCGCCATCCGCGCCGATCGCCACGCAGCCGCCGTGCAGTTCGATCCATTCGAGCGGCGCGCGCGCCGCGGCCGGCTCGTATCCTGCTCCGTAAGCCGGGGCGAGCGGCGACTGCGCGAAGAGATGCAGCACATCCATCAGGATCAGTTCCTGGTGCTGCTGCTCGTGGGCGAGGCCGAGGATCACGAGATCGACGACGCGCGGCGCCGGGGCGCTGGCCAGCAGCCGCTCCATGGCGGCGTCGACGTGAGCGCGATAGGCGAGCACGCGCTCCAGCGGCGGACGCGTGATCAGCCCCCTCGCCGGCCGCGGATGCCGGGGCCCGACCGTCTCGTAGTAGGAGTTGAAGAGATAGCCGAAGGCGGGGTCGAACACCTGGTAGCCCGGCAGATCGGGGATCAGCAGGAAGGTCTCGAAGAACCAGGTGACGTGCGCCAGGTGCCACTTGGTGGGGCTGGCGTCCGGCATCGACTGCGCCTGCTGGTCTTCGGCCGAGAGCCGCGCGGCCCGCGCCTCGGAGTCCGCCCGCACCGCCCGGAAGCGGGTCAGCAGGTCGTGGTGCTCGGCCTGCGCGGGCGCGGCCGGCGCAGTCCGTCCGTCGGTCATCGACATTGGGAGGAGCTCCCTTTCGAGGCTTATGTAGGATCGGCCGAGCGGGACGCCCAAGAGACACACTGCGGCGGCAAGCGCGGTAAACCCGGGGGGCGGTGCAATGTTCCCCGATGGCGCAGGAAATTGTCAGGAACGCATCCGGCTAGGCCGCGTTTCCTTGACCATATCGATGACATGGCGCCGCTCGCGCAAACTGGCGCGCCACCCGATGGTCCTTTCGCGGGGAGAGTGCAGTGGAAGTGGACGCCGACTGGCGGGACCAAGTGGTCGCGTTGATTCCTGCCCTCAGGGCCTTCGCCTGGTCCATCAGCCGCAACGGCTCCGATGCCGACGATCTGGTTCAAGACACTCTGATCAAAGCCTGGAGCCACCGCGACAAATTCGAGACCGGCACCAACCTCCGCGCCTGGCTCTTCACCATCCTGCGAAACACCTACTACACCGCCGTCGTCCGCCGCCGCCGCGAGGTGCGCGACGAGGACGACCAGTACGCCCGCTCGCTGACCGCTGCGCCGACCCAGGAGTGGGGCCTGGCGATCCGCGCGCTGCAGGCGGCGCTCACGCAGTTGCCGCCGGAGCACCGCGAGGCGCTGGTGCTGGTGGGCGCGGCCGGGCTCTCGTACGAGGAGGCCGCCGAGATTTGCGGCTGCGCGCTCGGCACCATCAAGAGCCGCGTCAACCGGGCCCGCAACCGGCTGCTGAAGGTGATGGAGATCGAGAACGCCTCCGACGCCATCTCCACGGCCTCGCAGGCCGCGCAGACGGTCGCCTGACCCACTATCAGGGTATCAGCAGCACGCGTCCCACCGCCTGGCGGCTCTCGATGTAGGCATGCGCGGCCGCCGCTTCCGACAGCGGGAAGGTGCGGTCGATGACCACCTTGAACTCGCCGCGCGCCGCCTCGTTGATCAGCCGCTGGATGTTGGCGTAGCCGCGCTCGGTGCCGATCTCGGCGCCCAGGAAGACGCCCTGCAGCGTGCGGTTGCCGCCCATCAGGCTGGAGACATCGATGGTCATCGCCTCGCGGCCGGCCGCGCCCACCATCGAGACGCGGCCGCGGTAGGCCAGCGCCAGCAGCGAGCCCTGCAGCGTCGAGCCGCCGACCGGGTCGACGACCAGGTTGACGCCCTTCTTGTCGGTCAGGCGCATCACCTCGGAGACGACGTCATGGGTCTTGTAGTTGATGCCCTCGTCCATCCCGAGCGGCTTCAGCTGCGCCAGCCGCGCGTCGCTGGAGGCGGTCGCGAAGACCCGTGCGCCCGCCCGCTTGGCGAGCTGGATCGCGGCTACGCCAACCCCGCTCGCGCCGGCCTGCACCAGCACCGTCTCGCCGGCCTTCAGATGGCCGAACTCGAAGAGGCAGTCGTCGGCCGTGCCGAACGCCACCGGGATCACCGATGCGAGCTTCACGTCGAAGCCCTCGGGAATCGGCCAGGCGGCGCGGGCCGGCACCGCCCGCAGTTCGGCGTGCGAGCCGTAGGCGCTGCTGGTGGCGACCTTCTGGCCGACCTTCAGGTTCCTGACCTCCGAGCCGACCTCGACGATCTCGCCGGCCGCCTGGTAGCCGACGATGTGCGGACGGGTGATCAGCGCGCCGCGCGCCCTGTTCAGCGTGTCGCCGCCCTCGATGCTGACCGCCTCGACGCGGATCACCACCCCGCGCGGATGGCATTCGGGATCGGGGACGTCTTCGTACTTCAGGACGCCCGGATCGCCGTTCTCGTAGTAGACCGCCGCTTTCATGATGCGCCTCCCGGCTTTTCATACGGCTGTTTGAGTGTCATGCAGGGGCAAGCTTCGCAACCCGACGAAATCTGAAAGGCCCCGCTGGATGGACCTCGCCAAGCCGCGCATCGACTTCGGGCTGACCACGGCCAACCTCGAGCCGATGCTGCGCTTCTGGCAGAACGAGGTGGGGCTGCCTTTCGACCACCTGCTGCCGATCCGGCGCGGCCACGACCAGCACCGGCACGATGCGCTGGGCTCGGTGATCAAGATCAACCACACCGCCGGCCCGCTCGCCGAGGGCCCGCCGACCGGCTACCGCGAGCTCTATGTGGCCCGGCCAGGTCTCGCCGCGCCGAAGCCGATGGTCGATCCGGACGGCAACCGGGTGACGCTGGTCCCGCCGGGCTGGCGCGGCATCGGCCAGATCGGCGTGCGCCTGGCGGTCCGCGACCTCGCCGCGCATCGGCGGTTCTACACCGAGGCGCTTGGCCTTTCCGAGACGTCGTGGGACGGCGGCGCAGGGTTCCGGGCCGGCGAGAGCCTGCTCATCGTCGAGGAGAGCGCCGACGCGCCCTCGCCCGGGACTCGGCCGGGCGCCGGCGGCTGGGGCTACATCACGTTCCAGGTCTTCAAGGTCGACCGCGAGCACGCTTTCGTGCTGGCCCGCGGCGGCGGCGAGGCGCTGGCGCCCGTGACGCTGGGCGAGACCGCGCGCATCTCGATGGTCAAGGATCCCGACGGCAACCGCATCGAGCTTTCGCAACGCGCCTCTATCGTCGGCTCTCTGGAACCGGCGACCTGAGGCCCATGGACCGAACGCGGCTCAGCCCGCGGCGGCCTCGGCAGGCTCCGGCTCGCCCGGGTCCAGCAGCGCGTTGAGAGCGCCCATCAGGCCCGCGACGGTGACCGGCTTGGCGACATGGCCGTCGGCGCCCGCCAGGCGGCCCGCCTCGCGATGCTCGGCCAGCGCATTGGCGCTCAGCATCAGGATCCGGGTGCGCGCGCCGGTGGACGCTTCCAGCCGGCGGATCAAGCGTGTCGCTTCCAGGCCGTCCATCACCGGCATCTGCATGTCCATCAGCACCGCGTCGAAGCGGTCGCGCTTGACCGCCTCGAAGGCCTGCGCGCCGTCGTCGACCACCACGGCCTCGATGCCGAACTGCTCGAGCATCATGCGCACCACCAGCTGGTTGGTGGCATGGTCGTCGGCCACCAGCACTCGGATCGGCCGGTCCTGCCCGATCACGTCCTCGTCGGCGCCGGCGGCCGCTCCGGCCTGCGGGGCGCCGACCTCGGCGAACGGCGCCTCGAACCAGAAGCGCGAGCCATGTCCCGGCGCGCTCTCGCAATCGACCTGTCCGTTCATCAGCGAGGCGAGCTGGCGCGAGATGGCGAGGCCCAGGCCGCTGCCGCCGAAGCGGCGGGTGATCGAGCCGTCGGCCTGCTGGAAGCGCTGGAACAGCCGCGCCTTCACCTCGGCCGAGAAACCGACGCCAGTGTCGATCACCGAGAACCGCAGCCGGCCGGGCGACGGCGACTCGCCGCGGATCGTCACCTTGCCGCGCTCGGTGAACTTCACCGCGTTGCTGGCGAAGTTGGTGAGGATCTGGCGTACCCGCACGGCGTCGCCCGAGAACCAGCGTTCCAGCGCCGGATCGATCTCGGTGGTCAGCGCCAGGCCCTTTTCGTCGGCCCTGAGCCGGCAAAGCTCGGCCACGGCGCGCATCAGGTCGGCCGCGTTGAACGGCGCCGCCTCGATCGTCAGCTGGCCGGCCTCCACGCGCGCGAGGTCGAGCACGTCGGACAGCAGCCGCTCCAGCGACTGGCCGGAGCTGCGGATGATCTCGGCCATCTTGCGCTCGCGCTCGGGCAGCCCCGAGGCGGCGAGCATGTCGGCGACCGCCACCACGCCGTTCAGCGGCGTGCGGATCTCGTGGCTCATGTTGGCCAGGAACTCGGTCTTCGAGCGGCTGGCGGCCTCGGCGCGCTGGCGGGCGATCTTCAGCCCGCGCGCCGAGCGCCGCTGCCAGATCAGCGCCGCCACGGCGAGCGCCACCAGCAGCACCGCCATCAGGCCCACCCAGCGTTGCGAGCGGACCACCTTGTTCTCCAGCGTCGCGGCGCGTTGCGCCGACTCCAGCTGGCGCTCCAGTTCGGCGGTGACCTGGCTGACGCCGGCGCTGGCCCGTTCGGCCTGCTGCTGGGCGCGGTCGCGCTCGTAGTCCCTCAGCAGGGCGAAGGCGGGGGCTTCGCGGCCCTCGGCGGCCATCACTTCGGCGCGCAGCTCCGGCTCGCGGCCGAACGCAGTCTCGGCGAACTTGTTCGAGGCTCGCAGCGCTTCCAGCTGGGCAAGGTCAGCCCTCGCCGCCTGGAGCTTGCCCTGCCGCGCCTCGGCGACGCCGCGCATCGGCAGTAGCCGGGGCGCCAGGAACTCGGCGCCCGTCAGCTTGGCGTCGATGCCGGCCAGGCAGTCGGTCACGCCCTTCGGCTGGCCGAAGCTCTCCTCGATCTGAGCGCACAGATACTCGTCCCAGACGCCCAGGTGCGGCAGGTCCGAGCGCTCGGTGAGGCGGTGATGGGCGGCGGCGAGATCGCGCGCGAGCGCCGCCTGGCCGAGCTGCGCGGCCAGCACCGCCATGTTGTAGACGTCGTCGAAGTCGGGCCGCGGATAGCCCTTGTTCGCCCATACGAAGTCGGCCTTGTCGAACGCGTCGGCGGCGCCCTCCAGGTCGTCGAGCTGGATGAGCGCGAGGCCGATCGTGCCCCAGACGTCGGACTCGGCCATGCCGGTGTCCGGATGGCCCGGCGGGATCAGCTTCTCGGCCTCGAACATCAGCTTCAGGGCCGCGCCGCTCTCGCGCTCGGTATTGAGGATCAGCGCCTCGGCAGCCAGCGCATGGACCCTGGCGGCCCAATCGGGTTCGGTCTGGGCGATCCGGATGATCTGCGGCGTCACCGAGGTGTCGCCGCGGTCGTACCGGCTCTTCAGGTCGTCGATGCGGGCGATCTCGGCAAAGCGGCGGTTGAGCTGGCGCGAGGCCATGCTGGCCAGCGCATCGTTCCAGCGCGCGAACTCGCCGAACTCGGACTGGTTCAGCATCACGAAGGCGACGTGGTGCAGGCGGCGCAGCGCTTCGGGGCCGCTTTGCTGGCTGGCCACCGCGCCGAAGTGGTCGAGCTCGGCGAAGCTGGTGGACGAGGCGCGCCGCTCGATCGCGGCGACGAGCCGCCTGGCGCTGCTGTCGGTCGGCTGCGCGTGCGCGGCGGAGGCGCCGAGCGCGCCAAGCGCCAAGGCGAGCGCCAACGACAAGGCCGCGGGACAACGCACTCGCCACCACCTCCCCTCACCCGCAGGGGCGGTTAGCACTCAATCGCTGAGCAAGTATTTAACGGCAACGCTCAACCGGCCGTCGCCTTATGCACCCGCGAGCGCCCGCTCCGTCTCAGGCCAGGCCGCCGGATGCGTCCCCAGCTTGACGACAGGCCGTTTCCAGCGCGCCGGCGTCCGGCTGAGGCGCACGGCCGGGCGCAGGTGGGTCATCGGGCCATAGCCGCCGTTACTCTCCATGATGAAGCTGCGGATCTCGTCGCCTTCCAGCTTTGCGGCGCGCTCGACCCGCTCCTCCCCGGCGATCCCCAGGCTTCGCACCCACGTGCCGGTCTGGCAGAGCGAGACCCGCACCAGGTAGCTGCCGCCGTAAAGCGCGCGGCGCTGCAGGGCGACCAGGCTGCCGAACGCCGCGAGGAAGCCGGTCGTGTAGTCGGTGACCGCGCCCGGCTGCAGCTTCGGGCCCTCGGCGCCGCCGTGCACGTGCGCCATGCCGGTCACCGTCTGGGCCAGCTGCTCCCAGCCGGCCCGGCCCCGCCATGGCCCCTCGTGGCCGTAGCAGTTGATCGAGGTGTAGACGATGCCGGGCCGCAGCTGCGCGAGCGCCGTTGGCGAGAAGCCGGCCCGCTCCATCGCGCCGGTTCGGTAGCCCTGCGAGAACACGTCGGCGCTGCTCAGCAGCTCGCGCAGCCTGTCGGGGCCGCCCGGCTCGGCGAGGTCGAGCCAGGCCGAGAGCTTGCCGTGGTTGGTGTCGGGCAGGAAGCCGTTGGAAGCCGGCAGCTTCGGCGAGGCGAGGTAGAGCACGTCGGCGCCGTACTGGGCGAGCGTCCGCGCGCAGGTGGGCCCCGCCAGCACCCGCGTCATGTCGACGACCCGCACGCCGGAGAGCGGCATGTCGCCGGCCGCCGGCAGCGGCTCGGGCGGGCTGTCGCCGATCTTGATCACCTCGACGGGCGGGCGGCTGGCGAGCAGGCGGCCTTGCTCGGAGGCGTCCCACTCCTCAGGCGTGCGCACGACGCCGGCGCAGCCGCGCTCGGCGGCCACGGCGTCCTCGATCTCCTGCGCGGTCTTCGAGAGGCAGGCGGCCGCCACGGCGTCGCGCTCGGGCGGGCAGCCGAGCGCGCGCAGGATGCGATCGGTGCCGGGGGGGAAGCTCGGGTGCAGCATCACGTGGCGGTCGTCCTTGGTCGCGTGGAAGCCGGCGACGGCGCTGCGCACCACCGACGGATCGCGCCCGACGACCTCGTCCGGGTTCTCGATGCGGACGAACGTGTAGCTGGTCAGCGAGGCGGCCGCCTCGCGGGTCGCCACCTCGACGCTCTGGGTCTCGCCGGTGCGCTGCTCCCAAAGGTCCGCCGCCACCGTGCCGCCGGCAGCCAGCACGGCGCTGACCGCCTCGTCGGCCGCGAACCGCGTGGCGAGCACGTGCGGTCCCTCGTCGAACCGCACGAAGTCGGGCTGCGCGCGCCCATAGATCCGCATCAGTTGGCCGAACGCCTCTTGCGTCAGCGACATGCTCGCTTCCTCCGTCATCTTCTGTCCTGATGGTCGGATGATCGCGCATCGGCGTCCGGCCCGCCAGTTCTCGCGGCCGCCAGATGGGCGGCAACGCGCGCCTGATGCGGCGCGAGGTGCGGGCGGCCGCGCCGGTGTTCCAGGGCCACTGACCGGCGTCTGTCGGCCCCAGGCCTATCCGACGACGTTCCTCGGCACCTCGCGGAACGGCCGGTCGGCGTCGCTGCCGGGCTCCTTGGGCATCCTGAGCACGCGCTCGGCGATGATGTTGCGCTGGATCTCGTCCGTGCCGCCGGCGATCGAGACCGCGGGCACGGAGATCAGTATCTCGGCGATCACGCCGTGCTCGGGGCCGTCGTCGCCCGAGAGCATCGCGTCGGCCCCGGAGATCAGCGTGTGGACGCGGGCGGCGGCGCGCGCCACGTGGCTGGCGGCCAGCTTGCCGAGCGAGCCCTCCGGCCCCTGCGGGCGGCCGGCCACCTGCGCGGCGCGGGCCCGCCGCGCGGTCCACTCGGCGCTGCGGGCGAGGATCAGCAGCTTGGCGATCTCCTGGCGCACCACCGGGTCGTCGATCCTGCCGGTCTCCTTGGCCCGCCTGATCACCAGGTCCACGCGGCCGGCGCGCTGCGGGTACCACTTGTACGGCTCCATGACGGTGGCGACCTCGGCGCGCTCCTCGTCGTAGATGCGGCCCACGCGCTCGGTGGCCTGCGCGCCGGCGCCGACCGCCCCGACCCCGTCTGCCCCGCGGCGCTCGTGCATCAGGGTGGTGGTGGCGACCGCCCAGCCGCCGCCGATCTCGCCGACCAGGTGCTCGGGCGGGATCTCGGCGTCGGTGAAGAACACCTGGTTGAACGAGGCGTGGCCGTTCATCTGCCGCAGCTGATGCACCTCGACGCCGGGCTGATGCATGTCGAGCACGAAGAACGTCAGCCCCTGGTGCTTGGGCTTGTCCCAGTCGGTGCGCGCGAGCAGCAGGCCCCAGTCGGCATGGTGGGCGCTGGTGGTCCAGACCTTCTGGCCGTTGATCAGCCAGCGGCCGTCCTTGAAGTCGGCGCGGGTGGTGGCGCCGGCGAGGTCGGAGCCGCTGCCGGGCTCGCTGAACAGCTGGCACCAGGCGTCCTGGCCGGTGAGGCTGCGGCGCAGGAACTTGGCCTTCTGGAAGTCCGAACCGTGCGCCAGCAGGGTGGCGGCGGCCAGCGTGCGGATACCGGTGCGCGCGACGTTGATCGCACCGATGCGGCGCAGTTCCTGGTCGACGACGGCCGCCAGCGGCGGCGGCAGATCGCGCCCGCCCCACTGCCTCGGCCAGGCCGGCGCGCCCCAGCCGGCGTCGATCAGCTTCTCGCGCCACTCAATGAGCCCGAGGTTGGGATCCCAGTTGGCTTCCAGCCAGGCGCGGATCTCGGCGCGAACGGAAGCTTCGGTGGGCTCGGTCGCCGTCGCTGTATCGGTCATGGCTTGCTCCATCGAAGCGCCGGTCGCGTGAATTTGGCCACGGAAAACACCGACGAAGAGCGGGCTCTTTGCCCCCAATCCCCGCCATGGCCGCGCGGCCGCGCGGCCACCCCGGTCACGGTGTTCATGGGTCGCCGGGACTGGCGCCCGGCGATGACGACGGGGATGGCGTGCGGGCCTGTGGCGACGCGCCCGTGTTTTCCGCGGCCGGACGACATCAGTGTCCCCAGGCCTGCATCAGGCGCTCGCGCCGCCAGGTCGGGTCGCCGAGGAAGACCTCGCTCGACTTGGCGCGCTTGAACCAGAGATGGGTGTCGTTGTCCCAGGTGAAGCCGACGCCGCCGTGGATCTGGATGGTGTGGATGGCGGTCTGCAGGTAGGCCTCCGACGCGGCCGCCTTGGCCAGCGAGGCCAGCGCCGGCAACTCGGCGGAGTCCTCGGCCGCGGCCTGGGCGGCGACGTAGGCGGCCGACTTGGCCAGTTCGACCTCCAGCAGCATGTCGGCCTGCTTGTGCTTCATCGACTGGAACGAGGCGATCGGCCGGCCGAACTGCATGCGCATCATCGCGAAGTCGAGCGCCGACTGGCGCAGCCGCTCGGCCCCGCCGACCATCTCGCTGGCGAGGCACGCGGCGGCCTGGTCGAGCGTCTTGGCGATCGGCGCGGCGGCCGCGCCAGCCTCGCCGACCAGCTCGGCCTCGACCTGGTCGAACGCCAGCCTGGCGATCTTGCGGGTCGGATCGAGCGCCTTCAGCGGCGTGCGGGTTAACCCTGCGGCGTCGCCGGGCACCGTGAAGAGCGAGAGGCCCTCCTCGCCGGCCGTGCCGGGCGCGCGCGCCAGGACGACGATCAGGTCGGCCGTGTGGCCGTCGAGAACGAAGCTCTTGACGCCGTCGAGCCTGTACCTGCCGCCTGTGGAGGAGGTAGCGGTCGTCGCGGTTGCGGCCGCGTCCCACGCGCCGGACGGCTCGGTGAAAGCGAGGGTCGCGATGGTCTCGCCGGAGACGATGGGCGGCAAGAGCGCCGTCTTCTGCCCAGGCGTGGCGGCGTTCATGATCGCCGTCGCCGCCAGCACCGCGGAAGCGAAGTATGGCGCGCAGACCAGCGCCCGGCCCATCTCCTCCAGCACGATGCCCAGCTCGACGAACGAGAAGCCCTGGCCCCCGTATTCTTCCGGCACGTGCACGCCGCAGAGCCCGAGCTGCTGGTTCATCTGGCGCCACTGCGCGGCGTCCCAGCCGGCCTCGGTCTCCATCACCCGGCGCACGGCGGCGGTGGGCGACACCTCCTCGAAGTAGCGCCGCAGCACCGAGCGGAACTCCTGCTGCTCTTCGGTGAAGGCGAATTGCATGCGCGCGCTCCTTCGGTTCGCGATATCTGCTAGCGCGCGCAGGCGGCGCCCGCCAGTTCTTGCGCGATAGGCTCAGGCCAGCTCGAAGCCGGCGTAACCCGCAGCCGCGCACTCGGCGCAGCGCTCCAGATAGAGCGGCAGGCCGCCGGGGTAGTTGAGCAGCTGGCGCGGCTTTCCCGGGATGTTGGCCCCCATGTACCAGGAGTTGGCGCGCGGAAAGAGCGTCATCGCGGCCGTCTCCTCGATGTGCGCATTCCAGGCGTCCTCGGCGGCGGCGCTCGCCTCGATGCGGGTCAGGCCGCGCTCGCGCAGCCAGGCGATGAGCTGGACGATCACCTCGCCCTGCAGCTCCGCGGCGCTCGGGCCGTTGCAGAAGCCGGCCGGGCTCTGTGGGCCGTACATGACCAGCAGGTTCGGAAAGCCCGCGGACGCCAGGCCCAGGTGGGTGCGCACGCCCGCGGCCCAGTAGTCCTTCAGCGCCTGCCCGCGCGTCCCGCGGATGTCGATCTGGGTGAGGCCGCCGGTCACCGCGTCGAAGCCGGTCGCCAGCACCAGCAGGTCGGCCGGATACTCGCCCGCGGTGGTCTTCACGCCGCCTGGCGTGACGCGTTCGATCGGGTTCGCGTTCACGTCGACCAGCTCGACGTTGGGCTGGTTGAACGCCTCGTAGTAGGTCTGCTCCAGCGAGGGCCGCTTGGCGCCGAACGGGTGCGGCGGCTCGGCCGGGGCGAGCTTCTCGGCGACGGCCGGATCGCGGATGCGCGCGCGCACCTTCTCGCGCCAGAAGTCGTAGGCGGTCCGATTGGCGGCCTCGTCGCGCAGGATGTCGTTGAAGGTGTTGGCCCAGAACGCGAAGCCGCCCGCCGCCCAGCGATCCTCGAAGATGGCGCGGCGCTCGGCGTCGCTGACCTCGAAGGCGCCCTTGCCGACGCCCTGGTAGTCGTAACCGCCGAAGTTCCGGGCGCGGCGCGCGTAGATCTCCGGATAGCCGGCCTTCGCCTGCGCCTGGCCCGCCGGGTCGAGCTTCTTCTGCTGCATCGGCAGGGCGAGGTTCGGCGTGCGCTGAAACACTGTGAGCTGCGCCGCCACCGGCGCGGCCTCCTGGATCACCTGCACGGCGCTGGCGCCGGTGCCGATCACCGCGATGCGCCGCCCCTCGAGCGGCACGCCGCCCTGCGGCCAATGCGCGGTGTGGGTCCGCTCCCCGGCGAAGCTCTCCAGCCCCTCGAGGCGGGGGATGTAGGCGCGCGCCGCAAAGCCGGTGCAGAGCACCAGGAAGCGCGCCCGCAACGTCTCGCCCGCCTCGGTCTCGATCGTCCAGCGGCGCGCGGCCTCGTCGAACGCCGCGGCGGTGACGCGGGTGTCCAAGCGCACGTCGCGCGACAGGCCGAGCCTGCCGTCGACGTAGCGGAAGTAGGCGCGCAGCTCCTTCCACGACGGGAACCGCTCGGTCCACGTCCAGTCGCGCCAGAGCCCCTCCATCGCGTACTCGTACAAGGGCGCATGGGAGTCGACGCGGGCGCCCGGATAGCAGTTCCACCACCAGATGCCGCCGAGTTCGGCCCCGGCCTCCAGCACCTGCACGCGAAGGCCCAGCTGGCGCAGCCGGTGCAGCTGGTAGAGCCCCGCGAACCCCGCGCCGACCACGGCGACGTCGAGGAGGTCGGGCTCGCTAGCCGTATTCAAGGTGTCGCGCCGCGGCATCTCGCACTCATTCGCCCCAGACCTCGAGAGCTATACGCTGGCGCCCGTCGCTTCAATCGCTCGCTCAGTGGGCCGACTTCGCCTGGCCGCCATGCCCGATCAGGTGGCTCTTGCGGCGCGCCTCGCGCGGATTGAGGTGACGCCGGGCGTGCCGCATCACCAAGAAGATCGCCGCGATCGCCACCACGCCCAGGCCGATAACGGCGTAGCGGCCGAAGTCGCCGCCGGCGCCGTAGAGCCTGGCGAAGCCGTAGCCCAGCGCGCACCAGAAGGCGATCACCAGCACCGAGAAGCTGGTCGAGGCCAGCATGAACCGGCGAAACGGCACGGCCGACAGCCCCGCCGAAATCACGAAAGGCGCGTAGAGCCCGTAGGCGAATTTCGAGAGCGCCAGCGTCGTCAGCATCTCCTTGCGCCACGAAACCTCCAGCGTCAGGAAGTTATTGCGGATCAGCCTGGTGTGGGTGGCGATCTCCCGGACCTTCTCGACGCTGGCCGCCCAGCGCCCCAGCCAATAGTAGACGAGGTCCTGCACGATCGCGCCGCCCAGCACGATGGCGTAGGCCGCGAAAGGGTTCACGTAGCCGAACGCGAACGCGACGCCCGCGCCGATGGCGATGATCGGGCCTTCGACGATCGCGAAGAAGCCGATGACGACGTAGAGATTGTGCAGCAGCAGGTGGATCATGCGGATCGCGCTTGCGCCGCCGGCCCCTCCCCCTGCCGTCGCCCCTGTCCTTGCGAAGCGTCCCGGGCCCGGCCCGGACCGAACCGCTCGACCAGCCGCCCGCGCGAGATCCAAACATCGCCGCGCCAGCGCAGCAGCGAGCGGTGCTCGTGCGCCTGGGTGCCGAACGCCAGCCCGAGGATCACCAGCCAGATATTCTCGCCGAGATCGTGCAGGCTGTCGGTCCAGTGCTTGCGATGGTCCTCGCCGAGCGGCTCGAAGCCGAAGCGCGCGGCGAACCGGGCGAGCTCGGCGCGGCGACGATCGAGCGGCGATGCGAGCCGCCCGCGCACGGCCCGCACGTCGTGGAACTGCGGATCGCGCTGCAGGGCCTCGGCGAGCTCGGCCAGCGAGGCGACCAGACGCTTGCGGAACCTCGTCCCCCACTTCAGCCCGTGGGTGTCGTCCTTGATCAGGTGGTCGTTGTAGAGGTGCAGCTCGACGAACTTCGATCCGGCGGGGATCTCGCCATCATGCAGACGCACGGCGCAATCGGTGCGGCGCACGGCGATCCTCAGGACGCAGCCAGGATTGTCGCTGAAGTCGATGATGCCCTCGGCGCGGCGGATCGATGCGTCGACCCAGCGGATCGCCGACAAGAGCCAATGCCGCGGCGCGACGGCGATCGGGCGCGCGCCGCGGCGGGCCGCGTCGACGAGTGGCGCCAGCACGGGTTTGTCGATCGACCGCTCTGCAGCGCGCACATCCGCCATACCGACCCAACCGTCGCTACGACCCCGAGTTCCGCGCGGACGGCCGGGTAACGCACGCGTTAGCGCCGCGCTCGTCGATGGCGCTGGCCAGCGCCTGCGTGGAGGAAAGCGAGCAGCCGGGCATTCACGAGGTCGGGCCGCGCCATGGCGGCGATGTGGTCGGCGCCCGCAACGAGCTCGGCGACGACGCCGGGCTTCATGCGACGGGCGCGCGCCAGCGTCGCGGCCGGATCGTAGAGCTGCTCGTACTCGCCGATCAGCAGCAGCATCGGGGCATCGATGTGGCGCAGTTCGGCAGCAGGATCAGCGGCGGGGCGTCGGGCGGGCCGCTGGCGATCACGTGCGTGACGCCGAGCGCCGCCTCGATGTCCAGCGCCTCGCAGGCCACCGGCCAGTCTGCCAGCGCCGTTTGGCAAGCCGCGAGGTAGCGCTGCAGTCCCGCCTCGGTCTTGAACCGAGGATAGCTCTCGGTCTCGCCCATCCGCCATCCCCACGCGTGGTGGGCCGCGCAGGATAGGCATGGCGGGCCGGCCGCCAATTCTTGAACTCGACTATTTCGAGCCCAATTCGAGCTTAGGGGCCGATCGCTCGGCCGATCGCCTTCGCCAGCCTAGCCCTCGTTGGCCGACGCAAATCGCGCCGCCTATGCAACCGGCGCCGCCCTCGGCGCGTAGCTGCGCGTGTGATGACTGCGCCTGCACATGTGCGCGAGTTCGCGCTCAAGGCGGTGATCGTCTTCGCGATCGCCGCGGGGCTGGCGGCCGCTTGGGTGTTGCGCGAGATCCTGCTGCTGCTGTTCGGCGCGGTGCTGATCGCCATCATCCTGCACTCCGGCGCCCGGCTGGTTCTGCGGCTGAAGGCGATGCCGTACGGCTGGGCGCTGGCGATCGCGACGCTGGTGATCGCCGTGGTGCTGGCCGGGTTCCTGGCGTTCTTCGGCCTGGAGATCGAGGCGCAGGCCGCCGATCTCGTGGCGCAGCTGCCGGTCGCCTGGACACGCTTCCAGCAGACCCTGGGCGCGCTGCCGGGCGGCAAGGCGGTCCAGAGGGCGCTGGCGGGGATCACCGCCGCGCCCGACGTGCAGTGGATCGGCAAGCTGCCGGCCTACGCGGTCGTGCTCGCCAACTCGATCGGCGACATGGTGCTGGTGCTCGTGGCGGGGGTCTACCTGGCGGCGCAGCCGCGGCTCTACATCGAGGGCTCGATCCGGCTATTGCCCGAACGCGGCCGCGGCGATGCGAGGCGCGTCGTCGACGAGTGCGGCGCGCTGCTGCGGCGCTGGCTGTTCGCGCAACTCGTCGCCATGGTGAGCGTCGGTATCCTGTTCGGCGTGGGCCTTTGGGTGCTGGGCGTGCCGGCCGCCGGCGCGCTCGGCGTCTTCGCCGGCCTCGCCGAGTTCGTGCCGCTGCTGGGGCCGATCATGGCGGCGATCCCGGCGCTGATCTTCGCCTCCAGCGGCGGCGTCTACGAGATCGCCGGCACCCTGGCGATCTACCTCGCGATCCACGCGTTCGAGGGCAACCTGCTGCAGCCGCTGCTTCAGCGCGGCATGACCTCGATCCCGCCGGTGGTCATCCTGTTCTCGCTGGTGGTGTTCTTCACCTTCTTCGGCGTGCTGGGGCTGGTGTTCGCCGCGCCGCTGACCATCGTGGCCATGGTGGCGGTGCAGGACCTCTACCTGAACGAACGGCCGCGGCCGCCGCGCTTCCCGCGCTATCTCGCCGGCGATCCGGACCGCAGCCAGCCGGGCGACTGAAACGCCGCCTTCAGCGCCAGGCGAACACCGGCTGCTCGAAATGGGCGACGCGCGTGACGCGCCCGGCGATCAGCTCGCGCAGCTGGTAGATCATCGCCGCGGTCGGCGCGTTGATGAACTGATCGCCGATCGACACCTGCACCAGCGGGCGCGGGCTCTCCGGAATGGTCGGAAACGCGACCGCATCGTCGCGCGCGACGTGGTCGAGCCGGATGCGGTGCACCGAGGCGACCTCGTCGGGGCTGGGCGTGATCAGGCTGGCGTCGTCGAGCCAGGCCACCACCGGGGTGATCACGTATCCCGAGCGGGTCGGGTAGTCGTCGAGCGCGCCGAGGATATGCTCGCGCGGCAGCCTCAGTCCGAGCTCCTCCTCGAGCTCGCGCGCGGCCGCCTCTTCGGCAGTCTCGCCGGCGTCGCAGCGGCCGCCCGGCAGGGCCCACTGGCCGGAGTGCGCGCGCAGCGTCGCCGCGCGACGGGTCAGCAGGAAGGCGGTCTGGCCAGAGCCGTCGTCCGCCTCGACCAGCGTCAGCGCCACTGCCGCGCGGCTCAGGCGCGCGTCGTCGTGCGGCTGGCGCGGGAATGCGAGGCACTGCGCCGCGATCGTCTCGCGGAAGGCGGCGGCGAACGGAAAGCTCATCGTCGGATCACGTTACCCTGGTGAGGGCCAACGCGAACCCATTTTTGTCGGGCGAAGGCGGACGTGTCCGTCCTGCAGTAGACGCCGTTTCGGGGCGCCGGGCGCAAGGCAGGAGATAAACGTCGATGCAGATCAAGTTCGTGGGCTTGCCGGTCGACGACCAGGACAAGGCGCTGGCTTTCTACACGGACGTCGTGGGCCTCGTTAAAGCCGCCGACATCGACATGGGACAGAGCCGCTTCCTGACCATGGCCGGCGAGGATGGCTTCGGCGGCGCCCAGGTCGTGCTGGAGGCGACCGACCTGCCGGCGAAGGCGGCGTATCAGAAGGCGATGTTCGCCGCCGGCGCGCCGGTGCTGTCGCTGAACACCCGCGACGTGCGCGCCGATATGGCGCGGCTGCAGGCCAAGGGCGTCGTTTTCCGAGGCGAACCACAGGACCTTGGCCCGATTGTCTCCGTGCTGTTCGAGGACGCCTGCGGAAACCTCGTCCACCTCGTCGAGGCGAAGCCCCGGCCGTCGTCCTAGCGGTGGGCCAGGCCGTGGCGCTCGTCGGAGACGCCAACGTGGTCGCGGTAGACCATCTGCCAGCCTAGCCACCCGGTGAAGAGCAGGATCAGCACCACCACCAGGGCCATGACCAGGCCCCACGGCAGGATGACGCTGGGGCCGCCGGTCAGTTGGTAGATGAAATTCGCCAGCGAGATCAGCACCGCCAAGACATTTCCGATCATGTGCTGGACGGCCGCGTTGAGGATTCTGATCTCACGGTTCGCGAGGAAGTCTGTCAGCCCGAAGACGGCGGCCGTCAGCGCCATCACCACCCCCGCGCCCAGCAGCCAGAGGCTCGCCCGCGCCCAGCCGCCGCCGCCGGTCACCCAATAGGCCAGATTGACCAGGAAAGCCGAGACGAAGAACGCAATGGGAAACGGCACCAGCATCGGGTGGATCGGATGGCCGGCGATCTGCGCGGTGCTCCTGGGGTTATGTTCCAAAGTCATGGGGAGCCTCCTGATGTTGCTGCAGGTCCCGCGCGGTAAAGCCGACGAGACCGCCATCAGGTTCCGGGACGGTCACGCCAGATCGGCGTCCATCACGTCCTGCACGAGGCGCGCGGCCTCGATGAGGCTCGGCGTCTCGCAGGCGGCGACGTATTCGCGGCGCAGGCGGCGGACCAGCTCGGCGACGCTCGGGACGTCGTGGATCAGGTCGATGCCCTGCCCGGCGCTCCAGAGGTTCTTCCAGGGCGTGACGCCCTCGGGCAGGTGGTCGTGGCGCATGCCGCGGCCGGTGGGCTTGGGCAGGTTGTCGGGATCGAGCCCGACCTGGCGCATGGATTCGACCATCCAGTTGGCCGGCACGCCGGCGATGTCGCCGGTGTAGGCGAGGTCGGCCGAGGTCTGGCTGACCAGCAGCGCCTTGTACGCGTCGGGCGCGTCGGACTCCTTCGTCGCGATGAAGCGGGTGCCGAGATACGCCAGGTCTGCGCCCAGCACCTCGGCGGCGCGAACCACCGCGCCGGTGGAGACCGCGCCGGCCATCACCAGCGTGCCGTCGTAGATCGCCCGGATCCGCGGGATCAGCGCCAGGTGGGTGATCGTGCCCGAGTGGCCGCCGCCGCCCGCGCCGATGCAGTTGAGGCCGTCGGCGCCCGCCGCGATCGCCTTCTCGGCGAAGCGCATCGAGGTGATGTCGTGGAACACCTTGCCGCCGAAATCGTGCACGCGGGCGATCAGCTCGGTCGGATCGCCGCCGACGCTGATGATGATCTCGACGCCATACCTGGCGCAGAGCGCCATGTTGGCCGCCAGGTCGTCCGGCGCCATGCGGGTGGGATAGTTGACGGCGATGGGCGCAATCCGCGCGCCGGGGTGGGCGTCGGCGTGCGCCTTCAGCGCTTCGGTGATCTGCCTAAGCCAGGCCTCGAACTCCTCGAGGCTGCGGGCGTTCTGGCGTGGCACGCCGCCGATGACGCCCGCCTTGCAAGCTTCGCGCACCAGCGCCGGTCCGGTGACCAGGAACATCGGCGCGCAGATCGCCGGAATGGTGAGGCTGGCGCGGATCTTCGGATCGAGGCTCAATGGGGTGCTCCTGTCGGGCGTGCTCGCGGCGACGCCCGCAGCTAGTCACGCCTGACGCTGCGCAAGCAAACATCGAAGCGCACGGATCATGCCAGCTCCCGGCCGGTGTCGGTCCTATGCTGGGGCAGACGCCAGGAGGCGACCATGACCACCCGAACCGCCGCCTGCTGCTGCGGCCAGCTCAGCATCGTCGTGCATGGGGAGCCGCGCGGGGTCGGCGTCTGCCACTGCCTCGAATGCCAGCGGCGCACCGGCAGCACGTTCGCGCAGCTTGCTGCTTTCGACGCGCCATTCGAGGTCATCGGCCGGGCGAGCGAATACCTGCGCACCGGCGACGCCGGCGCGACGTTCCGCTTCCGCTTCTGCCCGGTCTGCGGGACCAACCTCTTCCACACCGAGGAAGGCGAGAACGAGCGCTCGGTGGGCGTGGCGGTCGGCGCCTTCGCCGATCCGAGCTTCCCGGCCCCGCAGGTCTCGATCTACGACAGCCGCCGCCACCCGTGGGTGCGGCTGCCGCCCGGGACGACGGCGTTCGAGAAGGACCCGGCCTAGCTGTTGGCCCGCTGACGCCGGCGATCCACCTGGGTGCAACGTGCGGGTCGGCCGGGACGTTACGCAGCTGCCGGAGGAAGCGCGCGGAGCGGCGACGCATGGACCTTGCCACACTCATCTACCGCGGCCTCTACGACTCGCTGGCGACGGTCGACGTCTCCGGCGGCGTGCTGCTCGCCGCGATCTGGTTCCAGACCGGCTACGTCGCGCTGTTCCGCGCGATCCACGGCGACGACGCCGGGCGCGCGGCGCCTGCGCCTGCCCCGCTTGCGGCAGCGCGGCGCGGCGCATCCTGCAGATCGGCCTCGCCCGGGCCCGCGCCCCCCTCGGGCCTCCGCTAGCCAGAAACGCCTTGCCGCGCGCAGTCGCGCCGGCGTAGGTCTCCTAACGAAACCCGAGGAGATCCGGCATGGCCATCGCACTCTACGACGTCACCGTCGCCACCTTCCTGCAGACGCTGGGCGGCGTCTCCGGCTTCCTGGAGCGCGGCGCCGCCCACTGTCGCGACAACAACCTCGACCCGGAAGAGATCGTCGAGACGCGGCTCTGGAACGACATGCTGCCGTTCCGCTTCCAGGTCGTCGCGGTGGCGCACCACTCGCGCGGCGCGATCGAGGGCGCGAAGGCCGGCGCTTTCGGCCCACCGACCGAGCAGCGGCCGCTGACCTATTCGCAGCTGCAGGCGCTGGTCGAAGAGACCCGCGAGTGGCTGAAGGCGCTGGCCCCGGCCGACGTCAATGGGCTGGAGGGCCGCGACGTCACCTTCCAGATGCGCGACTTCAAGATCCCGTTCACGGCCGAGAACTTCCTGATGTCGTTCTCGCTGCCCAACTTCTATTTCCACGCGACCACCGCCTACGACATCCTGCGTTCCAAGGGCGTGCCGCTCGGCAAGCGCGACTTCATGGGCGCGATGCGGATGAAGCAGTCGGCCTAGCAGGGCCCTGCGCCGGTCCCGCGGGCGGCGTGGCGCCGCACAGGCGCCACGATGCGGACGCGAGCCTGTGGTGTCTGAGAGCCGCTCGAGGGTTCGCGCCAGAGCGCTTCAGTCTCCAGGGGTCGACGCCGGATGGACCGCTCGCCGCCGCGCCAGGAGCATCCGCACCGTCGCCGCTGGCGCGGCCGGGTCGGCGCGACTGTGCTGAGCGCGGCGGCTCACACGGCTCTGGCCGTGGCGCTGCTGGTCGGCTGGCGGACGGCCGCGCCGCCCGACTTCGCGCCGGCGATCGTCGTCGGCCTCGCGCCGCCGCTGGCGCCCCCGCCGAAGCCGGCGGCGCCCCGCGCCGCGGCTCGCAAGCCTGCGGCGCATGCCGCGGCCAAGCCGGCGCCGGCCCGCAAGCTCGCCGCCGCGCACGCCGTCCACCGGCGCAGGGACCATCCGCCGCCGCGGCTCGCCCGCGCACCGCGCGCGCCGCCGCTCGCCGACTCGCCGCCGGTCGCGACGGTCGAGGCGAGTGAGACGGACGACGGGTCCGGCCTCACCGACGCCCAGCTCGCCGGCGCGCAGGCGGCCGGCGAAGGCGGCGACGGCGGCTCGGGCGGCGGCGGTGGCGGCGCGTGCGACATGGCGAGGCGCGTGCAGGCGGCGCTTCGCAAGGACCCGCTCGCCCGCGCCGCCGTGCACGGCGCCGGCGGTCGCGCGATCATGATCTGGAACGGCGACTGGGTGCGCTCCAGCGTCGAGGACGGCAAGGGCCTGGCGGCCGTGCGCGAGGCGATCACCTTCGAGGTGGCGTTCGCGCCGCCCGCCTGCCGCCACCAGCGCGTGCGCGGTCTCGTCACGCTGTCGCTGGCCGACGGCTCGGCGAGGCTCGCGCTCGGCGCGGGCGACTGGCGCTGGTCCGACCTGCTGGGCCTGCGCTGATGGAGGCGCGGGCGCTGACGCACCAGGGCCCAGGCTTGCAGCCTGGGCCCTGGCGACGCCCCAGGCGTCTCGCGAGGCGGTCCGGGTCTTGGGGCCCGGTGTTCCGTCGCGATCTATGCCATGACGATCAGCACGACGCGGCGGTTCTGGGCCCGGCCCGCGCGGGTGTTGTTGGGGGCGACCGGCGAGGTGTCGCCATACGAGATGGTCGACATCCGGTTCAGCGGCACGCCCTTGCGGTTCATGAACAGTCGCACGGCCTCGGCGCGCTGCTCGCCGAGCCTCATGTTCAAGGCGTCGGTGCCGGTCGAGTCAGTGTGGCCCTGGATCTCGACGTAGACGTTCTTGTTGTCGCTGGTCAGCTTGCTCACGAAGTCGGCGAGCCGGGTCTGCGCCTCGTCCGACAGCCGCGATGAATCCAGCGGGAACTTCACCGAGTCGTCCGACAACACCATCGAATAGAGGAACTTGCCCTCGGCCAGCTTGCCGGCCGCCTCGGCGCGCGAGAGCGCGTCCTTGGTGTTCTGGTCGAGCTGAGCGATCTGCTGGCCTTGCGCCTGCTGCTGGCTCTGCACGTCGGTGACCTGCGTCTGTACGACGGCCACGTGCTTGTTGACGTAGTCCTCGGTGGCGCACCCGCCGAGACAGAGAGCGCCGAGGATGGCGGCGCTAGCGATGATCCTGGTTTTTTGCATTTCGTCCCACGCCTCTCACGGCCGAGGGTCCCCCTCGGCCAACCTTAACATTCGGTAACCAAGCCTTGCGGGAGGGCGAAAACGCGGCCGTTGTGGTGCGACAATAAGGCGACGCTCGATGGTTGCAGGCCGGCGCGCCACGGTTGCGACGCGTCGGCGACGGCGGGCGCGACATCGCGGCAGGCCGCAGGGCGCCGAGTCCGGGTTAACGGCCGGTGATCTGTAGGATTTCGGCGAGGTAGTCGAGGTTCCGGTCGGCGCGCTTTCGGCGCAGCTTGATGGAACGGTTGTCCTT